>Ga0070741_10000333_pt1 | contig 177788 bp, 152 predicted proteins | sample Coa_R1_4_FD_66440 | JGI IMG/M metagenome (GOLD analysis project Ga0070741, IMG submission 66440) | Surface soil microbial communities from Centralia Pennsylvania, which are recovering from an underground coalmine fire - Coalmine... | ecosystem: Environmental > Terrestrial > Soil >... | reverse complement strand
CGCGGTCGCGCCTGGCTCCAGACTGCCCGCCCGTCGGGCGCGCCACCTTCTCGCCACTCATACTCCGTAACAACGAGCAAGTTGCTCAGTTGTCATGATATTATACGAAACTCTTTAGCTCCGACCACATCAGCATCTAGCGTGCACTACGCGCGCGACATCTCAGGCAATGTCCTCACGCAAAGCCAAGCCGCTAGCAACGGCTCGCCACGCTACTACTTTATCCACGACGGAAATAGCGTTTTGCGGCTAGCAGTGGATGAGAACGGAAGAATTGCCGCCATCTTGTTCTTTAACCCCGGCGGCGACCTGCAAGGACAGAGCTCGGATTGGGTCTTTGTGAGCACCTACCGAAACGCAGCGACGGGAGTGCAGGCGGGCGTCGGCGAGATGATCGCCCAGGCTGCGCTAGGTACGTACAGCCCCCCAGCGCGCACGTTCGCGCTGACCACTGGCGGGTGTGTGTGAATGTTTCCGTATTTGGAGCCGCTCTTTTCGGGACCGCATCACTATGCCCAACTATCGGTTCGGACGGCACCGCCGGGTTGCTCCTGAGCTATGGCGGTGGAGGGTCGTCCGCGCTCGCGGGAGGAGGTCTCGGGGTTGGCCTCCAGGGCAGCAGCGGTAACTCTGTGCAGGACCTGACCGGAGTTTTCGCAATGGGTGGTGTAGGGGCGCGGGCGCTAGGAAGTATCGTCGTGGACGGGTTCACGGGCAACGGTGCCAGCGGCCAAAACGTGAGCGGTGCCGACTTCAGTGTGGGCGCCGGTGCTGTTGTTTCAATTCCATTTGAGCCCGGTTTCGAGATACACGCTGGGATCACCAATACGGTTATTGTCGGCCCCGTATTAGTGTTGCCAACAGCGATTACTACGTTCCTGTTTGGAAATTGACCCCTGAAATCTGGGCGATGCGCGACCGGCAATCTGATTTGAGTCTGGTTTGAGGAGGCAAGCCAAACTGTCTTGAGCATGTCGTGGTTCCGCGCGCTGGCTTTCCTCGCCCTCGCCCTTTGGGTTGCAGCGGGTTCTGTGGCAGCCCTCCGCATGCGACGAGCGGCGATGGAGTACCTAGAGTGCTTTCGTGAACGAACCGGGATTAATTTGGAGTTGCAGGCCATGGTCGAACGGCCAAAGGCACTGCCTATCCTCCTATTGGGTCAGCAGAAGATCTTCTGGAGGCGCCAAGAGGACGGCGTCCTTGAGGAAGCAAGACGGAGAGCACAAAAAGCGTGGCGCATCCTCGCCGCAATAGCCTGGCTAGGGGGCATAGGGTTGTTCTTCATGTTCGCCCGTGCCGGGTATTGATGGTGGCTCGGGGCCGGTGCTCTCGCCGTCACGGCAGCCCTCCGTGGAAGTCGATACAGCGTTGTTAGACTTTACGTCTCAGCGATTGAGCGCCTTGGGCCTGGCCAACCTTCCTGCTTGCGCAGGATCAAGCCAGACGATCCAGTATCCGAATTTGAATGCGGGGTTGTCCCGTGAGTAAGCCGAAGTTCTACGTGGCCGAGTTCTCCGAGTGCGCGGGCATCAGCTCGGTGCAGGACGTCATCGAGATGTTCGAGCTTCTCCGCCCGCTGGGCCTGGCGCTGGGAGTCGGTGCGTGGGGCTACAAGAAGCACCCCAGTCCGACCAACGACATCCCAGCCACGTTGGCCGAGGGCTACCACGACTGGCATTTCTTACGCGATGGCGAGACAGAACCACCAAAGGGCGCCGCCGAGCCACTGGACCGCTGGATCCGTGGTTTGCTGTGGGTGGAGCAGCCCTACATCTTCGCCGGGGTCCACGTCAACCGCCGCGCGGATGACCACTGGGATGTCTGGTTAGACGCCGCGTCAAGCCCAATCAGTTTGGAGAACATGGCCATCACCCTCGCCGATTTCGCCCAACGTTGGGGGAGCGTTCTGGAGGAAGCCGGAACCCTCCTCTACCGCAAGCTCCGGCCGGCGATCGGGTTGATCTGCGGGATTGGCGACGCCGACTGGGTTGACTTCGTCCGGCCGGCTCTCGCCCGCCGGCTGTCCATCGGCTGGCGCGCCTGGTTCGGCCCGGCCTACGTCGAGCGTTACGGCCGCGACTGGCTGCGTGGCCTGCCTGGCCGCACGGCCGAGCTGGACGACGGCGGCGTGGCCCACGCGCTGGATGCCTCGGCCGTCGAGCTGATCACTGGAGCCAATGTCTATGCCGGCGTGTGGCCCTACCTTGAGGCGGCCGGCATCACCCCCTACTGGCCGCGCAAGCGCAAGCGCTCGCCAAGAGAGGCCGGCAGTCGGGCTCGTCGCGACAATAACCAGACATCTCGGAAGCAGGCGACGACAGCGATGGACCAGCCTGGTTTGCTCGAAGCCGCTACGACTGTCGCAGACATGATGGCCACGAGCCTTGTCCTGGATGACGGCTGGCGCACCAAGATGCTGTTCCTGGATTGGGATAACCTGAGCGCTGGCCAGCGTGACGTGGCGGTGCAGCAAGCTCGGCTCCAGCTGGAAGCTGAGCTGCTGGCCCTTCCCGGGGCCAAGGTGGCGCTCGAAATCGGCGTCCTTGCTCCCGCGCTCCGGAGCATGCTCGATGACCTCGCCGGCGGCGTTTCGGGCCGGTTAGCCTACCGCGAAGTGGCGCCCGACGATGCAGATGCGACCACGCCCTCGGACTGGCCGGCAGCCTCTCGTGACTCGGACCGCCCTCAAGGCGCCCACGGCGTCTCGCCGAACGACCACATGGCCAGGCAGGCGGCGCTGGCGCAAACCATCATCCGCGACGAGTTTGGAGGGACTCCCGACTACTCCGAATCCAGCGTCGACGAGCTGGAGAAGTTGCTTTCAGGCTTCCATGAAGCCCTCGTTCTTCGGTCCTCCGCCGAAGCACGCGACCGGGCAGACCGAATGGCCTACCCATTCGGCGCCTATCTGGGCGAAGTCATCCACAGGCAGCACGGCGGCGAATGGGTCCAGACCGACTACGGCATCGGGCTCCAGATCGGCAACTCGACCTTTTACCCAACAGCCAAGGCCGCCAAGCGAGTCCTCGACGGCCCGGGCGACAATGTGGTGGTGTTCTACAAGAGGGCCATGGCTTACACGTCCAGATAAACAACATCGCTTGGCTGACAAGGGAAAGGAGTTCTTGGGTTTCAACGTTAGCGATGCGGCTGGCGTGGAAGCTGATGCCCCAACCTCTACTCGGTACTTTATCGAAGATTGACAACGCCGTCATGGCCGGATCAACTCTCTGAAGCGTTCATAAACGGCTTGAAAGAGCTAAGCACAATTTCAAAGGACGCTGCGGATACCGTTCAGAAACTGGGCAACCAGCATCCCAGCCGCTTCACTATCAAGCATTTCTAAGCTGAGCGAGGCGTCCGGCTTCACCGGCGGCCTCAGACCGACGAGATATACGCACCATGCGCAAGTCGACCAAAAAAGTCGGAGTAGGGACGCCCATTCGGTTTTATGAGTGAGAACCAATCCGACAGGGTACTGTTGGAATTCGTTAAAACAAAGACGAATCCAATCACTTCCGAGCAACAAGTGCGAGATGTGTTGGCCAGAGGAGGTATTGACCTTTCATGCGCCGTCGTGCGGGTTATCCAGAACGTCACTGACGCGCCTCCGACGAGCCTCTAGGCAAAAAGGCACATGGCGAATCCGAAGTCGCTCCATTACCTCCTCTGTGAGTGCGGCGGGATAGGTTCCGAGCGAGACGTCGTTGAGATGTTGAAGTTGATTCGACCGCTTGGACTATCGCTATGTACTGGCACGCGGGGCTACGGCATCCACCCTAGTCCCGCCGACGACATATCCGACACGCTGTCGCAGGGCCGCTGGGACTGGCAAGAAATCTGGCCGGAAGCTAAGTCCCGCCCCAAGAGCGTATCGAAATCCACCGAACGATGGATCCGAGGACTACTGAGGGTGGATCAACCTCAGACATATTCGGGACTTCACGTTACGGCCTTGCCGCCTCTCTCGGAGCACGAGAAGGCATCCGCTTCGTTGGAGCAGTTTGCGAAGGGCTGTCCCCCGGGGGCTGCCGCTTGCCCGCCAGGAGTATGCTAGCGGCGTTATGAGCCCACCCCAGCCTTCCTTTACCCGCCGCGCGTTCATTCGGCTGTCCGTGGTGGGGGCAGGCGCGCTGCTTGCCTCCTGCACGAGCCCTCAGAAGACAGGCTCCGTTCCTACGTCCGGCGCCGCCGCTGCGGCGCGGCCGACCACGGCCGCGGCGTCAGCTGCTGCCGTCAACATCTTCACCCGCGAAGTCACGGTGCAGACGCTGGAGCAGGAGCTGGCCCTGCCGCCGGCGGTGCTCGACGGCGCTCGTCGTGAAGGAAAGGTCAGCATCATCTCGTCCTGGGACACCAAGGCCCTCGGCAAGTTCTTCGACGCCTTCAAGTCGCGTTACCCGGAGATCGTCCCCGATTATCAGGAAGCCAACGAAGAGGTCCGCACCATCCGCACGCTGACCGAGCTCAAGGCCGGGCGCAACCAGACCGACGTGGCCGTGAACATCGCCGGCTACCTCGGCGAATACCGCAACGCCAACGCACTCACACCCCTGAACGACCTGCCGGCCTACGCCAACTACGGCCCGCCGCTGTCGGCTTCCGATAACCTGTGGTGCGGCTACCAGCTGCAGATCTGGGGCGCCGGCTGCAATACCGGCGTGCCCGAGAACCGCCAGCCGACGAGCTGGGACGAGTTGACCCAGCCGCAGTGGAAGGGCAAGGTTGGCCTGGCTGACCGCCCTCAGCTGTGGTTGCAGCAGATCTGGGCCGAATGGGGCGCCGAGCGCACGACGGATTTCCTCAAGCGGCTGTTTGCCAACCAGCCGCAGCGGCGCAAGGAAGGGCTCGATGCGCTGGGCCAGCTCATGGCCGCTGGCGAGTTCGATGTCGTTGTGCCGGCCTCGACCTCACGCATGGAGCGCACCAGCAAGGCAGGACTGCCGGTCACCTGGCTGCCGCTCGAGCCCTTCACCGTAGCCTCGGGCGACATCGGCATCCTCAAGGGCCCTCATCCCAACGCCGCCAAAGTGTTCGTGAACTGGCTGATGAGCCGCGAAGGTAACGCCGCCTTCTGGGAAGGCATTCCCGACGTGATGACCCATCCCGCCCTCATCCGCGATCCCAAGTACCTCGGCATCTACGCCGACCGTATCAAGACCCACCATGGCAGCGTGCAGCAGCCGGACGAGACCCAAACCGGGCTGGCCGCGGTCCGCAAGGTGTGGCAGGAGCTGTGGCTGAGCTGAGCGGACGCGGGCCTAAGCCGCCCAGGGCGCCAGGCCGGCCGCGGCCGGCGCTTCGAGCGCCAGCCGCAGCACTTCTGCCACGTCGCCGACCGGCTGGATGGCCACCTCCTGGCGCACCGCTTCCGACACGTCATCGAGGTCGGGCTCGTTCCGCTTCGGCAGCAGCACTTCCTTGATGCCTGCCCGATGGGCCGCCAGCAGCTTCTGCTTGACGCCGCCGATCGGCAGCACCTTGCCCTGCAGCGTCACCTCGCCGGTCATGGCCACGTCGCCCCGAACAGGACGTCCGGTGAGCAGGCTGGCCAGCGCCGTCACCATGGTGATGCCGGCGGACGGCCCATCCTTCGGCACTGCACCCGCGGGCACGTGCAGGTGGAAGTGCTTGCCTTCGAACGCTTCCGGCTCCAGCCCCAGACCGGCCGCATGAGAGCGCACGTAGGACAGCGCGATCTGCGCGGACTCCTTCATCACGTCCCCCAGCTGGCCGGTAAGGGTCAAGCCTTCGCTGCCCGGCATGTAGGTCGCCTCGATGAACAGGACGTCGCCGCCGGTGCCGGTGACGGCCAGACCCGTGGCGACGCCCGGCACGTCGGTCCGCTCGGCCACCTCGGAATCGAACCGGCGCCGTCCCAGGTAGGTCCGCACGTCGGAGCCGTTCACCACCACCGGCGGCACAGCGTCACCTGACTCGATGCGCGTCGCCACCTTGCGCAGCAGCTTGCCAACCTGTCGCTCCAGGCCGCGCACGCCTGCCTCGCGGGTGTACCCCTCGACGATCGCCATGAGCGCCTCGTCACGGATGTCCGCCTCGGTGGGATCGATGCCGTTGCGCTCCAGCTGCCGCCGCAGCAGGTGGTCGCGGGCGATAGCCAGCTTCTCCTGCTCGGTGTAGCCATCGATCTGCACCACCTCCATGCGGTCCAGCAACGGGCCGGGGATGGTGTCCGCCACGTTGGCGGTGGGGATGAACAGCACGTCCGAGAGATCCAGGTCGACCTCCAGGTAATGGTCGCGGAAGGTGTGGTTCTGCGCCGGATCGAGCACCTCGAGCAGCGCCGACGACGGGTCTCCCCGCCAATCGCTGCCGATCTTGTCGATCTCGTCCAGCATGATGACCGGGTTCATCGTGCCGGCGTCCTTCAGCGCCCGGGCGATGCGGCCCGGCAATGCTCCCACATAGGTGCGGCGATGCCCGCGGATCTCCGCCTCGTCGTGGATGCCGCCGAGCGATACGCGGGTGAACTTGCGCCCCAGCGCGCGGGCGACAGACTCGCCCAGCGAGGTCTTGCCCACGCCTGGCGGCCCAACCAGGGTGATAATGGCGCCTGAGCCACGGCCGCCGACGGGCTGCAGCTGGCGCTGAGCGCGGCGCTTCTTGACCGCCAGGAATTCGATGATGCGCTCCTTCACGTCGTCGAGGCCGGTGTGGTCCTGGTCCAGGATGCGGCGCGCCTCGATCACGTCGAAGCTGTCCTCGGACTTCTCGCCCCAGGGCAGGTCCAGCATCCAATCCAGGTAGTTTCGGATCCAGCCGTGCTCGGGGTTCTGCTCGCTGGTGCGCTCCAGGCGCTGCAGCTCGCGCTCCACCTCCTTGCGGACGTCGTCGGGGAAGGCCTTGTCGGCGATCTTCTGACGATATTCCGCCACGGTGTCGCCGTCGCCGTCCCCCAGCTCCTTCTTGATGGCCTCCATCTGCTGGCGCAGATAGAACTCGCGCTGGCGCTTCTCCAGGCCTTCGTCGACCTCGCTGCGGATCTTGTCCTTGAGCGACGCCTCGGCCAGGATCTCGCGGCTCCAGGCGACGAGCCTTTCGAGACGGGCGACGACGTCTCGGGTCTCCAGGATCTCCAGCTCCTGCTCCAGCTTGAGATCGGGCGAATAGCCGGACATGTCCGCCAGCTGGCCGGGATGCTCGATGCCGCGCAGCATCTGCGCCACGGCGCTGGCGCCGCGCAGATCCAGCAGGTTCTCGATGATCGCCCGGTACTCCTGGGCCAGGGCTTGCACCCTGCCCGGCAGCTCGTCCACGCCCGGATCGGGCGCGGGCTCGACTGCCATCCACAGCGCTCCCGCGCGCTCGAAGGCAGCACTGTTCAGGATGCCGCGATAGACGCCGCGGACGACCGCCGCGTTGCGTCCGTCGGGCAGCCGGCCGGACTCCTCGATGCGCGCCACGGTGCCCATGCTGGCGTAACGGCCACCGATCTTGGGCACCAGCACGATCAGGCCGTTGCTCTGGCGAGCGGCCACAATGGCCGCTCGCGCCTCGGGCGACTCGACGGCCACGGGCACCGCCATGTGCGGCAGAATGACGCGATCCTCGAGCGCCAGCAGCGGCAGCAGTAATTCTCGTTCAGACACGTGTCTCTGGTCTCCTCGTCAGTTCCCTATAGAAACTGTAGTTGACACAAGTCTACTCAACTACATTGCGAGAGTGCAACCTAGTCTTTTGGCTAGGAGCTGCCGCCCTTCGCTGCGTGCGGTTAGGAGCTGCTTGGGCTGCCCGCCACCTTGACCACGGTCCGGCCGCGAACACGGCCCTCGAGCACCGCTTCCAGCGCTCGGGGCGCCTCCGACAGCGCGATCTCGTGGATCATCAGCTCCAGGCAGGCGGGCTTGAGCTCCGCGGCCAGGCGCTGCCACACCACCGATCGCTCCTGCACCGGCATGTTCGCCGAATCGATGCCCAGCACGTTCACCCCGCGCAGGATGAATGGGAAGACCGTCGTTCGCACGTCGGCGCCCCCGGCATTGCCGGACACCGCCACGCTGCCGCCGTAAGCCATGGTGCGGAGGATGTAGGCCAGGGATGGGCCGCCAACGGCATCCACAGCCGCTGCCCAACGGCCGCGTTCGAGCGCCTTGGCGCTCTCAGCTACCGTCTCAGATCGATTGACGACGTCGGACGCCCCGATCTGCCGCAGGTACTCGTGCGCATCCTGGGATCCTGTGCTGGCCGTGACCTCGTAGCCCTTTGCCGCGAGCAGCGCCACCGCCATCGAGCCGACTCCGCCCGATGCGCCGGTGACCAGCACCGGTCCTCGACCCGGTCGCAGGCCCATGAGCTCCAGGCGATCCACGGACAGGGCGGCGGTGAAGCCGGCCGTGCCGATGGCCATAGCCTCCCTGGCGGTCAAATGCGAAGGTAGCGGCACCACCCAGCTGGCCGGCACTCGCGCCTGGGCGGCCAAACCGCCATGGTGCGAGACCCCGAGCTCGTAGCCATGGGCGATCACGTGATCCCCCGGCCGAAAGCGTTCGTCCTGGCTATCCGATACGGTGCCCGCCATGTCGATCCCCAGGATCAGCGGATACACTCGCGCGACGTTGCCGTCCGCGCGCGCGGCCAGACCATCTTTGTAATTGATCGATGAATATTCGACCCGGATGGCCACCTCGCCGGCCACGAGCTGGTCGTCTTGCCACTCCTCGATGGCCAGCGTGGTGGCATCGCCAGAGCGTCGTACGACGAGGGCTTGGAAGTGCGGCATCACACGGGCATTCTAGAGCCCGAGCCTGTGCGCGAGCCGGCGAGCCGAAGCGGCAGGGGGAGGGTTAGTAGGATCGGCGGCGCAGATGGCCACCGCGAGTATCCATCTGCTCGTCCAGGGCGGCCCGCAGCGCTGCACGAGCGCGATCGTCGGCCGATTCCTTCTCGCGGATCTCGCGCCATCGAGCACGAATCTCCATGGCCTTGCGCACCTTCTCCGGATCGGGCGCGGCAGCCCCTTCCTCCGTATAGCAGGCGTACAGCGCAACCTGGAGCGTCTGCTCGACCAGCTCGTCGGTGGTGTCCACGTCGCGGGACATGATCCGGGTCAGCGCCAGGAACAGCTCCGGGTGCTCGGCGAACGTCTCCTTGAGCGCCGCGGTGTCGATCTCGAAGGCCTCGACCTCCTGGTTCGCGATCACGCTCGTCGATCGCGGTGTGCCGCTCAAGGCCGACAGATCGCCCACCAGGGATCCCGTGCCCAGCTCACCCACCAGCTCGACTTCCTGGTCGGCCAGCCCTTCGTCCACGGTGCGAGAGGTCTTGACCCGTTCCACCGTGACCGTGCCGTGCAGCACCACGAACAGCTTGGAGCTGGGGCGATTCTGGCGTACCAGGACGGTGCCGGGCAGGAACATCCGCCGTTTGCCGACACGCACGAAGGACCTCACGGTGTCGCGGGCAACGCCCTGGAAATCGCCCGACTTGCACAGCATGTCCACGGCTTCGGTCGCCTGCTTCGAAAGCTGGAAGACCGGGGCATTGACCAATGGTGGGCGGCTGAAACGCTCGCAGCTGCAGAACGTGCAGCCGGCGCGGCCGCCTACCCCGTGCGCAGCAAAGCTATGGCTGCATCTGCATTTCTCTTCGGTTGCCACGGCCTAGTTCTCCCTTTTCCCGACCAAACGCCTCTCGCTTAGTTTCTGGCGAGGGGGAGGCGTTGTCAAATCGAATAGCCGGCTCGCGTTAGCGTTCGGCCGTGGAGCCAATCAGCAGCTCGCCATCCTCGCGCCGCTCCATGTATGGCTCGTACAGCTCCGCTCCTGAGCCGGCATTCTTGGCAGCGTACATGGCAACGTCCGCGCAGTGCAGCAGCCGAGCGCGATCGCGGCCGTGCATCGGACACAGGGCAATGCCGATGCTCGCTCCTACCACGACCTGCTTGCCCCCAATCTTGGTCGGCTCCCTCAATGCCGCGAGGATCTTCGCGGCGGCCACCTCTGCGCCCGGCCCATCCGTCACGCTGGTCAGCACCACGGCGAATTCGTCCCCGCCGAGTCGGGCAACCGTGTCGGACGTGCGCAGGGCGGCGCGGGCGCGTTCGCCGACCTTTCGCAGCACCACGTCGCCCGCCTGGTGGCCAAGGGTGTCGTTGACCGATTTGAAGCCGTCCAGATCCAGCAGCAGGATGCCTACCAGGTAGCCGCCGCGAAGCGAGCCCAGAATGGCCTGGTCGAGCCGATCTTCGAGCAGGCGGCGGTTTGGCAAGCCGGTCAGCTCGTCGTACAGCGCCTGGCGGGCAAGCGCCTGCTCCGCCTCCATCCGAGCGGTCACGTCGATGAAGCTGGCCACCACTTCCTCGATGGATCCGTCCGCGTTCAGCACCGGCACCACGTCCGCCTGCAGCCACAAGCTCGGGCCGTCCGCCGCCTCCGTGGAGATCGTCACTTTGCGCAAGGCCTGGCGCGTGTTGAGGATCGCCTGGCTCAGCTTCACCGGCGCCGCCATCTCACCCTCAGCCTCGACCACCATCCACAGGTCGTCCGGCGCCTGGCCCAGCAGCTCATCCTGGGTACGGGCGAACAGCTCTTCGGCAGCCGCGTTAGCGTGGGTGATGGTCCCGGACGGCCCCCACACGACAACGCCGCAGGCGAGGGCCTCATACAGCGTTCGCAGCCGTTCCTGGGAAGCGGCCAGCACCTGGGCGCGCTCTTCGAGATCGGCGTGGGCCCGGGCATTCTCGAGAATCACGCCGGCGTAGCTGGCGATCGCTTCCGCGAGCCGGATCTGCGAAGGCGTCGGCGCGACGTCGTGGCGCCAGCCCAGGTGCAGGGCGCCAGTGAGATCGCCGTGGGCGACGATGGGCGTGGCCGTGGCGGTGTGCCCGCCTTCCGCCGTGTGCGCGTCCGAGAGCTCAGGCTGGCGGTCCAGATGCTCGAAGACGAGCGTTTTGCCCGCCGTCAGAGCTTGGGCCGTGATGCCCTGACTGGAGCTTCTAGCGTAGATCTCCCGGCCCATGACCTGGCTGCCCGAAATTCCATGCCAGATGCGCTGCCCGCGCTGAACCAGCGCCATACCGGCATAGTCCGCGCCGATCAGCCTTCGGGCCCGGTCGCAGATCAGATCCATCGCCCGAACCGAGTCGCGCTCCTGCGCGCCGAGGCGCACCAGGTCGGCCAGCGCCTCCGCTTCCTCGCGGCGCTTCTCGGACTCTTCATGCAGTCTCGCCGCTTCGAGCGGAGGAGCCACCTGAGCCGCCAGCAGCTCCAGGAACTGCACCTGCTCGGGCTCGAACCTGCGTTTCGTGTAGCTTCGCACCAGCAGCGTCCCGACCGACCGCTCGCCCACCCGCAGAGGTACCGCGACGGCGCTGCGGATGCCTCGCTCCACGGCTGTGCCGTGCTCCTGGCGCCAGGCCATGTAGTCGTCCACGACCACCGGCTTGCCGGTGCTGAAGACGAGGCCTTGGATCCCAGCCGCGTGCAGCAGCGGGGCCGGATTCCCGCGTCGCCCAATCTCACTGTCGGCAATGGGCAGCAGCGAGTTCGTCTCGGGGTCCCACAGCCGAAGGCCGGCGCTGTCCACGCCAAGCAGGTCCCGCGCTCCGTCGACGACGAGCTGGCCCAGCGATTTGGCGTTGAGCACGCCGCCCGTCGCCACCGCCAGCTCGTGCAGCGTTTGCAGCGCCCGCTCGCGTTCCAGCAGCACCGCGGCCGTCGCCTCTGACGCCGCTCGCGCCTCCTGCTCCTGGGCGTAGCCACGGGCGTTCTCGACAACCGTCGCCGCGTAGCTGGCGAGGGCCTCGGCCAGCTTGACCTGCTCGGCGCTGGGCTTCACCACACTCCGCCAGCCGAGGCTCAGTGCACCGATCACGCCCTGATGTGTCCGCAGCGGCGTGGCCAGCGCCGTCCTGCCGCCCTCGCGCAGATGGAACGCCGGCGTAAGCTCCGGATCGTCCGTCAGGCTTTCTAGGATGACCGTGCGGTCCTCGCTCATCGATAGCGCCAGCGGACCCGTTCCGCGCCCACGGGAGGCCCGACGTGAGTCGTAGGGCTCGCGGTTCCCCCACATGCCGACGCGGACGGCGTGGCCGCCTCCGGCTTCACGCAGAGAGATGCCTCCGTAGTCCGCTTTCAACAGGGGGCCGGCCTGCTCGCACACGAAAGCCAGCACACGGTCGATGTCTCGCTCCCGAGCGCCCAGGCGCACCATTTCGGCCAGCGCTTCCGTCTCGGTCCGGCGCCTCTCCGATTCCGAATACAGCCGCACGAGCTCCAGCGTGGGAGCAACCTGTGTGGCGAACAGGCTCAGGAGTCGCAGGTCGCTGTTCGTCCAGTGCCGCGGGTGGAAGCTGCGCACAACCAGCACGCCCAGCGGCCGGCCGCCGACGACCAGTGGCACTGCGGCGCAGCTCTTCAAGCCGCTGGCCAGAGCCGAAGGGAGGGCGTGCTCCCAGCTCGGGTAGTCGTCGACGGTTACGGGCTCGAGCGTCAGCAGGGCCTGGCGGCTCACCCCTCGTCCGCTGAGGATAGGCGGGCTCTCGACGACCAGGCCGTCGCTCGCCACCAGGCACTCCAGCGTTTCGTTCTCCGGGCTCCACATGTACAACGCCGCGGAGTCACAGCTCAGGAGCTCGCGGGTGTTGTGGACCACTGAGCTGGCGAAGGCTAGCGAGTCGAAGCTCCCTCCGGTCGAGGCCACGATCTCGTGGAGAGCATGCACCACGCGCTGGGCAAGCCGGCTCCCGGGCTGAGCACCAGCCCGGACAGCACCGAGTTCCGAGGAACGCGACCGCGGGCCCGGCGTGTCCGGGCTTTGGCCTCGGCCTGGCATGGCGCCCATTATGCGGACCGCGACTATCGGGGGCAAACGCCTAGCCCAATGGGCCACACCACGTGCGTCCGCTCTCCCTAGTGGCTAGCCGCCGAACGGCCGGTCAGTGGACAATCGTTCCAGCAGCGAGCCATAGCCCACGATTGGCTCGCGAACGTTGAGACGGCGCAGCGTGGCATAAATGACCGACTGGCTGCTGGAGGTGACCGGAACACCCAGGTCTTGCTCCATCTGCCGCAGCTTGAGCACAGTGGGCCAGCGCGGACAGGTCAGGTGAATGGCGTCGACGTCCGGCGCCGCGTGGAACAGATCGCGCGCCATGCGATACGCCGCGTCCTCGCCCAGCTTGGCGATCTCGATGTTGCGCTCGACGCCCAGGCAGCGGCTGGCGGCGACCTCGAACCCGGCAGCCCGGAAATACTCGGCGAATTTTTCCGTGAGCTGCGGCGTGTACGGTGCGCCGATGGCGATGCGGCGCGCGCCCACCGCCTGCAGCGCCTCGACCTCGCAGCGAATGTGGGCCACCACCCGCGCCTTGGTCATGGCCTGCGCGCGATCGATCATCTGCTGCTCGAAACCGTAGCCCTTCATGGTCACAGGAGGCGACCCGCTGAGCACGATCACGTCGCACTCTTCGTACACCATGTCCTCCACGGCGGCCTGGTAACCGTGCAGCACGCGATCAAGCTGCTCCGGCGTGAGCTGCTTGACTGTCAGCGCCGCCGGCACCACGATGACGCCCTCCGGCGCGGCCTTGTAGTACTCATACAGCAGCACGTCGCCCCGCGACGGAAAGATGATGCCAACTCGGCCGCGCCAGCCGTACATTCGATCCTCCTATTGCTCGCTTGTGCTCGGGCCAGGACGCCCGGACAGCTGCCATCTCCCCTCAGCGTCCGGACCAATGTCCACGCCGTAAATCTCCCGCGCCGCTCCGACGCTGACGTACCCTTCTCGAACGTCCGCAAGCACCTCCTCCGGCGGCCGATCGGCCGGGTCGCCGAAGCCTCCGCCGCCCGGGCGCTCCACCAGCAGCGTGTCGCCCGCGCCGACGGGTACGTCGCCCGCCCGCGACGGCAGCGTCCGAGCCTTGCCGTTCGGACCATCGATGCGCGTGCAGCCGGTGTGCCCATCGGCGCCGCCCATGAGGCCGAACGGGGCAACTTCGTGCTTGTCCAGGCGGGTGGACAGCCGCGCCTCGGCATGCACCTCGTACTCTCGGGAAAACCCGAGGCCGCCCCGCCACCTGCCCGCTCCGCCCGAGTCGGGGATCAGCTCGAACCGTCGCACCCGCACCGGGAACTCGGACTCGATGATCTCGATCGGCGTGATCCGCGAGTTGCCGACGTGAACCGACGTCCCGGACACGCCGTCCTTGCCGTTGCGTGCGCCCAGCCCGCTGCCGAAGAGCTCGTACTGCACGAAGCCCTTGCCCGAAGCGTCACGCCCGCCAAGGGCAATCGCGCCCGTCCCTCCGCTGCCGGCGATCTGACGCTGTGGAGCGACCGGCGCCAGCGCGCGCAGCGCGGCCTCAACCACCGCCTGGGCTGTCGGAATGTAGGTGTTGACCGCTGCCGGAAGAATCGGGTCGACGATCGTGCCCGGCGTGAAGTCGGCCTCCACTACCGCGGCCAGGCCGGCGTTGCTCGGCAGCTCGGGATCGACCAAGCACTTGAGCACGTAGTAGCAGGCCGCCCGGACCAGCGGCGGCCGGATGTTGGACGGGCCAACCGCCTGCGGGTCACAGCCCCGGAAGTCGAAGCGCAGGCGATCGCCCCGCACACTCGCCGCCACGTGGATGCGAACCGGCCGGCCTCCGTTCGATCCGTCGTTGTCCAGGAAGGCTTCGCCCTCGTACACCCCGTCCGGCCAGGCCGAGATCACCTCGCGCAGCCGCGCCTCTACCTGCGCGAAGCTGCGCAGCCAGCTCGATTCCACCGCCTCGCGCCCGTATTTCTCGAACAGCGCCAGCAGCCGCCTCTCGCCCAGCCTGGCGCAGCCAACCTGTCCCTGCAGGTCGCCCGCGACGAGATCCGGAGTACGGCTATTGGCGCGCAGGATGCCTTCGAGCTCCCGGCTGATCCCTCCGGCGGAGGCGTAGCGCACGGGAGGCAGGTGCAAGCCCTCTTGGTAGATCTCCCGGGCGGAGCCCGGCCCGCTGCCAGGCGCCATGCCGCCGATGTCCGACTTGTGAGCGATGCTGCCGCAGAAGCCCACGAGCTGGTCCTCGAAGAACACCGGCGAGACGGCCGCCATGTCGTTGGCGTGGGGACTGCCGCCGAAATAGGGGTGGTTCACGACGTAGGCGTCGCCGGAGCGCATCTCGCACACGTCATAGGCCGCCAGCACGCCCTCGACGCAGGCCGGAAATGCGCCCAGGTGCAGGGGCAGGACGGTTTGCTGGGCAATGACTCGTCCGGCAGCGTCGGTCAGCGCGCAGCTGGCGTCCTGCGACTCCCGAATGATGGTCGAGTAGCCCGTGCGAAAGAGCGCATTCTGCATCTCCTGCACCACGCCCAACAGGCGCGCATAGATGATTTCCTGCTCGATGGCGTCGACAGTCACACGCTCACCCACGCAGCGCTCTCCGCGCCGGCGCCGCCCCGCAGTCGATGACCATGCTGCCATATCGATCCACGGTGGCGCGCTGTCCCGGATGGACGACCACCGTGGAGTCGTACTGCTCGACCACCGCCGGCCCGTCGAGGCACGCTCCGGCGCCCAGCGCGGCCCGATCGTAGACGGGACATTCAACAGCCGCCGGCTCCTCGGGAAACGACACCAGTCGCCGGCCGGTGATGGCCCCAGACTCCGGCCCCGCCTGCGCGGCAATAGGGGCCAGCCGAGCCTCCGCCACCTCGCCGACAGCGGCGACGCGGTAGTTGACGATCTCCAGCGGCTGCTCGGGAGCCGCATGGCCATAGGTCTGCTCGTGGACGAGGTCGAAGCGGCTGCGCCACAGGCCGAAGTCGGCCGCTTCGATCTCCGGCCAGCTCAGGGGCACGCCAAGCTCGTACCCCTGGCCGGCATAACGCAGGTCCAGCACCGGCTCGAGGCGCAGCTGTTGAGGGCCGAAGCCCTCCGCGTCGAGCTCCGCCAGCGCCCGCTGGCGCAAGCCGGCGAAGTGGTCCGCGATCTGCGCCGGGCTGCATTCGAGCAGCGGCTGCAGACGGCTGAGCACGTAGTCGTGGCGAACCGGGCACATCAGCAGACCCAGAGCTGAGGCCACGCCGGGATTGGGCGGCGCAATGACGGTGGGAATTCCGAGCTCCATGGCGATGTGTGAGGCGTGCACCGGCCCTGCGCCGCCGAACGCCACCAGCGCGAACTCACGCAGGTCATAGCCACGCTGCGTCGATATGGCTTTCACCGCCTCGCCCATCTTCACGTCTACCAGCTGAACCACGCCGGCCGCGGCGCGGGCCAGGTCCACGCCCATTGGACGAGCAATCTTGGCCTCGACCGCCGCTGCCGCGGCAGCCCGGTCCAGCTTCACCGCTCCACCCAGGAAGTTATCCGCATTCAAATAACCGAGCACCAGGTCGCAGTCGGTGACCGTCGGCGTATCGCCGCCCAATCCGTAGGCTGCAGGGCCGGGCCGCGCCCCGGCGCTCTCGGGGCCCACGTGCAGCCGCCCCTGGCCATCCACCCAGGCCAGCGTGCCGCCGCCGGCGCTGACCGTGTGAATATCCAGGCTGGGGACGGCAATGTGCCGGCCACCGATGGCGCTGCGCGTTTGATGCCGCGGCCTGCCTCCCTCGATCAGGGCCACGTCACAGCTCGTCCCGCCCATGTCGAAGCTGATGACGTTGGTCGACCCGGCCAGCTTCCCCACCTCGGCCGCGGCCACGACCCCTCCGGCGGGGCCGCTCAGGATGGTCGCCACCGCCCGCTTGGCGGCGCTGCTCAGCGTCGCGCTGCCGCCGTTGGATTGCATCACGTAACAGCGCGGCGTGGCCACCCCTGCGCCATCGAGACCGTCGTCCAACCGGCGCAGGTATTCGGCCAGCTTTGGAGCCAGGTAAGCGTTGATGGCGGTGGTGGACAGCCGGTAGTACTCCCGTATCTGCGGCAGCAGCTCAGAAGACGCGGTCACCATCCATTCGGGATGGCGGGCGGCGATGGCCTCCGCCACGCGCCGCTCGTGCTCGGGGTTGGCAAACGAAAAGAGCAGGCAGATGGCCACGGATTGCACGCCTTCGCGCTCGAGACCGCTCACAGCTTGCTCCACGGATGCTGGGTCGAGCGGCTCGTCCACCTCGCCATTGGCCGCTACGCGCTCGCGCACTTCGAACGTGCGGCTCTGGGGAATGAGCAGGCGCGGCTTCTCGAATAGCAGGTCGAACAGCTGCGGGCCGTATTCTCGCGCCTGCTCCTGCACTTCGTACACGCCGCGGAAGCCCTGGGTGATCACCAGCCCGGCGCGCGCCCCCTTTTCCTCCAGCAGGGCGTTCGTGCCGACCGTTGTGCCATGCACGAAGAATTGGACGGCGGACGCGGCGACGCCCGAAACGGTCAGGGACGCGATGCCCTCCAGCACCGCGCGCCCGGGATCGTCCGGCGTCGAGGGAACCTTGAATACACGCAGCGCGCCGCTCTGCTCGTCGAGCACGACGAAATCGCTGAAAGTTCCGCCGGTGTCGACGGCCAGGCGGTAGCTGCCGCTCATCGGAGGGCGGCGTGGTCGTCGAGGAAATCGCGCGCCTGTTCGGGGCGCACCTCGATTCCGTCCTCGGCCATCCAGGCCAGCAGGTGCTCCAGGCCGGACAGGTCGAGCTCCCCAGCGGGGGACAGGACCTTGGTCGACCCAGCGTAGATGTGATAGGCCTCGTCCAGCTCCGCCTCCGAGACGCTGCTCCACTCGGACAGGGCCGCCAAGACGTCATCCTTACGGCGAGGGTCGCGCAGCACGCCGTCGACGGCGCGCAACGCCTTCTTCAGCGCCGCCCATTCCGGCCTGGCCGTCCAGCCCTGGCGGACGTTGAGCGTGGTGAACGAGCCGCTCCCCAGCTCGTCACCCACGCGAGCCAGGCGGCCGAAGCCCAACGCCAGCAGGCGGCTCTCGAACGGGTGCGTGAGCATGGCGGCCTCGATCGATCCTTCCTCCAGGGCGGCCACCTGCGCCGGCGTGGTGTGGCAGACCACCTGCTCGTAGTCTCCCACGGCCAAACCCTTCCTGCGCAGCAGCGCTCGCAGGAAAACCGACACGCTGCCGCGAATCTCCGTGACGGCCACGCGGCGGCCGCGCAGATCCTCGAACGCCCGCACCTCGGGGCGGACGATCAGTGATGACATCGGGCAGTCAATGAGCCCGCCGGCAATGCGCAGTCGCGCGCTCGCGAGGGCCTCGCCGATGAGCACGTCAGGACAGGTGGCCGCGACGTCTACCCGCTCCTCGATCAGCGCCGGGACGCCCGCACTGGTGCTGCCCAGCAGCTCGATATCGAGGGTCAGGCCCGCCCTTTGGAACAGCCCCTCACGCAGGCCGACGTAGTACGGCCAGTACGTGGCCGTCTTGGAGACGATGCCGAGCCTCAGCTGCACGATTCCCAAATGGTAGGTCCGGCCGGCTTTACGCCTTCACGACCACCGTCGCCCAGTCGATTCCGTGAAGCCGGCCGTTACTCACCGTCAAGCCCAGGGTGTAGGTTCCGGGATGCGCGTAGGCGTGCTCCAATTCCGGCAGGTCCGAAATTGAGCCGTCGCCCAGGTCCCACCGGAAGGTGAGCGGCAGCCCGTTGGGATCGGAGCTGTCCGTGGCGTCCAATGCCACGGCCGCGCCGGGAGCCAGGACCGCGTGGGACGCCCGCAGCACGGCCTTCGGCGACTGCAGCCCCGCCCATCCGGCCTGCTCCGGAAGCGTCACATCGGTCACGCTTCCGGCGTTCATGATGGCCGTCTCCAGGGAATCGACGATTTCATTCGGGCCCAGGTCGATCCAGCTGACCCGCTGCAGGTAGATGCCCCAGCGATTGGCCTCCAGCCGGTTCTCCTGGATCACCCAGTGAAAGGCGCGGAAGCTGCCGTCCGCCGACCCGCGCAGCACGATGCCGCCTCCGTTGTTGTGATGGCAGTGATTGCGCTGCACCAGCACGTGCTCCGCGGAGCCGTTGACGAATACGATGCCGCCGTGGCCGAAGTCCGGCTCCGGGGCGTTGTGGCTGCCGTCGGGCAATCCATTGTGGCCAGCCTCGTTGCCCAGCATGACGGTCCGGTCCGAGCAGCCCATCCAGAAGCCGTAGCTGCCGTGGTTGGCTCGGTTCTCCAGGTAGGTGTTGCCCGGGGCAGCCGACTCGAAGCAGTTGTTGTGGGCATAGGAGGCGTCATTGCCCTGCAGCAGGTTGCCGCCGCTCGGGCAGCCATCCAGCACGCGCACGAAGATGCCGTCGCCACCATGGGTAGCATCGTTGCGGAGGAAGCGGTTGTCGTGCGACCAGTGCTCCACCAGCACGCAGCAGGAATCGCGAGCGTGCACCTCGCCCGGCGTGATGCGGATGCCGTAGCTCAGGTTGTTCGATCGCACCTCGTTGCGGCAGGACTCCCACAGGCGTAAGCAGGTGTTTGAGGTGTGGGAGAAGTCGTTCTCCTCGATGACGTTGTCGTGCGATTCCACCAGGTTGCAGGCATCCCATACACGGTGCGCCGCGTTTCGCCGAAAGGCCGACTTGACCATCCGCAGCAGCACGATCCCGCCGCGGCGGCCGTTGTCGCCCCAGTCGAAGTCAGGATCGTGGAAATTGTCGGAGAAGTCGCAGTCCTCGACACTCCAGCCTTCGCCGTCTCCGGCCCGCAGGCCGGACTCGAAGCCCTTCACTACCAGGTTGCGCAGCGTCACCCCGGAGATCCCGCGCGCCTGGATCCCCGTGCCCAGGAAGGTGTCGGTTTGGCCTCGTGTGCTGCCGACGACCATCGCCCCCTGCCCGTCCAGCGTTACGCCCGAACGCGTGATCGCGATCGGGCCGTATACCCGGCCGGGTGTCAGCGTGGTATCGGCATCAATCTCCAGAACGTCCATGAAACGTTTCGACCTACTGTCAATGATGGACCAGCGCGCCCCAGCCGGCCTGTTGTCCGCTGCATCCAACACCGCTTGTTCGCCGCGGCCAGAGCCGCCCGGTTCACAAGAATTTGACCTGGGCCTAACGCTGGGTTGATGCTCCGTCCCTAGTCTTGCGGCCATGGACACAGCCGGCGAACGTGCGGGGCTGGCGGCCCCAGGCGCTCCACCCTCCTGGTCGCGCCAAGCTCGTGCCGGCGCCACGGTGGCGGCAGCCACGTCCTCCCTCGTGGCTGCCGCACAGCCGTGCCCCCTGGCTTCCTAACCAGCGAAAAGGAGCAACCATGCGCCTCACGAACGTCCTCGGCATCACCGGCCTCGCGGCTGGCATCTTGCTCGCAGCCTGCGGTGGCAGCGCGGCAGCGCCAGTCAGCGGCGGCGCCGGCTCCAACCCGGCTCCCGCGTCCCCGGCGGCCGCGCCGGCGAACCCGGCTTCGACGGCGGCCGCGCCGGCTCCGCCAGCCACCGGCAAGACTGTGGAGATCAGCCTGCATTACCCGGTGGGCGTTTCAGGCCCGCTGGCCAAGATCATCGAAGGCTACATGACCGAGTTCAGCAAGCAGAACCCGGACGTGAAGGTGACGCCCGTCTTCGACGGTGACTACGTCAGCACCATCGCCAAGGTCCTGCAGCTGGCCCAGGCCGGCACCCCGGCCGACGTCGCCATCGTCAATGCCGCCGGCATTTACTCGATGCTCGACGCCGACGCCGTCATCCCCCTCGACGACCTGATCGCCAAGTCCGGTGGGGACAGCATGACCAAGGACTTCTTCCCGGCCTTCATGCAGAACTCGCAGCAGGGCGGCAAGACCTGGAGCTTGCCCTGGCAGCGCAGCACCCTGGTGATGTACTACAACCGCGACATGTTCCGGCAGGCCGGTCTGCCGGACAAGGCGCCCCAAACGTGGGATGAGCTGATCCAGGATGGCCAGAAGCTCACCCAGAAGGACGCCGGCGGCAAGGTCACGCGATACGGCGTCGCCTTCCCCTCCAGCGGCACGGCCTACTGGGAGTTCCAGGCGCTGGCCATCGCCTCCGGCCAGAACGTGTTCGACAACAACGCCGGCAACAAGGTGTTCTTCAACGCGCCGGCTTCGGTCCAAGCGCTGCAGTTCCTGGTCGACCTCAACAAGAAGTACCAGGTGAGCCCGGCCGGAGCGGTGAGCTGGGACGACCTTCCGACCCAATTCGCCGCCGGCCAGCTGGGCATCATCTTCCATTCGACCGGCAGCCTGACCAACATCCTCAAGAACTCCAAGTTCGACGTGGGCGTCGGCTTCATTCCCAAGAACCAGCAGTTCGGCTCGCCAACGGGCGGCGGCAACCTGTACATCATGAAGGGCATCCCGGCCGATCACCAAGCAGCGGCCTGGAAGCTCATCCAGTGGATGACCTCGCCCGAGCGGCAAGCGCAGTGGAGCATCGACAGCGGCTACGTGGCGGCGCGGCAGTCCAGCTACGACACCCCTGTGCTGAAGGACTACACCGCCAAGACCCCTCAGGCCCTCGTCGCGCGCGATCAGCTCCAGTACGCCCAGAACGAGCTCGGTACGCACCAGATGTCGGAGGTCCAGAAGATTCTTTCCGACGCCGTCCAGGCGGGTGTGACAGGCCAGTCCGCGCCGAAGGACGCGCTCGAAGCTGCGCAGCAGAAGGCCGCGGCCATCCTGGGTCAGTACAAGAATTAGCGCCGCGAACACCGCGGAGATGCGTGGCCGGGGGCAAGTGTGAGCATGCAGCTCGAGCTGCCCGCGACCAGCCTGCCTTCCGCTGGTCTTCAGTCTCTGCGGTTTCGCGTCACGGCCGGCCGGTTCGCATACGGCCTGCTGCTGATCCTCCCCTCGCTGGTCTTTCTGCTGCCATTCACCGTCTGGCCGGCGATCAAGGTGGTCGTGTCCAGCCTGTTCCTGGCCGACATCGCCCATCCACAGCCTTCGTTCATCGGCCTGGGCAACTTCGCAGCCGAATTCGGCAACGAGGTCTTCTGGCAGGTCATGCGCAACACTGTCCTGTTCGCCGGCTTCACCGTGCCGCTGAGCATTGGCCTGGCGCTGCTGCTGGCGGTCGAGGTCAATAAGAAGCTGCGCCTGGTCGGCGTCTTCCGGACCGCGCTGTTCTATCCCACCATCCTGCCCACCGTGGGGGCGGCGGCAATCTGGCTGTTCGTCTACGCGCCGGGCTTAGGGCTGGCCGACCGCTTTTTGGGGCTGTTCGGCAGCTACGACCATAACTGGCTCGGTGACCCCGCCCTGGTGCTGCCCGCCCTCATGGTGATGATGATCTGGAAGCAGACAGGCTACTTCATGGTCTTCTACCTGGCTGGTCTGCAGGGTTTGCCCCAGGAAGTCTTCGAGGCCGCGGCGCTGGACGGCGCGCGGGGATGGCGCATGCTCAGATCGCTGACCATTCCGCTGCTCTCGGGCACGACGGTGTTCGTCTCGACTATCGCCCTGATCGACTCCTTTCAGACGGTCGATCAGCTGTTCATCCTCACCCAGGGCGGGCCTAACAACGCCAGCAACCTGCTGCTGTTCTGGCTCTACCAGGAAGGCTTCCGCAACTTCAATTTCGGACGCGCCAGCGCGGTCACCGTGATCATGATGGCGCTGCTGCTGGCCGTCAGTCTGGTGAACTACCGCCAGCTGGACCGAGCTGCGCACTACGAGTCATGATCGCCGGCCGGCGGCTCGACACGCTTCGCTCCAACCTGCTGCTCACCGTGGTGTGCCTGGTGTGGGTGGTCCCGCTGGTCTGGGCGTTGGGCACCTCGGTCCGGGCGCCGGGCGAGCCAGTGGGGACCGGCTTTCTGTGGCTGCCGGGAAGGCCTTCCCTGGCCAACTTTGCCGAAGCCTGGAGCGCGGCCCCGTTCGTCACCTACTACCTGAACACCATCGTCATCTGCGGAGGCATCCTGGCCGTGCAGCTGTTCACCATCACGCTGGCTGGCTACGCCTTCGCCCGCGTGCCGTTTCCCGGCCGTGAGCTGCTGTTCAGCCTGTTCATCCTGCAGCTCATGCTGCCACTTACCGTGCTGGCCGTGCCGAACTTCCTCACCATGCGCGATCTGCATCTCATCAATACCAAGCTGGCCATCATGCTGCCGTACATGGCCTCGGGCTTCGGCGTGTTCCTGATGAGGCAGGCGTTTCGTTCGGTCCCGCTGGAGCTGGAAGAGGCCGGCCGGCTGGACGGTTGTCAGTGGTGGCAGGTGCTGTGGCACGTCTATCTGCCACTCACCAGGCCGGCGCTGGTGGCCTTCGGACTGGTCTCGGTGACGTTCCATTGGAACGACTTCCTGTGGCCGCTGCTCGTGACCAACACGCCCAACGCTCGGCCGCTTACCGTGGGACTGGCGTCGTTCGCGCTGGCCGGCGAGAACGGCGCCCAGTTTCCGCTGATCATGGCCGGCACGCTGCTGGTCATGGCTCCCCTGCTGCTGGGCTTCTTCCTGTTCCAGCGCCAGTTCGTGAGCAGCTTCATTCGTTCCGGCATCCGTTGAATACTCTTTGAGACGGGAGGCGCACACATGGCCCGAGTAGTCCTCGACCGGGTGACCAAGAAGTTCGGCGAAGTAGCCGCGGTCAACGACGTCTCGCTGACGGTTTTCGACCGCGAGTTCCTTGTGCTGGTGGGCCCCTCCGGCTGCGGCAAGTCCACCATTTTGCGCCTCGTGGCGGGACTGGAAGATGTCTCCTCGGGCGAGATCCGCGTCGGGGACGGCCTTGTCAACGACGTCGCGCCGAAAGACCGCGACATCGCCATGGTCTTCCAGAACTACGCGCTGTATCCGCACATGAGCGTGTTCGACAACCTGGCGTTCAGCCTCAAGCTGCGGCGTGTGCCGAAGCAGCAGATTCGCCAGCGGGTGCAGCAGACAGCGGCGACGCTGGGTCTGGAAGGCCTGCTAGAGCGTAAGCCCAAGCAGCTGTCCGGCGGGCAGCGGCAGCGGGTGGCGCTGGGCCGGGCCATCGTACGTGAGCCCCAGGTATTCCTCATGGACGAGCCGCTCTCCAACCTTGACGCGCAGCTGCGCGTTCAGACCCGGGCAGAGCTGATCAAGCTCCACCGCCGCCTCGAGGCAACGGTCATCTACGTGACTCACGACCAGGTGGAAGCCATGACCATGGGCAGCCGTATCGCGGTGATGCGCGACGGCGTGCTCCAGCAGATGGACACGCCAACCGGCCTGTACGACCGTCCGGCCAACATGTTCGTGGCCGGCTTCATCGGCAGTCCGTCCATGAATTTCCTCAGCGGCCGGCTCGAGCGCCACAACGGCTCGCTCCAGGTCACAGCGGGCGATCTGGTGCTCGATCTGCCACCCGAAAGAGCGGCTGGCGCCGATTCCGCCAACACCCAGGAGGTCGTCGTCGGCGTGCGGCCGGAGGACGTGCAGCCGGCGGCGAGCCTGGTACCAAACGGGCACCGTCCCATCAACGCCAGCGTCGACGTGGTCGAGCACATGGGCAACGAGAAGTTCGTCTATCTCAGCTTGGCTAACGCCAGCCTGGTCGCGCGCATCGACGTGTCGTGCCCCGCCAGCGCAGGCGAAAACCTGCCGGTGGTAGTGGATGCAGGCAAGATCCACCTGTTCCACCCCGCAACCGAAGAGGCGATCTTCTAGCTGCCGGACACCCGCGGCCTACGATGCAGCCCTTGTTCATCGACCGCGCCACGACCGCCGCATGGGACGTGCGTACGCCGTGCTTAATGAGGCAGACCCTGGGAAATCGACGGCGCCCTCACGTTCGCCGCAGTGATCAGCAGCGAGAGGAAGTATTCAGCCCGGTCGTTGGACTGAGGCGTCGATTCATTTCGACGCAGCCCGCTTCAGCCGCATCTTGTTGAGCCAGGTCGCTGGCCGGCGCTCGAGCACACGCCGCCAAACCTTGGGCCAGCGGGCACGGGCGGCAGCGGCGGCATCGGCTTCGAGCGCAAGCAGCTGGCCGGCGACTACGCCCTCACGAGCGCTCGTCCGAGAGCCGGCTTCGCGCAGCCACACCTGGGCCACGATGCTGTCCTGGTGCTCACCCAGCACGTCCTGCAGCTCTCGACAACGAGCGGCAAAGCGTGCAGAGCGCGGGACGAGCGGCGAGATCGCTTCGGCCACGTAACGGCAGCGCTTGGCCTGGATACGGATGGCATGGAGCTGGCTATCTGCCGGATTGGCCGGAAGCGACGACACCGAGCGGCGCAGCTGGCGCCAGGGCTTGCGGACCAGTCCCGGCAGGGCGCTCAGGCCCGGCCGCGCCGCTTCCGCCTTTGGCAGCGGTCCTTTCAGCGCGTCCTCTAGTCCGTCGAGGAGATCGATGTAGCGGTCGGAGCGCAGTACGATCTGCAGCTCGGAGCGTCGCTCTTCGAGCCTCGTGCGAAGAAGGTCGAGCAGCCGGTCTCCGGTCTCAGCGTCCTCTGCCGACAGCTGCACCACGCGATCGTGCAGACGCGCCAGCAGCACTTCGTCGTCGCGCACCGCGCCAAGGGCGCCGCCCAGCCACTGCAGCTCGCCCCGGAGCTGATCGACCCAGGAGCGATCGAGCAGCGGACGGAACACGCGCAGGTCAGATCGCAGACGGCGCGTCGCTACTCGCGCCTGGTGCACGCACTCCGGGTCCTCGCCTAAGCGGACGCCAGGATCGTTGCTGACGATAGCGTCGAGGCCATGACGCAGGAAGGACAGCACCAGGTCATCCACGCTCGAGATGCGCTTCGGCGTCTGGCGCTCGACCACCGTGGCGTTGCCGGCAAGACCCAGCGCACGCAGCACCTTTGGCGTTTGATCGGTCAGCGTCGCTCCGTGCGCATTCAGCATCTCGACCAGCCTCGGCAGCAGCTCGTCGGGAGCAATGTCCGACAGCTCCACTTCGAGCTCTCGAAAATGCTGTTTCGGCAAGCCATCCCGCAGGACTGTCACGGAATCGTCCACGATCTCCGCCAGCTTCTGACCTTCAGAAGCGAGCACGGGGACCGTTCGCCGGACCGTGCGCAGAGAGGCGATCTCCTTGAGGGGAGCGCGCCGCAGCAGCGCCTGCACCAGATCCGTCGCTTCGAAGGGAACCTGCTCCCTCCCGCCGGCAATCGTGTGCTCCTGCCGGAAGAGCCCTCCCCCGCGTTCCTCACGACCGATCTTGACGGTCCACCCTTCGCCTGTGCGGTAGCGCAGGCTTGCACCGTTCCTTACCAAGCGCAGGTCGTCGGAGTCGTAGTAGACGGTTTCGTGGCGCTTGATCGCTGCCGAACCGCACGCCAGGCCTCCGCCAAGTTCAATCGCGGCCAGGTGCAAGCCGGCCGGAGCATCGAGCTTGGCTTCCCGCTCCAGCCGCGTGCTGCGGCTGCCGACAGCCTGGCCGGCATGGTTGAGCTCTTCCTTTTGCAACGCCCTCCGCCTCCTTGTTAAAGGACTAGAGTAGCGCTTTGTCGTCCACTTCGCGCTGAGCTCGTCCGGTCAGTGCCTCGGCAAGCTCGGCTAGATGCGGGTTCCGGGTGTCACCTCTTGGGCGCCCCCTGGGGCGCTCTTCATCGAACGGCGGCCGTGTCAGGGCCTCGATGATGCGTTCGACGAGCGCGGATCGCGAACTGCTTGATGCTTCGCCGACCATGGCGCACCTCCCATGCTCGTGCTGTCGTTTCGAGCGAGTCTCGGACAGTCTACGCAGCGCTCCGCCGAATCCTCGTTAAGGGTCTCACAAAGGAGCATCAATACGACCGCCGCGGCCTGTTGATCTCGCTCACTAAAGCTCTACCATCGCGTCGCGGCCTTGGCATCGCCAGTAAGCCGGTGCACGCTCCGCGGTTAACAGAGATTTAACATTCGCTTAGTCGCGAGTTGACCCGGGTCGCCGAGACTGGTCGGGACGTATGCGCCACACGAACACCGGTCGTGTCAGCGGCGACGCTCAGAATGCGTTCAAGGCCGGCAAGATGGCGATAAACCTGGAGTCGACGGCCACTCTGCGAAGCTATCTCGACTCCGCGGCGCAGCAAAAGCATGAGCTTGGCACGGGCTTCCTGCCCAGAGATGCAAGCTCCGAGAAGGGTGGCGTGATCATCGGCGGCGCTTCGCTGTGGGCGCTCAAGGACCATCCCGAGGCTGAAGTGAACGCCACCTGGGAGTTCGTGAAGTTCCTCGCATCGCCCGAGCAGCAGGCCTTCTGGCACATCAGCACCGGCTACTTCCCGATTCGCCGCGCAGCCTACGATCAGCCGTCAGACAAGGAATGGCTGGCCAAGTACCCGCAGTTCAAGACGGCTATCGACCAGCTGCACGCCGCGCCCGACGGCCGGCCCGAGCAAGGTGCCGTTATCGGCGTGTTTCCGCAGTCCCGTCAAGCGGTGGAGGATGCCATCGAAGCGGCGATTCTCAACAAGACACCCGTCCAGGATGCCCTCGACGGCGCCACCAAGCAGGTGACCGGAGCCATCCAGCAGTACAACAAGACCGCCCGGCTATCGTAGGGGCTCAGGAGAGGTGAGGAGTCCTCACCTCTCCTGCTCGTTCAGCTAGCCAAGCCGGCCAGCAGGTCATGCAACTGCTGATGCAGGCCTGGTCCCGCCACCAGTAACCCAGGCCCGCCGCCGCTCAGCGACACCTCCGTCACCACACCGCCCGCCTCACGCGCAACCAGCGCCGCCGCCGCCCAATCCCAGCGGTTGAGGTCGTCCTGCACGAAGGCATCGGCCATGCCGACGGCCACGAAGCACACATCCAGCGCAGCCGAGCCCATGCGGCGTATGTCGCGCACCCGCGGAAGCAGCATGCGTACAAGCTCGCCTTGCCGGGCCCTCACCTCAGCGCGGTAAGAGAAGCCGGTTGCCACCAGCGCTTCCCTCAGCGGCACCGGATGGTTCACCATGATCCGGCGGCCGTCGAGCCACGCCCCGCCCCCTCGAATGGCCGTGAAGCAGCGGTTGGCCAGCGGCTCGCACACAACACCCACCACAGCGCCCTGCTCGTCTTCCGCGGCCACGCTCACGGACCACGTGCCCAGCTGATACAGATAGTTCACCGTCCCGTCCAGCGGGTCAACTACCCAGGTGAGACCGCTGCTGCTCGGCTCCTGTGCCCCCTCCTCGCCGATCATGCCGTCGTGTGGCCGTTCGCCGAGCACGATCTGCTGGATGAGCGCCTCAGAGGCTCGGTCGGCGTCGCTCACCGGGTCGGTAGCGCTGGACTTGAGGTCCACCAAACGTGCGCCGCCGTAGCGCCGCAGCAGCTCTTCGCCCGCGGCTCGCGCCGCGCGGACGGCCAGGTCCAGCAGCTGCGCCAGCTGGCCTGCGTCCCAGCCGGCGCCCGTGCTCATTGCTTCTACGATAGGCTGCCGGCGAAGAACGCCACACGCCGCAGCAGCGCGGCGACGTCGTCCAGACTCAACATCTGCGCCCCCGGCACTTTGGCCGTGTCATCCCAGCGGCGAAGCCGGACCGCGTCCGCATGCCATTTATCCGCCTGGAATTGCCTGACCTCGCTGGTAGTGAGGCAGCCACCCTGCTGAACCAGCGACTTGAGTGAAGCCGGGCTGAGCGATCCCGCGTAGCCCGCTTCCACGGCCACCAGGTAGCGCTTTGCCCTGACGTGCTCGCCCACCAGCCAGGCAACCCTGTTGCCGAACAGCTCGCGGCAGACCTCGGATCCTGCGCGCTCGTGCGGCCAGCCTGGGAACAGGGTGCTCACTGCCGGGGCCCGGCCAACGTCGTGCAGCAGCGCCGCCACAGCCAGCTCGTCTCCGGCGCCCGAGGCGCGCGCCAGGGCAGCGCACTGCAGCGCGTGGGACAGCTCGTCCACGGGCTCGCCGTCATAGCTGACGCCGCGGCCGGTGAGAAGGATGTCCAGAATCTCATCGAGCTGCATGAGCTTCCTCCTCTCGAGGCGCTTCTGGGGCCGAGGCGAGCATATAGACGAGCTTGTGCGAGGTCACCTCGAAGCCAAGCCGCTGGTAGAAGCGCAAGGCGGCTTCCCGCCGCTTGTTCGTCGTAAGCTCGATATGGTGGGCGCCGCGCTGCCGGCATATGGCAATCACCGTGCCCATCAGCTCAGCGCCGATGCCCTGGTCGCGGTGGCCTTCATCCACGCATAGCTCGTCCACCGTCGCCACCAGGTCTCCGTAGCGAAAGAACACCCGGAAGTGAACATTGACGAAGCCAACCACTGCGCGGTCCATCTCCGCTACCAGCATGCAGTGGCTGTCGCGATGGAGCAGCACGCGCAGCAGGGGCAGATAGCGGTTCGTGTCGACGTCATAGCCGAGCTGCCGGATCAGGTCGAGGATGGACGGGCCATCCTCGGCGGCGGCAGGCCGGACGATCATTCTCTCCGGGCTCATGCCGCCCTCGCGCTGAGCTGCACCCCCAGCATCGCCTGTCCACCAACCCACGTCTGCACCACCACCGGACAGTCGCCCCGGCGCGCCACGGCCACGAGATCGGCGCGGAGACCAGGCTCGATGCGGCCGCGGTCGTTCAGCATCGCGGCCCTGGCCGGGTTCGCCGTGACCAGGCTCAGCGCCTCGCCCCACGAGCAGCTCTTGTCATCCGCCAGCAGATAGGCCGCCGCCAGCAGCGACGGCGGATGATAGTCTGACGCCAGCGCGTCGAGACAGCCGGCTTCCAGCGCCTCTCGCGCCGAAAGGTTTGCCAGGTGCGAGCGACCACGACGCGCGTTGGGCGCTCCCATGACGACGTCCAAGCCGGCGGCCTGCGCCGTGAGCGCAGCTTCGAGGTTGACCGGAAACTCCGAGATGCTGGCGCCCAGCCGCACGGCGCGCCTGACGGCCGCGGGCGAGTCGTCGTCGTGTGAAGCCAGGGACGCGCCCAGCCAGCGAGCAATCCGAGCTACTTCGGCCCGCGCCTCGTCGGCCTGGGACTGTCCGGCCCGCTTCATAGCCAGGCGCGCGTCGAGCTCATCATCGCCAAGGCCAACCACGCTGGTGTAGTACTTGCGCCAGTCGGCTTCGTCGCTGTACTGGCCCTGTCCGGGAGTGTGATCCATATACGACAGCAACCCCACCATGCCGCTGTCCGACAGCTCGCGGGCGACGGTGTGGCTGCTGCCGGTTACGTCCACCCGCAGGTGCACGAAATGGTCCGCTCGCAGGGTCGGTCTGAGCCGCGCCACGTGGTGCACGATCTCGCGCCCTCTGTCCATGCTGCGGTACTTGACGGCGTCGTCTTCCAGACACACGCACAGGAAATGCGAGGTGATGCCGTGCGCCACCAGCTCGGCGTCGAGGTCCAGCAGCGCGGCTTCGAGCGGCAGATCCGTGGTGGGACGCGGATGCGCCTTCTGCTCCAGGCAGTCGGAATGCAGATCCACCAAGCCAGGGATGAGGTCGACGTCACCCAGCTCACAGGCGAGCGCTGAAGCCGGTGGATTGGGCCCGATTTCGATGATTTCACCGCGGTCGATCGTCACCCACCAGCAGTGCCGCTCCTCGCCACCGGCCAGCACTCGTCGAGCGCGCAGGGCGATCATGCGGCCACCCGCCCATCGCGAAGCTCCACTACGCGATCGACCAGACCCGGCAGCCGCGGGATGGTGTGAAAGACGGCCAGCATCGTCGTTCCTCCTCGCTTCAGTGCTCTCAATGCCTGCAGGGCCAATCCGGCTCGCTTCGCATCGAGCGAGGCCGTGACTTCATCCAGCAGCAGCAGCGGTCTGGGGCGGGCCAGCGCGATGGCCAGGTTTACCATTTGCCGCTCCCCGCCGGAGAACGTTGCCGGCGGAAGCGACAGCAGCGACGGATCGAGCCCCAGACTCAGCAGCAGAACAGCCGCCTCGTCCTCGCTCAGGCCCTCGCCAGCCACCAGCTCGAGCGCCGACAAGCGCGGGACTGCCTGAAGGAACTGCGTGGCCATGCCTATGCAGTCGCGGCGGGCGGCCAGGACGTCTCGCTCCGGGGCGGCTGCCAGATCGAGGCTCTGGTCGGCCAACCGCAGCGTCACCGAGCCGCTATCAGGCAGGTACGTACGGTAGATGCAGCGCAGCAGCGACGATTTGCCCGATCCGCTCGGGCCATTCACGACGGTGAAGCTGCCGGGCGCCAGGTCCAGATCGAGGCCTCGCAGAACGTCCAGACGCTGTCCGCCACGCTGGTACTGGGCGAAGGACTTGTACAGCTCGCGAATGCAGAGCTCGCTCATAGGAGCTGCGCGCTCACCAGCATCTGGGTGTAGGGCTGCTGCGGATCTTGCAGCACCTGGTCGGTGAGACCATGCTCGATGACCCTGCCCTGGTGCATCACCAGCACTCGGTCGGCCAGCATGCGAATAACGCCCAGATCGTGCGAGACCACCATCATGGCCATGCGCAACTCGCGCTGCAGGCGCCGGACCAGGTCCAGAATGCGAGCCTGCACAGAGACGTCCAGACCGGAGGTCGGCTCGTCCAGGAGCAGCAGCTGAGGCGAATTGGCAAGCGCCTTCGCCAGCTGCACGCGCTGGCGCATGCCCCCACTGAAATCACGCACGCAGACGTCGAGCCGGTCCTCGGGCAGCTCGACCGCGCTCTGCAGCTCGAACGCCCGCTCGCGGACCTTTGCGTATGAACGCCAGCCCGCGGCAAGCGGCCGGCTGGCAATGTTGCCGCCAGCGGTGAGGTCGAGCTCTAAACCCTGCTGCGGCGTCTGGTAAACGATGCCCAGCACCTCCGTGCGAAGCCGGCGCCGGCGTGATCCGCCGACCCCGGTCACGTCGGCGCCGGCCAGCACAACGCACCCGCTGCTCGGCGCCAAATCGAGGTTGGCGCAGGCCAGGACGGTGGACTTGCCCGATCCCGATTCCCCCACGATGCCCAGCACCTCCCCGGGATAGACCTCCAGGTCCACCGACGAGCAGCCACGAACCGTCCCGCAGATCGGGCAACGCACCCAGCCGGAACGGCCGCAGGTCGCGCAGCCCGGACCGTAACGCACGGTCAGACCATGCATCTCCAGGACGGGCGTCTCGGCCGGCGTCAAGCGCTGCCCTCGCGCCGGCGCCGGCAGAAGTCAGTGTCCGAGCAGACCAGCACGGCTTCACCCTGGTGGGACTCCTCGGTGAGGTAGGTGCCGCTTGCGCCGCAGCGAAAGCACGGGCCAGCGAACGACTCCACCTCGAAAGGCCGGTCGTCGAAGGCCAGCGGCTTCACCCTGGTATAAGGCGGCAGCGCGTAGATCGTCGCTTCCCGCCCAGCCCCGAACAGCGACACGAAGGGCGCGCCGTCCAAGCGTGGGACGTCGTGCCGCGGGATCGGCGTGGGACTCATCACGTAGCCGCCCTGGACCTCGACCGGATAGCTGTGGCTGAACGACGAAGCTCCCAGCCGAGCCAGATCCTCGTACAGATAGAGCCAGATGGCAGAGTAATCACCCTCGGCGTGCATGCGCCGGGTGATCGACGCTCGCGAATCGACCACGCGCAGCGGATCGGCGATAGGCACCTGGAATACGACTACCTGGCCTTCATGGAGGTCGTCCTCCGGGATGCGGTGGCGCGTTTGGATGAGCGTGGCCTCTCGCGCATCCGTCGTCGTCTCGACCTCCGCCGTGTCGGCGATCAGCGCGCGGAGGGCGCGGGCGTTCATGCTGGCATCGTCACCCTGGTCGATGACCTTCAGCCTGTCGTCGGACTCGACGACGGACAGGCTGATCTGCAGGCCTCCACTGCCCCAGCCTCGGGCCACCGGCATGTCGCGCGAGGCGAACGGGATCTGGTGACCGGGCAGGCACAGCGCCTTGAGCACGGCGCGGCGCACTTCGCGCTTGGCAGATTCGTCGAGGTAGGCGTAGTTGTAGCCGCTCCGTCCTCGCCGGGCCGAGCGCGCCATCTCGCTGAGCGCGCTCATTCGCCGTTGCTCCCGCGCACCTGCCGTAGGCGGTCCAGGTCGGACGTGAAGGTCACGTGGTGCGGCAACTTGAGGTGCTCGACGAAGCCGGACGCCTCTTGGCCATCGAGGATGGCCGTCAGCAGCTCTTCGTCTTCCGACGGCTCCTTCACACTAGGTGGCTGCTGCACCGCCCGAGCGCAGGTCGCGTCGAGCACCGCGGCCGCGATGGCCCGCCGCTCCACGCGGCCCAGCGTCGCCCCGAAGCCCAGCGTCAGGCGCGCATCGGGTTGACCGTCGTGCATGCGGTACATCGCCACTTCGGCGGTGGTCACCGGAATCCAACCGAGCACGAACTCACGAGCAGTATCTGGACGGCGCATGCGCAGCGGCAGCGAGCCCTGGCGGAGCTCGATCAACGTCGGATCCTGGCGCTGTCCGAAGCCGCGCTGCGCGCTGTAGGCGAGCGCGGTCAGCGAGCCGGTTTCGGATCGAGACAGCAGCTGCAGGAAGGCGCCGCGATCCCCATGCGGCTGCGCTTGATTGCGGGTCCGATCGAACGGCCGCGCCGGCGGGTCGACCAGCCCGAGCAGGCCCTCACGCTCCAGCGTCAGCGCAGCGCGCGGGAACCCGCCCGCTGCGCCCAGGCCGTTGCTGGGGGCGTCCTCGGGCCGGCGGTCATCATCCCACGTGCGCGGGAGCGACTCGGGCCCGAGCGGATCCTCCGCGGCGCCGTGGCCGTTTCGGCTCGGTTTCAGAGGGATGCCGACCGGTAAGCCATCACCAAAGTCCAGCAGCCGCTGCGCGTAGTCGAGCGAGGCGCCCAGGTACTGTCCGCGGGCTGGCGCGCGGAAGGCCGGCGTGATGCGCCGGAAGATGCGCATGTCGTCCAGACCGGCTCGGGTGTGGGCTACCCGTGGCAGGGTGGCCGCCCAGGCGCGCACCAGCGAGACCGCTCGCACGACGTCACCGGCAGCCTGGCCCAGCGCCCGAGCGCAGACGTGGGGCGCGAAAACGCCGGCCTCGGCGGCGACCTGGTCCACCAGGAGGGGCAGGGCGGCGATGAGCCGGTCCGGCCCGTTCGCGACGCCGACCGCTTCGCGCAGCTCGGCGAGCCGGGCCGCGGCCTCGATGGCGCCGCTCATGTCGCGCACCGTGCTGTACATCAGTCCAGGATCTCCAGGCGCGTGGTGCGCGGCAGGCCCGTCAGCTGCGCGGCTTCGTCCACGATCAGGACGTCGACGCCCAGCGGCCAATCGACGCACGCGGCGTTGCGATCCATCAGCTCGATCGGCGGCAGTGGCAGCTCGGTTTCGATACTGCCGCGGATCCCCGGCCCGGAAAGACGAACGGCCGTCGTCAGGCCCTGGTGCGACAGGACGTACAGCACCGTGGCCCCCGACTCAGGGACGTCCTCGGTGCCGCGGTGGGCCCGCGTAAGGGCGCCGCTGGAGCGCGGCTCGGTGACGACGATCACCTCCGCCTCGCTGCTCTCCACCGCCGCGGCCAGTGGCGGAACGAAGGGCGCATGGCCCAAAACCGACAGCCGCCTGTCCGCCTCCCACACCGCGCGGAGCAGGATGCCCCCGGCGCACTCCGCCGGTGAGAGCCGGCCATTCCGAAAACCCGAGTCGATGTGAGAAACCGGCAGCGGAAACCGGCGGCCGGGATAAGCCAGCGCCAGCAGCGCCGCTCGAAAGGCTCGATGCTGCATGACCACCGCGGGCTGGGAGCTCTGGCTCAAGCCTGGGAAGGCGTCCCCGGTCGGGAGGGCGACACTCATGCCAGATCGAGCGCCGTGGCGCCAACCACCCGCGCCTGAGCGCGGACTTCCTGGACTTCGAGCTGCATGCCCTCCTCGGCCAGGCGCTCCACCTGCCGGTCGGCGACGGCATCGCACAGCGCCGCCGCCAGCGCCGCTTCCTCGTCCCAGCCGGCCACGCAGGCCCATCCGTCGCGGCCGTTGACGCGAGCAGTGGCGTAGGTCACCACGACCTCGGTGAAGCAAAACCGTCCTGCCGGAGACTCCAGCTCCACCATCAGCGTGGCGGCGGAAGGAGCCTCCACAATTTCGATCTCGGATCGCCGGGCGATTTCCTCCGCCAGGGCTACGAGCTCGGTGCGCCGGGTTCGGCTGGCCGCGGCCAGCCCTTCGGCTCGCCGCTCCGGTGTCATCTGAATTGCCATGTTGTCTACTGCACCCTCCGACGTATTGCGGCCGACACTCGCTCCACGACGACGACCAGCACGTAGGTCATCACCAGCAGCGTGGCCACTTTGCGGTACTGGAACAGGTTCATGTAGGTGAGGATCAGGAAACCAATGCCTCCGGCACCGACAAAGCCCAGCACCAGCGAGGACCGCACGTTCTCGTCCAGCCGGTACAGCGCGATGCCGATGAGCGATGGCAGGATGCCCGGCAAGATGGCGTGCGTAACGATCTGGCTGCGGCTGGCGCCGGTAACCGTGAGCGCCTCCACGGGGCCCATGTCCATGTCCTCGATGGTCTCGGCGAACAAGCGGCCGAGCATGCCGATCGAATGCACCGACTGCGCCAGCACGCCCGGGAACGGCCCCAAGCCGACCGCGGTCACGAAGAACAGCGCCCATATCAGGTCGGGCACGGCGCGTGTCACGGCGATTACCCCACGGGCGACCTGGTAGAGCGCCGGCGAGGGGCTGGCGTTGCGGGCGGCCAGCACGGCCAGCGGCAGCGACAGCAGGACCGCCACCGCCGTGCCCACCAGCGCGATATCGAACGTCTCGACGGCGGCGCCGATCGACGTCTGCACGACGCTGCCGTCCGGAGGGACGGCCCGGCGAAAGATGTCGGCCATCCCGCCAACGCCGGTGATCAGCTCCTGCGGCCGGGCCTGGGTGATCGCCAGGGCCTGGCCGAACAGCAGCAGTGTACCGACCGACAGCAGACCACGTACGAGGCTCTGCCGCCAGTTCGCACTGGGATACGGGAGCGCCAGTCCCGCCTGCATCAAGCCGCCTCGACGTCGGCCCGGTACAGCTGGGCGATGTGGTCGCCCGTTACGTCCTCAGCCGAGCGGTCGAAGACGACCCTCCCGTCGCGCAGCCCTAGAATGCGATGTCCAAAGCGCAGGGCCAGGGCGGGCTGATGCAGGACGCATACGATGCCCAGGCGCTCCTCTTCGGCCAGGAGCCGGAGCAGGGCCATGACGTCCTGGGCTGCCTCGGGATCGAGACTGGCCACCGGCTCGTCAGCCAGCAGCACCCGGGGCCGCTGGCTGAGTCCCCGAGCGATGGCTACGCGCTGCGCCTGGCCTCCGGACAGCGTGTCGGCGCGCTGTTCGGCTACGTGGGGCAGCCCCACGCGGCCCAGGCAGGCCATGGCATGCTCGTACTCCTCGCGCGGCAGCAGCCCCAGCTTGGAGCCCATGTCTGAGTGACGGCCCAGCGTGCCCATCACCACGTTGGCCAGCGCGCTGCACCGCCGAACCAGGTTCGCCTGCTGGAAGATCATGGCCACGGCCATGCGCGCTTCGCGCAGCGCCGCACCGTCGAGATGAGCGAGATCATGCCCGCTCACCCGTACCGAGCCGGCGGTGGGGTCGATCAGCCGCACGCAGCAGCGCAGCAGCGTGCTCTTGCCGCTGCCATTGGCGCCCAGCACCACGGCCAGATCGCCCGGGTGGACCTGCAAGCAAACGCTGTCGAGCGCTTGCTTGCCGGTCGGGAACCTCTTGCTGAGCCCGCTTACGTCGAGCAGCGGCTCACCCAGAGCCCGCAGCCCCCGGGCAACCGGGATCTTCACTGGCGAAGCTTCGGGCAGGACTGCCACGGCCGTTCTACAGCTTGCTCAGGTCGACGTTCAGGATGGAGACGAGGTCGCGAATGTTGTCGTACGCCGAGTCCGTCTGCGCGATGAGGCGCGGACCCTCCTGGCCCAGGTCGGCAAACAGATCCTGGGAATCCTTGGGCAGCGCCGTCATGTCGATGGTCATCAGGGCGGCCGCGGCCTTCTTCTTGAAGGCGTCGTTCAAGTCGCCGCGAACCGTGATTGGGTCCTGGGGAATGGGATCGGATTTCCACAGGAACGGGAATTCGGTGTCCTTGTAGATGCCCTCGCGGCTGGCCGAGGCAATCTGGTCGCTGTTCAGCTCGCCGGCGTCGACCTTGTGATTGCGAAGGGCCTCGAAGGACGACGTGTGACTGCCTGCATAGACCGCTTTCACGCCGTTATCGGGATCGATGCCAGCCACCTTCTTGAGGGCATAGGCGGGGAACAGATGGCCCGACGTCGAGCTGGGGTCGGAGTAGGCGAAGGTCTTCCCGGCGACGCCCTTGAGATCTTTGATGCCGGAGTCCTTCCAGGTCACGACGCTGGCGAAGTAGGTCGCCGGCTTGTTGGCCTTGTCGGCGAAGGTGGCCACTGCCTCCGCCTTGGCCACCTGGTGGGCCAGCACGTAGCCCAGCGGGCCATACTCCGCGATCTCGAGCTTGCCGGCGCGCATGGCCTCGATCTCGGCGTTGTAGCTGGTAGTGATGTTCAGCTCGACCTTGCAGCCCAGAGACGTGGCCAGGGCCGTGACGAACGGATTGTACTGCGTCGCCAGCTTGGGTGCCGTCTCGAACGTCTCCACGCCAAAGCGGACGGTGCCGCCATTGGGACAATCCGCGGCAGGCTGGCCGCCGGCCGGGGCCGCGGTGATGCCACTGGGTGCAGCCGAAGCGCCACCCGATGCGGATGCCGGCGCAGGAGCGCTGGCCGAAGCGGCGGCAGACGGCTTGGCCGCGGCGCTCGCGGCGATCGAGGCTGGAGCGCTGCTAGGCGCGGCGCTGGCCGGCGCCGGCGGCACGCTGCCTGCGCTGGCCACTGGCGATGCTGGACTGGCGGCACCACCGCATGCGGCGAGCAGCATCACAGCAGCCGCGGCCGGTGCCAGAAATCGGGCAGCGCCCTGCTGGCGCGGCAACTTCGTGCGGATGATGGAACCCGACATCGATACCCTCCTACGTCTAATCGACCCCTCCTGGTAAGGGGGTCCGAGGCCGAGTCTAGGAAGGCAACGTCAGGGGCAGGTTAAGCGCCGGTAAGCCAACCGTAAACCTTTCGTCCAGGCGCCGGACGCGCCGGGCGGCCGCGCACGAAAGCGGGCGGCCGTAAGGGCCCGCGATCGCCGTTCAAAGCGGTGGTTCCGCCGCTGTTCGCGACGGTGGGCCCCGATTCGTCCGGGAGCGGGACGTGGCGGCGGCGCGGACCGGAACGGGCGGGCCGCACGGGCGCGCGCCACGTCGAATGAGGTTGCCGGACTCCTGAGACCTCCCGGCGCGCAGGGCGGGTGTTAGCCAGGGTTCGGCGTCGTAGGTGAGCAGCCGCGGGTGGGACAGTCACCCTGCGGAACCGCCCCGCGTTTTAGCTTGGGTGAGATTGCTTCCCTGGCTGGCCGCGCTGGCGCTCCTGGCCGCGCCGGCACACGCGCTGGCCGGCTCGGCTCCGTCCGAGGCGCCCGGTTGCCCCATCTTCCCCGCCGACAACGTCTGGAACGCCGACGTCGCGAGCCTACCGGTCCACCCCAGCAGCGCCCAGTGGCTGGCCAGCGCCAACGCCGGCACCACCCTGCTGCATCCGGATTTCGGCCGGCCGCCCTATGGCATGCCCTGGACGGTGACCGACCAAGCCCACAGCCTGGTCTCGATCGCGTTCGACTACGCCGCCGAAAGCGATCCCGGCCCCTATCCCTTCGACGGCTCGACGTCCATTGAAGGCGGCCAGAACGCGGACGGCGATCGTCACGCCATCATGCTCGACCGCGACAGCTGCCGGCTGTACGAGCTGTACGCGGCCCGCTGGAACGGGGGCCGGCCAACGGCCGGGTCCGGGGCGATCTTCGACCTGACCTCCGACGCGCTGCGGCCTTCGACGTGGACCTCGGCCGATGCGGCCGGGCTGGCCATCTTCCCTGGGCTGCTGCGCTACGACGAGGTGCTGGCGGGCGCCATCACGCACGCCATTCGCTTCACAGTCCGGCAGACCGACCGCAGCTTCATCTGGCCGGCGCGGCACCAGGCCGGAGCGCGGCAGGACCCTTCACTGCCGCCCATGGGCGCACGTTTCCGGCTCAAGGCCACCTTCGATGCCTCCGCCTACAGCCCCCGCGCCCGCACCGTCATCACCGCCCTGCAGCACTACGGGCTCATCCTGGCAGACAACGGCTCGGACTGGTTCTTCCAGGGAACCGAAGACGCCCGCTGGGACGACGGCCTGCTGGACGAGCTGAAGCGCATCCGGGCGGCCCAATTCGAGGCCGTGGACGAATCGTCGCTGATGGCCGACCCTAACTCGGCCGCCGTCAAGGGCGCCACGGCGGCCGGCTCGAGCTGCGCCTACGTCCTCGGCTTCCGCACGCTGCACGACGCCCTTCCCGGAGCCATCGGCGGCTGCCTGGACAACCAGGCCTTCGCTGCCAACGGCGACGCCCTGCAGCACGCCACCGGCGGCCTGCTGGTCTGGCGCAAGACCGACAACTGGACCGCCTTCACCGATGGCTACCGCACCTGGGTCAACGGCCCCTTCGGCCTCCAGCAGCGCCTCAACACCGACCGCTTCTCCTGGGAGGGCGGCTAGCTTGGAGATCTCAAGGTCACCAAGCTGAACGCATTCTGACGGCTTGCGCCAAGCGCCGCTCGGTTGCAGAATGGTCGGGTGCTAGCTAAGTGTCTCAGCGGCGCGGTGGTCGGGCTCGAGGGCGCGCTCGTCCAGGTGGAGATCGACATCTCCAACGGCCTGCCGCGCTTCAACGTCGTCGGGCTGCCCGACGAAGCCGTCAACGAAGCCCGCCACCGCGTTCGAGCGGCCATTCGCAACTCGGGCCTGTACTTCCCTGAGAAGCGCATCACCGCCAACCTGGCGCCGGCCGACCTCAAGAAGGAGGGTCCGGCCTACGATCTGCCTATCGCCATCGGCATCCTGGCGGCCTCCGAGCAGGTGCCCGTCCAGCCGGAGCGGCAGCTGTTCCTCGGCGAGCTGTCGCTCGACGGCACGCTCCAACACACGGCCGGCATCCTGTCCATGGTCACGCTGGCCAAGGACAAGCGGCTGAGCACGGTCTTCGTACCGGCCGTCGACGCCGCCGAAGCCGCCCTGGTGCAGGGCGTAAACGTCATCCCCGTCACCTGCTTGTCCGACCTGGTGCTGTACCTGCGCGGCATGCTGCACGTGGATCCGGTTCCTTTCAACGCCGGCGGGCTGGACGTCGAGCCCGCCCCGGCGCTCGACCTGTCCGAAGTGCGCGGCCAGGAGCACGTTCGCCGCGGCCTGGAGGTGGCCGTCGCTGGCGGCCATAACATGCTGATGAGCGGCCCACCCGGCGCGGGCAAGACGCTCATCGCTCGCGCCGCACCGTCGATCATGCCTCGGATGTCTCTGGACGAGGCCATCGAGGTGACCAAGGTCTACAGCGTGGCCGGCGTACTGCCGCCCGAAACGCCCCTCATACTCCAGCGGCCCTTTCGCGCCCCCCACCACACCACCAGCATGGTTGGGCTGGTCGGGGGCGGACGCTGGCCAAAGCCGGGGGAGATCAGCCTGGCGCACCGCGGCGTGCTGTTCCTGGACGAGCTGCCCGAGTTCGGCGCGGCGGCACTGGAGGTGCTGCGTCAGCCCCTGGAAGACGGCATCGTGACCATCAGCCGGGCCAGCGGCACGGTCACTCTGCCGGCCAACTTCATGCTCATCGGGGCCATGAACCCCTGCCCGTGCGGCTTCTTCGAGGATCCCGTTCGGGAGTGCACCTGCACCACCACGGCCATCCTGCGCTACCAGAAGAAGCTCAGCGGTCCCCTGCTCGATCGCATCGACATTCACACTCACGTGCCGCGTGTGGAGTTCGAGAAGCTGGCCAGCGACACCCCGGCAGAATCGTCGGCAATGGTGCGAGCTCGCGTGGAGGCGGCGCGGCACTGCCAGGCGCAGCGTTTCACCGGAACCGCGCTGATCTGCAATGCCGATATGGGACCGGCCGAGGTGCGCCGGTTCTGCCGGCTCGACACGGCCAGCGAGAACCTCATGCGCTCGGCCATGGCACGGATGCACCTCTCGCCGCGCGCCTTCCACCGGCTGCTGAAGCTGGCCCGCACCATCGCCGACCTCGCTGGGGAAGCCGATATCGCCCCGGCCCATGTGGCCGAAGCGCTGCAATATCGCCCGCGCGAGCTCCAGCTGTAGTTAGTGCAGCAGGTCGGGCGTCGCGTCAAGCGTCGAGGGGCAGAACCACTCCTCGATGCTCGTATCCGCGCGATTGACCAGGCCCAGCTGCCGGCCATAGCGCAGCATGGTCTCCAGCGCCTTGCGGTTGACCTCCAAACCGTAGGCCCACGGATCCGGCCCGGCGATCTGCTTCTGCTCCTCCAGCGCCGGCTGGAACCACATCAGCGACACCTTGCGCGGATCCATCATGTTCTTCCACATCTCGGCCTTGGCCTGGTCGAACGCCTTGTACATGCTCTTGGCCACCCATGGGTAGCGCTCCAGGATGTCCTTACGGATGACCACCGTGTGCATGATCGGGAACAGCCCGGTGCGCTGGTAGTAGCTGATCTCCTCCGCCTTGGGATCGGCGAACAGCCGGCGGATCGCGCTCGTGCCTTTGGCAAACGTCGGCAGGAGATCGGGATACATAGCGCAGGCCAGCTCGCCGCGTTGCAGCTGAGTGTCGAGCGTCTCACCCCTGGGGATGTAATCGACCTTCATCCATGACGGCGCCTGCATGGGCACGTCCTCCTCGTCCTGCACCACCCAGGTGATGGACGACAGGTCCACGCCGTATTCGTCCTGCAGGATGCCACGCATCCAGATGGCGGCGGAGTTCTGCAGCTCGCGCAGGCCAACTCGCTTGCCTTCGAGATCCTTCGGCTTGGTCACGCCGGCATCCGGATTGATGAGGAAGAACGAGTGGCGCATGCGCCGGTGCGGGAAGACCGGGATGGCCGTGAACGGCGCCTGCCCGAGGTCATGGGCCAGCATGTAGCTGCCCATCGAGTACTCGCACACGTCGAATTCTTGATGGCGAACCATGCGCCAGTGGCGCTCCGGAGAGGTCAGGTTCACCACGGTCAGCTCGATGCCCTCCGGCCGCACGATCTCGTCGCGCAGAGCTCGCATCAAATCGTAATCGCCGCAGGCCAGAGTCAGATGCAATTTCACGCAGCAACCTTCATTCGGGAATTGACTAGCGCGCCAATTCTAGGCAAACCGAGGCAGCGCCGCTTCGCCGCCCAACCGCAGCCAGCTCGCCTCCGACGGCGGCAAGCGCCGCCTGCGCCGAGCCCCTGCGCCTCAGCGACTGAGCATCTCCGTGGTCTCGGCCAGGTTGCCGACGAAGGTGCCAACGGCGTCGACTTCGCCTTCGCCCAGCGGCGGCGCGCCGCAGAAGAACAGCCGTTCCACCTTGCCCCGGCCGGTCCACCACAGGATCGTGGTCCAGCCCGACGGCGGCTCCAACGACGTCTCGGTGACGTGGCAGAAGTTGAGGCCGCACTGGAACTCCTTGCGTTTGGGCTCCAGCACCTGCATCCACAGGCTGTCGTGGCGAACATGGCGATCCTCGAGCTGCACGAGCGCATCCTGGATAGATTGGGCCTGCAACTCGTGGGGCATTTCGCCGGCCATGGCCAGGAACTTGGTGTAAGGCATGGGGGTGCGCTGCGGAGCCGCGCCGTGCTGCAGCAGCGCCACGCGGGCATGGGCCGACATCTCGGGGATGACCAGCGCATGGTCGCCCTGGCAGGCCGCGTACTTCTTGCCCGTGCCCTTGTCGTGCCAGCACACGACGGTCAGCCAGCCCTGCGGCGACCACGGCAGCTGCTCCGACTTGGCACACGCGGCGCAGACGTACGAGGCGACGGGCGGGCGCTGCGTCTTGGTGAAGAGCGTCCCCTCCAGCTCCAGTGCGTGCCGCCGAGCTTCGTCCAGCTCATCGCCTCCCACCGGGTGCACCCGCCGCCCATCGAACACGACGAATTCCGCCACGAAAGAAGTCTACGGTCGAGGGGGATAGGGGTCAGCGCCAGAACCCTTCTCACCCTTATCTCTCATCCCCCTTCCGCCGCCACGCCGCCCCCGCTACTTGCCAATGCAGAAGCGGCTGAAGATCTCGTCGAGGATGCTTTCGCTCACTTCGGTGCCGGTGATGGCGCCCAGGGCGCTCAGCGCCGAGCGCAGGTCGATGCTGACGAAGTCCGCGGCGCGGCCGGCGCGGATGCTTTCAATGGCCTCCTCGACGTGGCCTCCGGCCTCCTCGAGCAGCGTCTTGTGGCGGAGGTTGTTCACCAGGATGTCGTCCACGGCCGCGCCGCCGCCCGCCAGCAAGCGGCGCCGCAGCTCGGCTTCCAGATCCGGCAGCCCATCGCCGGTCATGGCCGACAACGGCACGGGCCGAGCGGTCCGATCCGGCGCCGGATGCGGGCTCCCATCGCTCCGCTGCGCTCCCTCCTGCCGCCCGAGCAGGTCCACCTTGTTGGCCACGGCGAGCACCGGCTTGCCCTGGAGAGCCGCCAGGATCTCGTCGTCTTCCCGCTGCCAGCCAACCGCGGAGTCGAAGACCAGCAGCACCAGGTCTGCCTGCTCGATCGCCTGCCGGCTGCGGTCGACGCCGATACGCTCGACCGGATCTTGGGTCTGGGTGATGCCGGCGGTGTCGATCAACACCACGGGCAAGCCGCCCAGATTGATGCCCTCTTCGATCGTGTCGCGCGTGGTGCCGGCGATGGGCGTCACGATTGCCCGATTCGATCGCAGCAGGGCGTTGAGCAGGCTCGACTTGCCGGCATTGGGCCGGCCGGCGATGGCCACCCGCGCACCTCGCCGGTAGAGGATGCCTTCGTCCGCGGCACGCAGCAGGCGCTGTACGTCTTCGGCCGCTGCGCTGAGCTCGTCGATCATCGGCTCGGCCGCGGCCGGCGGCACGTCGTCCTCAGAGAAATCGATGTTCGCTTCGAGCTGCGCGGTAACGGACAGGATCTTGCGCCGGGCGTTGTCGACCGCCTCCGACAACCGCCCGCCGAGCTGGTTGACCGCCAGGCGCAGGCTCGCATCGGAGCGTGAGTGAATGATGTCGGCCACGGCTTCCGCCTGCGGCAGATCGAGGCGCCCATTGAGAAACGCCCGCAGCGTGAACTCGCCGGGGTTTGCCAGCCGCGCCCCTTGACGGATGGCCAGGTGCAGGATCCGCTCCAGCGGGGCCGGCCCGCCATGGCCGTGGATCTCCACCACGTCTTCGGCCGTGTAGCTGCGAGGCGCCTGCATATACGCCAGCAGCACCTCGTCGACCGTTTCATCGCCGTCGCGCACGTGCCCGTGATACAGCCGGTGGCTGTCGTAGGCGCAGCCGGCCGAAGACGGCCGGAACAGGGCTCGCGCAATCGCCAGGCTCGACGCCCCGCTGAGCCGGATCACGCCGATGCCGGCCTCGCCCGGCGCGGTGGCTATGGCGACGATGGTGTCGTCGTACACCTCCCGGATTCTAGAGGGCGAAGGCCGGAATTAAACGCCGGCCGAGCCTAGCGTGAGCGTGCCGGCCACGACCTCGTAGGCCTCCGCGGCCGGCAGATCGGGCCGGTCCGTGGTCGTGAGCAGCACCTGCTCGTGCTGCCGGATGACCTCGCCCAGGGCTGCGCGCCGCGCCTCGTCCAGCTCCGAAAGCACGTCGTCGAGCAGCAGCACCGGGTTGTCGCCCGTATGCCGGCGGATCCAGTCGAGCTCGGCCAGCTTCAGGGCCAAGGCCACGGTGCGCTGCTGCCCGCGCGAGCCGAACTTGTCGACGGGCTGGCCGTCGATGGACAGGAGCAGATCGTCACGATGCGGACCGACCACCGACGTGGCCTGGGCCAGCTCGCGATCGTGCTCGGCCGCCAGCCGGCGGCGGAACTCCTCCTCCACGGTGGCCGGAGGCTCAGCGGCCAACCGGCGCCAGCCATCGTCCTCGCGAAAGAGCTTGCTCTCGTAGTGCACCTCCAGCTGGCCACCGTCGGGCGCCAACCGAACGTGGTGCTGCTGCGCCAAGGCGCCGACGTCCTCCAGGGATCGTGCCCGCCGAGCCGAGATGAGGCTGCCCGACTCCACCAGCTGTGCGTCCCAGAACGCCAGCTCGTCCGGATGGACCTCGCGCTCGCGGAATTGCTTGAGCAGCTGGTTGCGCTGGTGCAGCACGCGGCCGTAAACAGCCAGCGCGCGATAGTAGGCCCGGTCCGTTTGCGACAGGGCGCCGTCCAGAAACGCGCGACGGTGCGACGGCGAGCCCGTCACCAGGTCGAGCTGCTCCGGCCCAAAGAGCACGGAAGTCAGCCGTCCCACGAAATCGGCCAAGCGCTTGCCCGCGCCATTGACGAACGCTCGCTTCCCTGACATTCCCGGCAGGCTGGAGATGACGACCTCCAGCTCGACGCCACCCGACGTCCCGGGTCCGGAACCCGAACCCACCGTGCCCCGCACGCGAGCCAGCCGCTCGGCGTCGCCCGCCTGCCAGGAGATGACCTCACGGTCAGAGGCGGCGCGGTAAGACGAGCCGGTGGCCAGCAGGTGAATCGCCTCGAGCACGTTGGTCTTGCCCTGCGCGTTCTGCCCGAAGAGGACCGTGAGCCCCGGCTGCAGCGGCAGGTCGAGCGCAGCATAGTTGCGAAAGTTGGTCAGCTCCAGCCGGGTAACGTGCACGATCTTCCAAGCCTATATGCCGTGCGCGCACTTTGCTCCTAGCTCGAGGTCCAATCGAGCCCGCGATGGCTGGGCTGGCTGGCGATCCGGCGCGAAGATTTGCCGTCGGCGTCCGTCACCGTGAGCCCCGTGGCAGCCGTGGCCGCGCTGCCCCCACCGAGGTAGGCGATGCGCTGGCCATCGGGCGACCACGCTCCCACCGGCAGGTCCTCGGCCACATGCGTCACGGGCCGCAGGGCACTGCCGTCCAGGTTGATGGTCCACAGATCCCACACGTCGCCGTCGGCGTGAGCCACCGGCGGTTCGACCAATCGAGCCAGCGCCGACAGCGGATCGAAGGCGGCGCGAAGCGGCTGGCGGTAGTTGGCGCCGTCCCCAACGGCGGCGAACAGCAGCTGGCGCCCGTCCGGGGAGAAGCGCAGCCCGTAGTACTTTCCAAAGACGTTGCCGGGCAGCAGCCTGACCGGTGAGCTGCCGTCGGATGCGCTCAGCCACAACGACATCCCTGCCTCGCCCGGAGCGGGCAGCTGCGCGTAGGCCAGGTAGCGGCCATCCTTCGAGACGGTCCCACCCACCGCCTGGCTCACCACTCGCGCTCTCTGCCCGGTGGCCAGGTCGATGCGCTCTACGCTCAGATCGGGTCCGCCACTGGGGTTAGGCGTCTCGTAGGTGGCGTACAGGCTCTTTCCATCCGCCGACCAGGCGGGCACCTGGAAGGCTCCGCCCCGCGCGTCGTGCGCCGCCACCAGGCGCTTGTCTGATCCGTCCGCGTTGGCCACGTACAGGTCTGCCCCCTCCGGCGGCTGGCCAGCCTGGCCCTGAGCGTACGAAAAGGCGATGCGCGTGCCGTCGGGCGACCAGGCCGGCCAGGCGGCATACTCGTCCGGCCCGAACCGCAGCAGCACCTGCGGCTTGGCGTCCGGCAAGCGCCACAGCCACAGGTTGTGGTCGTTGTCATTGCCGAAGACGAGGCGCCCGCTCAACCCCGTAGGCGGGGAGATGCCGAAGGCGCTGGCGTTGTCCTCACCTTCCGAGGCCACCGGCTGCAGTGGCACCGTCGCGGTGGGAGCAGTTGCCAGCTGATGCAGGTAGGGAATCACCGTCCAGCGATCCGCTTCCGGCATTCGGTCCCGGAACGCCGGCATGGCCGTGCCGGCGACGCCGTTGGTGATGAACCAGTAGAGCTGCTCGTCCGAGTGCCAGCGGGCGTGCAGGGACAGATCCGATGGCTTGGGCACCAGCGTGGCCGCCAGCGGACCATCGCCGAGACCCGCGGGGCCATGGCAGCCCAGACACTGGCGCTCGTAGATGGCCTTGCTCTGGCCAACGTCCACTCGGCTGGGCGGGCCGGCAATGGGCCGGACGCCCAGCACCTGGGCCAGGCCCGCGAACAGCCTGGGACCTAGGTCCGGCACCTGGACTTGAAAGGCCGTCTCTTCATCCGTCCCGCTGCTGCGCTCGACCGACACGCCGATCTGTGCCGTGCCAGGCATGCCGTCGTAGAAGCCGAGCACCTGATACGCCCCCGGCCCAGCCGAGGTCGCGTACACCGTCGTCCGGCCCATGTTCATGCCGAGCATGGTGAACACCAGCGCAACGCGCTGCAGATCGGAAGGCACCTGACCGTCGGCCTGGCGAACCGTCACCGCGAAATCGCTTTCGCCCAGCCAGTTGGGATTCACTCTGAGCCCAATCGTGAGATCGCCGGCCTGCCGCGTGAGGTCGGCTGCTTCGGGCAAGCCCTGCAGCGCGGGCGGCTGGAGGCTGGCCAGCAGCGCGGCAGCCAGCACGACCATGCCGCCAGTCGCCCATTCTCCCGCCGGCAGCCAGGCTATCGCCTTCGACGGCTGATCCGACTCGAGCCTGGGCAGCCGCCACCTCGTTATCGCGGCAATGCCCAGCAGCGGCAGCAGCAGCGCCACCTTGACAACAAGCGCCTGGCCGTAGGCCGTCATGGACAGCAGCTCTCGGCTGCCCACTTCCTCCCAGGCTTCGAACAGACCCGTGCCAATCAGCACAACCACACAGCCCAGCGCAACGGCCGAAAACCGCGCGAGGACGGATAGATCCCTATCCGGCACGACCATCCCAGCCTCCGCCCTGGCGGGGGCCGTCCGCAATTGGGCGTACTTCTCCCGCAGCCGCTGCTTGCGGCCCCGACCACGGGCCGCGGCCACAACGGCGGCGACGACCTGCGCGCGCTCCGCCAGCAGCAAGACCGCCTGCAGCAGTCCGCCCATCCAGACGGCCGCCGCGAGGAGGTGCAGGCCATCGACGGCCAGCGCCAGCGGCTGAAGCGCCCGCGCCCCCTCGGCATGGTCGCTGAGCGAGAAGAGCAGCACGACCGCGGCCGCCAGCAGCGCGCGGCCAAGCGCCGCGCCGGCAGCGGAAGGCCGGCCCCGATGCCGCGTCAACAGCAGCCCCAGGACACCCAACCCGGCGAGACGCGCCCACCACAAGATGCCAAAACGGCTCGCGAACAGCACTTCCAGCAATGTCCGCCCGTCGAGCGCCTGAGGCAGGCCGACCCCGGCGACGGCCTCCGCTTGAGCGCCAACCCACAGCAGCTGGCCCACGACAGCGACGGCGAGGGCGACACCGAACAGCCGGCGGTTCCAACGCCGGCGCGCCGGCTCCTGCCCGGATTCCTCGACGGCATCCGGCACTGGATCCATGGCGGCCAGCAGCTCGAAGGCGGCGCCGCCCGCAAGCACGAACGCCGCCAGCAGTGCCAGCCAACGGGCGGCAACTTCGAACGTCGACAGCGGCGGTAGGTCGCTGCCGAACACTCCGGCAGGCGGAGGCGCAGCGGCAAAGCCTACCGCGAACGACAGGCTGCCGCGAACTACGTGATTGTCGGCAGAGGTCACCTGCCAGCGGGCTGCATAGCCTCCCGGGCTCAGCTGATCGACCCCAACCTCGACCTGCTTACCGTCGCCGGCTGTTCGGGCGTCTCGCCGATCCACCCGGCGGCCTCCGGCGTCGAGCACTGCCACACCGTCGGCCGCAACCGACACCGGCTCGCTGAAGGTCAGGGCGACCTTCTGAGGCGGGCTCTCGGCCGGGAGCGCCGCGCCCGGCCGAGGATCACTGGCCAGCAGCAGCGCATGCGCCGAAGCGGTCTGCCGGGCACAGGTCAGCAGCAGCAGGGCCAGCAGGAGGGCGGGCCAACGCCGGGCGGCCACGGCCACTCGAGTCAGAGCCGTCAGGAGCGGCCTCGCCAAGGGGCGATCCGTCCAGCGAGGGCCACGACCAGGGCTCCCAGGGCGACCACCAGCGCCGCCCCGGCCAGGAGGAGGGCGACGTCCGGTCGCGTGTCGTTGATGCGAGTGATCGCGGCCGGCTGCTGGCTGGACGGAGGTCCGTTCCACTGCACCTCGCTGCCGTCGGCATAGGTCTGGATGGCCTGCCAGCGCAGCTGTGCCGCACCCGATGGGTTGGCGGCCAGAACTCCGAACTCCTGCAGCTGATCCGGCAGGATCGCGCCGCCTTGCCATACCGCGCCCGAAACATGGCCTGCCGCGTCCTTTCCGATCGACAGCGACCAGCCGGAAATCGGCTCGACCTGGAGCACGGTCAATCCTTCAGGAAACTGGACCTCGACGCGCACGGTGGGGACGTCCTTCTCACAGGGAACGCTCAGGTGGTAGAGCTGGGTGCTGCCGGCGCTGCTCTCGGCCGGCCACACCTGCACGTGCGCCTCGGCGCTGGCGGTAAGCAGCTGCACCAGCAGGAGCGCGCCAGGCACCGCCGAGATGCGCCTGGCGGGCGCCAGTCGACCCCTGCGAAGCATCGCTCGATAGCTTACCGGGATACGAGATCCGCGGTCCTGCCCGGACCCGAACTGCCTATACGGCCGCCGGCCGACACGTCCGGCGGTATAGGCAGTTCGGGCTCGCTAGCGCAGCCGCTGCAGTGTGGGGCCGAAGTCGAACGACAGCGGCGCGATCATGACGACGTCGGCCTGGCTGCCAGTAGGCGTCACGATCGTGATCGGCTGCAGACCGCTCAGACCGCTGGGCGCCCGAATGACCAGGTTCGTCGGGTTCAGGCTGACGATGCAGCCCACCGCCTTGGCATTGGCGCACTTGGTGTTGAACGGAGCCGCGCTCCCGAATTTGACGGTTGGGAAGGACTTTACGCCTTTGCCGAAGTTACCGCCCTTGATCGAGATTCTCGTCCCCGCGGTTCCCGTCAAGGTGGACAGGCTGGTGACGGCGGGACCATAGTCGAAGCGGGAGCCAGCGGCAGTTAGGTCCGCGGCGCCGGCAACGCTCAGACTCTGCAGACCTGACAGGTTGAGCGGCGCTTTGACGCTGATGGAGCGCGCCGACGAGCTGACAATGCAGCCCGTAGGCTTGGGCCCGCTGCACTTGGCGCTGACGGGGGTGCTTCCGAAGTTCACCGTCGGCGCTTTGGGGAAGTTGTAGCCGCGAATCACAACCGTGGTGCCAGCGGCGCCCACCTGCGGGCTTACGCTGGTGATCGACGATCCGTAATCGAACCGTGCGCCGTTCAGTGTAAGGTCGTCAGCCGCGCCGTTGGGTGTCGAAACCTGGATCTTCTGCAGCCCTGAGAGACCCGATGGCGCCCGTACCGCGATAGCCCGTTCACCATGGCTCACAATGCAGCCGGTCTTGACACCCTTGGTGCATGCCACCCCAACGGTGCTGCTGCCGAAGCTCACGGTGGGCAGCACCTTCGAATTCGTGCCGAAATGACCACCGCTTATACGCACCAGTGTCCCGGCCGTGCCAGCGGTCGGAGCCACCTTCAAGATGGCCGGGCCGTAGTCGAAGACGTACTCATAGACGAGGGCATCGGCGCTTCCGACCGAAACCTGGTGCAGCCCGGAAGCTCCCGTGGGCGCCTTCACCACGATGCTCTTGGCATTGCTCGAGGCGATGCAGCCGGAGGTCAAGCGTTTCGCTGGTGCCGGCTGCTTACACGTCTGATTGATCGTCACAGTGCCCGTGCCGGAGCCCACGGCGGTGAACGTCACGGTGGGCACCACACCCTTACCCGCGGGGAAGTTGGCACCGAAAAGGCGAACGTTGGTGCCCACCTTCCCAACCTTGGGCTGTGGTTCGGGAATGAATAACTGCGTGAGGCCAACATGATCGCCGTTGCCATCGTCGACCTGCACGTTGTACACGCCAGGGGTCAGGATGGGCGGAACGGCGAAGGTGCAGCCACCCGGCACGTCGCCCGTATTTCCTGAGCCGGGAGCCGCACAGGTCCCTTGGCTCACATACGTGCCCGATCCGGGGACCTCTTCAATGGAAACCGTCAGCGGGTAGCTGGTGGGACCGTCCGCTGGCTGGAAGCCGGAGCCGCCGACCGTGACGGACTGATTTGCCGGCGCCAGGCTGGGGTTCAGGGTCAAGTTGGCCGACGAGACGAAGGTCGTGCCGTTGACGATGCGCGCACCCGAAGCCATGAGTGTCTCGGGCAGGTTGACGCCATTGGCGTCCTTATCGATAGTGTCGATCTCGACGATGTGCATGCCGTTGGACACGCTGAAGCTGTTGTGGGTACCGCAGCAGTTATCGTCACCATTGAAGCCCGCGCCGTCGGTCAGGAACAGCGGGTTGTCATTACCGTCGGTCACCTCATACGAGCCGGCGCTCACACCCATTGGGGCTCCGGCATTGCGATTGACTCCCGAGCTCAATGAGTACGACCCCGAGGTCGGCGATACCGAGCCCTGGATCTTGAGGAAGCTGTAGTAGATGTTGTCGGCGGCCGGATCGTTCTGCCCGTTGGTAGACAGCACCATGATGCCGCCACCGTTGTTCAGATAATCGGCGAGATCCGCCGCACGAGCGGAAATGCCCGAGACGAACGGCGCATTGCCCTTGGAGGCAATGACCACTGCGCTGTACAGCGGCGTGTGGTTGGCGTCCACCAGCGGCCAGTTGGTGCTATCGAAATTGGCATCGGTTGGGTCCTTGACGATGGCTGCCATGTTGCCGCTGGCCGACGCCAGGAAGGTGCTGCCAGGGCTCGCCTGATCGACGTCGAGCGGATTCACAATGCTGAAGCTCGGCCCTGTCGCCGTCCCGCCGCTAGGCGTGGGGATCGTCGTGGTGCCCATGGCGGCCGACAGGCGGAAGTCGGCGCTGTCTTTCATGTTCACCGTTCCGCCGGTTGTCCGGTTGAAGGAAGAGTCCAGGGCTAGAACGGGCAACGTCGAGCCGTTGCGCACATAGGCGATGCCGACAGCCAGGTAGTTGCACTGCCCGGGAAAGGCCGGCGAGTTGGTCGACGGCTGCGAGCAATGCTTGTCGAAGTCGTGACCTGTTACCACGACCTGGCCACCACTGCTGCTGCCCGCGCTGCTGCCAGAAGCCGGCTTGGCCACGAGCGCGGCCGCGCTCGCGCCATCCCAACCTGAGATGCCAAGCATCGCGACGAGCGACGCGCCAAGCATGATTCGCCACCAACTACGCACGCTGGCGGCGTCCCGACCTATACCCAAACCACACCTCCGGTCGCTCCAACTACATCGTTGCACGATGGAAACAGCCGCCGTCAGACTACATGACCTAGGCCAATATGCCTAGTGTCATCCGGCACATTGAGATTGGGATTAGCCAAGAAGTACTAACCAACCGGCCTACGCTTCAACGGTAAGGAAGGCGCCCCGGACCAAGGGCGAACCAGCCGAAAAAGCTGGATGGGCCCCGCGGCCCTCCTGGCTCCGGACGCAATCCGTGAACGACCACAGCGTGGCAAGGACCGCCACTGCGCCGACGAGCGGGCGTTCTCCGGGAGAACGCTGCGCAGATGACTCCTAGCGGCTGGTCGCCATGGGCATGATGATGTGCACGTAGTCCGTGGAATCCACGGGCCGGATCACGCCCGGCGCCCCGGCGCTGGTGATCTCGAGCTTAATCTGCTCGGATTCGACCACGTTCAAGGCGTCCGTCAGGTACTTGGCGTTGAAGGCAATGTCGGCCGACTGCTCGCCCTCGACGATGGCGTCGATCTTCGATTCGTTGTCGCCCAGCTCGGTCGATTCGGCGCGAACGGCCATCTCACCACTCTCGAAGTGCAGGCGAACGATGTTGGCGCTGTCACGGGCGAAGAAGGACGCCGTCTTGGCCGCGTTCAGGAACTCGCTGGTCGGCACGATGACCTGCGTCTTCCATTCCTTGGGCATGATCTGCTTGTAGTTCGGGAACTGGCCCTCGATCAGCCGCGAGACCAGCTCCACGCTGGCCGTGCGGAAGATCACCTGGTTCTTGTTGGGAGACAGCGCGATCTCTACCATCTCGTCCTGGCCCTTGCCATCGGGCAGGATGCGCGCCAGCTCGAGCAGCGACTTGGCCGGGATAATCAGCGTCGTCTCGGTTTCCGGCCCGCCTTCCAGCTCGGCGCTGCGCAGGCCCAGGCGAAAGCCATCGGCGGCGACCATGCTCAGCGTTGGCCCCAGCGTGGTCAGCACGCCAGTGAAGATCGGCCGGCTGTCGTCCGTGGCCGCGGCGATGGCGACCTGGTTGATCATCTCCTTCAGCAGATGCGCCGGCTGGCGGAATACCGCCCCGTCCTCTACTGTCGGGATAGCCGGGAACTCGTCCGCGCTGACGCCCCGGATGTTGCCATCGGTCCGCAGACAGTGCATCTTGACGACGCGGTTGGCAGGGTTCAACACCATCTGCACCGGCGCCGAGGGCAGCGAATTCACGAACTCCTGCAGCAGCCGGGCCGGCACTGCGACCCGGCCCTCCTCAATCACCTCGGCCTCGACCCAGCAGTTGATGCTCAGCTCCAGGTTGGTGGCCGCCAGCCGCAGCCGGGACCCATCAGTCGCCAGCAGCACGTTGCTCAGGATCGGCATCGTGCTCCGCGTGGACACGGCCCGAGCAACCACGGCCAGGCCCCTGCTCAAGTTGTCCTGCGGGCAGATGACTTTCACGCGAGCCACTCCTGGTGCTGATGCGCTGAATGATCGATCACCGGATCAGGACAGCATGTTAGCAGGCTGGAACGACAGACGCCAGCCGCCTTCCGTAGGCTGCTCACCGTTATACTTCTGCCTCACATGAACGAGGGAGTTCGCCGCATTCTCGAACAGATGGAGCGGAACGGCTACATCACCGATAGCGAGATTGCCACAGCGGTGTACCTGGCCATGGAGCTCCGCAAACCGCTCCTCATCGAAGGGCAAGCCGGGGTCGGCAAGACCGAGATCGCCAAGGTGCTCTCCAGCATGCTGGACGTCGATTTAATCCGTCTGCAGTGCTACGAGGGGCTGGACGTCAACACCGCCCTGTATGAATGGAACTACCCGAAACAGATGCTGCGTATAAAGATGGAAGAGCACGACCGGCGCAGCGTAGCCGAGAAAGAGCACGAGATCTTCAGCGAAGATTTCCTGCTCAAGCGCCCGCTGCTCGAGGCCATCACCCGCCAGGACAAGGCGCCGGTGCTGTTGATCGACGAGGTCGATCGGGCAGACGAAGAGTTCGAAGCCTTTCTGCTCGAAGTGCTGTCCGACTTCCAGGTCAGCATCCCGGAGATCGGCACGGTCAAGGCCACACACGTGCCCTACGTGGTGCTTACCTCCAACCGCACTCGCGAGCTCAGCGATGCGCTCCGCCGCCGCTGCCTCTTCTTCTGGATCGACTATCCGAGCTTCGAGAAGGAAGTGCGGGTGGTCAAGGCCAAGGTCCCAGGCGTCAACGACGCCTTAGCCGATCAGATCTGTATGTTCATGCAGGGTGTGCGGTCTGTCCGTCTGATCAAGACGCCAGGCGTGGCCGAGACGCTCGATTGGGGCATGGCCTTGGTGTCACTCCACCGCGATCACCTCGACGAGGAGAACGTGCGCGACACGCTGGTCGCCTTCCTCAAGGACAACCGCGACGTGCAGAAGATGTCGGGCAAGCGGCTGGACGTCCTGCTCAGCGCGGTCAGCGGGGACGGGCGCCCGCCCGGCGACATCATCCCCGCCCTCCGGCAGCAGCTCACCGCCCTCGAAGTCTAGGCCAGCGAGTAGATCGCTCAGGAAAGCACCTATTCGCTAGGCTGTGAGTAACGATGGTCGGATCGCATAAAGGCTCCCTGCTTGCCAACGTCGTCGACTTCGGCATGCGGCTGCGCCAGCGAGGGCTGCTCGTCACTCCGGGCGAAGGCATCGACAGCCTGCGGGCGTTGAGATCGGTTGACATCGCCGACCGTCGGGAGTTCTATCTCGCCCTTCGTACGGTGATGACTTCGCGGCTCGAGGACATTCCGATCTTCGATGAGGTCTTCTTCGACTTCTGGCCGCGGCTCTTCGCCGACGACCCGTGGGACGAAGGCGCGGATCAGCTGGCGCTGCCGGCGTCGTCCACAGCCTCGGATGATGCCGCCGGCGAGGGCGGCGACAGCGTGAATGAAGAGGTAGAGGCCGGGGGCCCACAGGACGACGACACCGCTGAGGAGCAGGAAGTCGCCGGCTACAGCGCCGACGAGCTGATGAGCGGCAAGGACTTTTCAGCCTTCCGCGCCGACGAGCTGGAGGAGATGATCCGTATCACGCTGCGCATGGCGCGCAAGATGGCAACACGCCTCAGCCGGCGCATGGAGCAGACGCGGCACGGCCACGTCATCGACCGCCGGCGCACCATGCGCCGCAACCTCAAGTACGGCGGCGACGTGATCGAGCTGGCGCATAAGCAGCGCAAGATCAAGAAGACCAAGCTCGTGCTGTTGTGCGACGTCAGCGGCTCGATGGACGTGTACAGCCGCTTCCTCCTGCAGTTCATCTACGCGCTTCAGAGCAACTTCGCCAGGACCGAGTCGTTCGTCTTCAGCACGCAGCTGTCGCGGGTGACCGACTACTTCCGCAATCAGGACATCTACGATGCCCTCGACACCATCTCCAAAGAGGTGCTGGATTGGTCGGGCGGCACGCGCATCGGGCAGAGCCTGGAGACCTTTAACGACGAGTGGGCGGGCAGCCTGCTCGATCAGCGAACAGTGGTCATCGTGCTCAGCGACGGCTGGGACACCGGCGACGCGGAGCTGCTCGACGTCCAGATGTCGGAGCTCCAGCGGCGGTCAGCGAGGGTCATCTGGCTCAACCCGCTCATGTCCAACCGAGGCTACCAGCCGCTGTGCCGGGGCATGCGAACGGCCCTACCGTACATAGAGGTCTTCGCGCCGGCCCACAATCTGAACAGCCTTATGGACCTCGAACAGCACCTGATCGCCTGACGAGAATGGCAATCGTCACGCAGCGCACCAACCCCTCGGCTGCGGTAGCTGGCGAAACCAAAACGGGCCTGCAGCCGTATCACTGGCCAATGCCGGAACCCTGTAACGGCTATCCGACACCTGTAGCGCAATGGCGAATCTCGACGCTCACGGCTTGTGGCTGTGGACGTCCTCTGCCTGCAGTCGGATGATCCGCGCCGAGGTCGAAGGCTCCGCCGAGCGGCCAGCTCAGGAGCGGGACTTCGCCTCGGTATACGAGCAGCACGTAGGCCGTGTGTACGGCTTCGTCTTCAGCCAGGTGGGCAACCGCGAGGAGGCGGAAGATCTCACCTCACAGATCTTCCTCAAGGTGTTCAACAGCCTCGGGCGCTTCGAAGGTCGCGGCAGCCTCGAGGGCTGGCTCTTTCAGATTGCTCGTGTGACTGTGAACGACCATTGGCGCGAGAAATACAAGCTGCCGGCCATGGCCATGCCGGAGGGGCTCGAGGTCGTCGACGCGGAGGCGCCCGCCGACTTCAACCGGACAGCGAGGGACGAGCGCGTCGGCCGGATTCTGGACGCCTTACAGCCCAGGTATCGTGACGTCTTGCAATATCGCTTCCTGCAACGCTACACGGTGCGCGAAACGGCAGCTGCCATGCAGCTCAGCGAAACGAACGTCAAGGTCCTGCAGTTTCGCGCACTGCGCAAGGCAGCTGAGATCGGTCGGGAGATGGCCTGGTGACGCCGGACGAGGAGGGCCCGAACCCCACGGACGAGCAAGTCGAAGCGCTCGATCGATGCATCGGCGACCTCCTGGCCGGAAAGCGGCCCGACAATCCCGAAGCGCTGCTTGGGGAAGCAGCCGGCAGCCTGCGCATGGCCAGCCTGCTGTCGAGCTACCGCTCGGCGGACTCCGTGCCGAGCCACACCTTCGTTCAAGCCCTGCGAAGCCGCTTCATGCCCAAGCAGAAGAGCTGGTTGCCGGATCTTCGATTGAGCCGGCGGACGCTGCTGCGCGGGTTTTCCGGAGGCGCGGCGGCAGTGGTGGTGTGCCTGTTTGGCCAGCAGGCCCTGGAGCGAATCCGCGGGCGGGACAGCGTGCCCGCGGGCTGGGTGCCCGTGGCCAAGGCCGCCGAGCTTCCGCCGGGCGCCGTCAAGCGCTTCCTCGCCAACGACAAAGACGGCCACGTCATGAACATCGGCGGGCACATCTGGGCGCTGTCCGCGATCTGCACCCACCAGGCCTGCATTCTCAATTGGAATGCCCAGGGGCAGGCCTTTGACTGCCCCTGTCACGGGGCGGAGTTCTCCGTGTCCGGAGAGCACACAAATCCGGTGAATTACGGCCGGCCGCTGCCGAGGCTGGAACGAATACCGGTCCAGCAGCTCAACGGCGTCATCTACGTCGTTCCGGCCTCCTCCTGAGCCTGCCAAAGGGGATTTTTGGGGCATTCAGCGTGCCAGGAAGCAAGCTCGTACACTAGTATTTCACCGGCGTAGGGACGTAACGCGCGAAACGCGGGCTACGTCATCTCATATGCCGAGCACTGCTTCATGAACCGCTTTCTTTTGCCGTTCCGCACTCACAAGAAGGAGTGCGATCCACGCCCGGCCCCTGGTGGCCGCTGGCTTCGGCTCGGGTTCGCCATGGCGGCGGCGGCAGTCCTGGCCGTGAGCTGCAACGGGCCGGCGATCACCGTCTTGCCACGTTCGCTGAACCAGCTCAACGAGGCTGCTGCGCCCGCGCCTCGAATAGATCAGCCCGCCCAAGCGGGCGACGAGATGGTGGCCAGCCCCACCGCCGAGCCCGCCGTCAGCGCTGATCCGCAGACCACGCCAACGGCCACGGCCGTGCCCCTTGCTCAGCCCAAGCCCGGAGCGGTCACTGTCGTCCCGATCCTGATGTATCACTACATTCGCGAGCTTCCTCCGAACACGCCGGACAAGCTGGGCTATGGACTCTCGATTGCCCCCAAGCTGTTCGACGCCGAGCTCGCGTACCTGGCGAGCCAGTCATACACGTCGGTGTCCATGGATGACGTCGTACGTCACATGAAGAGCGGCACGCCGCTTCCGGCCAAGCCGGTGGTGCTGTCGTTCGACGACGGCTACGCCGATTTCTACACCGCCGCCTGGCCACTGCTCCAGAAGTACCACTTCAGCGCCACCGTCTACCTCGTGGTCGATTTCCTCGGCAAGCCAGGCTACATGAGCTGGCAGCAGGCCCAGGAGCTGAAGGCTGCCGGCGTTGAGATTGGCGCGCACACGCTCGATCACGTCGACCTTGCCAAGCTGTCGCCGGCTCAAGCTCGAACCCAGATCGCCGGCAGCCGCACCGCGCTGCAGCAGCGACTGTCAGCGCCTGTGGACACGTTCGCCTACCCCAGCGGTCAGTTCAACACCGAGACGCCCAAGCTGGTGGCCGAGGCAGGCTTCAGCTCGGCCGTGACGACGGCCTTTGGCGATAAGCACACCACCGACAAGCTGATGATTATGCCGCGAGTGCGCGTCCCTGGCGGCATCCGCTTGCAGGACTACGCCGCCAACCTGAAAGCCTGAGCCGCCTGCCTCCTCAGGCTGCAAGCGCCTGCTTGGCCGGCAGGAGCGAAGGATCTACGTCCAGCGCCAGGGCATAGTCGGCGCGAGCTCGGGTGGCATTGCCCAGGCCCTTATAGGCGTTGCCACGCTCCAGGAGGGCCTGAGCGTTGTTCGGGTCGGTGGCCAGCGGGATGGCCACCACGTCCAGCGCCTGCTGATACTGGCCAAGCTGGTTGTAGTTGGCGGCCGGCCAGATCGTGTACCACAGCGTGCGAGCGGTGAGCTGCAGCTTCTTCGCCCGCTCCCAGGCCGCGCGGGCCTCGTCGTAGCTGCCTGAGCGGTAGAGGTTCTCGCCCAGATTGAGCCAGGCGAAGCCGTCCTCGGGATGCTGAGTGGCCGCCAGCCTGGCGGCGCTCACAGCGTCGGCCAGATTGCCCGGCTCGTCGAAGTCGCCGCCCAGGATGGCCTGCACCAGCGACAGCTGGGCCGGCCGGTAAACCGGCATGAAGGCATGGTTGTGGCGCTTCCACAGCTCCTCATAGAGAGCGTAGGTCAAGCGGTTCGCAGGGCCGAAATACGAGTCACCGAAAATGATGACCCCGGCGCTGTCGTCGTAGCCTCGAACCACTCGGAAGTGGCCGTAATCGTCCTGCAAGCTCAGCTGATCCTCGACCACCACCGGGATGCCGTTGCTGACCAGCGCCTTGAGCTGCGGCAGCGTGCCGCCAACCAGCGCCCGGCTGTCGAGCCCGAAGGTCGCCAGGTAGGCGCTGATCTGGTCCATTCGCACGTCCAGGTTCTTGGGATTGGGCTTCATGACGGCGGCGATCTCCGTCTGCTTCTTACTGATCCCGAAGTAGCTCAAGACCATCTCAGCGGTCACGGGAGCGCAGTTGTTCCAGGTCTCGTACTCATGGGAGAACGGCTGCAGCAGCACGCTTCGGGCCGCGGGCGCCACGCTTGGCCGCGCGCTGGCGGGCGCGCTGCTCGCCTCGGCCGTCCCTGGCAATGACCTCGGGGATGAGCTGGGCGAGGTTACGGGAGTGCCTGCCGGCGCCACAGCGGACGGTTGCGCCGCGGCAGGCGCTGGGGCGCTGGGCGCCGGAGCTTCCGAAGATGGTGGCACCGCGGCCTGTGCCGGGGGGCCGGCAGGCGACGCCGGCGTGGGCTGAGCTAGCGGCTGGGGAGGGAGTGCGGGAGCAATACGAGGAGCGAGCAGATCCTGCTGCTGGACCAGCCTGGCGCAACCGCTGGCCGCGAGCAGAAGGCCCGCGGCCAACGCCAGGACTCGCCGCATTGAGCCATTGTAGCCAGCCGGCGCTCCATCCGTGAGCGTCCGGGCCCGTTCAGGCGCGGTCGCTGGGGACGGGAAGGGGCGCGCCTCATGGCTGCCCGGCGTGCTGGGCGTTGTATCCGCCGAGCATGCCAATGAGCGCCGTCCCCTGGATCTCGAACAGACCGTACGGATTCTGCGGGCCCAGGCCGAAGACGAACTGGCCTTTCACATAGCTGTCCTGCTGCAGCTGCTGATCGAGCCAGATGAAGTCCTTGGCCATCTGCTCGTCGTTGACCAGGCCCCGCCAGCCTTCATACAGCCCCGTCTCGGTGAGCAGGAAGCCGTTCTTCGGCAGCCCGACACCGGCCTTGACCAGCGCATCATGGATCAGCCGGTAGCGCAGCGCGTAGTAGAGGGCGTCGGGCGTCTGCAGGCTGCGCGCTTCCGGCTTGCCATAGGCGTGAATGCCGAAATAGGCCGCCTCCGAGATCGGCCGGGCGAAGTACTTGGCGTAGTCGGCCGGCTCGATGGCGCCGGATGCCTCGTTGCCCGCCACCGCCGCGATCTGGTACTTGCCCTGGAGCTGCTCCACGAAGCCTGTCTGAAACTGTGCATGGCAGGTGAGCTGCGCCGGATCGGATCCGGTAGCCTGCTCGTTATCGCTCACCCAGGCGTTGACGACGTCCTTCAGCGGCAGGGCCGTGCGGGACACCAGGTCGGCGAACGCCTGCCCCTTGGCCAGGTGATCCTCGCTGGCATTGCGGCAGTCAGCCAGCGAACTGTCACCGTCGCGTACGAAATGGCGGCCCACGATCAGCGCTTTAGGGAAATTCGCGCGGTACTCCGCCGCCGTACGGACGTCGGGATCCTGGAGCAGCACCATCGCCGGGCGGAACAGGCGGACGGTGTCGATACCGACCACACCGTATACACCCACCCCCAGCTTGGTGTTGGTGACCACCGGCCCCGGCGACGGGGGGCCGGCGATAGGCAGTGGGGTAGCCGTCGGAGGGCCGGGTGTGGCCGTCGGCGGAGCCGGAGTGGGAGAGGTCGGAACGGGCGTCCGGGTTGGCGGCGTCGTGGGCGTGGCGGTCGGCTGGACGGTGGCAGTGGGACTGGCGGTCGCCGCCGGCACGGCGGTGGGCGCCGGCGCCACAAGGCGGGCCAGCTGTCGCTGAATGAGCAGGCTAGCGCCGGCGATCAGCAGGATGAGCACGGCTCCGACGGCCGCGATGATGAGCGTTCGTCGGTCACGCATAGAGGCTCGCGAGAAGCGCCTTCAAGCTCGTGCTGCGCTCCTCAAACCGCGTGATTTCTGCCCAAATTCTAACGTCGGAAGGCATACCGGCCGCTATACTGGGCTCAGTCTTAGGTCAGCGCCGGAGGCGCCAGCCTGAGCGCCATGTCCGATTCCGCCAGTAGTGGAGGGAGATAGCTGCTCGTGGCTCAGCTGGGCGAGATGCTGCGCTCGGCCAGAGAATTGAAAGGCGTTTCCCTGGCCCAGGCCGAGGCTGCCACCATGATCCGGCGCGCCTACCTCCAGGCGCTGGAAGATGACGAGCACGTGCTCCTGCCAGGCGCCGTGTACACCAAAGGTTTCCTGCGCAACTACGCCGTCTATCTCGGCCTCGACCCCAACCACGTGTTGAGCGTGTATCACCGCGAGCACCCCGACCGCACGGAGGACGTGGTGGCTCCTTCGAGCATCAACCCTCGGGGAACGAGCCAGCTGGTCAGCGGTGGCACGCTCGCCAGCCTGCTGCTCGTCGTCGTCGTCGGCATCTTCTCCGTGTACGCCTACCGCCAGGTGCAGAGCTTCCGCCAAACGGCGCCGACCGCGGCCGAAGCCTTCGTTCCCACGCCCACGGCTATTCCACCCACGCCAACGGCCATCGCGACCGTCGCCCCGGAGGCGACGGCCCAACCGAGCGAGCAGATCGAGCCAAGCGACGCCCTGGTCGCGGCTGAGGTCACCGCCAAGATTACGCAGGATGCCTGGCTGCAGGTCCAGGTGGACGGGCAGCAGAAATTTGAGGGTATCCTCAAGGCCGGCCAGACACAGACCTGGAAGGGGAACGACGACGTGTTCGTGTGGGCGGGCAACGCCGGCGGCGTAAGCATCGTGTTCAACGGCAAGGATATGGGCACGCTGGGTTCCGCGGGCCAGGTAGTCCGGCGCGATTTCCGCAAGGCTTGAGGACATGGCAGGCGAGTTTTCATTCGACGTCGTTTCACAGTTCGATCGCCAGGAGCTGGTCAACGCGGTCGACCAAACCAAGCGAGAGCTGGCAACACGCTACGACTTCAAGGGCACCAAAGCTGACATCGAGCTGGAGAAGGACGCCATCCAGCTCGTGGGCGATTCCGAGTTCCAGATCAAGTCCATCCAGGACGTACTGCAATCGAAGGCCATCCGTCGCGGGCTGTCGCTGAAAATCTTCGATTACGGCAAGGCGGAGCCGGCGTCGGGCAGCACCTACAGGCAGAAGATCGCCCTCAAGGCCGGCATCAACGAAGAGCTGGCCAAGAAGATCGCCAAGCTCGTGCGGGACGATATGCCGAAGGCGCGCACCCAGATACAGGGCGACGCGGTACGCGTGTTCAGCCGGAACAAGGACGAGCTCCAGGCGGTCATCAAGCTGCTGCGCGAGCAGGACTACCCCGTTCCGCTGCAGTTCATCAACTACCGGTGACCGGCCGGGCAGTGCTGCTAACATCAGCGCGTTGAGCGAAGGGCCGGTCCTCTGGGTCAAGTGCACCCGCTGTGGTGAGCTGCTCTATCAGCGAGAGCTGACTAAGAACCTCCAGGTCTGCCACAAGTGTCAGTACCACTTCCGCCTACGCGCGCCTGAGCGCATCGAGCAGTTTGCCGACCCCAACAGCTTTCGCGAGCTGGACGCGGACATAGCGTCCGCCGATCCGCTGCGCTTCATCGCCAAGGAAAAGTCATATCCCGACCGGCTGGTCGAAGCCCGTCGTTCCTCCGGCCTATCGGAGGCCATTGTCTACGGAACCGCTCGGCTCGATGGCGAGCCCATCGTGCTGGCGGTCATGGATGCTTCCTTCCTTGGCGCCAGCATGGGCAGCGTCGTGGGCGAGAAGATTGCGCGCAGCTTCGAGCGGGCGCTGGCCGAGCGCTGCGCCCTGGTCATCTTTGCCACCTCCGGCGGCGCGCGCATGCACGAGGGGCTGTTTTCCCTCATGCAGATGGCCAAGACTACTGCCACCGCGGCGCGCCTGGCTGAGGCCGGGCTGCCATTCATCTGCATCTGCACCGATCCGACGTATGCCGGCGTTACGGCCAGCTTCGTCTCCATCGCCGACGTCATCCTGGCTGAGCCCGGAGCGGCGATAGGGTTTGCTGGCCCGCGGGTCATCGAGCAGACGACCAAGCACAAAGTCGGCGCCGACGAGCGGGACTCGCAGTACATGCTGGCCCACGGCATGATCGACGCCGTCGTTCCACGGCCGGAGCTGCGTGACACCGTTACTCGCTTGGTGCGCCTCCTCGGCGGCCAAGCGCTGCCGGAGTCAGTGGAGCGGCCGGCGGTCCAGACCCCAGCCGCCTCCGCAGGGGTCAAGCTCCTGGATTTCGAACACACCCTGGCCGACGTCGAGCACCAGCTGGGTGACGCATACAAGCACGCCGCGAAAGGCGACGCTCGGGCCCAGCAGCGATCGGCGCAGCTCGAAGAGACGCTGCGGGAGAAGCTAGCCGGGCTCTACCGGCAGCTCAAGCCGTGGCAGAAGGTCCAGGTGGCGCGACACCCGGCTCGAATCCATCTGAACGAAGTCATCGCGGGCGTCTTCACCGACTTCATAGAGCTGCACGGAGACCGCCGCTTCGGCGACGACGCCGCTATCGTCGGCGGTCCGGCCAGACTGGCCGGACGCCCGGTAATGGTCATTGGGCATCAGAAGGGTCGGGATACGCGAGAGAACGTGTTCCGAAACTTCGGCATGGCCCATCCCGAGGGCTACCGCAAGGCGCAGCGCCTGATGCGGCTGGCGGAACGCTTTGGCCTGCCGGTGCTGTGCTTTCCCGATACCCCGGGCGCCTCGCCGGTCATGGACGACGAATCACGAGGCCAGGCCGAAGCCATCGCCAGCAACCTGCTCACCATGCTCTCGCTGCACGTGCCGGTCATCGTGACGATCATCGGAGAAGGCGGCAGCGGCGGAGCGCTGGCCATCGGTCTGGGCGATCGCGTCCTCATGCTCGAGCACGCCGTGTACTCGGTCGCCTCCCCGGAGGGCTGCGCCGCCATCGTCTGGCGTGACTCTGCCTTCGCTCCGCAGGCGGCCGAAGCCATGCGCGTTACCGCCCAGGAGCTCAAAGCCCTGGACTTGATCGACGGGATCGTGCCTGAGCCGGTGGGGGGCGCGCATCGTGATTACGCTGCCTGCTGCGCGAACCTTGCCACGGCGCTGCGAATGGAGCTTGCCGGCATCGACGCCGGCGATCCGGAGGCACTGGTGCGCCGGCGGCGGGAGAAGTATCGGGCCATGGGACCCATCGCCCAGCCGGAGCCGGACCCGCAGCGCGTCAGCGAGCTGGCGCAGGTCCCCTTCGTGGGGCACAGGGAGTAGCCGTAGGGTTGCTTCGCTGGGCCAGGGCTCAATCGCCCTGGTCGGAGCCCAGCTCCACCCTCCTACGCGCAATCGTGGATTGCTGGCAGCGCAGCCACTGCTCTTCGCTCATCAGCACGCTGGTGTGCGCCGTCACGACGACGCGATCATCGACCTCGAGCATGATCCACAGCCGGTTGAAGGCACGCCTGAGGTTATCGAGTGTCGACAGCTCCTCCGGCAGCTCCGCCAGATGCCTCTGCAGAAGGTCGATAGCCTGGTACAGTACCTCTTTGGGCTCGTAGTTCTTGCGATAGGCCCATACAGGATCGGCCATCATTGGCGGTGGCGAAGCTTCGGACAATGCTCCCATTATGGCAACCATGGGGGATACATTTGGAGTAAGCCAAGCAGGGAGGGGGAATAATGTCGCGCGAGCCGCTGCAGGATGGCGCCGTGGTTTTAGCTGAAGGGACCTTCCGAGCGTGGATACGGTGACAGCGGCAGCTCGGCAACAGAGGTAGGAATGGCAGGAGCGAGTACTGGGCAGGGTCTGGACCTGATGAAGCTCTTCGCGCTGCGCGAAGAGTTCGGATCCAGCGTCAAAAAGGGCGACGTGATCTTCTCCGTGGGTGACGCCGCGGACAAGTTCTACGTGGTCATGCGCGGACGAGTGCAGCTGGAACGCGCAGGTCAGGATGCACAGACGGTCGCCCCGGGCGATCTCTTCGGTGAGGTCGATCTCTTCACCGGCAGGCCGCGAGTCAGCAAGGCGACGGCATTGGACGATTCCCAGCTGCTTGGGTTCACCGCGGAAACGGCCATTCGGCTGGCCGAGGCCACGCCCTCGTTCGCCCTGGTAGTCATCCGCAAGAGCTGCGAGCAGGTGGTTCGCGCCGAATCCCGGGCGGCTGCGGCGCCCGCGGCTGCGACGCCCGCGGCGGCCGCGGCTGCGGCGCCGAGCGCGGCAGCGCCTCCAGCCGCTGAGACAGCCCAGGCCGCCGCTCCCGAAGCCCCGGCAGGCGTAGCCGGCCAGGTGGGTCCGGTGCTCAGCGTGGACTACGCCAATGCGCTGTGGAAGAAAGACGTGAAGTGTCCGAACTGCCGGACCACCTTCCATGCCTGGAACGTGCGATCGCAAGCCATCAACATGACCGAGCGCGACAGCGACTTCATGAACCACTACACCGGCGTCGACCCCAACTGGTATGCCGTGTGGGTCTGCCCCAACTGCAACCTTGCAGCCTATGCAGACGACTTCGCCAGCATGCAGTCGGTCCAGGTAGCCCGGGTCCGGCCCGCGCTGGAAGAGCTGAAGAAGGCCGATCCCACCAAGTACGACTTCACCTACTACCGTGACGGCGGGCTGGCCCTCCGCAGCTACCAGCTGGCGACGGCCTTCTATGACGGACTGCGGGGCGGCGCTGAGAAATGCGCCGGTCTGTACCACCGCATGGCCTGGGTAGAGCGAGTCCGCGGCGACAGCGACCAGGAGAAAGCCTACCTGGCCAAAGCGAGCGAGTGGTACGAGAAAGCTTTCACTACCAGCGACGCCGCCAAACAGGGGGTGCTGTGGGCGTACCTCATCGCCGAGATCGACATGCGGCTCAACAAGTACGAGGACGCGGTGAAGTGGTTCGGGACCGCCGCTTCTCAGCCCGACTTCAAAGCGCAGCCCCTGCTCGAAAAGATGGTTCGGGACCGCTGGGCGGAGGCAGGCGACATGGCCAAAGCGGCCAAAGCCGCCAGCTGATCGGCCGAGATGGAGGCCGAGCGTCGATCAGCGGCGCGACGCCGGCCAATGGCGCAGCAGTGAAGGCGCCAAGGGAAGCGCACCGCGCAAGATAGCTGAGCCGGCGCGCAGACAGGCACGCTCGGCCGTCCCCCAGCTCAGGTTGTAGGCCTGCCGAACCTGCGCCGGCAGCAGCCCGATGGTCGGCAGGGCGCCGAGCCAGTCCACCGCCCAGTGCAGTTTGCCGGGCAGAGGGATGGGGCGCAGGACCTCTCCGGCCAACCAGCGTGTCTCATCTGTGACCGTAATGACGCCGCTGGCGTAGGTGTCGTCCATGTATGATCGAAGCTCGGCCGAGCTCTTCGGCAGATAGCCGCGAGGCATGCCCAGCAGTGACTCCACGACGGTGGCCTCCGCGCAATAGGCGTCGACCTCCTCGCGGCTGAGCGGTCCAACGAACACGCGGTACGTGCGCGGCAAGACGTCTATCAGCGTGGCGTGGACCCAGCGCAGCAGCTCGGGATCATGCGCCGAGTAATGCGTCCCGGCCGGCAGTGGACCCGCCTGCCTCCGCAGCCGGCCGTGGACTCGATCGTGGATGCCGTTGATCTTGTTCGCCGTGCGGCGCACATCCTCAGGGCTGCCGAAGGTCAGCAGCAGCATGGACTCAACCGTGCTCCTCAGCCGCTCCAAGCGCCGCCGCGGTTCCGCGACGAAGACGCTGTGGTCCAACACACCTGCCAGCACCAGGGGATGCGCCAGCTGCATGAGCACCGCCGCCGACCACCCCAGCAGCACCACGATCTCGCGGTTGATCTTCCAGGCCACGCTGTTGGGCCCGCCGAGCGACAGCCGCTCGTAAGCGGTCTGCTGGGCGGCGGCGACCTGCTGGTTGGCGCTCAGTTCGATCATCGTGCTTTCTCCAAACAATACGGCTCAGCGCCGTTCGAGGGGATCTGCCGGGGCTCCAAACGGTACGCTCTCTGCAACACGGATGACGTCTCCTTTCAGCTCCCGGACCGGCGGCGCAACGGTCGAGCTACGCCGTGTCAGCAAACACTTTGCCGAACGTTCACGGTCAGGGAGCCAGGTGGGCGCCGTCAACGACCTGTCGCTGCTGGTGCCGCCCGGAGAGATCTGTGTCCTGGTCGGGCCGAGCGGCTGCGGAAAGACGACCACGCTGAAGATGATCAACCGGCTGATCGAGCCCAGCAGCGGGGAGATCCTGATTGACGGCCAGCCGATCTCCCGCATTCCCCCCACCAAGCTGCGCCGCCGCATCGGCTACGTCATTCAGCACATCGGCTTGTTCCCGCACAGGACGATAGCCGACAACATCGCCACCGTCCCACGCCTGCTCAACTGGCCGGAGGATCGGGTGCGCCGGCGCGTCGACGAGCTGCTGCACGTCATTGGCCTGGATCCGGCCGTGGTCCGAGGACGCTATCCGGCCGAGCTTTCCGGAGGCGAACGACAGCGAGTCGGCGTGGCTCGCGCCATGGCTGCCGAGCCGCCGGTGATGCTCATGGACGAGCCGTTCGGGGCGGTGGATCCCATAGCTCGCGCTCGGCTGCAGAACGAGTTCCTGCGGCTCCATCAAGAGCTCAGGACCACGGTGGTGTTCGTCACGCATGACATCGACGAAGCGATAAAGATGGGCGACCGCGTGGCGGTCATGCAATCCGGCGGCCTGCTGGCTCAGTACGCGCCGCCCGAAGAGCTGCTCACCAGACCGGCCAACGACTTCGTCGCCCGTTTTGTGGGGGCGGACCGCGGCCTCAAACGACTGGCGCTCACGACCGTCGGCGAGATCGAGCTAGGCCAGGCGCCCATTGTCGTGGAGGGCCAGCCCCTCGGGCCTGAGGGAGCGGGGGCCCCAACCATGCCTGCCTACCACCTGCTGCTCGACGATGGGCGGCGCCCCATCGGCTGGCTCAACAGCCGCCGCATGGCCGCGACTGGCAAGACGAGTCGCGACCAGGCTGACGAATCGTCGCCGTTCGTGCAGCGCGACACCAACCTGCACGATGCGCTTTCGATGCTGCTCGGCCTGGCCGTTCAGACTGCCATCGTGGTCGACGATCAGGGCCGCTACAGCGGTGTGATCACCCTGGAAGACATCGCGCGAGCGCTGCGATCGGCCATCGAGAGCGCGCCGGTGCCCACTCCTGTCCCATGACACCGGGCGAACCGCTCATCCGCTGGGAGTGGATAGCCGCGCACTTAGGCGACGTCGGGCACCGTATCCTGGAGCACCTCGTGCTCACGGGCCTGGCGGTGAGCATAGGCTTCGTCCTGTCGCTGGCGCTGGGAGTATGGGCTGCCCACCGTCCCGGCGTGTACGCGCCGATCACCTGGGTGGCCGGCGTGCTGTACACCATCCCCAGCCTGGCGCTGTTCGCCCTCCTGATCCCCTTCACCGGACTATCGGTGCTCACGTCCGAGATTGGGCTGGTCAGCTATACGCTGCTGATCCTCGTGCGCAACATCGTCGCCGGCATCCGCTCGGTGCCAGCAGACGTGCGCGAGTCCGCTCTGGGCATGGGCTACACCCCGGCCCAGGTGCTGTGGAAGGTTGAGCTGCCCCTTGCCATGGGAGTGATCGTGGCCGGGCTGCGAGTCGCCACCGTGACCACGGTAGGACTGACCACCGTGACCGCCCTCATCGGGCAGGGCGGCCTGGGCTACTTCATCATCGACGGCATCCAGCGCTTCTTCTCCACCCCCCTCATCCTCGGCGCCGTCCTGTCAGTACTGCTGGCCATTGCCCTCGACTGGCTCCTCGTCCAGGTGGAGCGCCTGGCCACTCCTTGGGCCCGAACCAGGCAGTGATTCGCAGCCTATGGCCTTTCTAGCCGCTGTCGCCGCCTGGCTCACGGATCCGCTGCACTGGCAGGGCTCGGACGGCATCCCCACGCGCGTAATGGAGCACCTGGAGCTATCAGCCGCGGCGACGGCGATCGCCGTCCTGCTGGCCCTGCCGCTCGGCATCTATCTCGGCCACAGCCGGCGTTTTGGCTTCTCCGCGGTGAACGCCGCCAACGTCGGCCGGGCGCTGCCATCGCTGGCGCTGATCGCTTTGGCGCTTCCCGTGTCGTTCGCACTGGGGCTGGGCCTGGGCTTCTGGCCAACCTTGATAGCCCTCGTGCCTCTGGGCATCCCGCCCATCCTCACGAACAGCCTCACCTCCGTCCGAGAAGTCGATCGGGACGTTGTCGATGCGGCTCGAGGCATGGGCCTGAGCGGCTGGCAGCTCCTGTTCCAGATCGAGATCCCCATCGCCGCGCCGATCGTGATCGCCGGCGTGCGAAATGCCGCGGTCGCCATCGTGGCCACGGCGACGCTTGGCGCCGTCGTCGCGGGCGGAGGTCTCGGCCGCTACATCGTCGACGGCCTGGCCCGCCAAGAGCACGAACGGCTGTTCGCCGGAGCGCTCCTGGTCGCTCTGCTGGCCATTGTCACGGAGCTGGCCTTCGGTGTGCTGGAACGGCTGGCCGTGAGTCCCGGCGTGCGCAGAGAGCTCCAACCAGGCGCGCCGGACTAGGAATGCCGGCGGCGCCAGCGGTGTATGCTAGGGCAAATTCCGGTTGCGACAGGCGGTCCGAACGCCGCCCTGCGACAGGCCCGCGGCGGCCTTCGAGCGCCAACCAACTAGGGAGAGAACAATGAGCCCATTCCGAACGATCATCCCATTGATAACGGCTGTTGCTCTGGGACTCGCGGCCTGCGGAGGCAGCGCCGCGCCGGCAGCCAGCAGTGCCGCTCCGGCCAGCGTGGCTCCGGCCAGTGCAGCAAAGCCTGCCGCCAGCAGTCCCGCGGCCAGTGCCAGCCCGGCCAGCGCTAAGCCGGCAGCCAGCGCCAGCGCAGCCGCCAGCGCCGCTTCGAGCCCTGCTGCCAGTGCCTCCGCCGGGACCAAACCCACCGTGACCATCGGTTCGACCAACTTCTCCGAGCAGCTGGTGTTGGGCGAGCTGTACGCCCAGGTGCTGGAGAACAACGGCTACAAGGTGACGCGCAGCTTCAACCTCGGCTCCCGGGAGATCGTGGAGCCGGCGCTGGAGTCGGGCAAGATCGACATGGACGGCGAGTACATGGCCACGCTCCTGCACTTCATCGACAAGAACGCCAATCCATCCACGGACGCCGCCCAGACGGCCCAGCAGCTGCAAACGGCCCTGGCCGCCAAGAATCTGACCCCGCTGCAGTACGCCCCCGCGGTCGACAACGACGGCTTCGTGGTTACCAAGGCAACCGCCGACAAGTACAACCTGAAGAAGATCAGCGACCTCGCGCCTGTCGCCAATGAGATGATCCTGGGCGGGACGCCTGAATGCCCGACCCGGCCCTTCTGCCTGATAGGGCTGCAGAACACCTACGGCCTGAAGTTCAAGGACTTCAAGCCGCTGGACACCGGCGGGCCAATTACCGTTCAGGCGGTGGAGAGCAACCAGGTGCAGGTCGGGGAGCTGTTCACCACGGACGCCAACATCACCACCCACAACTTCGTCCTGGTCGACGACGACAAGCACCTGCAGCTGGCCGACAACATCGTGCCCGTGGTGCGCAACGACCTGCTGGCCAAGGTCGGCCCGGACTTCAAGACCTCCATCAACGCCATCGCGCCCAAGCTGACCACGGCAGAGCTGACCGGCCTGAACAAGCAGGTGGGGGTTGACAAGAAGGACCCCAAGGACGTCGCTGCCGCCTGGCTCAAAGCCAACGGCCTCGTGAAATAGCTCGCCAAACCTTGCGCTAAGAGGGTCACGCCGGCGCCATTGCGTTGCTGCACGACCGTCGTGTGAGCCGAGCGCAGCCGGCAACCGGCTGCGCTCATGCCACCAAGCCTTCGGGCGAGAATGGGCCCATGGCGCCGGATCGACTTTGAAAGCATGGCGTCAGCTCCCAACGAAGCGATAGGCTAAGGACCATGCCCGCTCGTCCAGCCATAGGCGTGACCTGCGGAACGCTGCGCGGTCCGAGCGAGCCGGCGTACGGCGTAAACCAGGCCTACGTGACCGCCCTTCAGCAGGCCGGAGGCGCCGTCATCCTCATTCCGCCCGCTCAACCAGACGAGCTGGCTCGCCTGGTTGAGCGGCTCGACGCGCTGCTGCTCCCGGGCGGCGCCGACGTCGATGCGGCCCTCTACCATGAGCCCCCCGGTCCCAAAATGGGCGACGTGGACCGGCCTCGCGACGCCTCTGAGCAGGCAGCCCTTCGGGCGGCCATCGATCTGCGGAAACCGGTCCTGGGTATCTGCCGGGGCCAGCAGTTCATCAACGTGGCGCTCGGCGGCAGCCTGTATCAGGATCTGGTCTCGGACCTGGGCCCGAGCTTCGACCATCACACCGAGCCGGAGCTCGGCCGGCAGCACGAGCTGCATCGGATTGAGATCGAGCCGCGCAGCCGTCTGGCGCACATAACCGGCGAACGGCAGCTGAAGGTCAACAGCTTTCACCACCAGGGGGTCAAAGAGGTCGCACCGGGGCTGCAGGTCAGCGCCCGCAGCCCGGATGGCATCGTCGAGGGGCTGGAATCACCGGATGGGCTGATCCTGGCCGTGCAGTCACACCCGGAAGAGCTGCTCCATCGAGACTGGGCCAGGGCGCTCTTCCAGGCCTTGATCGAGGCAGCCGGCAGCGGTTCGTTCGGACCTGCCTCTCTATAATTCGACCGCATGTTCGACATCCCCGCGCGTATTCGGCGGGTTCGTGACGAGCTCGATAAGCAGCAGCTCGATGCGCTGCTGGTCAGTCAGCCGGAAAATCGCCGTTACCTGAGCGGCTTCACCGGTTCGGCCGGCTACCTGCTCATCTCGTCACGGGCAGCGCTGCTGCTCAGCGATTTCCGTTACATGACGCAGGGCCCGGAGCAGGCGCCCGACTACGAGTTCGTTCGCATCGAGCGCGGCTTCCCCAAGCAGGGACTGAGGGCGATCCTGGAGCGAGCCGGCGGCAGCCGCATCGGCTTTGAAGCCGAGCACATGACGGTCGCTGGTCAGGCCGCCTGGCTCGAAGGGCTGCAGGCGGCCGGGCCGAGCGTCGACCTTGTCCCGACAGAGCAGCTCGTCGAGCGCCTGCGCGCCGTCAAGGACGAGCAGGAGCTGGCCATCATCGCCGAGGCCGTGCGCGTCGTCGATGACGCCTGGGCGAAGCTGCGAGAGTCGATCAAGCCCGGTCTAACTGAGCGACAGGTCGCCTGGCGGCTGGAGCAGCTCATTCGTGAGGAGGGCGCGGAAGCCCTGTCGTTCCCCACCATCATCGCGTCCGGTCCCAACGCCGCCAAGCCCCATCATGGCATCTCAGAGCGCGAGATCCGCTCCGGCGAGCCCATCGTGTGCGACTTCGGCGCCAAGTACCAGGGCTACTGTTCGGACATCACGCGCACCGTCTGCATCGGGCCGCCCGATGGCCGCTTCGAGGAGATCTATGCGCTGGTGCTCGACGCGCAGACGACGGCGGAGCAGCGGATCGTGCCGGGCATCGAAGCCCGGCGGGGCGACGAGTACGCGCGCCAGGTCATTGCCAGCGCCGGCTACGGCGAGCAGTTCGGCCATGGTTTGGGGCACGGGGTCGGCCTGGAAGTGCATGAGGCGCCCACCATGGGACCAAGCGGCACCCTGACGCTCGAGCCGTCCATGACCGTCACGGTCGAGCCGGGTGTGTACCTGCCGGAATGGGGTGGCGTGCGTATCGAGGACATCTGCTTCGTACGTCAAAATGGACTCGAGGTAGTCAACAAGGCCACCAAGGACCCGCGGATTTGAGCGCGTGAGCCTCAGCCGCTCGCTCGTAATCTCCCATCTCGCATCTATCGATCTGGAGGACGAACTTGATTAGCACTGGCGAGCTCAAACGAGGCTTCGTCATCGAGCTGGACAACGAGCTCTGGCAGGTGCTCGAGTACACCCATCTGAAGCTCGGACGAGGCAGCGCCCAGGTGCGCATGAAGCTGCGCAACGTTCGCACCGGGTCAAACGTCGAGCGCACCGTGCAGGCGGGCGAGCGCTTCCCCCGCATCCGGCTGGACCACCATTCCGTGCAGTTCCTGTACGAGGACGATGGCCAGTACCACTTCATGGATACGGAAACGTTCGATCAGCTCACCCTCGGCAAGGACATCCTGGGCGACAACGTCAAGTGGATGACCGAAAACATGACCATGGAGCTGATGACCTACGGCGACGAGCCGATCGACGTCGAGCTGCCGATCACGGTGGAGCTCGAAGTCATCGAAACCGACCCGGGCTTCAAGGGCGACACCGCCACCGGGGGCAACAAGCCTGCCAAGGTGTCCACCGGAGCCACCGTGGCCGTGCCGCTGTTCGTCAACCAGGGTGAGCGCATTCGCATCGATACCCGCACCGGGCAGTACATCGAGCGCGCCTAGGCCGCCTGTGAGCTCGAGCCATGGCCGAGACTGATCCATCCACCGGAGCCGCGCGATCCGTCCTCGGTGAGGACGTGATAGCCCTGATCGAGCTGTTCCATCACAGCGACCTCACCGATCTCAGCGTCGAGCGGGCGGGCCGCAAGCTCGTGCTGCGAAAGGGCGCGGCCCAGGTCGAGCCGAACGTCGATGCGCAGGAGCAGGTGGAAGAGGAAAACGCTCCGGCCGCCGGTGTGCCGGTGAAAGCGCACCTCGTCGGTGTGTTCTACGCGGCGCGCGACAAGCGCGGCACTCCGGTCGTGACCCTGCACCAGCAGGTGACCAAGGGCCACGTCCTGGGCTTCATCGAAGCGATGGACATCATGAACGAAGTCGAAGCTCCGCTTTCCGGCGAGGTGATCGAGATCGCGGTTCGCAGCGGGCAGCCGGTCGAGTACGGCCAGGCGCTGCTGACCATGATCCCCGAGGAGCCATGAGCCCATCCGTCGCCTACCCGCTATCGAGCCACCCACGCCTCGGCACGCGGCACGCGGCGCTCGCCTGACATGCGCATCCTGAAGGTCGAGCAGCTCGTTCGCTATCTGCGCGAGCTGTTCGAGTCCAATCCGATGCTCCAGGACGTGTGGGTCCAGGGGCAGATCTCAAACGTCACTCGGTCCCCACAGGGGCACCATTACTTCACCCTCAAAGACCGTGAGGGCCAGATCAACTGCGTCCTGTTCCGCCAAGCCATGGAGCTGCAAGCCGTGGCTCCGAGCAATGGCATGGCCGCGGTCGTTCATGGCCGGGTGGCCGTGTACGAGTCGCGCGGCCTGTTCCAGCTCGTGGCAGACCTCATCCAGCCGGAAGGCGTCGGCAAGCTGCACCTGCAGTTCGAGCAGCTGAAGGCCCGGCTGACGTGCGAAGGCCTGTTCGATCAGCAGCGCAAACGGCGCCTGCCGCGCTGGCCTCGGAGGATCGGCGTCGTCACGTCGCCAACGGGGGCCGTGCTGCACGACATCGTCAACGTCATTCGCCGCAAGTACCCCGCCTGCCAGCTCGTGCTGGCTCCGGCTTTCGTGAGTGGCGAGCAGGCCGCTCCGAGCGTTGTGGCGGCGCTGCGCGCGCTGAACGAGTCGCGCCTGGTGGAGCTGATCATCGTGGCCCGCGGAGGCGGCTCGCTGGAAGAGCTGTGGCCGTTCAACGACGAGCGGGTGGCGCGGGCCATCTTCGCCTCTCGTGCACCCGTCGTTTCCGCCGTTGGACACGAGACCGACGTGACGATTGCCGACCTGGTGGCCGACGTCCGGGCGCCAACGCCGTCGATCGCGGCCGAGCTGGCCGTTCCCGACCTGCAGGGCGAGGTCGCCAAGCTGAAGCGATACCAGGAGCAGCTCGATGCCCTCCTGCCGACACGCATCAGCCACCTTCGGCAGCGTGTCGGCACGCTTCAGGCAGCTGTCGAGAACAACTCCCCGCGCGCCCGTCTGGAGCACGACCGCAAGCGCGTCACTGCACTGCACGACAACCTCGAAACCTGCCTGCGGCATGGACTGGCCCTGCGGCGGGAGCGGGTGAACGGTGTCGAACAGCGGCTTGCGCTCATGAACCCCTACGCCACGCTGGAGCGCGGCTACTCCATCACCTACGACCCCCGCGGCCATGTGGTGAGCAGCACCAGCCAGGCGCAACCTGGGGACCCGCTGGAGATCCAGGTGGCGGACGGCCGCATCAGCGTCGAAACCACCCGACAGCAGGACGGGCGTTCGGAAACTGCCGGCACCGTCCAAGCCCTGCCGGCCGCGACGTCGCCTTTCGCGGCCCAGCCCGCCGGCGCGGACCGTGGCTGAGTCGGTGAGCGGGCCAGCCGAGCCCGCTCTGACCTTTGAGCAAGCCTACGCCGAGCTGGAACAAACCGCCGCCGCCCTGCAGCAGGGTCAGCTGTCGTTGGATGAGACCTTGCGCCTCTACGAGCGAGGCTCGTTCCTGGCTCGCTACTGCCTGGAAAAGCTCGACGGCGTGGAATTGAAGGTGACGCAGCTCCTGAGCCGCGCCAATGGCGGCTACGCCACCAAACCGGTCGTCTCTGAGAAGGATGTCACGCCTCCGGAGAGCCCATCACCAGCTCCTCCCAACGAGCCGGACAGTGACCCGCTGCGAGAGCAACGGGAGCTGTTCGACTAGCGCTGCCAAGCCGGCTGCCACGCTCATCACGGCACCCTCGGTGCTAGAATCCGCCTCGAGGACAGAGGTATGTCGGGACATTCGAAGTGGGCGCAGATCAAGCGCCAAAAAGGCGTTAACGATACCCGCCGAGGGCAGCTTTTCACCAAAGTCGGCCGCGAGATCACGGTCGCCGCGCGTGAGGGCGGCGGGGACCCCGACGCCAACTTCCGCCTGCGGCTGGCGATGCAGAAAGCGCGCGAAGTCAACATGCCACAGGACAACATCCAGCGCGCGATCAACCGCGGCACCGGCGCGGACAAGGAAGGCGGCAGCCTCGAAGAGCTGATGTATGAGGGTTATGGCCCGGGCGGCGTAGCCATGATGGTCCAGGTCCTCACAGACAACCGCAACCGAGCCGCAGCGGACGTGCGCAACGTCTTCACACGCGGTGGCGGCAATCTCGGTGAAGGCGGCTCTGTGGGCTGGATGTTCGAGCAAAAGGGCCTCATCACGCTGGAGCTGGAAGGCAGCAGCGCCGAGGAAGCGGAGATGGCGGCCATCGACGCCGGCGCCGACGACATCCAGGAATCCGACGGCGTGCTCGAGGTCTACACCGACAAGGCCGAGCTCGACGCGGTGCGTCGAGCTCTCGACGGTCAAAAGCTCAAGATCAGCTCGGCCGAGCTGGTGATGGTCCCCAAAACGAGCGTGGACCTGGAGGAGAAGTCGGCCGTAGCGGTGGCCCGGCTGATCGATCGCCTGGAGGAGCTCGACGACGTCCAGCGAGTCTTCGCCAACGCCGAGATCTCCGACGAGATCATGGCCAGCATCGCCGGCTAGCGCCTCGCGCCCAGCGACTTGCGCCCAGCGACTGACGGCGACAGTAACGATCATTAAATCGTGATCGTTGTTCCGAGGCTTGGGCTAGAATGTAGCCCAACGTGCGCATCCTAGGAATCGATCCCGGGACGGCCACCACCGGCTACGGCCTGATCGACTCCGGCCCTGACGGCGACCATGCCGTGATCTTCGGCGTCATCCTCACCGCCGCCAACCTCCCGCTGGAGCGCCGGCTGCACGCCATCCATGCCCAGCTCGCGGATCTGATGAGCCAGCACCGGCCGGAGGCCTGTGCCGTGGAGGAGCTGTTCTTTGGCCGGAACACCCGCTCAGCCTTCAGCGTGGCGCAGGCTCGGGGTGTGGCCCTGCTCGCCGCCGCGCAGCACGGACTGAGCGTGGAAGTGTACCGGCCCATCCAGGTCAAGCAGGCAGTCGCCTCCTATGGCGGCGCCACTAAGCAGCAGGTCCAACACATGGTGCGAACGCTGCTGCGCCTCGACAGCGTGCCGAAGCCCGACGACGCCGCGGACGCTCTGGCCATCGCGCTGTGTCATGCCCACTCCTACGTGGCAGCGGGCCGGCTGCGCGCCGCCCTGGGCTTGTGAGTTTCGAGCAGCGACCGTGATTGCCGGCCTCGAAGGTGTGATCGTCCGCCGCGGTGGAGACTACGTGGTGGTGAACGTGGGCGGCGTACACTACCGTGCCAGCGTCTCGACCCAAACACTGGCCGGCCTGGGCGCTGAAGGCGCCCAGGTGCAGCTGTCGACCTATCTGCACGTGCGTGAAGACGCCTTGCAGCTCTATGGCTTTCGTTCGGCAGAGGAGCAGGAGCTGTTCGAGCAGTTCCTCAACGTCAGCGGCATCGGCCCCAAGAGCGCCCTCGCGCTGGCCGGCGCCATGCCGGCCGATGCTCTCAGGCAGGCCATCCAGGCCGGCAACGTCGATCTGCTGAAGCGGGTGCCGGGCATCGGTATCAAGACCGCCCAACGGCTGGTGCTCGAGCTGAAGGGCAAGCTCGCGCCTGGCATCGTGGCCCTGGGGCCCGCCGGAAGCCCGGAGGCGGAGCTGGCCGACGCGCTGGCGGGCCTGGGGTACAGCGCCGGCGAGATCGCCGCTGCTGTGAGCTACCTGCGCGGCGTTGACCTGCCACTCGAGGAAAGGCTGCGGCGGGCGCTGCGTTACTTCGCTGAGGGCGCGCCCGCCTGATGGACGAAGCCGAACGCTTGGTCGCTCCGGTCCAGCAGCCGGACGAAGGCGCGGTCGAGCTGAGCTTACGGCCGCGGTCCCTGCGCGAGTACATCGGCCAGGAGAAGGTCAAGGAGAACCTGGCCATCTTCGTGGAGGCGGCCCGCGGCCGGGGCGAGGCGCTCGATCACGTCCTGCTCTATGGTCCGCCGGGGCTAGGCAAGACCACACTGGCCAACGTGCTCGCAAACGAGATGGGCGTGCGTATCAAGACCACCTCCGGACCGGCCATCGAGCGGCCCGGCGACATGGCCGCCATGCTCACCATGATGAACAGGGGCGACATCTTCTTCATCGACGAAGTGCACCGGCTGCCGCGAGTGGTCGAAGAGGTGCTCTACCCGGCCATGGAGGATCGCGTCATCGACGTCATGATGAGCAAGGGACCGGCCGCCCACAGCGTGCGCATTCCGCTGCCCGAGTTTACGGTCGTTGGCGCGACGACGCGCTACGCCTCGATGACCTCGCCCCTGCGTGAGCGCTTCGGGGTCACCTACCGCCTGGACTTCTACGACTACAACGCGCTCAAGGAGATCGCCGTGCGCTCCGCCGCCATCCTGGACGTGCCAATCGACGAACGCGGCGCCATGGAGATCGCGCAGCGCTCGCGGGGCACACCTCGCGTCGTCAACCGCCTGCTGCGCCGTCTGCGGGACTACGCGCAGGTGCGCGGCCGCGGCCGGATCGATCGCGACACCGCGCAGCTTGCCCTGGCCATGCTGGAGATCGACGCGTTGGGGCTGGACGAGGTCGACCGCAAGCTGCTGCTGACCATCATGGAGAAGTTCGCTGGCGGCCCGGTCGGCCTGGATACGCTGGCGGCCTCGATCAGCGAGGAATCCGAGACCATTGAGGACGTGTACGAGCCGTTCCTGCTCCAGCTCGGCTTCATCAAGCGCACGCCGCGCGGCCGCGTCGCCACGCCCCTCGCCTACGAGCACCTCGGCAAGCCAATGCGCCCCGACCAGCCCGGCCTCTTCCAATAGGCGCCTCGTCCATGCCGTTCGCCGTCAGCCTGGCTTCGGCCTAACGCCAAGGGCAATTCCCCACCCCGCACGCCCGTCCCGTTGCCCTTCGTCCGGCGGCGCGCAACCCCAGCCGGAGCCGCAAAGCCCCGCCTTCCTAGCCGGCTAGGGCTGCCTCGTAGGAGCTTCCTTCCTCGTCCGGGATGATTTGAACGCGGCTGGGACCGAGCAGAGACCGCAGCTCCGCTTCGAGCCTAGGGTTCCACCAGGTCGTCGCCCCGGCGTGGTTCTCGATACGCAATCCACCTTCGATCAGCAGATCGAAGCGGTCGTTGCCTGCATACCGATGCAGCGCGTTGATAGCCCGCTCCAGGCACTGCATGTCCGCCTGAAGATCGTTCGTGCGCGGCACGTTGATACGCAGCCGCACCCGCGACTGTCGCTGCACCATGTCCTCGAGCGGCTGGACGCTCTCGCACAGGATCTGGGCCACGTCGTCGCGGAAGTCCACCTTGCCGCGCACCACCACCGGCGTCTCGTCGACCCAGTGCGAGCCGGTTTCGTCGTAGACACGGGGAAAGACGATCACCTCCAGCGAGCCCGTCAAGTCTTCGACCGTGGCTGCCAGCATCATCTTGCCCTGACGGGTGGCGATGCGCCGCTGCGCGCTGATGATGCCGCCGATGGTGATGGTCTTGCCCGCGTGCTCGGTTTCGATCTCGGCGATACGGCAGGTCCGAACGGCCGCCAGGATGTCCTCCAGTGGCATCAGCGGGTGATCGCTCAGATACAGGCCCAGGTGCTCCTTCTCCCAGGCCAGCTTGAGGCGCTGCGGCGTGTCGTCGGCCGCGCGCCGGGCGATTCCCCACGCGGTCGTCGATGCTGCCACGGCAGGCGACTCCTCGCCGATCACGTCGCTGCCACTGCCACCCGCCAGCATCAGCTCGAACATCGTGACCTGGCCGACTTCGGCCGCCCGCTGGGCCGCCTGCGCCGCCGACATCACGCGCTCCAGCTCGTCCAGCATCGCCTGCCGCCCGCCCAGGTCATCGCACAGATCGAACGCCCCACACTTGATCAGCGATTCGATCACCTTGCGGTTGATGTCCCTGAAGTCGACCTTCTGGCAGAAGTCGTCCAGGGAGCTGAAGGAGCCCTTGGCCTCGCGAGCCACGATGATGGCCTGGGCCGCTCCCCGACCGACGTTTTTCACCGCGGCCAGGCCAAAACGGATGGCCAGCGCCGGGGATGGCGCATCGGAAGCCTCAGCCGCCTCCTCGCCTGCCTGGTCCTCGCGCCTGACGATGGTGAAGTCGAGCCCGGATTCGTTCACGTCGGGCGGCAGCACCTCGATGTTCATGCGCCGGCATTCGGCCACGGCCGCGGCAACCTTATCCGAGTTGCCCTGCTGAGCGGTGAGCACCGCCGTCATGTACTCGACCGGATAGTTGGCTTTGAGATATGCCGTCTGGTAGGCCACGAGACCATAGCTGGCAGCGTGCGCCTTGTTGAAGCCGTACCCTGCGAAGGGCTCAATGAGCGTCCACAGCTGCTGCGCCTTGTCTTCGGTCATGCCGAGCCCTTCGCCGTTGGCGATGAGGCCGGACACCAGCTTCTCACGCTGCTGCTCCATCTCCGCGGCGATCTTCTTGCCCATGGCCTTGCGCAGCGCATCCGCTTCGGCCCAGGAGAAGCCCGCCATCTGCACCGCGATCAGCAGCACGTCATCCTGGTACGTCACGACCCCGTAGGACTCGGACAGGATGGGCTCCAGGCGCGGGTCGAGATAGGTGACCTTGGCGGGATCGTGCTTGCGCTCGATGAACATGGGGATGGTGTTCATCGGGCCCGGACGGTACAGCGCCACCATGGCCGCGATGTCGAAGATCGTCGTCGGCTTGAGCTGCTGAATGTAGCGCCGCATGCCCGCGGACTCGAGCTGGAAGATGCCGGTGGTCTCACCGCTGGAGAGCAGGTCGTAGGTTGGCTTGTCATCCAGCGGCAGGTTCTGAACGTCAACGTCGATGCCGCGACTGTCTTTGACGAACTGCACCGTGTTCTCGATCATCGACAGGTTGATCAAGCCCAGGAAGTCCATCTTCAGGAGGCCGATCTTCTCGACCGCGTTGAACTCGTACTGGGTGAGCAGGCTCACCCCGCAGGATGCCGCTTCGTCGTGATCGACCTGCTTGGTCTCACGCATCAGCGGCAGGTAGTCCACCAACGGCCTATCCGCTATCACCACGCCGCAGGCGTGCGTCGACACGTGCCGCACCGTGCCTTCCAGGCTCTGCGCCAGATCGATGACCTCTTTCACGTACGGCGTGGTGTCGTACAGCGTCCGCAGATCCGGAACCTGGTCCAGCGCCATGGCAATAGTGGTGGCCTGCGTGGGCTTGTCGGGCGGGATGAGCTTGCACAGCCGGTCCACGTCGCCGTACGGCATAGCCAGCACCCGTCCAACGTCCCGGATGGCCGCGCGCGCGCCCATCGTTCCAAACGTGCAGATGCGGGCGACTCGATCCTCGCCGTACTTCCGAACGACGTAGCTCAGCACCTCGTCTCGGCGCTTATCGGAGAAGTCCATGTCGATGTCCGGCCCGCTGGGACGTTCCTTGTTGAGGAAGCGCTCGAACGGCAGCTTGTAGAACAGCGGGTCCAAGCCGGTGACGTTCAGCAGGTAGGACACCAGGCTTCCGGCCGCGGATCCCCGGCCTGGGCCCACGGCGATCCCATGCTCTTTGGCCCAGTTGACGTAGTCGGCCACGATGAGCATGTAGGTCGAGTAGCCCTTCTCGACGATCACGTCGAGCTCGTAGTCGATGCGCTGCCGGATCGCTTCGGTTACGGGGCGGTACTTCTGCTCGGCGCTGGTGTAGCACATCCTGCGGATGTACTCCTCCGGAGCCGAGCCATCCGGCGGCTCATAATGCGGCAGGATCCAGGTGCCAACCGGTATGTCCACGTGGCAGCGCTCGGCGATGGCCAGCGTGTTCTCACATGCCTGCGGGAGATCGGGAAAGAGCACCGCCATCTCCTGAGGCGAGCGAACGTAGAAGTGCTCACCGTTGAAGCGGAAGCGGTTCGGATCCGTGTAGTCCTTGCCAACCTGGATGCACAGCAGCACGTCGTGGGGCTTGTAGTCGTCGGAATTGGTGTAGTGCGAGTCGTTGGTGGCCACCAACGGCACGTTGAGCTTGGCCGACATCTCGACCAAGGCTTCGTTGACCAGCTTCTGCTCCGGGGTGTCGTGTCCCTGGACCTCGAAATACCAGTTCTCGGCGCCGAAAATGTCCCGATATTCCTCCGCCAGCCGCAGCGCCTTGTCGGGATTGTGCTTCAGGATGGCTTGGGAGATCTCCGAGCCGCAGCAGCCGGACAGGGCGATCAATCCCTCGCTGTGCTGGCGCAGGAGGTCGTGATCCACGCGCGGCTTGTAGTAGTAACCGTCCAGCCAGGCGGCGCTCAGCAGCTTCATCAGGTTGCGATAGCCGGACAGGTCCTTGGCCAGGACCGTGAGGTGGTAGTTCTCGCGGTCCTTGGAAATGTCCTTGTCCCGCAGACTGCGCTCGGCTATGTACAGCTCCGCGCCGATGATCGGCTGGACGCCCTTGGCCTTGGCTGCCTTGTAGAAGTCGATCGCCCCGTGCATGTTGCCGTGGTCGGTGATGGCGATGGACGACATGCCCATCTCTTTCACCCGATCGAGCAGCGAGTCGATCTTGGTCAGGCCGTCCAACAAGGAGTACTCGGTATGAACGTGCAGGTGGGCGAAGTCGTTCAGTGAGTGGGCGGCCAACGCCCATATGGTAGCGCTGCGGTGATCGTCTGGTAGACCAAATGTTTAGCCGAAGCTTTGTCCCGGCGCCATGTTGAAGCGACCCCAAAAGGTCTGTTCATTGCTACAGTCCACACATGCGGCAAGCGTGGTCCGCGTAGGGTCTTTCATGCGGCGCCTGCTCAATCCACGAGCCATTGTCGGCTTGGTCCTGGGCGCGATCGTGCTTTCGCTGCTGCTGAGCTTGTCCGACCTTCGCCAGGTTGCCCTTGCCTTCCAGCGCTTCCCGCCGGTGCTGATCCCTGTCCTGCTCGGCTTCATTGCCGCTCGCGAGGCGATTCGCGTCATCGAATGGCATTACCTGCTGCACGCGCTGCGCTTTTCGCCGCTGTGGCGGCACAGCCTGCTGGCCCTATTGGGCGGAGATGCCAGCCAGATCCTCCCGGCCGGGATCTACTTTCAGAATTACCTGCTGCAGCAGGCGGAGGGAACCAGCTTCGCCACTTCGCTGGCAGCAACGCTGGGCATGCAGCTGCTCGAAGGCGCCATCGCCTTGCTGGTGGTCGGCATCGTCGGCGTGCCGGGCTGGAGCTGGGCACGGCCGGCCATCGTGGTGGTCCTCGCGGGCTACGTGGCCTTCCTGGTGCTGGTGAGCAGGCGCCCTGTCGTCGAATGGCTCCAACGCCATTCGCCGGAGCAGCGTGCCGCGAAGTGGATAGCCGACCGCCTGAGCGACTTCCTAGAGGGCATCGAAGGCCTAATGGTCCCTGGCGTGATCCTGCGTGCAGGGCTGTTGACCGCCGCCTACATGGCCTTCACGGTGGCGGCGTTCTACGTGGTGGTCCAGGCCTACGGCCTGCCCAACATCGGCCCGCTGCAGGCCGCCGCCATCTACTGCTTCGTGCTGGCGCTGATCATCATCATTCCGCTGCCGTCGGACCTGGGCCTCAGCGAAGGCGGCGGGGTCGGCATCTTTCTCGCCTACGGTGTGCCGCTGTCACAGGGCTTGACCATCATGCTGATCAGCCGCTTCGCCTCCCTGCTCTTCACCGAGCTGCTGGCAGGGGTAGCCATGCTGGTGTTTCGCCGCGAAGCGCTCCATCTGACGAAACACGAGCGCCCGTCCGACGAGCCCCTTCCGGAGCCCTCTAGCGCGTAGCGTTGGCGGCGAAGCGTGCCCATACCAGGCTCAGCACCGCCAGCCCGGCAAACAGGATCGCGTGTTTGACGTGGATTGCCGTTGGGCTGTCGCTCACCAGTGGGTGGGTCACCCCCGGGATTAGATAGAAGACCGCGGCCAGCACGAACAGCACGGCCAGCAGCGCCGGGACAAATGCACGCGTCATCAAGATGCTCCTTCGGATATCAGTCTGGCGCTCAGCGCCGTGCCACGGTCAGGACGATTAACGAGAGTGCGCCGAAGGCCCAGCAGTAGTAGGCGAAAGGGTCCAGCCGGCCGATCTGAAAGTAGCGCATGAGGAACTTGACGCTGAGGAACGCGGTAACGCCCGCCAGGAGGCCTCCTACGATGGCCAGCCCCAGCAGGGGCCGCCCTTCGGGTGTGAGAAACGACGGCACTTCGAGCAGGCCGGCCGCTAGGATGACCGGCGTGGCCAGCAGGAACGAGAACCGCGCCGCCGGCTCGTGCCGCAGCTTGAGCAGCAAGCCTGCCACGATGGTGCTGCCGCTGCGCGAAATGCCCGGCAGCAGCGCCGCCGACTGCGCCAACCCAATCAGCACCGCCCCTCGCCAGGTGAGTGACTCCAGGCCCAGACCCTCGTCTCGGCCCGCTCTTGGCTGTCCTGCCGCGGCCGGCTGCCGCCGGCGCAGCCGCTCGCCGGCAAACATGATGAAGCCGTTGCAAATCAAGAAGACCGAGGCTGCCAGGGGCGCCGCGAAGAGCGCTTTCAACCGGCTTTCGAGGAAGAACCCCAGCAGCGCGGTGGGAATCGTCCCGAACACCAGCAGCCAGCCCAGCCGCTCATCCGGATCGGTGCTGAGCTTGCCCCGGGCAACACTCCGAATCAGCGCCACCACAATCGCCAGCCAGTCACGCCAGAAGAAGCACAGCAGCGCGCTGGCAGTGCCCAGGTGAAGCGCAACGAGGAACGGCAGAAACGTCGGGCTCTGCTGATCGAGGTCCCAGCCAATGAGCCGGGGAATGAGCACCGTGTGGCCGATGGAGCTGATCGGAAAGAGCTCAGATACTCCCTGCAGCACCGCCAGCCACAGGGCCTGGACAACCGACATTCAGCGGCCAAATGCTAACATCAGGCCCGAAATGCCGAAGGAATCCGGGGTCAACGCCGCTGCTGAAGGGGCGGCCCGGAAGCTGCTGGCCGGCACAGCGCCAAACACCCTCTTGCCCGATGAGCTCCTCGCCGCGATCGAAGCCCTGGGAGCCCAGCGCTCCACAGAGGCAGCCGACGTACTAGCGAGTATCCAGGAGCCGAAACAGGCAGCCAAAGCAGCTCGGAGGGCCCTGTTCCGGCTGCAAACCCAGGGCATCCATGCCACCCGGCCCTCGGCCGAGCAGCCCTCGGCAGCCGCTCCTCGACCGGCACCGAACATCAAGCTCTTGGACGCTCGCGTGTCTTCATACGACCCGCGTGGCACCCGCGCCGTCTCAATCCTGGCCGAGAAACCGTTTACTGGATTGATAAGTCTTCGGGCAATCGCCAATGATACCGACGGGTTGCTGGACATAGAGCTGACGACCACGACGAAGAAGGCATTCTACGCGCGGCTCGAAAATTTCAGCCGCCAGTATGACTACATCGATTTCGTGACGGTGGCGCCCGAGTACGCCAACCAGATCGTGCATCGCTGCGTGCGTCTCAACGAAAGCTCCAAGACCGCCGTGCCCCAGGACTTCGCCATGTGGAAGAGCTTCGGGGCCGAAGCGCCGGATCCGCCGCTGGAGCCCCCGATCCTCGTGGAGCTCGACGTGGATGAGGTACGCAAAGCTATCCCCCTCGACAAGACACGCGAGCTTGCGCACTCCGAGTTCGAAGCCTGGCTCTACGAAGAAGAGGCACTCAAAGAGCACGTCGCCAGGCTCGACACCGCGCGCGGAGGTCCGCTCGTCCTCAGCTCCGATGCGCTCAAGGGGCGTGAACAGACCATCGTCGACGAAGCCACCGACAGCATCTTCCAGGGCGACGAGCTGGGGCGGGCGAAGGAGCGGCTGCAGGAAACAGCTCACTACCTGCTGCAGCACAATCAGCGTGAGGCTGCCGAGCTCAGTCTGCGCGCTGCGCTCAGCGTGGACGAGCTGCCGCCGCACGAGCAGCCCTTCCTGCGCGAGCTCGTCCTCAAGAGCATCCAGGCCGCGACCAATCAGGACGTCGAGGGACATGAGCACGAGCATCCACACGAGCACGGCCATGAACATGCGCATGCGCCGGCGCGCACGGACTCGGGCATCATCCTTCCCACGTGACGCGCGTGTCGTGCCGGCAATGGCAGCTGCCTAGTGTCAAACCCCAGCCAACCCGCATCAGGGCCGGTCAGGCTGCGCGCCAATGTACACGGGAGGGTGCAGGGCGTCGGCTTTCGATGGTTCGTCCGGCAGCAGGCGCAGCTGCTCGGGTGCACGGGTTACGTTCGCAATGATCTGTCCGGCACCGAGGTCGAGGTGGTTGCCGAAGGACCACGGCCGGCCGTGGATCAACTCCTCGCCCACCTGCGGCGAGGTCCAGCGGGCGCATACGTCAGCCACGTAGACAGCGGATGGCAAACGAGTACCGGCGAATTCGACCGGTTCCAGATTCGCCACTAATCGCCGTCCCGGCGGAGGACTACCGAGTCCTGGCGCTGGCCACCGGCATGATGATGCTGACCGGCTTCGCCCTGCTGCTGGCGTTCATCTACTTCGTGCTGTTCGTGTGCACCCGGTTTCTTCCGTCGCTGACCGACAGCCACGGCGCCAAGATCGACAACATCTCGGGCAGCGCCGAGATCCTGCTGCCTGGCAGCAATCAGTGGATCCTGGCCGGAAACGGACAGCAGCTGGCCGAGGGCACCACCATTCGCACCCGCGAGAACAGCCGCGCTTTCTTGACGCTCTTCGATCAAAGCACCGTCACGCTGTATCCCTTGACGCAGATCACGCTGGATCTGGCACGCTCGAACCGCTTCGGCAAGCCGCTGAATGCCACGCCTCGAAACACACTGTCGCTGCGGGAAAGCTCCGGCCGGGCGCTCTTCGGTGTAGCCCACCTCAATCCCGTCTCCGCGCTGTCGTTCGCGGTGGCCAACGGGTCGGCTCGGGCAGCGCTGGATGAGGGCAGCTTCATCGTCAAGGTGACCCCCAACCAGACTTTCGAAGTCGTAGCCACCCGCGGCAGCGCCCGCGTCTCGGCAGCCGGACAGGAAGTGGCTGTGTACGGTGGGGAACGCACCCAGGTTCGCCCTCCCCGCCCACCAGAGCCGGCCATCCTCGCAGCCGAAGACTTGATCGAAAATCCCACCTTTACTCAAACCGACAGCGCCGGCAATCCCACCAAATGGGACTTCGTCACGCCGCCACCTGAAGCTCGCGACGTGGCGGGCAGGACACGCCTCACCTCGGATGACAGCTTCCCGGTGGTCCGCTTCACCCGTTCCGAGGCCATTTATCACGCCGAGCAGGGCATCACCCAGACCGTCAACCAGGACGTGACCGACTACAACATCGTGCGCCTGGACCTGCGCTTCAAGGTCTTTTCACAAAACGTTTCCGGAGGAGGAGACCAAGGGAGTGAGTACCCGTTGATGGTGCGCGTCCATTACCTGGATGAAACCGGAGCTTCGCAGCTGTGGGTTCGAGGCTTCTACGTTCACAACGATGCTGCGCTGCCGGTGACCAACGGACAGCAGGTCAAGGCCGGCGAGTGGAACGACTTCATCGGCGAGCAGGGACTCCAGCTGCAGCAGATCTTGCCGCGGCCGCAGATGATTCAGACCGTTGAGGTAGTGGCTTCGGGCCACGACTACGACAGTGAGATCCAGCGAGTGTCGCTGGTGGTCGAGTAGCCATGCGCTCCATCTGTGTGGTTGGCACCGGCTACGTTGGCCTGGTGACGGGAACCTGCTTCGCCGAGCTGGGCAACCAGGTAACGTGCCTGGATGTCGACGAAGCCAAGATCGCTCTGCTCAATTCCGGGAAGCTGCCTATTTATGAGCCCGGCCTGGCCGACCTCGTGCAGCGCAACTTCAATATGGGCCGCCTGCGCTTCACCACGTCGTACGCCGAAGGCATGGCGGCGGCCGAGTTCGTCTTCATCGCCGTGAACACGCCCTCTTCCGGCGACAACGGAGGCGCCGATCTGCGCTTCGTCGAGTCCGCCGCCAAGTCGATCGGCCGGCACTTGGACCACGACCTCATCATCGTGAACAAGAGCACCGTGCCGATCGGCACCGGGGACCTCGTCGCCAGCATCGTGCTGGCCGAGCGCAAGACCGACGCCCGGTTCTCTGTCGTGAGCAACCCTGAGTTCCTGCGAGAGGGGAGCGCCGTCGCGGACTGCTTGAACCCCGATCGCGTGGTCCTGGGTTCCACGAATCGGACCGCGGCCGAGACCGTGGCCGGCCTGTACCTGTCGCTGCGCTGTCCAATCATCATCACCGACCTGGCCACCGCCGAGATGATCAAATACGCCTCGAACGCCATGCTGGCGACCCGGATCTCGTTCATCAACGAGATCGCCGAGGTCTGCGAAGCCCTTGGCGCCGACGTCAAGCAGGTGGCCATCGGCATGGGCTACGACAAGCGTATTGGCAGCTCCTTCTTGGAGGCCGGGCTGGGCTACGGCGGCAGCTGCTTCCCTAAGGACGTCAAGGCGCTGATGCACATGGCTTCGACCCAGGGCTGCCATCCGCAGATGCTGCAGGCGGTCACCGATATCAATAGCGACCAGCGCAAGCGAGCGGTGGACAAGGTTCGGAATCAATTGGGACGTCTCGAGGGCAAGCACGTCGGTCTGCTGGGCCTGGCCTTCAAGCCGAACACCGACGATATGCGCGAAGCCGCGGCGGTGGACATAGCGAACATGCTGCTGGCCGAGGGAGCCCACGTGCGCGCGTACGACCCGGTCGCCATGGAAGTCGCTCGCGGCCTGCTGCCCAACCTGACCTACTGCCACGACGCTTACGACGTCGCCCGTGGCTGCGACGCACTCATGATCGTCACCGAATGGAATGAGTTCAAGCAGCTGGACATGGAACGGGTCAAGGCCGTCATGCGCCAGCCGGTCATCGTGGACGGACGCAACATCTACGATGGGACCACGCTGCGCGAGATGGGCTTCACTTATCAGGGAACGGGCCGGTCCTGAGCAGCGCTCAGCCGCACCTTGCCTCATGCCCGCTCCCTGCACCGGAATAGACATCGTCGAGATCCCACGCATTCGGGACTCTGTGGAGCGCTTCGGAAGCCGCTTCCTGGACCGCGTCTACACGCCGGCCGAGCAAGCCTACTGCCGCGGCCGGGCGCCGCAGCTGGCCGGCCGGTTCGCGGCCAAGGAGGCGATATCCAAGGCATTGGGCACGGGCATCAGACGGATCCACTGGCGGAATATCGAGATCCTGCCCAACCGTGCCGGAGCTCCGAAGGTCACCCTCTACGGCCGTGCCGAAGAGCGTTTGGCAAGCATCGGCCTGAGCGGGATTGAGGTGAGCATCAGCCACTCGCGCGACAACGCCGTCGCCGTCGCCATCGCCTTCTAACCGTCAGCGGAGCTCGAACGGGCGTACCATGGATCCATGGCAATCCCGCTGCAAGCCTTCGGACGGACAGGCCATCTCAGCACTCGGGTGATCTTCGGCGCGGCGTCGCTTTCCAGGGTGTCTCAGGAGGAAGCCGACCGCGCGCTCGAGGTGCTGCTGGAGCATGGAATCAATCACATCGACGTGGCAGCCAGCTATGGCGACGCCGAGCTGCGCATCGCGCCCTGGCTCAAACAACGCCGGCAGGATTTCTTCGTCGCCACCAAGACCGGCGAGAGAACAGCCGAGGGCGCGCGCGAGGAGCTGCAGCGATCGCTCGACCGCCTGGGCACGGACCACGTCGACCTGTGGCAGCTGCACAACCTCTCGGATGCCATCCAGTGGGACAAGGCGCTGAGCCCCGGCGGAGCAATCGAAGCCGCGGTCGAAGCTCGCGAGCAGGGCCTCGTCGGCGCCATAGGCGTGACCGGACACGGCATCCAGATGGCAGCCATGCACCAACGCAACCTCCAGCGCTTCGACTTCGACTCGGTGCTCCTGCCCTTCAACTTCCTGACCATGAGCAACCCCTATTACTCGCACAACTTCGACGCCCTTCAAGCGACCTGCATGGAGCGTGGCATCGCCTGCCAAACCATCAAGTCTCTCGCCTACCGACCCTGGATGGGCAGGCCCAAAACCACCTCCACCTGGTACGAGCCGCTGCAGGATCCGAAGGACATCGAGCTGGCGGTGCACTGGGCGCTGGCCCGTCCAGGTATCTTCGTCATCTCTACTGGTGACGTGCACCTGCTGCCCTACGTTCTCGATGCGGCCGAGCGCTATGCCGGCCCGCCGGCGGACGGCGAGCTGGCGGCAATGGTCGAGCGCCTGCAGATGGAGCCGCTATTCGTTTAACGGCCGCTCCGGGTTGCCGAGCACCTGATCGGCCAGCATCCTGGCGGACTGTCGCATCTCGCGAATCTGATCGACCTTGTCGCGGATGGCGGCGAACAGATCGGCATTGGCCTTGACGCCGGCCTGAATCAGCCAGGCGGCGCTGTCGCTGCGGGTGGTTCTGACCCCGGCCTCGACCAGGGTGTCCAGCGCGTCGAGATCGGCGTCAGTCAAGCGGCACATCACGACGTTGCCACGGCTCGGCTCCGGCTCCACGTTCTCGCCATGGGCTTCCAGCAGCTCGGCGACGATCGTCCGCACCTGGGCCTCGTCGACGTTGAGATCGCGCAACACCTGCGCGCCCTTGCCGTCCGTCTGGCGCATGATTCCCAGCAGCACATGCTCGGTGCCCAGATAGCGCTGCTTCATCTGGTTGGCCTGGACTAGCGCCTGCTCGATAGCTGCTTTGGCTTCTTCGGTGAGGCCGATTGGCCCATCCGGGGCCTCTGCCCCGGCTGGCACGATCCAGGTGACGGCCGACCTCAGACGGTCGAGATCCGCGCCCAATCGCTGCAGCACGCGGGCGGCGATACCCCCTTCGTCGGCGGCCAGGCCCAGCAGCAGATGCTCGCTGCCGATGTAGTTGTGACGCAGCCGCTGGGCCTCCTGCTGGGCCAGGCTCAGCGCCCTTCGAGCGCGCTTGGTGAACTTATCCGCGCGATCGCCAGCCAGCCTGCGTAACATACGCGTCCTCCCACTGTCGTAATTCAATTACAGTTTACAACAGAAGAAGATAGGGCACTATGCTGCTTTGGAAGCCTCTTCCACCCGCCAGATGTGCGTGGTGCGCGCCGTCTTCTCGACCATTGCGCCCACCGAGCAGTACTTTTGCCAGGACAGTTTGACTGCCCTCTCGACCGCCTCAGGTGAAACGTGGCGCCCTGTCACCACGTGCTCGACCGTGACCTCGGTGAGGACCTTTGGATGGTCGTCCGCTCTCTGGGCATGCACGATGACCCGATAGTCGGTCACGTCCTGGCGCATCTTGCGTAAGATGCCCAACACGTCCATGGCCGTGCACCCACCCAGTCCCATGAGCACCAACTCCATAGGCATAGGCCCGGCGTTGTGTCCCCCTCCCTCGGAAGAGGCGTCCAGGACAAGCTCGTGCCCGGACTCCGAGGCGGCCACGAACCTCATCTCTCCGTCGAGGCGCACGGTCGCTACAAGATGGCTGCTCATGCTCGCTCCTCTAATGCCACGGCTGCTCGGCTCATCGCGCCGGGCGATCGTGATGGCCGGCTGGCAGCTCTCTCGGCTGACAGCAAACGCCTACCGATTTCGTCCAGCACCCGTATGTGCCGCTTGGTGTCTTCGATCATCAGCTCCACCAGGAGGTGCATGGGGCTGCCCTTCATCCACTCGGCCACGGCCGGCGGGCGAGTCACCTCCCTTCCCCTGAAGAGCGCCCGATCCCGACCTCCCGCCCACTCGACCGTGCGGCGCAAGGCCTTGAGCCCGGCCAGCGCCTGGCGCTCGGCCTGGATGAACTCGTCGGTTTCGGTCAGGATCGCGGCGTTGGCGTCTGTGGCGGTTCCCAGAGGCGGGAGGGCGTCGGCCGTTCCCTGGCGCAGCAGCTCACGAATGCTGCTCGCCGCGGCGGCCATCCACGCATGGTGCCGCTGCTCGTCCTCGACGATGAGGCGCATGAGGAATCGCACCCCGGCGTCCGGCGAGCTATCCGCGGCCGCCCGGTAGCGGCCCAGCACATTGGCCTCTTCCCGTTCGTGCTCGTCCAGGTGATCCAGCAATAGGTCGACCGTCGTCGCGTACGTGGCGGGCATGTCAGCTCTCCATCTCGGTTGTTTGGCCGAGCTTCGATCCGCGCGGCTAAAAGCTGCGCGAACGAGAAGTGAACACCACGACAACAGGAGCGCCCGGAAGCCTAGCCGCGCTTAGCCGCTGTTGCACCCCCGTCAAAATACCCGTTAATCGCCTGCTGAATGCCTTCGGCCATGGCCGCCTGGCCCTCCCCGGAAACGGCCAGGTTGGCCTCGCCGCGATCGGTGACGAACAGCGGCTCGGTCAGCGCGCCGGGCATGCGGCTGGGATCGTCCAGCCAGCCGGATTGGCTCGGTCCCAGCTCCAGCAGGTGTCCGTAATTGCCCGCTTGCATCGACAACACGGGAGCAAACAGGGAGCTGTCGTCCTTGATGCCGCGGTCCGGCACCGCCCAGCCGTGACGCGCAAAGCTGTCCACCAGGCTGCTCTGCACCAGCCCGGCGAAGCGCTCGTTGGCGTCGCTGAACTCTCGCTCGGCGTCGTAGATCGTCTCGGCTCCGCCGGCTGATGGGTCGAAGAAGGAGTTGAGGTGAATGGCAATCATCAGCTTGGCCTGGCGGGCGTTGGCGCATTGGATCCTGGCCTGGGTATCCCGATGCTCGCCACTCTGCGTCAGCCCGTTCTCGTCGGTGTCGTTCGGCCCGAGCTGGGCTACCGTGGCGTCAGTGGTCCTCGACATCGCCACGCTGTAACCGTCGCTTCGCAGCCGCTCGAGCAGCTCCAGCCCCACCGCCAGCGTCACGTCCTTCTCCTGCACCTCCCCGGAAGACGCTGCTCCCAGGGCGCCGGGATCGACGCCGCCATGGCCCGGATCGACGAACACCGTCAGGTGGCGGTCGCCGGCAGTCGGGGCGAACAGCTGGCACGCATCCGGGCGCAAACCGGCGAGCTTGGGGCCGTTCGAGTCTGCGCTGGGCGCCGGCTTGGTGACCGTGGTGGCCGGGACCACCCGAGCGGGAGGGGCGGCCGGGGCTGCCCGAAAGTGCGCCCACAGCGTGATGGCGCCAACGAGCATGCCGCCGAGGACGAGTCGAAGATTCGGTCCACGCCCGGGCCTGTTCGGTCGCTGACGCCGCGCCCGTCTCGAGCTCGGGGGCAGAGGGGCTGCCAGCGGCTTGCGCTGAACGATGCCAGCGCGGCTTTGCGACTGACTCGGCAACAGCTCCGATGGCGGACGCACGTTCCTCACATCAGCCGCGAAGCGAATCCATCTCATGACGACAACGATGCAGATCCTGCTCCGTCACGGGGCGGGATCGACGCAAGATCGGAACTGCGGGCCTGGTCATAGTCCCCGTCTCTGCGCTAGGCTCCTAGGCTGAAATCTCTCTCACGGAGCTGGTCAATGGTGAAAGCAATCTGGAACGGCGCGGTCTTGGCTGAGAGCGCGGACACGATCGTGGTTGAGGGCAACCACTACTTCCCGCCTGAGGCGGTGCACCGTGAGCTCTTTGTGGACAGCCAAACGCATACGATGTGCGGTTGGAAGGGACGAGCCAGCTACTACACCGTTCGCGTTGACGGCCAGGAGAACGCCGACGCTGCCTGGTACTACCCCGATCCACTGGAGGCCGCCAAGCAGATCAAGGACTATGTGGCCTTCTGGCACGGGGTGCAAGTCGTATCCTAACCGCGCGTGCGGGCAAGCAATCGTGCTGAGCGACGAAGCGCGCTAGAATTGAGCCAAATTTCATAGCGAGCCTTCGGGGCAGGGTGAGGCGTAAGCCAATTCCCGACCGGTAGTGAGCCCGCCTGAGCGGGTAAGCCTACGGGCCGCTGGCGCAGCGGCATGATCTGGTGAGATTCCAGGGCCGACCGTACAGTCTGGATGGGAGAAGGCAGGTTCTGCGGAACCATTGGCGCCGAGATCAGCTGAGGATTTCGGGGTTGATGGCTTCGGAGGCCGAGCGGTCGCCCCTCCTGTTCCGAGCGCAAGCGTTAGGAGCAGCGTTGCAGGCAGGCACGGCGGAGCGGTTGGGGGATGCGAGCGAGCTGGTGCAGCACCAGCGCTTCATGCGCGAGGCGCTCGCCCTGGCGGCCCAGGCGATTGGCCGGACAAGCCCGAACCCCGCGGTGGGCGCGCTCGTGGTGGCCGGCGGGACGGTGGTGGGTCGCGGCTATCATCACCGCGCAGGCGAGCCGCACGCCGAAGTCCTGGCACTGGCCGAAGCCGGCGTTCGGGCAGCGGGCGCCACGCTGTACGTCACCCTCGAACCCTGCTCTCACACCGGCCGAACTCCGCCCTGCGCCCCGTTGGTTGCCGGGGCAGGGCTGGCGCACGTGATCGTGGCCATGGAAGATCCCAATCCCCTCGTTTCGGGATCGGGCCTCAGGCTGCTCTCCGAGCGCGGGCTGGACGTACGGACCGGCGTGCTCGAGGACGACGCCAGGTCGCTGAACGAGGGCTTCATCAAACGCATCACCACCGGGCTGCCCTTCGTCGAGCTCAAGGTCGCCATGACCTTGGACGGCAAGATCGCCACCGATCGCGGCGGCTCGCGCTGGATCACCGGCGAGCGCGCGCGCGAGTGGGTGCACCGGCGGCGGGACCGCTGCGACGCGATCCTCACCGGCGCCGGCACGGTGCGGCTGGACGACCCGCAGCTGACGGTGCGGCTGCCTGAGCACGATGGCCGGCAGCCGCTGCGGGCCGTCGTCACCGCCTCAGGCGAGCTGGACGGAGGCGCCGCCATTTTCCATCAGCCGGCCGGCCGCACGGTCGTGTTCGCTCCCGAGGGCGCCGTCCTGCCGGCCCTGCCAGGCGCCTCGACCGAAGTCGTCCACCTCCCGCCCCGCGGCGGCGGCGTGGATCTTGGCGACCCGCTGCGCTGGCTGGCCGAGCACGGCGTCAACGACGTGCTGGTCGAAGGCGGAGCCGCACTCAACGCGGCCCTGCTGAAGGCCGGCTTGGTCGATCGCCTCAGCGCCTTCGTAGCGCCCAAGCTGTTCGGCGGCCAGTCCGCCCCAAGCGCGTTTGGCGACCTGAGCGTCGGCGAGCCCGATCAAGCAGTGCAGCTCGCCGACCTCGAAGTCACCCGCGTGGACGAAGACTGGCTGTTTCGCGGCAGGCCGATCGTCCACGGAGGGCACTGCTGACGTGTTCACCGGAATCGTGCAGGAGCTGGGCACGGTGGACAGCCTCGAGCTGGCATCGAGCGGCGGGCGCCTCACCGTGCGAGCTCCCAAGCTGGCGCCGCGGTTGAGCGTAGACGAGAGCGTTGCCACGAACGGCGTGTGCCTGACCGTGGTCGCCTGCGACGGCAGCGCCTTCACGGCCGACCTCGCCCCGGAAACGCTGGGCCGGACCAACCTGGGCCAGCTCCGGCCGGGCAGCCGCGTGTGCTTGGAACGATCGGTCACGCTGGAGACTCCGCTGGGCGGCCACCTGGTGCAGGGACACGTGGACGGGCTGGCGACGCTGGTGGAGCGAGCAGCGGTGGGCATCCAGACCACGCTGCGCTTCGAGGCGCCCCCGCATATCGCGCGCTACGTCGTCGAGAAGGGCTTCATTGCGCTGGACGGCGTGAGCCTGACCGTGGCCAGCTGCCATGGCTCGGCGTTCGGCATCGCGCTTATACCGCACTCGGCGGAGCTCACCACCCTCGGCGCCAAACGGGTCGGCGAGAGCGTCAACGTGGAGGTCGATCTGTTTGCCAAGTACATCGAACGGTTCCTCGATCTGCGCGCAGCGGGTGCCGCCAATGGCTGAAACCTTCGCCACCATCGACGAGGCCCTGGAGGAGATCCGCGCCGGGCGGATGGTGGTGGTCGTCGACGACGAAGACCGCGAGAACGAGGGCGACCTGACCATGGCGGCGGAGAAGGCGCGTCCGGAAGACATCGTGTTCATGGCCACCCACGGCCGCGGCCTGATCTGCGTTCCGCTGACCGAGACGCGCGTGGACGAGCTGAAGCTGCCGCAGATGGTGGATCACAACACCGCCGCCTTCGGCACTGCCTTCACCGTGTCGGTCGAGGCCCGCGGCCGAACCAGCACCGGCATCTCGGCCTTCGACCGGGCTGCCACCGTGCACGCGCTGATCGATCCAGCGACCAAGCCCGAAGATCTGCTTCGCCCCGGCCACACCTTTCCCCTTCGCGCCCGCGACGGGGGCGTGCTGCGCCGGGCAGGCCAGACGGAGGCGGCGGTGGATCTGGCCCGGCTGGCCGGCCTGACGCCGGCCGGAGTGATCTGCGAAGTGATGAAGGACGACGGAACCATGGCTCGCGTGCCGGACCTCACCGAGTTCTGCCATAGACACGGGCTGAAGATGATCACCGTGCGCGACCTGATCGAATACCGCCTGGCTCGTGAGAAGCTGATCGAGCGCGTCGCCGAGGCCAAGCTGCCCACCGCTTACGGGGACTTCGTGACCCGCGGCTACCGCAGCATGGTCGACGGTCAGGTCCACCTGGCGCTGGTCAAAGGCAGCGTCGACGGCGGCCACGCTCCGCTGGTCCGTGTCCATTCGGAGTGCCTCACCGGCGACGTCTTCAGATCGATGCGCTGCGACTGCGGCGAGCAGCTGACGGCGGCCATGCAGCAGATCGCGGCCGCGGAGTCGGGCGTGCTGGTGTACTTGCGTCAGGAAGGCCGCGGCATCGGCCTGGCCAATAAGCTGGCAGCATATGCGCTGCAAGAGGAGGGTAAGGACACGGTAGAGGCAAACGAAGCGCTGGGGTTCGGCCCGGATCTGCGCAACTACGGGATCGGTGCGCAGATCCTCCGAGACCTCGGCGTGGAACAGATGCGACTCTTGACCAACAATCCCCGCAAGATCGTGGGCCTGGAAGGATACGGCCTGCGAATCGTCGAGCGGGTACCGATCCAGATGCCCGCCAACCACGTCAACGCCGGCTATCTGATGACCAAGCGGCTCAAGCTCGGTCATCTCCTGGACGACGTCTAAATCATGGTGACAATCGAAGGTGGGCTCGTGCCCGAGGCCGATGTCCGCATTGGTATCGTCGTGGCCCGCTTCAACGACGCGATTACCAGCCAGCTACTGGAGGGCGCCATCGAGGGTTTGAGGCGGCACGGCCTGCCGGACGAACAGGTGACCGTGGTTCGCGTGCCCGGATCGTTCGAGATCCCGCTGGCCGCGCAGGAGATGGCGCGCTCCCAGCGCTTCGACGCCATCATCTGCCTGGGCTGCGTCATCAAGGGTGAGACCCGCCATTTCGACTACGTAGCCGGGGGAGCGGCATCCGGCATCGGCCGCGTGAGCCTGGAGTGCCGGGTCCCGGTGATCTTCGCCGTCCTGACGACGGAGGACGCCGGCCAGGCCCTGGACCGCTCCGGGCTGAAGATGAACCGCGGCCGCGAGGCAGCCGCGGAAGCGATCGAGATGGCCAACCTCATGCGCAAGCTCCGCCAGGAGCTAGCCTAGAAGCTCCGGCCGTCGCTCGCCCGCTGTGATGAGCAAGCGATGGCTTGGTACTGCCAGCTAGGTGGCTGGCTGCCGCTGCGGCCGCCAGCCACCTAGAATTTGCGCATGTCCGGAGTGCGGGAGGGCTCGCTGCTGTGGGAGCCGCCAGAAACGCTGCGCGAGCAGTGCACCCTGGCGGATTACCTGCGCTGGCTGGCCGCCAACCACGGGCTCAATTTCCGCTGCTACGACGATCTCTGGGAATGGTCCACGTCCGAGTTGGAGCGCTTCTGGGCCACCATCTACCAGTATTTCGACGTCCGGCTGAGCCGCCACTTTCGGACCGTGCTGCGCAGCCGGGAAATGCCGGGCGCCCGCTGGTTCGAGGGCGCCGAGCTCAATTACGCCGAGCACGTTTTCCGGAATGAGACCGCGGACAGGCCCGCCCTGATCTCGCTGGCCGAGGGCGGCCAGCCGCGCGAGACGAGCTGGGCGGAGCTGCGCGCCGGCGCAGCCTCGCTGGCCGCGGCGCTGCGGCGCTTCGGCGTCCGCCCGGGCGACCGCGTGGCCGCCTTTCTACCCAACATTCCCGAGGCGATGATCGCCTTCCTGGCCTCGGCCAGTATCGGCGCGGTGTGGTCGAGCTGCTCGCCGGACTTCGGCATCAGCGCCGTGGTCGACCGCTTCGCCCAGATCGGGCCCAAGGTGCTGCTGGCCGTCGATGGCTACAGCTACGGCGGCAAGCGCTTCGACCGGCGCGACGTGCTGCGCCAGCTGCTCGAGCAGCTGCCCACGGTCGAGCACGTCGTTTTCATCCCATATCTCGATCCGCAAGCCACGTTCGATGACCCACGGGCGGTCGTCCTGTCTCAACTGCAGGCAGGCCGTCCGCCCGAGCTGACGTTCGAGCAGGTGCCGTTCGACCACCCGCTGTGGGTGTTGTACTCGTCCGGCACGACCGGTCTGCCCAAAGGGCTCGTTCACGGACATGGCGGCGTCCTGCTGGAGCACCTCAAAGCCCTGGGGCTGCACTTCGACGTTCAGCCGGGCGATCGCTACTTCTGGCACACCTCCACCGGCTGGATGATGTGGAACTTCATTGTGAGCGGGCTGCTGCTGGGCGCCACGGTGGTGCTGTACGACGGCAGCCCGGGCTACCCCAACCTCGACGTCCTATGGGATTACGCCGCCCGGATCGGCATCACGATTTTCGGCACGAGCGCGGCCTACATCTCCAGCTGTCTGAAGGCTGGGCTCGATCCCGGTAAGCGGGTCGACTTGAGCCGGCTGAAGATGGTCGGCTCAACCGGATCGCCGCTGTCCGTAGAAGGCTTCGAGTGGGTGTATCGGCACGTCAAGCCGGACGTGTGGCTAGCTTCGGTCAGCGGCGGCACCGACGTAGTGAGCGGCTTCGTGCTGGGCAACCCCCTCCTTCCGGTGTATGCCGGCGAGCTCCAGTGCCGCGGTCTTGGCTGCGGAGTAGAGGCCTTCGACGAGCGCGGCCGGCCTCAGGTCGATCATCTGGGAGAGCTCGTCATCACCGCCCCGCTGCCGTCCATGCCCACGCACTTCTGGAACGATTCCGAGGGCAAACGCTATCGCGAAAGCTATTTCGACGTGTATCCTGGCGTCTGGCGCCACGGAGATTGGATCCGCATCAATCGCCGCGGCGGATGCGTGATCGAAGGCCGCTCCGATTCGACCCTCAATAGATCCGGCGTGCGGCTGGGGTCGAGCGAGATCTACGCGACGGTCGAGGCCTTACCCGAGGTTGCCGACAGCCTTGTCATCGGAGTAGAACAGCCGGGCGGCGGCTACTACATGCCGCTGTTCGTCGTGCTGAGCGATTCGATCGAGCTGGACGCGGCGCTGGAGGACCGGATCAAGGACGAGCTTCGCGCCCGCCTCTCTCCGCGTCACGTACCCGACGAAGTCGTGGCCGTTCCAGCCGTGCCGCGCACCCTCAGCGGCAAGAAAATGGAAGTCCCGGTCAAGAAGCTGTTCATGGGCGTTGCCCTGGAGAAGGCCGCCAACGTCGGCGCCGCGGCCGACCCGAGCGCGCTGCGGCACTTCGCAGCGCTGGCCAAAGCGCGCAATGGACATTGACGGGTGACGGCAGCAAAAGAGCCGAGCCAGCGGCCGTTCAGCGGTTGCGTGGACAAGGTGAACGAGGCCTACCACTTCCTGCTGCTGATGCGGGTGGCGGAGCTGCCGGAGGAAGCCGAAACAGTGCCTGGCCGGCTGCAGGGCGAAGATGCCTTTCGGTTTGCCTTCAGCGCCTTTCTCAGCGCGGCCCGCACGGTGCTGTACCTGCTGCAGGAAGATGGGGTCAGCATTCCCGGCTTCACACGCTGGTACGTGACTGCCCGCGAACGCTGGCTGCGTGATGACATCTCGACCTTTTTCGGTGAACGGCGCCACTTCCGCATCACCTTTCCCTCCGGCGAGGCGTCGGTAGCGCTCGCGCCTAACACGCTTGAGCACCCACGCGTAGACCCACTGGGAGCCGCCGAGCTTCCAGATATTCAGACCTCCGGGCACGATGGCGCAGCGGCCTTCCGCGAACGGCCGGCCGAGTCGGCTACGGAGCTGTGCGCGCAGTACCTGGAGCGGCTGAGCGCCTTGGTGAGCCAGGCGCAGCACCTTGCGGCCTGAGCCTGGCTCGCCCCGGTCCGGGCGCTACTCGGACAGCACTCGCTCCGAATGAGGCTGCCGCATAGGCGGTTGGGCCTCCGCCTTGTGGGGCAGCTCCAGGGGCTGGCGTTCTTCGCGAGGAAGGGGGGCCGGCGTAAACGTGAAGTTCCGCCGCCGGTGGATGAGGCTCTGCTGTCTCAAGGCTCGGGCCAGAGCTGGCTTAGTCCACATTGCCATTTCCCCTAAAAATGATCTCGCTGCCGTGCTATAGTGATCATTATAGGCTTGCCGTTGCGGCGGTCAAGACCTTTTTTCGGCCCATCTCGAAGATCCATGGCCGCCAGCGTTGGCCCGGCGGGCCAATTGAAGGCTTGCTTGGGCCGGCGGCCAAGCTCCCTCAGCGGGATCGCTCCCACCTGTTCGCCCTATCCGCGGAGGGCTATACTGGCTCTCGGTGATAGGCGTGGCCCGTGTGCTTGTCGCTGTCCTGGCGCTGGCCATGCTGGCCGGCTGTGGGTCCGGCGACGTGGGACAGATCAAAGCGGTCATCGAGCGGGCTAACCACGAGCAGGAAGACGCCTTCGCCGCCCGCGACGCATCGATCATGCAGGACACCAGCACAGCCGCGAACTTCGTGGCCATGACCCGCAGGAACGAGGAAATCGCCGCCGACGGCACCGTCGGCATTCGTCTGGCAAAGCTCGAATGGGGAGACGTTCGCGTTACCTCGGCCACGACCGCTGAAGCTACCACCTGGGAGACTTGGGAGGAGACCGATCAATCCGGGCAAACACTTTCGGTTCGCGACCGCAACGTCTACTCGCTGCTGAAGGTCGGGAGCTCCTGGAAGATCGAGAACATCACCTATCCCGACCGCCAGACGGCCTCGGATCAGCCCTCGCCCTCCTTGGCCCCCGCACAGTGACCGAATACCGCGACGGATTTCTGCAGGCCAATGGCTTGCGGCTGCACTATGTGGAATGGGGCTCGGGCTCCAATCCGCCCCTTCTCCTGCTCCACGGCTTCGGTAACCAGGCGCACATGTGGGACGGTTTCGCCGCCACCGTCTCCGGCCGCTACCACGTCTATGCCCTCGATCTGCGGGGCCACGGTGACAGCGACCACGCCGAGCGCTATGGAGACGACGAAAACCTGGCCGACGTGAAGGCTACCGTTGACCAGCTGGGGCTCACCCGTTTCTCCCTGGTCGGCTTCTCCATGGGAGGTGGGGCCGCGCTGTCGTTCGCGGCCGGGGCTCCTCAGCGAATCGAACGGCTCGTCCTGGTGGACCGGCCACCGGCGGGGGGTGACCAAGCCGGGCGAGCGCGCATGGCCAACGTGCTGGCGCAAGCCAAAACCTCATTCGCCAGTCGCGACGAAGCGCTGGCATACGTCCGCCTGGCCAACCCGAAACGGCCGGAAGAGCTCGTTCAGCAATCCCTGCGGTATGCCTTCCGTGAGCAGCCCGACGGCAGCTACCGGCTCAAGTACGACGAGAAGCTGCGCCAGCGCTTCCTGTCCAGCTCCACCCCAACGCCCGATCTCTGGAAGCTGCTGGACGCCATCACCTGTCCGACGCTGGTGGTGCGCGGCGGCAATTCCGACATCCTCACCGCCGAGGTGGCGGAGCAGATGGTTCGCCGGCTGCCCAACGCCAAGCTCGAGGTGGTGCCGGACGCGGGCCACAATGTGGCTCAGGACAACCCCGAGCAGTTCAACCGCCTGGTCGACGCCTTCCTGCCGTAGCGAACGGCCCTGCCAAGCTTCCCATCGCCCCTGGCCTGGTTCTTGCGGTCTCAAAGGAACGCCGCTGGGCGCGGGGGAAAGTCTTGAGGCAGGTGAGATATGGCTTCTCCACATGAGACGGTATCGGTGCGTGAGATACGAGTGGAGCGTGGCGCCCCCACTCCCCAGCAGGACCGGCTGTACTCCGGTGTTCGCGGCATGCAGATGCTGCTGCGCATCACCTTCAGCCTGCTGCCAGTCATCGCCGGGTTGGACAAATTCTTCGGCGTCCTGGCTAACTGGGACGATTACCTTTCGCCGCTGGCCACCCAGGTCGTCCCTGTCACGCCGCATCAGTTCATGATGGGCGTCGGGGTTATCGAGATCGTGGCCGGCATCCTCACAGCCGTCTGGCCGCGCGTCTTCGGCTACGTGGTCATGCTCTGGCTGTGGCTGATTGTGGCCAACCTGATCGTCCTCGGCGAGTACTACGACGTGGCCCTGCGCGACCTCGCGCTGTCCGTGGGCGCGCTCGCTCTGGCCCGCCTGAGCCAGCTGACGCACTCCTACCGGGTGCGCTATTTCAGCACTCCGGACAACGGCGCCAAACGCGTCACCGCCTACGCCGAGCCTCCAGCCAGCTAATCGACGGGCGCGACTCAGGCACCGCATCCTGAGCGGGGCAGCCCGCGCGAGCGGGAGCCATTGACCCGAAAAATCGGGGCTTGTCAAAGGGGCGTGTCACCTGTAGCCTAAAAGAAACTGACCAGTCGGTTTCTGGAGGCACGCTTGCCCAAAGTCAACGCCGAGTACGAACTGACCCGACGACAGCAGATCGTCGAAGCCGCCGCGCGCTGCTTCACCCGCACCGGCTACGACGCCACCAGCATCGACGATGTGTGTCGCGAGGCAGGGTTGAGCAAGGGTGGGCTGTACACCTACTTCAAGAGCAAAGAGCAGCTCTTCGCCACCGTCTGCCACGACCACTGGGCCGCTGGGTTTCAGCGGGCCATGGATGGTCTGGCAGATCGGCCCACGATCGAGGCCAAGCTCGAAGCCCTGGGCGATTCTGCCTTCGGCCGTCTGGGCGGCGACCGGGAGCAGCTGCTGCAGACCGCGCGCATGAGCCTCTCGGTATGGGGCGAGGCCGTGCACAACGAGGAGACTCGCGCGCTGACGTCGAGCGGCTATGAAGCCTGGAACACGCAGCTCCAGGACCTGATCCGGGAAGGCCAGCAAACCGGAGAGCTCGACCCGGAGCTCGACCCGCGGATGGCCGCCGTGGCCATCATGGCCATGTTCGATGGCTTCCAGCTCTACGTCGCGGTGAAGGGCGAGCCGCTAGACGTCGGCTCCTTTCAAGAAACGTTCATGCGCATCGTTCGAGGAGGGATCTTGGCGAAATGAGAACCCTGGACAAAGCACAAGCCGTACTCACGCTGGCGGCGCTGCTGGCGCTGCTGGCGCTGCTGCTAGCAGCCTGCGGGACTCGGCCGGCGGACGTGAGCCAGGCCGCGGAAAAGGCCCCCACCACGGTCCGCCTGGGCACAGTGACCACGGGCGAGATCCGCTCCATGCTGAACTACACCGGCGACTTCAACCCCAAATTCGTGGTCAACGTGCTGCCCAAGGTGGCAGGGCGCATCGTGAAGCTGAACGTCGATCTCGGGGCCACGGTCGCCAAGGACCAGGTCATCGCCGAGATCGAGCATACGCAGCTGGACGTGCAGATGGCCCAGGCGCGCGCCAACCTGCAGGCGGCGCAGGCCAAGCTGGCCACCGTCAACGCCCAGGGGCGTCCGGAGCAGGTGGCCCAGGCGCAGGCGCAGCTCGACGCCGCCAAGGAGAAGGTAGGAGCGCTCGAAACGGGCCGGCCCGAATCGGTCGGCCAGGCCCAGGCCCAGCTCGACGCCGCCAAGGCCAAGCTGCAGCAGCTGCTGAACGGCGCCACCCCCGCGCAGGTCCAGCAGGCCAAGCTCGCCGTGGAGCAGGCCAAAGACAAGCTGTTCGCCGACCAAACCACGTACGACGCGCAGGTAGCTCGCGGGCAGATGACCAAGGAGATGCGCGAGTCGGCCCTGGACGCCGACCAGACGGCCATCGACCAGGCCAATGCTGCGGTCAAGGTGCTGATCGATCCGCCCACCGCCGACCAGGTCAATCAGGCCAAAGCGGCGGTCGACCAGGCGCAGCATGCGCTGGACGCGGCCCAGCGGCCGGGCAGCGATCAGGACCTGGCCCAGGCAAACGCCGGCGTGCGCGCCGCGGAAGCCGCGCTTGTCCTGGCCGGCAAGCCGTACACCGCCCAGGATGCACAAGCCGCGGCTGCCGGCGTCGCCCAGGCTCAGGCGGCAATCGACCTGGTGCAAACCCAGATCGACGACACCAAGGTGACCGCGCCGGTCGAAGGCGTGGTTGCCCGCAAGCTGGTGAATGAAGGCGACACCGTGTCCACCGGCAGTCCGCTCGTCGCCATCGCCTCCTCGCAGTGGGAAGTGGCGGTGCAGGTAGCCGAGCAGGCCATCGGCCAGGTTCGGCTCGGCGAGCCCGTGCGCATGACCGCGGCGGCCTTCCCCGACAAGCCCTTCAACGGCGTCATCAGCAGCATCGCGCCGCTGATAGACAGCCAGACACGAACGTTCACCGTGAAGGCTGAGCCTCGGGGTGATACACCGGACGTGCGTGGCGGCATGTCCACGCGCATCGACATCCCGGCCGCCGTCCACACTAACGTCGCGCTGCTGCCCAAAGGCGCACTCGTGCTCAAGAACGGGCAGGAGGTGGCGTTCACCGTGCAAGAGGGCCGCGCCCATGCGGCGCCGGTCAAGACAGGTATCGCCGACGACCGGAACGTCGAGATCCTGGCAGGCCTCCAGCCTGGCGACAGCGTGGTCGTCGTGGGGCAGAATCTGCTCGAGGACCGCGACCCTGTAACCGTCGAAGCGAGCTAGGCCGTGTTCATCACCCAACTGGCCGTCAAACGGCCGCTGGTCATCGTCATGGCCGCGCTGGCCGTTGCCCTCATGGGCGCGCTGGCATACGTCAACCTCGGAGTCGGTCTCTATCCGAAGACCAATCTGCCGTATATCTTCGTCACGACCGCCTACCCCGGCGCGAGCCCCGAAGACGTCGAAACCCTCGTGACCAAGCCCATCGAAGACGTTCTTGCCGGCCTGCACGGGCTGAAGCACGTGAACTCCACCTCAGCCGAAGGCGTGTCCTACGTGACGTTGGAGTTCGAGATCAGCACCAACGCCGACACCGCCGCGACCGACACCGAGCGCGCCCTGGCCACGATCAAGGGTCAGCTGCCGGACGAGGCCAAGACGCCCGAGGTGCGCAAGACCGATTTCGCCGGACCGATTATGTACGTCTCATTGCAGGGCGACCTGCCGCCGGAGCAGCTGTTTGCGCTGGTCGACCAGCGCATCAAGGCCGTGCTGGAGAGCGTCCCGGGCGTATCCACCGTCACTGTCGTGGGCGGGCACGACCGCGAAGTCCAGGTGCGATTCGATCCGCGCAAGCTGCAGTCCTACGGTCTGTCGGTGGACCAGCTGCGGGCGGCGCTGTCAGCGGAGAACGTGAACCTGCCGGGCGGCCAGCTCAACGAGGCGGGCAAGAGCTACAACACGCGGCTCATCGGGCTGTACCGCAGCCCCAGCGATCTGCTGGGGCTGGCCGTGGCCACGCGCCCCTCCGGCACCGTTTACCTGCGCGACGTGGCAGACGTTCAGGACACCATCCAGAAGGTGGACTTGATGTATCGCGTCGACGGCCGCAATGCCATCGGCATGATCATCTCCAAAGCCTCGGACGCCAACAGCGTGGAGACGTCAACACGCCTCAAGAAGGCCATCGCCGGGCTGCAGACCGGCCTCCCGGCGGGCGCCAGGCTTCTGGTGTCATACGACAGCTCGGTATTCATCAATCGATCGCTTGAAGGCGTGCAGGAGAACCTGCTGGAGGCGATCCTGCTGACCGGGCTGGTGCTGCTGCTGTTTCTGCACACCTGGCGCAGCACGATCATCGTGCTGCTGGCCATTCCCACGTCGCTGGTGGCCACTTACGCCGTGATGTACGTGGCCGGGTTCAGCTTGAACACGTTGACCCTGCTGGCCCTGGCGCTGTCCATCGGGGTACTGGTGGACGACTCGATCGTGGTCCTGGAAAATGTCTTCCGGCACCTGCAAATGGGTAAGACCCCCGTCGCCGCGGCCATCGATGGCCGCGGCGAGATTGGCGCAGCCGCCCTGGCCATCACCCTGGTGGACGTCGTGGTCTACACGCCCCTGGGATTCCTTACAGGCGTCGTCGGCCAGTTCTTCCGCGAGTTTGGCTTCAGCGTGGTGGCCGCCGTGCTGTTTTCGCTGGCGGTGTCCTTTACGCTCACGCCGATGCTGGCCAGTCGCTGGCTCCGTCCGCCCGCCGAACGCCCCGGTCGCTCCAGCCTGGGGGCCCGCTTCGGGCAGCGCTGGGACGCTGCCTTTGCGCATCTCGAGCGCGTTTACGAGCGGGTCCTGGCCTGGTCTGTCGACCATCGCAAGACCGTGGTAGGCGCCAGCCTGCTGAGCGTGGCGCTGGCGGTCGCCTACTTTCCGCTGGGCCTGCTCGGCACCGAATTCGTCCCCAACGCCGACCAGGGCGTGTTCACCATCGAGGCCAAGATGCCTCCTGGTACGGCGCTCGACGTCACCGATGGCGCGGCCCGTGACCTGGAGGCCCGCTTGAGACGCATTCCCGAGGTCGCCCACGTCCTCAGCTCGGTGGGGACCAGCAACGAAAGCGGCTTCGAGGAGCAGGCCGGCACGAATCGCTTCGAGATGACCGTCCTGCTCGCGGATCGCGGAGAGCGCCGGAGATCGGTGGACGAAGTGCTGCCGGACGTGAAACAGGCGCTGCAAGCTATCCCGGGCCTTACGGCACGGCCCCAGCTGCCGAGCACCAGCGGCGCCTCACAGCCGCTGGTGCTGATGCTGCGCAGCGACGACGCTACCAGGCTGGCGGACTACGGCTCCCAGCTCGAACGAATGGTGAAGGCCATACCGGGGACGTCGGACGTCACCAACAGCCTGGCAGAGACGTCGACCGAGCTCAACGCGGTGATCGACCATGCCCGCGCGGCCGATCTCGGGGTAAGCGCCAGCCAGGCCGCAGCCGTCCTGCGCACGGGGTTAACCGGGGACGTGGTCACGCAGCTGCGTCCACAGGGACAAAAGCAGGTCGACGTCAGACTGATCTCGCAGTCGGGCAGCGCGACCAGCCTGCAGGAGCTCGCGGCCCTGCCGCTGCTGGCGCCGCGCGGCAACGTGGTGCGGCTGGATCAGGTCGCATCCATCAGCAGGGTCGATTCTCCGCCGCAGATCGATCGCCGCGATCGCCAGCGGCTGGTGCAGATCGGTGCCAACCTTTCGGGCACACGGCCGTTGGGCGACGTGACCGCCGACGTTCAGCGCCAGCTCGGCAATCTACGTCTGCCCTCCGGCTACAGCGTCGATTTCGGCGGCGACGCCGAGCTGCAGGCTGATTCGTTCAACTCGTTCGGTATCGCCCTAGTGCTGGGGATGGCGCTCATGTACATGCTCATGGCGGCGCTGTTCGAGAGCCTGCTGTACCCCCTTTCGGTCATGCTGTCGGTGCCCGTGGCTGCAGTCGGGGCGTTCACCGCGCTGGTGGCCTTCAGGGAAAACCTGGGACTGTTCTCCCTGATCGGACTGATCATGCTGCTGGGATTGGTTTCGAAGAACGCCATCCTGGTGATCGACTTCACCGAGCGCATGCGTGCCCAGGGGCTGAGCCGACGCGAAGCTCTGCTGCGCGCGGGCCCCATCCGCCTTCGGCCGATCCTGATGACCAGCGCCACGCTGGTCGTGTCAATGATCCCGCTGGCCTTCAAGCTGACCGTTGGCGCGGAGTCTCGGGCCGCAATCGGCGCGGTAGTGGGTGGAGGCATGATCTCCTCCACCCTGCTGAGCCTCATCCTGGTGCCGGTGGTCTACAGCACGCTGGACGACATCAAACAGTGGTTCCGCCACCTGCGCAAGTCGCCGGCCGCCAAGCGTCAAGAGCTCGCCGGGACCGTTCAGAACGTCTGAACATCCCGGCTCGGCTGTGACAGCTAGGCGGCGTCGGGGCCGATCATGAGCTCGGGGCGAACGAGCGCGTCGAACTCCTCGGCGGTGAGGAAGTCCAGCGCAAGCGCCGCCTCGCGCAGCGTCGTCCCCTCGGCGTGCGCCTTCTTAGCCACCTTGGCCGCGTTGTCGTAGCCGATCTTGGGGCTCAGAGCCGTCACCAGCATCAGCGAGCTGTTCAGGTAGCCGTCGATCTTGGCGCGATTGGCCTCGATCCCCTCAACGCAGTGCTCGCGGAAGGAGCGGCAAGCGTCCGATAGCAGCCGCACCGAGTGCAGGAAATTGTGGATCATGACCGGCTTGAACACGTTCAGCTCGAAGTTGCCCTGCGATCCGGCAAAGCCGATGGCGGCGTCGTTTCCCATGACCTGCACGCACACCATGGTCATCGCTTCCGACTGGGTGGGGTTGACCTTGCCGGGCATGATCGACGAGCCGGGCTCGTTCTCGGGCAGGCTGAGCTCGCCCAACCCGGCGCGCGGGCCTGAACCGAGCCAGCGAACGTCGTTGGCGATCTTCATCAGCGAGGCGGCCAGCGACTTGAGCACGCCGCTGGCCATGACCAGCGCGTCGTGCGAGGCCAGCGCCGCGAACTTGTTGGGCGCCGACACGAAGGGCAGCCCGGTAAGGTGCGCAATCCGTTTGGCCGCGCGCTCGGCAAACTCCGGATGGGTGTTCAACCCGGTACCCACTGCCGTACCGCCGATAGCCAGCTCGCGCAGCTGCGGCAGGACCCCCTCAATGCGTTTGAGGCTGTCGTCGAGCTGGGCCACGTAGCCGGAAAACTCCTGGCCCAGCGTCAGCGGCACCGCGTCCATGAGGTGGGTGCGGCCAATCTTGATGACGTCTTTGAACTCCTCCGACTTGCGCTGCAGCGCCTCCCGCAGCTGTTTCAGCGACGGAATGAGCTCGTGAGTCAGCTGCTCCGCGGCGGCGATGTACATGGCCGTCGGGAAGGTGTCGTTGGACGACTGCGACATATTCACGTCGTCGTTGGGATGCACGGGCTTCTTGCTGCCCATCACGCCACCCGCCAGCTCGATAGCGCGGTTCGAGATGACTTCGTTGGCGTTCATGTTGGTCTGCGTGCCGCTGCCCGTCTGCCAGATGCGCAGCGGGAAGTGATCGTCCAGCTTGCCCGAGATCACCTCGTCGGCAGCCTCGATAATCAGCTTGGCCCTGTCCTCCGGCAGCTTGCCCAGGTCACGGTTGACCTCGGCGGCGGCCTTCTTGAGGATGCCCAGGCCGCGAATGATCTCGCGCGGCATCACGTCGTGGCCGATGTCGAAATGGATCAGCGATCGCTGCGTCTGCGCTCCCCAGTAGCGATCGTTCGCGACTTCGATTTGACCCATCGAGTCAGACTCGGTGCGTTTTCCCGAAGCGGTCATGGCTGCAACCTCTACTGCCAACTGCCTTTCCTCGCGCCTTCCTTACATCACACGCGGAAGCACGTCGACCAGCTCCTTGACGGCGCCGGCCGACTTATCGATCTGGGCCTGCTCGTCCGCGGTCAGCTTGATCTCGAACACGCCTTCCATGCCACCCGCGCCCAGCTTCACCGGCACGCCCACGAACAGATCCTTGACGCCGTACTCGCCGCGCAGCAGCACCGAGCAGGGCAGGATCTGCTTCTTGTCGAGCACGATGGCATCGACCATCTGGGCAAACGATGCGGCCGGAGCGTAGAACGCGCTGCCGGTCTTGAGCAGGTTGACGATCTCCGCGCCGCCCTGGCGCGTTCGCTGCACGATGGCGTCGATACGATCGGGCGGCAGCAGCTCGGTAATCGGCACGCCGGCCACGGTCGAATAGCGGGGCAGCGGCACCATCTCGTCGCCGTGGCCGCCGAGCACGAAGGCGTGCACGCTCTCTACCGAAACGTTGAGCTCACGGGCGATGAACGTGCGGAAACGCGCCGAGTCGAGCACGCCGGCCTGGCCAATGAGGCGCTCACGAGGAAAGCCCGTTGCCTGCATGGCGACGTGGCACATGGCGTCGAGCGGATTGGTCATCAGCAGCAGAATGCAGTTGGGGGCGTACTTCTTGATCGATTCGCACACGCCTTTGATGATCTTGGCGTTGGTCCCCAACAGATCGTCACGGCTCATGCCGGGCTTGCGCGGCACGCCGGAGGTGACCAGCACCACGTCGGCCCCCTCCAGGGCTTTGTAGTGGTCGGGCTCGGTGGTCGTCACGCCCAGCACGTGGCTGTCGTAGCCAACGACCGGGCCAGCCTCCTCGAGATCGAGCGCCTTGCCCGCGGGCATCCCATCGACGATGTCCGTGAGGACGATGTCGGCATAGCCACGCTCGGCCAGCCGCTGGGCAGTTGTCGCGCCGACCATGCCGGCGCCGATGACGGCAATCTTCTTTCGTGACATGAAAGCTCCTTCGTGAATAGGGTTAGGCGTTAGAAACGAATCGAGCGTGCAAGCAGACGAGTCAGGGGACGGTCGCTCAGCTCTTTGCGGAGATTGTGGTCCGGGTGACGCGTTGCTTGAGTGAATCCAGCTCGCCGCGCAACTCCTTGGGCAGGCGATCGCCGAACTCACCCAGGAACCGCTCCTGTGATTCCACTTCACGCTGCCATGCATCGTGATCGACAGACAAGAGCTGGTCCATGTGCTTGGAGGAGACGCCGGCCTCCTCACCACGTATGTCCTGTGGCGCGGGAAGGACGCCTATGGGCGTCTCCCGCGAGTGACCGTTGCTGCCCTCGAGCGCCTGCTCGCGCACCCAGCGCAGAACGCGCATGTTCTGCCCAAATCCCGGCCAGATGAAATTGCCATCGTCATCGCGCTGGAACCAGTTCACCTGGAAGACCGCGGGCGGATTGGAGGCGCGGCGCCCCATCTCAATCCAGTGTCCCCAGTAGTCGGCCATGTTGTAGCCGCAGAAGGGCAGCATGGCCATCGGATCGTTCCGCACGACCCCCACTTTGGCCTCGGCCGCGGCCGTGGTCTCGGAAGCCATGGTCGCGCCCATGTACACGCCGTGCTCCCAGCTGAGCGCCTGAAACACCAGCGGCACGGTGTCCGCCCGCCGCCCGCCGAAGAGGATGGCCGAGATGGGCACGCCACGAGGATCTTCCCAGTGCGACGAGATAGCCGGATTGTTGACCGCCGGCGTGGTGAATCGCGAGTTCGGATGGGCTGCCTTGTCGGGACTGTCGGGCGTCCAGTCTCGGCCCAGCCAGTCGATCAGATGATTGGGCTTGGGCCCGTCCATGCCCTCCCACCACACGGTACCGTCGTCCTTGAGCGCGACGTTGGTGAAAATGGTGTCGCGCTCGACGGCCGCCATAGCGTTGGGGTTGGTGGCGCGATTCGTGCCCGGAGCCACGCCGAAATAGCCCGCTTCCGGATTGATCGCCCACAGCCGGCCGTCCGAGCCGATATTGATCCAGGCAATGTCCTCGCCGACGGTGCGCACCTTCCAGCCCTCATCCTCGAAGGGCGACCGCAGCATGGCCAGGTTGGTCTTGCCGCAGGCGCTGGGAAACGCGCCGGCGATGTAGGTCACGTCACCATCGGGTGACTCCAAACCGAGGATCAGCATGTGCTCCGCCAGCCAGCCCTGATCGCGGGCCATGGTCGAAGCGATGCGCAGGGCCAAGCACTTCTTTCCCAGGAGCGCGTTGCCGCCATAGCCAGAGCCGATGCTCCAGATCGTCCTCGTTTCCGGAAAATGCATGATGAAACGGCGGTCGGGTGACAGGTCGCCGATCGAGTGAATGCCGGGGACCCAGTCTGTCGCCCCGCCGTTCAAACGGTCCAGGGCCACCTGACCCATGCGGGTCATGATGCGCATGTTCAGCACCACGTAGCGGCTGTCGGTGATCTCGACGCCGACCTTGCTGTAGGGCGACTCGACCGGCCCCATGATGTAGGGAACCACGTACATGGTCCGGCCGCGCATGCAGCCATCGAACAGCGGCCACACCTTGCTGTTCGCGTCCTCGCGCGACATCCAATTGTTCGTCGGACCGACGTCCTCGGGTTTATCGGTGATGATGAACGTCAACCGCTCGGTGCGGGCGACGTCCTGTGGATCGCTTCGCGAAAGGTAGCTGTTCGGGTAGTGCTTGTCGTTGAGCCGGGTCAGCTCACCGGCCGCTAGCAGCTCGTCGGTAAGGCGCTGGCGCTCAGCCTCGCTGCCGTCACACCAGTAAATACTGTCGGGGCGGGTGGTGCGGGCAACTTCGTCGACCCACTGCTCTACGGGCGATCCCACTACGGACGCTACCTCCTTGACTGCCTTCGTCGGCCACTAGCCAATGTACCATGGGGCGTCCCCGTTAAACTTGCCGAGTGCCACGAACCATCATCGACAAGATCTGGGACGACCACGTTGTCTACAGCCATGAGGGCCAGCCCGACCTGCTGTTCGTCGACCTCCACCTGATTCACGAGATCACGACGGCGCAGGCCTTCGAAGGCCTACGCCTGAACGGACGCAAGGTCCGTCACCCCGAGCTCACGCTGGCGACGGTCGATCACAACGTGCCCACCACGCCGCGCAACGTGCCGGTCAAGGATCCCATCGCCAAGAAGCAGATCGAGACCCTGGAGCAGAACACGCGGGATTTCGCCATCCACTTCGAGGGCATGCTCAGCCCGCGCCAGGGCATTGTGCACGTCATCGGTCCCGAGATGGGCGCCAGCCAGCCAGGCATGGTCATCGTCTGCGGCGACAGTCACACCTCCACGCACGGCGCCTTCGGCGCGCTGGCCTTCGGCATCGGGACTTCTGAAGTGGAGCATGTGCTGGCCACGCAGACGCTGCAGCAGCGCCGCCCCAAGACGCTCAGGATCCAGGTCGATGGTGAGCTGCCGCTGGGCACCACGGCCAAGGATCTTGTCCTGGACATCATCCGCACCATCGGCGTCAGCGGCGCCGTCGGACACGCCATCGAGTACTGCGGCTCGACCTTCCGCGCGATGTCCATGGAAGGCCGCATGACAGTCTGCAACATGTCGATCGAGGCTGGCGGCCGCGCCGGACTCGTAGCGCCCGACGACACCACCTTCGCCTACATGGAAGGCCGCCAGTACGCGCCCAAGGGGCAAGCCTGGGAGCAGGCCCTCGATTACTGGCGTTCGCTGGCCACTGACGAGGACGCCATCTTCGACAAGACCGTGAACATCAACGCTGCCGACGTCGTGCCGTTCGTTACCTGGGGCACCAATCCCGGCCAGTCGGTCGAAGTCACCGGCCGCGTGCCGGATCCCGACGAGATGCCGGACGAAGCTTCCAAGGCCAACGCCATCCGCTCGCTGAAGTACCAGGATCTGCAGCCAGGAACCCCTATCACCTCCATCAACGTCGACAAGGTGTTCATCGGGTCATGCACCAACTCGCGCATCGAGGACCTGCGCCTGGCGGCCTCGGTTGTCAAGGGCAGGAAGGTCAACGCCCACGTGCAGGCGCTGGTGGTGCCGGGATCGGGTCAGGTGAAGGCCGCCGCCGAAGCCGAAGGGCTGGACCGCGTCTTCCGGGAAGCCGGGTTCGAATGGCGGGAAGCCGGCTGCTCGATGTGCCTGGGTATGAATCCGGACGTACTGGGGCCGGGCGAGCGCTGCGCCTCGACCTCTAACCGCAACTTCGAGGGGCGCCAGGGACCAGGGGGACGAACGCACCTGGTGAGCCCGGCCATGGCAGCCGCGGCCGCCATCGAAGGGCATTTCGTCGACATCAGAGCGTGGAGCAAGGCATGAGACCGTTCAAGAAGGAAGAGGGGCTCGCCGCTCCCTACGACAAGGCCAACGTCGATACCGACGAGATCATCCCGGCCGAGTACCTCAAGCGCATCGAGCGGACAGGGTTCGGCCAGTTCCTGTTCTTTGCCAAACGCTTCCTACCCGACGGCTCGCCCAACCCGGACTTCGTGCTGAACCAGCCGCGCTACCAGAATGCCAGCATCCTCGTAGCCGGTCCCAACTTCGGCTGCGGCTCATCGCGCGAGCACGCGCCGTGGGCCCTCGAAGACTACGGCTTTCGGGCCATCATCGCCCCATCGTTCGCCGACATCTTCACCAACAACTGCGCGCAGATCGGCCTGCTCAACGTCGTGCTGCCCGAAGATCGCGTCAATCAGATCCTGCGCGATATCGCCGGCCGGGAGGGCTATCAGATAGCTATCGACCTGGAGCAGCAAGCCGTCACCGACCCATTCGGCCGAGTGGATCGCTTCGAGATGGATGCGTTCCGTAAGCACTGCCTGCTGAACGGCCTGGACGCCATCGGCCTGACGATGCAGCACGAGGACGCCATCCGCGACTTCGAGTCCCGCCGCCAATCACGGGCTCCGTGGTTGCCGAGGTTCCGCTAGCAGGACGGTCTGAGCGGCAGCTCTATGCCGATTTGCGGCGAGGCATGGGGCGGACGAGGCGCCGCCGGGCTGTTGGGCGCTCGTCGAACAGGGCGGCGAGGTTCAACTGCGAGAGCTTGTTCGCGGTGCTCATGAGCTGCGCTTTGCTGGTCGCCTGGCTCAACCGGCCCTTGAGGTACTGCACCAGCTGTTCCAGCTCCGCCACCCGCTGAGAGATGACGGCTTCCGGCTCGACGATCGCGGCCGTGCGCAAGCGCAGCAGGCGATCCGCCTCGCGCGCTGCTTCCTCCAGCCCATAGCCCTCGCTCAGGTTATGCCGGATCAGGGCGATGCGCTCCAGCGCACGAAAGTCGTACAGCTTCTTGGCAGGCGTGCCCAGCGCTCGGACAAGGCCCTTCTGCGTCCAGTAGCTGAGCTGGCGGACGGAGATCCCGCTCACACGCGCCGCTTCTCCAATGCTGAGCCGCAGCTTGTCCAGGACGTACTCTTGAATCGCTGGCGTCACATCAGTCGTACTTGTTGTTGTCGATATTGTTATTGAGGTATCGCGCCGGACCGTCCTTCTACGGTGAGGCAGAATTGAAATGATAACCGGAGAGCAAGCCGCCCGTTCTGTCCATCGGCCCACCCGCGCGGCGCATTCATCGGGCCAAGCAGGGACTGACGCCAGCCTTGGCTAGACCTTACACCCCGATACGGACGCGCCGGCAGCGCACGGCGCGCCAAGGCAGCGGCAAGATGAGCATCGCCATCGGCATCCTGATGGCTTTTTCCCTGCTCGGGGTCCTAGCTTTTGCTACGCCTTTCGTCGCCGCCTTTGCTGCCTACGCCTACGCCTCGGACGCCCTGGCCAAGCTCAACTTCACCAGCCACGAGGCGACCTTTCAGACCAGCCGCATCTACGACCGCAACGGCAAGCTGCTGTATGAGTTCGTCGACCCGCTGGCCGGCCATCGAACCGAGATTCCGCTGGCCCAGGTCCCTGAGAGCCTGAAGAACGCCACCATCGCCATCGAGGACAAGAACTTCTACACCAATCCGGGCTTCGACGTGTCCGGCATCATCCGCGCTGCCTACGATGATTTGACCACCGGCCAGATCGTCGGCGGCGGCAGCACGATAACCCAGCAGCTGGTCAAGAAGGTGTACCTGACTCCGGAGCAGAGCATCCGTCGCAAGCTCCAGGAAGTGGCCATTGCTTACACCCTGTCCAAAGAGAAGAGCAAGGACCAGATCCTGGAGATGTACCTCAACCAGATCTACTACGGGAACCAGGCATACGGGATCGAGGCGGCGGCCGAATCCTATTTCGGCAAGACCGCCATCAAGCTCGACCTGGCGGAATCAGCCATGCTGGCCGGGCTGCCGCAGTCGCCATCGCAATACGACCCCCTGCAGAATCCCAAGACCGCCAAGGTACGCCAGCTCGAAGTGCTCAACGCCATGGTGGCCCAGAGCTACATCACCGAGCAGCAGGCCATCGACGCCTACAACGAAAACTTGCAGTTCGCCAGCCAGCGCACCGACATCCAGGCACCGCACTTCGTGTTCTACGTGCGGGACTACCTGGAGCAGAAGTACGGGTCGCGCTTCCTGTACACCGGTGGCCTGTCCATCACCACGACGCTGGACCTCAACCTGCAGAACCAGGCCCAGCAGATTGTGCAGCAGCAGCTCGCCAAGCTGCCGAAGGACAAAAATGTCAACAATGGCGCGGTGATAGCGCTCGATCCACGGACCGGCCAGATCCTGGCCATGGTGGGCTCGCGCGACTACAACCAGAACCTGCCGAATGGCACCATGGACGGGAAGTTCAACGCCGCCACAGCCAAGAACCTGCAGCCCGGATCGTCCTGGAAGCCGTTCGAGTATGAAGCCGACTTCCTGAAGGGCAAGACGCCCGCATCAACCGTGGTCGACACCAAGGTCGGCAACGAATTCCCTAACTTCGACGGCTCCTTCTACCGGCCGGAGAACTACGACAAGAAGTACCACGGCACCATTACCTATCGGAAAGCGCTGGGCAACTCGCTGAATATTCCAGCGGTCAAGGTGCTCAAGGACGCCGGCATTCATGAGACCCTGCAGCTGGCGCACAGCATGGGCATCAGCACCATCAACGACGAAAGCCAGGTTGGGCTTTCGCTTGCGCTGGGCAGCAATGAGGTGAGCCTGCTCGACATGACCTCGGCTTACGGCGTGTTCGCCAACGCCGGCCAGCGCGTCCCGCCGACGCCGATCCTGAGCATCAAGGACGGCACCGGCAAGGTCATCGAGCAGTTCCAGCAGCCGGCTCCCGAACAGGTCCTCAAGGCGGAGTACGCCTACCTGATTACGAGCATCCTGTCCGACGATTCGGCTCGCGAGATCGAGTTCGGACGGCACTCCGTGCTGGAACTGCCGGATCGGCCGGCGGCGGTGAAGACCGGCACTACCGAGGAATTCCGGGCAAACTGGACCATCGGCTACACGCCCGACGTTGCGGTCGGCGTGTGGGTTGGCAACAGCAACCACCAGGCGATGCAGAACATCATCGGCATCGACGGCGCCGGGCCAATCTGGCATGACTTCATCGAAGCGGTGGAGAAGGGGAAGCCCGCGGCCAACTTCACCAAGCCACCCAACATCGTGACCATGCGTGTCTCGTCGATCACCGGCCTGCTGCCGAATAGCGGTGAGCCGTCCTATGACGAGGTCTTCGTCAAGGGCACGGAGCCCAAACAGCGCTCGACCTTCCAGCCCACTCCGTCGGCCACGCTCACGCGCCAGCAGGCTGTCGAGACTTCGACGGCAGTTGCCGCCTACGCGACTGCGCTGGCCGAAGGCACGGCGCTGCCCAATGGCGTATCGCTTACCCCACCGGCGATTCCCACGCCCGAGCCCTCGACAAGCACTACCCCGCTGGCCAGCGGCAGTCCGCTGGCCAGCGCAACGCCTCCGGCTTCTGCGTCGCCGCAGGCCTCAGCCAGCCCGGGCACACAGGCGACCGTGGTAGTTCGCCCGAACTCCAGGCCATCGGTCCCAAGCGTTGTGGGCCTGTCGCAGACGCAGGCGGAAACCTCGATCAGGAATGCCGGGCTGAACGTGGGCGCGGAGGCGGTCTCCAGCGGCGGGCCCGCGGGGGCGCCCCCAGGCACCGTCATCGGCCAGACTCCGGCCGGCGGCGCCCAGGTTGATGCCGGCACAGCGGTCACCCTGGTCATCAAGCGCTAGCCCGCTTCTCCTGCCCTTGACGGGCTGGAACGAGGAGCGCGGCTAGAAGACGGGATTGAGGGGATAAATGCCGACGATCACCGGCATGGTGAAGTCGGCCGAGCATTCGAGGCCGATCTTCTGCTGGCGGCGCAGATTGGTGACGACGTCCGCGACGTCCTGGGGCAATCCGACGTACATTGTCTGGCCCTCGTCTTGGACGACGCCCATCTCATCGGGACCGATCTCGAACCTCCGGCGCAGCTCGGGAATGGGCACGTAGGACTTCGATCGTACGTACCAGAACAGCTTGCCCGAATTGATGCGCTTGGCCTTGCGCGGCTTGGCCTGCTGCTCCTCGAGCGCTTCCTCGGATTCGCGCGGCTCATAGAGCACCGGCATGCCGTGCTCCACAGGAAGCGCGATGTAATCGACCGGAGGAGCGCCCTCCTCGACTTCGGGTCCGAGCGCTGCGGCCGCGGCCTCGCCTGTGGCGCCCCGCCCTCCGCGCCGGCGGCGGCGGCGGGCACGAACTTCACTCGACGCCTCGCTCCGCAGCTCGCCAGGCACGGCCGAGGCCGGCCCGCGCCGAGACTCGCTTGGCCGATCCTCCGTCGGCACACCGGCCTGCCCAACAGCCGGAGCGCCTGCGGCCGGTACGCCGCGGCCTCGTCCGCGGCGGCGTCGCCGGGAGGATCGGGCTGGCCCGGCGGACATAGCCGCGCTCGGCTCAGAAGGTGGTGGTGTGGTCCCTGGCGCGGCGGCCGGCTGCGTGGAGCCCTCCGCCCCCGGCGAACCGGGGCGCCGAGGCCCGCGGTATCGACGTCGATTGGGCATGACGAGCGCATTATGGCATGGAACCCTTTCCGGCCGCTTGGTTCGTGACCCAAACGGATGCCGGCATGCGTGCTACATTACCCCTCGACTTCCGCCGATGACCATCAAGATCATCATGCCGCAGCTCGGCGAATCCGTGAGCGAGGGCGTGGTTGGGCGCTGGCTCAAGCAGGTGGGCGATCGCGTCGAGCGCGACGAGCCGTTGGTCGAGATCATGACCGACAAGGTCAACGCCGAGATCCCCGCCATAGCCTCAGGCGTGCTTCGCCACATCAGCGTCCGGGAAGGCGAGACGGTGCCGGTAGGCACGGAGATCGCCCTGCTGGATGAAGCGGAGGCTCCTGCCCCGCCGCCGGCTCCACACGAACCCACCGAGGTGAAAGCTGTTCCGCCCGCCGCGAGCATCGCTCCTCCGGCCGAGACATCGAGCGCGGCCGGGCGCGAGCGCATGCCCGAGGAGCCCGAGTCGGTCCGAACGTCACCCCTGGTGCGGCGGCTGGCTCGAGAGCACCAGGTCGATTTGACGCACATCCAGGGGAGCGGCATCAATGGCCGCGTCACCAAAGACGACGTGCTGGCCCACGTCGCGGCGCGATCCGGCGCCGGAGCCGCCAGCGCTGCGCCAGCCGCGGCCGCACCGAGCGCGGAGCGGCCGGCGGAGGCTGCTCGGGGCCCGATCAAGCTCTCGCCACTGCGGCGCATGATCGCCGAGCACATGGTCCGCTCCAAGACCACCGTGCCCCACGCCACGACCTTCGTTGAGGTAGACATGACCGCGCTGGTTCGGCGTCGCGCCGAGATCAAGGCTGAGTTTCAGCGCCGTGAGGGTGTCGACCTCACCTATCTGCCGTACGTGGTGCAGGCGACGGCGGAGGCGCTGCAGGCGTTTCCCACGATGAACGCGGAGTGGACCGAAGACGAAATCGTCCTCAAGAACGACGTCAATGTTGGCGTCGCGGTGGCCATGGAGGAAGGGCTCGTGGTCCCGGTCGTGCACCGGGCCGAGCGCTTGAGCATCGCCGGCCTGGCGAGGAAGATCCGGGAGCTCAGCGACAGAGCCCGCGCCGGCAAGCTGTCGCTAGACGACGTGCGCGGCGGCACCTTCACGGTCAACAACCCGGGCGCCTTCGGCACCGTGCTGTCGCTGCCAATCATCAATGCGCCGCAGGCCGCCATCCTCACCATGGATGCCATCGTCAAGCGTCCGGTGGTTGTGGAAGACGACGCCATCGCCATCCGCTCGATGATGTTCCTGGGGCTGGCCTTTGACCATCGCGTGAACGACGGCCTTACGGCCGGCCGCTTCCTGGCCTCAGTGAAGCGCCACCTGGAGCACGTCGCCCCGACGTTGGTCTGATGCGATAGGGGTCAGCAGCGCTAATCCCTGACCCCTATCCTTTGACCCCTTCGTCCTTGGCCCTCACGCCAAGGACGCCCTTGCGATCGTCTTCGAACCGAGCCAACAGGTACAGCAGCGTGGACAGGCGATTCAGGTAGCGCAGGATGAAGCGATTGTCGGAGAGGCCCTCGCGAACGACCGGCACGATCACTCGTTCGGCGCGGCGCACGATCGCTCGCGCCAGGTCGAGCTGCGCCGAAGCCATACAGGCTCCCGGCAGCAGGAATTGGTTGGGCACCTGGACCTCAGCCTCGATCTCGGCGCAGTAACCGTCCAGCTTGGCCACCTGCTCCTGGCCAACGATGGCGGGCAGCTTATTCAGGTTCTCCCGAGCAGTGGCCAGCTCGCCCATGATGACGTACAGGTCGCGCTGCGTCTCCTCCAGCATGCCCCGCGTGCGCGCTTCCACGCCGCTGCACTTGGCCACGCCCAGCGCGGAGGTTGCTTCATCGATCGCGCCGCACGACTCTGGGCGCGGATCATCCTTCGGCACGCGCTCGTGCCCGAACAGGCCGGTTGTGCCGTCGTCTCCGCTGCCCCAGGCTTTCACTAGCGCATACCTTAGCGTGCTTCCCCCTGCCGGCCAACGGCGGCGGATCAGAACTTCGCCAGCAGGAAGTCCCGAAAGGCGCACGTGGCCTCGGACTGGCGGCGCCGAGCCTTCCAGGCAAGGGACAGCTCACGCTGGACGGCCGGAGGCTGCAGTGGAACGAGGTGCCACGTGTAGTCGCCGCGATGAATGCCGGAACGCGGCAGCAGGGTGATGCCCAAGCCCTCCTGCACCATGCCGTAGATGGTTTCGCGCTGGCTGGTCTCGAAGGCGATGGTGGGATGAAAGCCGGCAGCCGCGCAGGCATCGACGACGATGCGGCGCAAGCCGTAGCCGGGCTTGAACAGCACGAACTGCTCGCTGGCCAGCTCGCCCAAGGCCACTGCCGCGCGGCCCGCGAGTCGGTGGCCATCCGGCAGCAGCACCACCATCTCGTCCAGCACCAGGCAGCGGCGCTCCAGCGCGCCTGAGGGATGCGCCTCGGCCGCGGTAATCACCGCCACGTCGATCGTTTCGTCGAGGAGCATGTCCAGCAGCACGTCACTGCCCTCTTCCTGGATGGCCAGCTCGATCCCCGGGAAGCCACGGCGGAACTCGGCCAGCAATGGCGGCAGGCTGAACGCCCCCACCGTCGGTATGGTGCCGATGAGCACGCGGCCCCGTTTCAGGCCGCTGTACTCGTGCATCTCCAGCTCGGTCGCCTCTACCAGGTTCAAAATCTCCTGCGCCTCGGCAACCAGCTTCTCGCCGGCCGGGGTCAAGCGCACGCGGCGCGTGGTGCGCTCGAACAGCTCGACGCCAAGCTCGCGTTCGAGCTTACGTATCTGGTTCGTCAGTGACGGCTGGGACAGCGGCAGCGCCTCCGCGGCCCGCGTGAAGCTGAGGTGCCTTGCTACGGCGAGGAAATACCGGAGCTGTTCGAGCTGCATGATGCGAGTTGTCAGCAGCGCTGGTGGTTGCTGAGCACGCCTGATTTATAATTCGAGATGATTAATTCTATAGTCATCTCACTAATGCGCGGATTAATCCTGCCTGTCAGAATTTCTGGAGCGGCTCGACCCGCCGTATTGTGTTGTCTTACGCGCAGCGACGGCGCGTAGGGACTCGACGAAGAGAGGTACAGCATGCTCGCGACTGAGGAGCTCAGAGCAACACGCCAGCGTCCGCCGGTGGTCAACGACCTGACGTTCATGGCGGCCACCATCAATGGATCCGGCAGCCAATCATCCAACCTGGTGATTACCCGCGCCCTGTTCATGATGGGCATTCCGGTGGCGCCGAAGAACGTGTTCCCCTCCAACATCGAGGGACTGCCGACCTGGTACTACATCCGGGTCAGCCCGCAGGCCTACCAGGCCCGGACCGACGACGTGCACGTGCTGGTGGGCCTCAATCCAACGACCTGGCAGCGCGACGTGCAGGCCGTCAACCCCGGCGGGGCGATCATCCACGAGGCCACCTACCCGGTCGTTGGCAACACCAAGCGCGACGACTGCGTCTACTACCCCGTCCCCTTCCACAAGATGGGTCGCGACAACATCGAGAACGCCGACCTGCGCAAGTACCTCACCAACATGATCTACGTCGGCGCCGTCGCCTGGCTGCTCGACATCCCCATGGAGGTGATCGAGGAGTCGCTGGCCCACCAATTCCGGCGCAAGCCGAAGGCTGTGCCGCTCAACATGAAGTCCATTCAGATGGGCTACGACTACTGCGTCGCCAACCACACCAAGCAGGACCCGTTCAAGGTTGCGCGCATGCAGGGCAAGATTGAGGGCAAGATGCTCATCGAGGGCAACCAGGCCGTGGCCCTGGGCGCGCTCATGGGCGGCTGCACGGTGGCGGCCTGGTACCCGATTACGCCCTCCTCGAGTGTGTGCGAGAACCTCGAAGCCTACGCCAACCGCTTCCGCAAGGACCCCGAAACCGGGCAGCGCAACATCGCCATCATTCAGGCTGAGGACGAGCTCGCGGCGGTCGGCATGGTCATCGGCGCCGGCTGGGCCGGAGCGCGAGCCATGACCTCGACGTCGGGCCCCGGCATCTCGCTGATGGGTGAGTTCACCGGCCTGGGCTACTTTGCTGAGATCCCTGCCGTCATCGTCGACATCCAGCGCATGGGCCCCTCCACCGGCCTGCCCACCCGCACCAATCAGGGCGACATCTCCTTTGTTCACGGGCTGTCCCACGGCGACACCCGGCATCCCATGCTCCTACCCGGCACCGTCGAGGAGGCGTACGAGTTCACCCAAACGGCCTTCGACCTGGCCGAGCGCCTGCAAACGCCGATATTCGTGATGAGCGACCTCGACCTGGGTATGAACCTGTGGATGGCCGATCCGTTCCAGTACCCGGAAAGGCCGTTCGATCGCGGCAAGGTGCTGACGGCCGAGGAGCTGGAGCGGCTCAATGGCGATTGGGGCCGCTACCGCGACGCGGACGGCGACGGCATACCGTGGCGCACCACTCCCGGCACCGAGCATCCCGCCGCCGCGTACTTCACCCGCGGCTCCGGGCACGATGATAACGCCCGCTACAGCGAGCTGCCGGAAGTGTGGGCGCACATGATGGACCGCCTGAAGAAGAAGTACCTCAGCGCCAAGAGCTTCGTTCCCAAGCCCATCGTGGAGAGCGCCGGCAGCCGCATCGGCATCCTGGCCTACGGCACGACCCACCACGCCGTGGTGGAGGCGCGCGAGCAGATGAACGCACGCGGACTCAAGACCGACTACATGCGCATCCGCGCCACACCGTTCACAGACGATGTGGTGGACTTCATCACCTCGCACGATCGTGTGTACGTGATCGAGCAGAACCGCGACGGCCAGATGTATGACCTGCTCCGCTTGGAGATGGAAGCGCACCAGGACAAGCTGAAGTCGGTCCGCCACTATGACGGCACGCCTATCCCGGCGGCGGTCGTGGTCGGCGCGGTGCTGGTGGCCGAGGGCAAAGGCAGCAAGAGCGAATTCGAGCGACCTACCGGCGCGGCGCACGCGCTGGCGGTAGAGGGGAGCAACTCATGAGCACACCCAGCCAACCGCGGCCCAGCGACGTGCCGCGCGTCGATTCAGCTCAGATCGGACCGGACGAGGTGCCGCCCGCGGAGGGCCAGAAGCGGGCCATCAGCCACGCCTCGGCCAATTCCACCAGCGGCGTGGACCAGCCCACAAACGGCAATGGGGGAAGCGTGGCCACCGCCTCGCGAGCCACGGTCAGCGGAGCGAACCGTATTGGCCTGCTCCGCGACTTCTACAAGGGATCGCCGACGACGCTGTGCGCCGGCTGCGGGCACAACGCCATTACCAACCACATTGTCAAGGCTTTTTACGAGTACGGAGTGAACCCGTACTACCTCGCCAAGATGAGCGGCATCGGCTGTTCGTCCAAGGCGCCGGATTACTTCGTCAGCCGCTCCCACGGGTTCAACAGCGTCCATGGCCGCATGCCCTCCGTGGCTACCGGCGCCAAGCTGGCCAACCGCAAGCTCGTCCTGGTGGGCATCAGCGGCGATGGTGACACGGCCTCGATTGGCCTGGGCCAGTACTGCCACATGATCCGCCGCAACCTCGACATGGTGTACATCTGCGAAGACAACGGCGTGTACGGCCTGACCAAAGGCCAGTTCTCCGCCACTGCCGACCTCGGATCGATCCAGAAGGGCGGCAAGCCCAACGAGTACGAAACCATCGACATCTGCGGTCTGGCTATCGAGCTGGGCGCCTCGTTCGTGGCCCGCTCATTCTCCGGGGACGGCAAGCAGGTGGTGCCGCTCATCCAGGCCGCGCTGGCGCACCGCGGCGCCGCCGTGCTGGACATCATCAGCCCCTGTGTCACCTTCAACGACCACGAGGGCTCGACCAAGAGCTACGCCTACGTGAAGGAGCACGACATCGAGATCCAGGACCTGGACTTCATCCCTTACTACGAAAACATCCAGGCCGACTATGCCGAAGGTGAGACCGCCGACGTCAAGCTGCACGACGGCTCGCACGTGCGGCTGCGCAAGCTGGCGCGCGAAGAGCACGACGCAACCAGCCGTATCTCGGCCATGCGCGTCATCCACGAGGCTCGTCAGAAGGGCGAGCTGCTCACCGGGCTGCTGTACGTGAACCCCAAGATGAAGGACCTGTGCGAGCTGGAGAATCTGCCGGAGAAGCCGCTCAAGGACTTCACGGAAGCGGAGCTGCGCCCCAGCCGCCATGAATTCGACGCGCTGATGGCGGAGTTCGCCAACTAGGCCAGGCTGTCTGACAGGGAGCCCGCGCGGGGGGCGCAGGCTCCCTGTTTTTGTCTGACGAACCTGTCCTGCTTCCGGGCCCGGTGACTCGCCCGACGTACTATGATGCGCCGGATGCGCTTACCCGATCCCCGCCGTGTGCTGTCGGCGGCAAAGCCCGGTTCGCCCGACAGCATGCTGTCCATCTACCTCCCGGCATTCATCCTGGCGGCGGGCGTAAGCATCGCCGCTCCTGCCTTGCCGCTGTACGCCAAGTCGTTCCAGGTCAATTTCGCCACGGCCTCGCTGGTAGTCGTCGTCAACCAGCTTGGTGCCGCCCTGTCGACGCTTCCCAACGGCTACCTGATCGATCGCCTGGGCGGGCGCAAGATGGTGCTCGCCGGGCCCATTCTGACGGCCGCCACCTCACTGCTCATGGCGACTGCGCACTCCTTCCCGGAGCTGCTGGCCTATCGCTTCCTCGAAGGCTGGGCCATGCAGATGTGGACGTTGGGCCGGCTGGAGCTGATCACCGCCCGGGGTGGCGCTCACCGCGGCAGCCAGATCACCGGCATGTTCGGCATGGACGCCGCGGGACGGCTGACCGGCCCGGCCATCGGCGGCTTCGTGGCCGGCGCCTGGGGACTGAGGGCGCCGTTCGTGCTGTATGGCATCGTGGCGCTGCTCTCGGTCGTGCCCAGCTTCGTGCTGGTGAGAGAGCACAACGCGCAGGGCCGGCGAGCCGTGCAGGCAGCGGTAGCGGAGGCGCCGAAGCCGGCGCTCCGCGAATCCCTGAAGGCGCTGCTCACGTTTCCCATTCTGCTGCTGTTCGTCAGCCAGTTTCTTTCGTTCATGACGCGCGGCGCGCTGTTCGGCGGAACCCTGGACCTGTATGCCGTATACGCCTACGGCATCGGGCCGCAAACACTGGGCTTCCTGGCGCTCGGCGCCGGCCTGCTCGGGCTGCCGTTGACCTTCACGTCCGGGCGGCTCATGGATCGCCTTGGCCGCCGGACGATTATCGTCCCGGGCTTCTGCCTGCTGGGGCTGGCCCTCATGACCATGGCAACCGCCAGCTTCGGCCATTGGCCCTTCTCGGAATACGTGGGCGTGTTCCTCTTTGCCCGGCTGGCTACGAGCTCGATTTCCGGGTCGATGCAGGTCATCGGCTCCGACATGGCGCCGCCGCAGGCGCGCGGCACCTTCTTCGGCGTCTTCAGCCTGATACGCCAGACCGGCAGCTTTCTCAGCCCAGCCGTGTTCGCCTTCATGTCGCAGACCTGGAGCTTCGGCAGCGCCTTCGTCCTGCTCAGCGTGATGGCCTTCGCCACCGCGTTGATGACCAACACCCAGCTCAAGCGGGCGCCCGCCGTGAGCGCGCCGGTGGCCGAAGTGGCGGTCTCAGGGACGGGTGCCTAACGGTCCCCGGGGCCTAAGGAGCCAGCCTGCTAGTATTCGCCCAGATGAGCGCGGAGCATCAGCATAGCCACGAGGACGAAGAGCGCTTCGTCCCAAGCATTGGGGCCTTCTTCGCCAACTTCCACACCTACGATGCCCCGTTTCACGTAAAGCTGCGTATGGCCTTCAGCAACAACCTCATCAAGATGCGGACCCGCGCCAACTGCTGTGGCAACCACGGCCAGCCGGGCTGCTGCGCCACAGGCTCCTGCAGCATCGGCCCCGAGCACCCGCACTAGCAGCGCTCGGCGGCGGCGCGCTGCCCCCCTAAGATGCGCCTTCCTGCACGAACTTGCCGGCCCTGACCGTCCACAGCACGTAGGTACGGCCCTGCAGATCGCCCTTGGCGTCGAAGCTCATCTTGCCCCAGTAGACGCCATTGAAGTCGCTCGTCGAGGCGATGGCCTGGCGCAGGCTCTCCCCATCGGCACTCCCCGCACGCTTCAGCGCATCGATCACCAGCCGCGCTGAGTCATAGGTGGAGACGGCGTAGAGGCTGGCGGCAACACCGTAGCGCCGCTTGTATGCCTCGAGGAAGGTTGCGGCGGTAGGGACCTGCTTGGGGTCGGGCGGAAAGGCCAGCATGGCTCCCTCCCCGGCAGTCCCAGCGGCATCGACGAACGCCCGGTCCTCGGCTGCGTCCCCAAGCATCAGGCGCGCCTTCACGCCGGCCGTGGCCAGCTGCTTGGCGAAATTGCCGCCATCGGCCGCGAATCCGCCATAGAAGATGGCGCTCGGGGAACGCGTCTTGATCCTGGCGATCACCGGGCCAAAGTCCTTGCTGCCGCTTTCGACGCTCTCCTCGCCGGCCGGCTGCAGCCCGGCGCTGCCCAGCGCCTGCCGCGCCGACGAGGCCAGCGCCTGTCCGTACGCGGATTGGTCGGCAACGAGGACGACCTTCGGCGGCGTCCCGCTCTTCATCATCTCGGGCAGGAGGACAGACGCCTCCTGGTCCCAGCGACCCGCCGCACGGAACATGAACGGCGCACCGGACGCGGCCTGGTCGGTGATGCGCGGATCGTTTGCTGCCGGCGTGATGGCCGGAACTTTCGCCTGGTTGACGGCCGCCGCGAGCTCCTGCGCGGAGCCGCTGGTGGGCGGGCCCACAATCGCTGCCACGCCGTCGGCGACGAGCTTCTTGGCCACTCCGGCGGCCAACGACGCATCGCCCCGGTCGTCTCCCTGGTCGATGGCCAGGCGCTTGCCATCAAGAGCGCCGCTGCCATTGCTCTCGTCGATGGCCATCTGCATGCCCTTGAGCATGTCCTGACCAAAGGCGGCAGCGATGCCGCTGAAGGGCGCCACGAGGCCGATTCTGGCCGGCGGCGAAGCCGAGTCACCGGCCGAGGTGGTGGGGATGGCGGAGGGCAGCCCCGAGGCCGCGGCGCTGGCCGCGGGAGCAGACGCCGGCGCCGTGGGCGAGCCATTCGTAGAGATAGCCCGGATCTGGCCCGGCTGCTGGCTGGGAGTGGCAGGCTGCGCCGCCTGGCCACACGAGGACAGCACCGCGAGTGCCGCGGCCGCGAGGGACATCTGCCACGGCTGGCGCGACCACACGGCTAAATCTCCGGCTCGACCTTGATGATGCCCTTACGAATGGCGTACTTGACCAGCTCGGTGCGGTCGTGCATGTTCAGCTTCTCCATCAGGTGGCCCCGGTGGGCCTGGACCGTCTTGACGCTGAGGTACAGCAGGTCGGCGATCTGCTGGTTGGTGCAGCCATCGGCAATCATCTTCAAGATCTGCCGCTCGCGTTCGGTGAGTCCGTCATAGCTGGCGCGCTCCTGCCCGGCCTCGGCGCGGCGCAGGTAATCCGTCACCAGCCCCTTGGTCATGGAGGGATAGAGGAAAGCGTTGCCGCGATGGACGCCGCGGATGGCGGATACGAGCTCGACACCTGCCGCGCGCTTGAGCACATAGCCGGCCGCGCCAGCCTGCAGGATGCGGTAGACGTATTCGTCGTTGTCGTGCTGGGTGAGGATGAGGACCTTGACGTCCGGGAAGGCCCGCTTGATCTGCTCGGTGGCGTCCAGCCCGTTGAGGACCGGCATGGCGATGTCCATGAGGACCACGTCCGGCCGCAGCTCCTCCACCTTGAAGTAGGCGTCGCGACCGTCGGAGGCCTCGCCTACGACGTGGAAATCAGGCTGGCTGCCGAGCAGCAGCCGGATGCCTTCCCGGAGGATGGTGTGATCGTCGGCGATGAGGACGCGGATGCGTGTGCCGATCGCGGACGTCATACCAGCGCCGGGCCCGGTGCCGGCAGCTCGGAACGGGACACGAGCTCCGCCTGCGGCTGGCTGGGGGCTCTCCACGCCGGACCCTTGGCGATTGCCGGCGGCTGGCTTTCGGCGCCGGCGATTGGCACGGTCACCTTCAGCTTCGTGCCCTGCCCCGGCGCGGTCTCGATCAGCAGCTCCCCTCCGAGCAGCGTCACCCGTTCCTGAATACCGAACAGTCCGAGGCGATCCGTCTGCACCTGGTCCGGATCGAAGCCCGCGCCGTTGTCCTTCACCACCAGGGTGATGGCATCCGGCTTCAGGCGGAAGCGGACCTTGGCCAGCGAAGCGCCGGAATGCTTGCATACGTTGGTCAGCGCTTCCTGCACGATGCGGAACAGCGCCACCTCGCGCTGCGCCGGAAGCCGTTCCGGCAGCTCGTCGGCGTCGACCCGGATCTGCAGTCCATACGTCTCCGACTGGCGCTTGGCATACCAGTGCACCGAGGGCAGCAGGCCCAGGTCATCCAGGATGGTAGGACGCAGATCGAAGGCCAGGTTGTGAATGCCGTCGAGCGTTTGAATGGTCAGCTGCTTGCTGGAAGACAGCCGCGTGCGCGCCTCGGCGGGCAGGACGGCCGGGCGCAGCGCCGCTTCGACCATCTCGATGGACAGCAGGAGGGCGTTGAGCGCCTGCGAGGTTTCGTCGTGCAGCTCGCGCGCGATGCGCCTGCGCTCCTCCTCTTGAGCCCCAAGCACCTGGGCCGACATGACCTGGATCTGGCGGCTGTGGCGTTCGATGGTGCGGGTGTCCTGCTCCAGCCGGTCGAGCATCATGTTGATGGTCTGGCCCAGCCGCGCAATCTCGGGGTCGCCCGTCTCCAGCCCGGGGACGCGCGCCCGCGTGCTGCCCAGCGAGACCTGCTCGACGGTGCTCTGGATGGTATCGAGGGGCTTGAAGGCTGCCCGCACGATGGCCACGTTGGTGACCATGCTGATGCCGATGCCGAGCACCACCAGCAGCGTGGCGACGGTGAAGTTCGACTGCTCGACGAGGGTCTTGGTTACCCAGGTGCCGACGATCGCGCCACTGGCCATGATGAGCGAGTTGCCGATCACGACCTTCTGGAAGAGATTGAGTGCATCCAGGCGGGTGCGGAGGCGCCAGCCGGCACTCCACAGACCCATCGCTGCCCTAGCGACGGCCACGGGACAAGTGTATCGAGAAGCCGACTTGACCCACCCCCGCGGCGCAGTACTCTCTAAAAGGTAAACCCGGAGGGATGTCCGAGTGGTTTATGGTGGCGGTCTTGAAAACCGCTGAGCGAAAGCTCCGGGGGTTCGAATCCCTCTCCCTCCGCAAGCTCAAATCCGGCCGTTTCGGGCCTACTTACAGCCTTTAGACGCCTGCTTGTGTAGCGGGAGGGCAAATCGGGCTCCGCCGAGGAGAGGATTGGGACAAAGCGGTGAGCCCAATCGGTCCGACCTCCCGGGTAACGAACTCGCCGGACGATGCTGACGAGGGTTCAGTCGAGTGGCAGCGCATCTTGCTGCCGCACGTCGTCGATTACCTGTTCACAGAGGTTGGGCATGTGGGGCTCGAAATCCACTGGGATTGGGACACGAATAACTTGGGGCTCAAGCTCGGCGGACGGCACCTGTTCGCCGCACTGATGACCGAGCTGGTATTCGCGATGACAGGGACAGCAGGATTTGTAAAGTGCGCCGGTTGCGGCGCGCCCTTCGCCCCGAAACGGCAACCGACGCCGGGAATGAGGCATTACTGCGTGAAGTGCGGCCGTGCCGCTGCCAACCGGGCAGCGCAAGCGCGCTTCCGGGCGAATCACAAGGGCTACTTTTCGCGGCGAAATCGAAAGGCCGAGTCTAAGGGTGTTCGGCGAGTAGCCTGAGCCGGCATGCCGACGGTTCACCGGGAGCACGGATTCCGGTTTCATTTCTTCAGCGATGAGCGCCAGGAGCCGGCACATGTCCACATTGAGCACGGAGACGGCGAAGCTAAGGTCTGGTTAACGGACGGCTCCCTTGACTACAGCGAAGGGCTGAGTGCGCCACAATTACGGGTGCTGCGCGAGATCATTGCGACAAATCGCGAGCAGATGTTGAAGGCATGGAATGAGTACCACCGGGAACAAGCGAGCGAGCCGGACAGCGGTCGCTAACGGCAAGTCAGTCAAGGCCGAAACACCGAGCTTCGGGCACATCCCGGAGCCACATGCGGTTGCCGTACGCATCGACGGGGAAAAGCTTTGGGTGGAGGCAGACGACGGTCGGGAGCTGGGCGTCCCCTTGTCACGATTTCCACGTCTAGCGAACGCGACGGCTGAACAGCGCGCTAATTGGCGGTTGTTGGGCCGCGGTATCGGTATTCACTGGCCGGAGGTGGACGAGGACATTTCTGTGGCCCGCCTTTTCGGCTCGCCCACCGACTAACTACACCCAACCAAGAAGTAGGTCATCACCGGCAGGTCCGCGACTGGGTGAATCAACGAACTGAACAGGCTGCATGCTCCCCGATTGCTTGCTTGAAAGATGTACACAGAGTCACCCATATTCGAACCGCCTGACGAGCCGAATACGCCGGTTTGGCGCTACGTCAGCCTAGCCAAATTCATTTCCCTTCTTGAGCGTCGCGCCCTCTATTTCGCCCGCCTGGACCACATGAGCGATGCCCGAGAAGGATTCGTCTCGGAGGCTGCGCTCAAGACCATACTCGATGGCTTCGATGGCGCGTGGAGATCCGATCCCGAAAAAGTCAGAAACGTCGAACTTCAACTCAGGATGCTGTATGCCGTCGCCCGTACCCAGATAGCGGTGAACTGCTGGCACATGAATGAAGTGGAATCTGCAGCGATGTGGGCGATTTACAGCGGGCCATCCCACTCAGTAGCCATTAGGAGCACATTTCAGCGCCTGGCGCAGAGCTTTCAACCGGCTCCCACGGATGTCCACGTTGGCGTCGTGAAATACATTGACCTTCAACGCGAAGGGGCGCGCCTGGCTCGGGTTCAAGAGGAAACCGGCCACATGGTTCCAAACGTGTTCTACCCCAGCATTTACAAGGGCAAGAGTTATGAGTATGAACGTGAACTCCGGGCTGCGACCATTTACATGGCTGAGGACGAGACCACCCAACTAGCCTGGCAAGGAGCCTATGTGGAGGTAGATTTGACGACGCTCATTGAAAGCATCTATGTTTCGCCACGATCCCCTAGTTGGTTTTGCGATGACGTCCAATCGCTGGTCGCGAGATACGGCCTCGCCCAGACGGTAATTCGCAGCGACATCCTCATGAGATAGACGCCTGCTTGTGTAGCAAATCGTGTAGCAGAACGCCCCCGGACAGAGCTAGAAATCACTGGACGAGTCGGGACATTACGTCAACAGCACAAGCTCAATCAGGGACGTTCGGGGATACCGCTAGACATAAAATTTCGAACTTGAAAACCGCTGAGCGAAAGCTCCGGGGGTTCGAATGCCTCTCCCTCCGCAAGATCAAAATGGGCCGTCCGGCTCAGGCAGCGAACGCTACACCGCCTGCTTGTAGGGCAACGCTGAGAGCCGGCCTGGGAATCGTGATCTGGGCCGAAAACCGGGCGCGCGCCTGGCCGGAACTCGCCGCGCTGGCTGTGACACAGTGCCAGCGCTTTGGGGGCCCTGCCTTGCCTGCGGACGGCGCGAAGCAAACCGGCAGGCGCAAGCGCGCTTCCGCGCCAATCACAAGGGATACTTCTCGGGTCGGAAGCGGAAGCCAGTACCGATAACAGAGTTGATATCATCAGTATGCGGGTCGAATTCCACATAGCGGCACGAGCCGAGTTGCTGGAACTACCAGCCGCGGAACGAGATGCACTGAATAATGCTGTTGAGAAGCTGGAGGCGCTTGGCACGCGTTTGGCCTTCCCGCATCAGAGCGCTGTGAAGGGCAGTGAGGACCTGAGGGAGCTGCGACCGAGGGCTGGACGCAGTCCGTGGCGGGCCTTCTATGGGCGGATTGGAGACACGTTGGTAGTAGCAGCGATTGGACCCGAGGCGAAGGTCGATAAGCGGGGCTTCAATCGCGCAGTCGCCGTAGCCCTTGAACGGCTCAGTGCCATTCGAGCGCAGCAGATGGGAGACGAATGACAGATGGCATCACCACTGACCGTTCCTTGGTCAGAAGTACTGAAGGATCAGCTTCGGGATCCTGCATTTCGTGAGCGCTGGGAGCGAAGCGCCCTGGCCCGCGCGGTAGCCATTCGTGTTGTCGGCTACCGCGTCGAGCATGAGCTTTCACAGCGTCAACTGGCCGCGAAGCTCGGCATGAAACAGCCCGCCATCGCCCGCCTTGAGGCGGGCGACCACAATCCTTCTATGGACACCCTGATCCACCTGTCGAGGACGCTCGGGCTTGAGTTCCTGGTGGACATCAGCCCGACGAACCAGAAGGACAGCTGGGTCACCAAAGCAGCGGAGACGGCCGACAATGCGCAGACGATTGTCGATGGCGAGCACCGAGTGCTGGTTGCCGCTCGCTGACCGTGGCACGTCGAACAGCTCGTCACACCTTTGGTCCGATCCGAGCGAAAGCTCCGGGGGTTCGAATCCCTCTCCCTCCGCAAGCTCAAAATGGGCCGATCAGAGCCACTACAAGGCTGTTAGACGCCTGCTTGTGCAGTGACGTTCTTTGCTACTCTAGGGCGACCTGCCCGAGGATGGCTCTGGCGGGCCAGTTCCTGCAGGAGCGAGGGGGCTCGAAAATGGCGTATTACCGAGATCTGCGCGAGTACCTCGGCGCGCTCGAGGCGGCCGGCAGGCTGCGCCGCGTGGCAGACGCTATCGACAAGGACAGGGAGCTGCATCCGCTGGTACGCTGGCAGTACCGCGGTATCGATGAAGCCGAGCGCTTCGGGTTCCTCTTCGAGCAGGTGGTCAGCCATGGCGAGCGGCTGGGCGGCCAGGTGGCGTCCTCCGTGCTGGCCGCCAATCGCGAGATGTACGCCGTGGCCCTGGGTTGCGACCTCGCCGAGGCGCGCGAGCGCTGGGCACAGGCCTTCGAAAGGCACATCCCCCCAGTGCTGGTGAACGACGGGCCAGTCAAGGAGGAAGTGCATACCGGCGACCGTCTGCTGGAGCACGGCGGCCTGCGCGAGTTCCCCGTGCCCTTCACCACCAACGGCTGGGAGGCGTTTCCGCGCATCACCGCCGCGGCGGTCTTCAGCAAGGACCCGGATACGGGCGTGACCAACGCCGGGATGTACAACAGCATCATCCTCGGTCCCGGTCGGGCCAACCTGCGTACCTCCCGGCACCTGCACATGCATTGGGACAAGTGCCGACAGCAGGGCCGGCCGCTCGAGGTAGCCATCGTGGTCGGCGCTCCGCCAATCGTGCCCTGCGTCGCCGCCAGCGACGTGCCCTACGGGCTGCCGGAGCTCGACGTGGCCAGCGGCTTCATCGGCGAGCCTATCCCCGTCGTCCGCTGCGAAACTGTCGATCTGGCTGTACCGGCCACCGCCGAGGTGGTCATCGAAGGGCGCATACCGATAGATGCGATGGACCAGGACGGGCCCAGCGGCGAGAACCGCGGTCACGTCATGCTGCGGGGCCGCGTGCACCCCTTCGAGGTCACCGGCATCACCCACCGCCGCAATCCCATCTGGCACGACGTCATCGAAGGCTTCCCGCCCACCGAGTCCAGCACCCTGCGCAGCTTCAACTGTGAAGGCCGCATCATGGCCCTGCTGCGATCGCACGGCATTCCGTACGTCAAGGACGTGGCCTTTCACCATTGCGGCAGTGCCCGCCACTTCTGTGCTCTGAGCTTCCAGGACGTGGGCGGCGTTCGAACCCCCAACGCCAGCGTGTGGCAGGCGCTGTTCGCCGTGATGTCCGTCGATCCGAGCTGGCCCAAAATCGCCATCGCCGTCGACGACGACGTGGACCCGCACGACATCGAGTCGGTGCTGTGGGCGGTGGTGGACCGCTGCCAGCCGCATCGGGACGTCAAGATCGTCCAGGGTCGGGCCTCCGGCCTCGACGAGTCGGTGGCGCCGTACGAGGAATCCAAGGAACACCGCCCCTACCCCACCTCCCTGGTGAGCCCCCAGGGCGCCTCGATCATGCTGGTGGACGCTACCCGAAAGTGGAGCTACCCGCCGGTTTCGCTGCCGCGCAAGGACTACATGGACCGCGGTCGCGAGGTGTGGGAGCGGCTGGGCCTGCCGAAGCTGCGGCCCCGTACCCCCTGGCACGGTGCATCCCTGGGTCGCTGGCCGGACGAGTGCGCGGAGCTGGTTCGACTGTCCGAATCCGGCGCGGAAGACGACGCTGCGCGCCGCCTATTGGACAAACGAACCAGCTTGTAATCCCCCGCCTCAGCTGCCTGCGGGTGAAGCCCGGATGCTTGCGATTGAGGCCGGAGTCCATTACCGTGGTGCCTGCCGTCAGCCCAAAGACCACATCCCGGCCTGGCGGCGGAGGGGAATCGCTGCCATGACACGTGTGCGAACAGGCTACGTCTCCGCCTGGCTGTTCATTGCAATCGCGCTGCTCCTCGCGGCCTGCGGCCAGAATGCGGCTCCCGCCGGCTCCGCCAAGCCGGCTGTCTCCACCTCGGCGGCGGCCAGCGGGTCGCCGGCAGCCGTGGCGAGCTCCGCGGGTCAGGCGCAAGCCAAGCCGAGCGCCGCCAGCTGGGACCAAATCGTTGCCGCGGCCAAGCGTGAGGGCAGCGTGGTCATCTACGGCCAGGCGGGCGCCAGCGTGAGCGAGCTGCTGACCACCGGCTTCCGGCAGCAGTACCCGGACATCAAGGTCGAGTTCAACGGCGCCAATGGAAGCGAGCTGGAGACCAAGATCCAGACCGAGCGACAGGCTGGCCGGTTCGGCGTGGACATCATGCTCCACGGGCCGCCCAATCTGCTGCACATGGCCCAGGTCGGCGTGCTCGACCCAATCGCCGATTCGCTCGTCGGGCCCGAGGGCAACCCATCCAAGTGGCTCGGCGGCAAGTTCGACTTCTCGGACGACGGTGGCAGGTACGTGCTCATGCTGCTGGGCGGCGTGGCTACGCCGGCGATCTACAACCCAACCATGGTCAACCTCTCCGAAATCACCTCCTATCGCGACCTCCTCGCCCCGAAATGGAAGGGCAAACTGGCGATGCTGGACCCGCGTATCCCCGGCAACGGCCAGGGGACCGCGCAATTCTGGGTCGTCACTCCCAGCCTGGGCAAGGATTTCATCAAGCAGCTGTTCGACCAGGGCGTCACCTTCACCCGTGACGACCGCCAGCTGACCGACTGGGTTGCGCACGGCACCTACGCCTTCGGCCTCGCCGCCAACGGCTTCGAGGCCGTCCAGCTCAAGAAGACGGGCGCTCCCCTCGAGTTCCTGTCGGCTGACCACTTAAAGGAAAGTGGGTACCTGACTGCCAGCTGGGGCGGCGTGGGCGCGGTGAATAGAGCCGCGCACCCCAATGCCGCCAAGGTTTACCTCGACTGGCTGCTGTCCAAGGATGGTCAGGAAGCCATGGTCAAGGCCTCCGGATATGCCAGCCGGCGCCAGGACGTGCCCACCACGGGTCTGCTCGATGCCACCATTCCCAAAGCGGGCGTGCAGTACGTAGAGATCACCAAGGAGAGCTACATCAATCAGCGGCCGGAGATCGTGCAGTACATTCAGAGCCTCATCGGGTCCTGATTGCGGCACCTGACCGTGCAACCGAGCGGTCTGTACAATGCAACCCACGTGCGAGTTAGTACTGAGAGCGAAGCTGCTCCGGATACTCCGCAACTATCACCAAGGAGGGTTATGTTGAAAGACCTACCGATTGCGTTCCGGCCACGAGCTCAATGGTTGACCATTCCGGCGGCGCTCGGGCTGCTGCTGGCAGCATGCGGCGGCACGGCAACTCCGAGCGCGCCGGCCAGCTCTACTGCTCCGGTGGGCTCAGTGGCGTCGGCCAAGCCAGCGGCCAGTGAGTCCGCCTCGGCGAAGCCCGCGGCTTCGGCCAGCACGGCGGCTTCGGCCAAGCCGGCAGCCTCGGCCAGCGCTGAGGCCAAACCCGCTGCCAACGGCTCCGCCGCGGCAAAGCCTGCCGCCTCCGGGAGCGCTGCCGCTTCGGGCGCAGCCTCGGCAGGACCAGTAACGCTGCCCACCATCCCAGCTCCGGTGCCGGTGACAGTCGACGCCAAGGCCAGCGCGTTGCTGGTCCTGGACATCAACTCGGCCGTTTGCCCGTCTCGGCCGGCCTGCATGGCGTCCGTTCCCACTATCGCCGGGCTGATCAAGAAAGCTCGGGATGCAAAGGTCCCCGTGATCTACTCCACCACGGCCAACGCCACCGTGCTGCCCGACGTGGCTCCTCAGCCGGGTGAGCCCACGGTCACCGCGAAAGCCGATAAGTTCGTGGGCACCAATCTCGAAGACCTGCTCAAGGAGCGCAAGGCCACGACCGCGGTCATTGTGGGATCGGCAGCCAACGGCGCCGTGTTGTACACCACCTTCGAAGCCAACATCCGAGGCATCACGGCCGTTGTGGCCACCGATGGCATCTCGACTGGGCCTGCCTTCGACACCTTCCTGACGGAATACCAGCTGCTCAATCAACCCGGAGCGGCAAACGCCGACAACAAGCCCTTGACGCCCAACGCGGTGACGCTCAGCAAGAGCGACCTCATCACCTTCAAGTAGCCCGGCGGTGTGGAACTGGCGTCCTTCCCTGGGCGCCGGTGGCGAACGGCGAGCGGCTGACTTCCTGAAGCGTCAGGGTTATCGCATCGTCGCCCGAAACTGGCGGCACCAGCTGGGCGAGGTAGACGTCATCGCACGAGACGGCACGGAGCTGGTATTCGTGGAGGTGCGGACTCGATCGGGAGCCACCATGGGCACTCCCGAGGACTCCGTCGCCGATGACAAGCAGCGCCGCCTCGCCCGGCTGGCGGAGGCGTACGTCGTGCAAAGCGGATACGAGGGTGACTGGCGGATAGACGTAGTTGCCATAGACCACAACGGCATCCGCCACCTGAAGAACGCGGTTTCCCTGTGGTGAAGACCGCTATGCCCGAAGCTCGGCACCTCCTGTCGCGCTGAAGTCGCCGTCGAACGCCAGTGGACTCACGCAGGAATCAGCGGATCTCGCCGTTGTTCGCGCGGACGTAGCCCAGCACGATTTCGTCGATGACCTTCTCCACCGGCGCCCAATCGTCGGTGAAGACGGTCGGATCCGCGGTCACCTCACGCACACGACCCGACCGGAGAGCGGTTTCCGCCACCTGACGCAACGTAGGGTCCGAAAGCTGCCCGGCGTTGGCGGCAAAGCTGGACAGCTCCGCGGCCGAGTTCGTTCCCACGATGATGCTGTTGATCTGCGGCGCCGGCAGATCGATGACGAAGACATTTGGGAAGACAGCCTTCATCGTACTGGCCACAACGTCCACCAGGCGGTAGTCCGTCTCGGTGCGTCCGGCGTTGAGGACCGCCACGCCATTGGGCGTGAGATGGTCCCGGACCTGCTGAAAGAACTCGCGCGTGGTCAGGTGGAACGGAATGTAGGGCTGGCGATACGCGTCGATGCCGATGATGTCATAGCGCTTGGGAGTGGTGGTGATGTAGTACCGACCGTCCTGGGCGATGGCGTTGAGGTTTGGCTCGTTCATATCGAAGAAGCGCCGCCCCACCTCGATGATCTTCGGGTCGATCTCCACGCCGTCGATCGGGATAGGGCCATAGACCGAGGTGAGATCCCGAGCGATGGTGCCGGCCGCCAGGCCAACGAGCGCGGCGGAATGCACCTGATCGGGCCGGAAGCCGCGGTTGAACAGCGGCGCCACCATGAAGTAGTCCCACGGCCCGCCCGTGGTGAGCTGGCCCGGGTTGTAAATCGAATGGATGGCGTGGCCCTCGTCGAGGATGAGATTGTTCTGCGGTCCGGTCGGCGTGTCCTGCTGAACGACCTGGATGTAGTAGTACGCCGACTCGGTAGCGTAGATCAGACGGCCGAAGCTCGGCGGTCGCAGAACGGCCTCGGGCAGCACCGCCAGGCACGCCACGGGCAGCAGCAGCCAAAAATACCAGCTCCGAAATCGCCACAGGCCAATCACGGACAGCCCCAGCAGAGCCAGCGAGAGCACGTACAGCGTTCGCGGCGTGCCGATGGCGGGTATGAGCACGAATACCGGAACCACCGTGCCCAGGATGCTCCCCAAGGTCGAGAGCGCGTAGATCCGTCCCGCCACGTTGCCGGCGTGGCCAACGTCACCCATGGCCAGGCGGATGGCAAAGGGCGAAACGCAGCCGAGCAGTGTGATCGGAACGGCGAACAGCAGAACCACGCCGAACAGCGATCCCAGGAACAGCCCCGCATCCAGGTTGGCGAAGCCGATCGACGAGAAGCTGAGGATGGGACGGGCAACCACGGGAATGACCCCCGTGGCGAAGGCCGCCCAAGCGGTGATTTGAAAGAGCACCCGCGCTGAAGGGTGCCGGTCCGCCCAGCGCCCGCCGATGAAATAGCCGGCCGTAAGGTAGAGCAGCACCAGGCCAACCAGCACCGCCCAGATGTACAGCGATGTTCCGAAATAGGGCGCCAGCAGCCTCGACCCCGCCAGCTCGACCGCCAGCGACGTGAATCCGCTCACAAAGACCAGCGGCAGGAGAAGGTCGGCAGTGCCGAGTGCCGGCGGAGTGCCGAGTGCCGGCGGAGTGCCGAGTGCCGACGAAGTGCCGAGTGCCGGCGAAGTGCCGAGTGCCGAGTGCCGAGTGCCGACCTTGTTCGTCCCCGGCTCCTGTTCGGCGGCTATGTCGAGCCTCCCGAAACAGCTCCCGAATCTCCGGAGGAGGTGCAATCCTCGGCACTCGGCACTCGGCACTCGGCACTCCGCCGGCACTCGGCACTCCGCCGGCACTCGGCACTCCGCCGGCACTCGGCACTCCCGCCGGCACTCGGCTCGATAAAGGTCGCGGTGCACACCCAACCGGTCGCAGGATGGAGCCAGCGCATCCAGCGCTCCAAACCGTCGTTCGGGTCCAACGTGAGCAAGCGCCGTGGCGGCTCGGCGTAACCCACCGCCAGGACCGAATGGCTCCACTGCCGGCTGGGCGCTCGATAGCAATTGAGCACGACGGGCAAGCCCGCGTCTAGGCTGCGGGCAATAGGCTCCCAGCGGACCACGAACCGTGTGCGCGATCGCACGCTGATGCCAGCCAGCATCGCGGCCTGCTCGATGCCCCTATCCAGCGCAGAATGACCTCCGACGTACGCCAGAATCGGCGGCCCGGACTTATCCCTGAAGCCAGTGGCCAGCTCGATGGTCCTCACCAGCGCCTCGGACCTGGCGCCGATCAGCTGCAGAACCGAAGCCGCGCAGACGAGCGTGCAGCGCGGCCCGTAGTTGCGCACCAGCCAGGACGACGTTTCCACGCGGGGAAGGTCCGGACAAACGACCTCCCTGATGGCAGCCGGCGGAGAGAGCCTGAAAGGCGGTGGCGAGATGGGCAAGCCCCTTGAGCATAGGCCAACCCATGCCCGGAACCCAAGGGACCCTTGCTAGGATGTACATGAGACATCTGTTCAAAGGAGAGCACGGTGGAGGAGGAGCAGGAACCTTTCAAGCGCATCGACGTCTCGACCGCCCGTCAGATGATCGAGGCGGGGGGCATCCGCGTCATCGACGTTCGGGAGCCCAATGAGTATGCGTCGGGGCATGTGCCCAACGCGGAGCTGATCCCTCTGGGGCAGATTCTGGCCAAGCCGCTGGAGCACATCCGCGCCGACCAGCGCACGATCTTCGTGTGCGGGGTGGGGCAGCGCAGCGCCGTCGCCGCCGAGATGGCTGTGGCCGTGGGGGCCTTCGACATATTCAATATGGAAGGCGGGACAAAAGCCTGGATTGAGAGCGGCTTCCCGACCGAGCGCTGACGTGGCTGCCGCCGGCGGGGGTGGCGCGCCATCCCTGGACTTCTCCAATCCCCTGCAAGCGCTTGTCGCGCTGGCAGTTATCGCGCTTGTCTGCTACGCCGTATACCGGCTGTTCGCCTGATTCTGACCTGCCGCTAGCACCCTCGATGTAACCTCTGGGCCACCATGTGGGCATGAAACGTGCTCACTCGTTATATCTACGTAAAAAGCGTGCACATCGCTCACTTGCCGTGGTATGCTGTCGCTCTTAGGCGCGTGGACTGACAGCGTTCAATGAGAATTGGCCCGGTACGGTTAACGGCACTCCGGCGCCTGCCCGCGCGGCAAGCGCTCCTGTTCCTCTGCGTCGCCGGGTTGAGCGTCCTATCCGGACCCGTAAGCGCCAGCGCTCAGACTGACTCTCCGGAAGCGTCGGACGGCTCGGACGTTCCTTCGGCCAGTCCAGCCGTTGGCCAGCCCGGTCCCGCCATCGCCGTCAAGCTCGGCTTCGACGGAGCAGCCAAAGTCGGCGGCTGGCTGCCCGTGCAGGTGCAGGTGAGCAACGACGGCAGCTCCATCACCGGCGAGCTGCAAATCGAGATCGACGACAGCGGCGTCAACCGCCAGCGCGCCTTCAACGCCCGCCCTACGAGCGTCTACACGGTGCCCGCCAGCTTGCCGAGCCACTCGCGCAAGCAGTACGAGATCGACGTCTTCCTGCCCTTTCCCACCAAGGCCCTCACGGTGAAGCTGGCGACCGACCAGGGCGTGCTGGTGCAGCAGACCGCCCAACTTCAGGCGCTGAGCGCCAGCGAGGTCCTGTGCGGCACGCTCGCTCGGAACCAAGACTTCTTCCAGCAGCTCAAGAACCTCGACCTGCCGGGCCGCCAGGGTAAGAAGCCCTTCGTGGTGGCCATGAAGCCGGAAGACGTGCCGCCGCGGCAGTATGCCATGTCCTCCCTAGATTGCCTGATCGTGAACAACGTCTCGCTCACTGGCCTCACGGACGACCAGAAGGGAGCGATCCTTGGCTGGGTCGAAAACGGCGGCTTGCTGGTGCTGGGTGGGGGCTCCGGCTGGCAGAAGACGTTCCAGCCGCTGCCCAAGGAGCTGCTCCCGGTAGACGTCAGCGGCGTACGCTCGGTACCCTCGCTCTCATCGCTCGCAGATTTCGCTCACCAGCCCATCAAGGGTGACGGTCCCTGGCTGGTGTCGACCGGAAAGCTGGTGGACGGCGAGGTCGTGGTCGATCAGAATGGCATCCCTATCATGGTCGGCGCCAAGCGCGGCAAGGGGACGGTCCTGTATCTGGCCGCGGACCCAACGTCCGAGCCGTTGAACACGTGGAACGGCAACGCCGCGCTGTGGAAGTACATCATGGCGTACAACTCCACGCCCCTAGCGGTGTTTCCCTTCTTCAACTCGTTTGGCGGGCTGGCCACTATCCAGAATTGGGGCCAGCCGCCACGTACCGCGATCTTCAACATAGCCGGCGTCGACCCGCCTTCCGTGCGCTGGCTGATCCTGTTCATCGCGCTGTACGCGCTGGTGCTGGGACCGTTGAACTTCCTGCTGCTGCACGTCAGCGGGCACAAGGCCTTGGGGTGGGTGACAGTCCCGGTCCTCATCCTTGCGGGCGCGCTCGTCACTCACCGCTTTGCCGAGCTGTATCGCGGCAGCGACATCATCCTCAACAAGATCTCGGTCATCCGCTCTGAGGGAAATTCGGTCGAGGCCAACGTCCGCAGCTACGTCTCCCTGTACACACCCAGGAAGGGCGACTTCAGTGTGCTCGTCCCCGGCAACGCCTCCGTCACGAGCTATGCCCGGCCCGCTGCCAGCACGTCGAGCGGCAGCCCGGACGTAACGCCACCATGGGTTCTCAAAGTGAACGAGAGCACTGTTCAGAACCGCATCGCCATGCCCCTGGAGGGGTCCAGCACAGGCAGCTTCCTGGCCGACAGCCAGGTGCGGCTGCCCGGCAAGTTCACCTCGGAACTGAAGGTCAATGGCGAGAGCCTCAGCGGCGCCATCGTCAACAAGACGGGGCAGCCGGTCGACGACGTCGTCCTGGCCCTTGGTGGCGCAGTGCAATACGTGGGCCGGATGAACAACGGCGAGCGCAAGATCGTGAGTTTGGCGTTCGATCCGCAGGCGCCCTCCACCGGACCGGACTCAGCCAAGGTCAAAGCGGCGTTGACAGGCTCCAGCAGCCAGAGCGAGACCACCAGGACAAATCGAGAAAGCATTCTCGACGCCTTCCTGGGATCGAGCACCAGCGCCCAGCCGGCCGGGCTCAGCGGCCTGACGCTTCTAGGCTGGATGCCGAGCTCCCCACTGCCTTTGCAGGTGGCCGACCAGCATCCCAGCGTCAACGAGACCAACCTGTTCGTCACCAGCCTGGGCTTCAGCTTCCCGCGGGGCGCAAGCGTCGTCGTCCCGCCGGCATTGATTGGCACGAAGCAGATCGGCACGTTCTCTACGAATTTCCAGCGCCCCGGTCAATATGACCTCAATCCAGCGGGGTCGTTGGCTATCGAGTTCTCCCTCCCTGTGCGCGCCACGGACATGATGAGCAACAATCTGGTGCTGCACATGGTGGGACACTACGCCGGGAACCAGCGATTGAGCGCTCGGGCAACAGCAGGCGACCCCCTTGGCCAGATATACCTCTACAACTGGCAGTCGGCTGACTGGGATGCGCAGGATTTCGCCTGGGGTGACAATCCCATAGCCGATCCCGCTCCTTACCTGTCGGCCACCGGCGCATTGAGGCTGCGCTACACCTACAAGCCGCCGCCACAGCTGCCTACGGCCAGCCTTCAGTTCAGCCTCGACCTCACCGACGAGGGTCAGCTGCGATGAGCTACCTGGAGGTCAGGCACCTTTCTAAACGCTACGGCAGAACCAACGGCGTACTGGACGTTTCGTTCGACGTCGATACGGGCACGGTCTTCGGTCTTGCCGGCCCCAACGGCGCCGGCAAGAGCTCGCTCACGCGCATGCTGGCGACACTGGTACGGCCGACCAAGGGCCAGATCACGATTGATGGGCTCGACGCCATGCGCAAGGCCAGGACCGTGCGCGGCTGGATCGGCTACGTTCCGGACGTATTCGGCCTGTACGAGCGGACCAAAGTTGGGGAATATCTCAACTTCTTCGGGCGCTGCTTCGGCATGCCCTGGCGAATCAGGCAGTCAGCCATTGTAGAGCTGCTCAAGTTGGTCGATCTGTACGATTTCCGCTTCGCCGACTGCCAATCGCTCTCGCGAGGGCAGCAGCAGAAGCTTCTGATTGCGCGAGCCCTGCTCAACGAGCCCCGCCTGCTGGTGCTGGATGAGCCACTGACCGCGCTCGACAGCCAGAGCCGGCTGGAGATGCTCGAGGTCCTCCGCGAGCTGGCCTCAATGGGCAAGGCGATAGTCATGTCCAGCAATGCCATTGGCGATCTGGTCGACGTCTGCGATCGCATCGGGCTGATGGCAGCCGGCCAGCTGACGGCGGTGGGCACAGTGCCTGAGCTCGTGAGAGAGCTGGAGGTTGCGCACCGGATGCGGCTCGTGGTCCTTCAAGATGCCGACGTGGCGCTGCGCGTTCTGAACGAATCGAGCGATGTAACGGAAGTCGAAGCGTCGCGCAACTGGTTCAGCTTCACCTGCCACGGCGGGCAGGCCGGCCAGGCACAGCTGCTCACCCAGCTCATAGCCGCTGGCGTGAAAGTCGCTCAATATGCACCTATGCAGCAGCCACTGCACGAATTGGTGGCCTCGGCCCCGCCTACACCGGTCTCACCGGACCAATCGCGGCCGTGAGCGCGGCAGCGGGCCGCGGATCCCTCGTGGAGACCGGTTCATGGTCATGAATCCCGTGCTCATCCACGAACTGCGCGCCCGCATGCGCGGGGGACAAGCCTATCTGCTGCTTATGGCCATCATCTTGATCTTCGGCGGCGTGACGCTGGCCACCTTCTGGTCGGTGACCAACGTTCTGCGTCCCAACGCTCCACTCACCGTGCCTTTTGCCGGCGCCGGAAACCAGGCCAACCCCGGTCCGCAGATCGATCGCATTCTGATTGCCCAGCGGGGCGCGATCTTCTTCCTGATCATGTCGTTGTGGGCCATCATCATCGCCGCGTTGATCGTGCCCGGAGCTACGAGCGGGAGCATTGCCCGCGAGCGGGAAACTCACACTCTGCCTCTGCTGCTCGGCACGCCACTGAGCCCGCTGAGCGTGGCCGTTGGCAAGCTGCTGGCCGCGGGAAGCTACGTCGCTCTCGTTGGAGCGGCCAGCGTCCCGCTGTTCATCCTGGTCATCATGTTCGGAGGGATACCGCCGGACCAGATTGTGTCGGTGGTGCTGATCTTTCTGGTGACCACCTTTGCCTTCACATCGCTGGGCGTGTTCATCTCTTCGATTTCACGGAATGGCTTGCTGGCGGCGTTAGCCACCTATGGCATCGTGCTGGCGTTGACTGTCGGTTCCTACCTCGTATTTCTGCTCTCGAGTCCCCTCAACAAGGCTGTCAACATGAAATACACGCTGTATTTCAGCCCGCTCGCAGCGGTCATGTCGGCTCTTACCCAAACCAACTCCCAGCTCAGCACCATCCTCGGCCAGGTATTCCGTGAGCCTGGAACGCGGGTTGCGGGTGAATGGTGGGCATTGGGCCACTACCCCTTGTGGTGCATCACCACGCTGGCCTATCTGCTGGCCGGTGTCGTGCTGCTGCTGGCAACGAGTCGAGTCATCAACCCGCTGCGCAGGTGGCTGTAACCGGGGCCTTCGCCGGGAGGATCTGACATGCTGAATTCCGTACGACAAGAAGCCGAATTCCTGGGCAGGCTGGCTGAAATTGGCCGGCTGCTCAAGCTCCAGTCGGCCATCGTTTGGATGCTGCGCAGCCTCGCGTTCGCATTGGCCGTCGATGCCGTCATGCTGGCGGTCGCCCGCTATCATGCCTTCACTCCCCCGGCGTGGCTGCTGCTGGCCCTTCCTGCCGCCCTGGCCGGCGTCGGGCTGGCCGTTGGCTCCGCGCAGCGCTATCCGCCGCAGATCATCGCTCAGCATGCCGACCGAAGACTGGCCCTCAAAGAGCGGCTGACGACCGCCCTCGAGCTGCAGACCGGTAGGAGCACCGGGGTGCTCGCCGAAGCGCAGATGGACGACACCATGTGGCACGTCAGGCGAATCGAGCCATGGCGCTCGTTCGCGCCACGTATGCCCGATCGTGAGGGTAAATTCGCGCTTGGCGCGATTGTCCTCACCGCGGCGCTCATTGCCCTGCCCAACCCCGGGAAAGCCGCCATCCAGCGTCAGGCGGCCGTGGCGGAGGCCATCAAGCAGGAAGCGCAGAAGCTCCAGAAGACCGCCACGGACATCAAGCAGAACGAGGACCTGACCGGCAACCACTCTCAGGACCAGCAGACGATCGATCAGATTCTGGCCCAGCTGCAGAAGCAGCTGCAGCAGACCTCTTTGAGCGCGGATCAAGCCCTGGCGAAGCTCGAGGAAGCCCAGCAACGGCTGCAGGCCAACCAGGACAGCAATGCCGACCAGCTGGCGGAAGCGCTCCAAGCGCTGGCGGCGAACTTCGACGAGCAGCCCCTGCTGCAGCAGGTAGCGCAGGACATCCGCAGTGGCGACTACAACGCCGCCGCTCGGGACCTGAACGCCCTGGGTCAGCAGGCGTCCTCGCTCAGCGGGGATCAACGTGACAGCCTGGCAGCGAGCCTGCGCGCCGCCGCCGCGGCACAGGCTAAAGCCGGCAACAGCCAGCTGAGTGACTCGCTGGGTCAGGCTAGCGACGCCCTGAACGGAAGCCAGGCCGACGCCACCGCAGCTTTCCGCCAGGCAGCCGGCAGTCTGCAGAATGGCGGTCAACGATCGCAAGCTCAGCAGAATCTCAACCAGGCCCTGAACCAGGTGCAGCAAAGCGCCAACAGCTTCGCGCAGGCCACCGGCAGCGAAGGGAGCGCGGCCAACTCAGGCTCGAGCTTCAACTCCGGCGCAACGCCGTACGACGATTCCACGGATGGGCTGGGGCAGCCGGGTTCCCTAGGTCAGAACGGGCAGCAGCCCGGAGCAGGGCAGCCGGGCGACGGGCAGCCGGGCAGCGGCACGGGCGATGGCTCCGGTTCCGGCAGCCAGAGCGGGGAAACCGTCTACACCGGATCGGGCAGCCACTTCGAGGGCGTACCCGGCCAGCAGGGTGCCAGCGGCCAGGTAGCCACGTCCGACGACAACAGCCTGGCAGATCCGGCCCAGAACGACTCGAACGTCCCCTACGAGCAGGTTATCGGCCGCTATCAGCAGCAGGCCAGCCAGGCCATGGATAGAGCGGCGGTCCCGCTGAGCTACCGGCAAATCGTGAAGGACTATTTCTCGTCACTGGCCCCGAGACGCTGACGGCACGGCTGGGGGACGAAGCCATGAGGTGCGCCGACATTCTCTGTCCGTTCGCCCCGTAACGTACATCCGACAGGAGCGAGACCCACTTGATAGACGCGACCGAGCTCGAGCTGACTCCGCAAGACTTCACCAACATCGCCCAGTCGATGGAGGAAGAGATAGGTCATGTCATCGTGGGCCAGCGCGAAGTCGTCCACGGCATTCTCATCTGCGTGCTAGCCGGCGGCCATGTGCTGCTCGAGGGCGTGCCGGGACTGGGCAAGACCATGCTCATCCGCACACTGTCGGAGGTGCTGGACGTGCAGTTCAGCCGCATTCAGTTCACTCCGGACCTGATGCCGGCCGACATCACCGGCAGTAACATCATCGCCGAGGATCATCTGACCGGCGGCCGCCACTTCCAGTTTCAGCCGGGGCCGATCTTCGCCAACCTCGTACTGGCCGACGAGATCAACCGAGCGACGCCGAAGACACAGTCCGCCCTCCTGGAGGCGATGCAGGAGCGGCAGGTGACGGTGGCCCGCACCAGGCATCACCTGCAGGAGCCCTTTTTCGTCATGGCGACGCAGAACCCCATCGAGATGGAGGGCACCTACCCACTGCCCGAGGCTCAAGTCGATCGCTTTCTCTTCAAGCTCACCATTGGCTACCCCTCACAGGAAGAGTTGGTGGACATCGTCAGCCGGACCACGGCGCGCGAGCTACCGCACGCGCGAAAAGTGGCCACGGGCGAGACCGTCTTGCGCATGATCACCCTGGCCCGGGACCTGCCCATCGCTCGGCCCGTGGTGGATTACGTCGCTCGTTTGGTCATGGCTACCCATCCCGGCTCTGAGTACGGCGGTGAAGCGAATCAGTACGTCCGGTTCGGGTCCAGCCCGCGTGGGGCGCAGTCGATCGTCACCGCCGCGAAGATCCACGCCATGCTGCAAGGCCGCTACAACGTGGCGTTCGAGGACGTCCGCTTCGTGGCCCTGCCCGCGCTGCGGCATCGCATCATCCTCAACTTCGAGGCGGAGGCGGAAGGCATCACGCCCGATTCCATCGTTCGCGATATCTTGCGCAACGTTCCGGAGCATGCCCGGTAGGGCAATGCCCCGGTTGGCCATTCTGATGGGTCCCTGGCAGCATGGCGGCTAGCGTGTACCTCCCGCCGGCCCTGCTGCGACGGCTCGAGCGCTTTGCGCTGGTAAGCCGTAAACGCATCGCGAGCCCGGTCAAAGGTGAGCGGCGCAGCATCCAGCGGGGCACCTCCATGAACTTCGTCGACTATCGCCAGTACGTGCCCGGAGACGACGTCACGCAGATCGATTGGAACGTCTACGGCCGGCTGGACAACCTGGTGGTCAAGCTGTTCGAGGACGAGCAGAACTTCATCGCGCACGTCCTGGTGGACAACAGCAAGTCGATGGACTGGGGCGAGCCGAACAAGCTCAGCCTAGCGCTGCGGCTCGGCAGCGCCCTGGCCTACATGGGCTTGAGCAATTTCGACCGCGTGCGCTGCGCCACGTTCTCCGACGCCGTCGGCACCACCTTCGGCCCGGCGCATAGTCCCAGGGACGCTCACGCCCTGTTCGCCTACTTCTCCAGCGTGGTGCCGGCGGGCGGGACCAACCTCGAAGCTTCTTTGAAGGCATACGCCCTCCAGAACCGCCAGCCGGGTCTGGCCATTGTGATTACCGACCTCCTGTCGCACAGCAACTTCGAAGCGGGCATCCGGGCGCTGTTGCAGCGCCGTTTCGAAGTGGTGCTGCTGCACGTGCTTGCTCCGGCGGAGGTCCATCCGCCGATCGGCGGCGATCTGAAGCTGATCGATCGGGAGACTGGCCGGTTCGTCGACGTCACGCTGAACCAACGCGCCATCAACCTTTATCGAGAGCGCTACGCACGCTGGACGGCGGCCATCGAGAGCTTCTGTTCGCGGCACGACGTCCTCTATGAGCGCATCGAGAGCAGCGAAGAGCTCGACCGGCTGCTGTTCTTCAACCTGCGCAAGCGAGGACTGGTGGCGTGAGCTTCGTCGCGCCGCTGGCGCTGGCCTTTGGGCTGGCAATCCCAATCCTCATCATCTTCTACCTGCTCAAGGTGCGCCGCCACGATCTCGAGATCTCCTCCACCTACCTGTGGGAGCAGCTGCATCGCGATCTGGTGGCTCACGAGCCGTGGCAGCGTCTCAAAACGACCCTGCTCCTGCTGCTCCAGGTCCTGCTGATGGCGCTGCTCACCTTCGGCCTGGCCCGACCCTTCTTCACGGCTAACGCCCAGGCCAGCGATAACGTGGTGCTGCTGCTGGACTCGTCCGCCAGCATGCAGAGCACCGACGTGAAGCCCAGCCGCTTCGAGGCGGCCAGAGCCGCGGCGCAGCAGATTGTCAACCGTCTGAGCGACGATGCAACCGGCACGATCGTGCGCGTCCGCGATCATCCCGACATCCTGGTGCAATCCGCCACTAAAGCCCAGCTCACCGACACTCTGAATCACGCCCAGGTCACCAGCGGCAGCACCGACATGAAGCAGGCGCTGCAGCTGGCGCTGTCGCTCAACAAGGGGCACAGCCGCAGCCAGATCTTTGTGATCAGTGACGGCGCTTTCCCGGATATACAGGACCTTCAGACCGGCGACGCAGACATCCATTTCATTCCGATCGGCAGCTCCGGCGAGAACCAGGGAATCACCAACCTCAGCGCGCGGCCGGATCCCAACGATGCCCAGGTGCAGCACGTGTTCGTGCGCGTCCAGAACTTTGGCGACGCGCCCGGCAGCAATCTGCTGAGCCTGTACGTGGACGGAAAGCTCGTGGACAGCGCCGACGTCCAGATGCAGGCCAAGGGCAAGTTCGAGCACGTGTTCGACAACCTGCCGCCCAATGCCAAGGTCGTTGAGGCGCGGCTGCGGGACGTCGGGCAATTTCCCGCCGACAAGTCGGCCTGGCTCGTGCTGAATCAGGCCGGGACGTACAAGATCTTGCTGGTCACCGTCAACAATTTGTTCCTGGAGAAAGCCGTCAACCTGCTGCCCAACGTGGAGGTGTTCAAAGCGGACCCTCGGCGATACGCGGGCATCGACCCCAGCCAATATGACGTCTTCGTGTTCGACGGATTCCTACCACCCGATCTGCCGAACGGCAACATGCTGTTGATCAACCCTCCCGCGACAGACTGGCTCGAAGTGCAGACCGACCCAGTCAATCGTCCCAAGGTCACCTCGTTCGAGGACAGCGATCCCCTGCTGAGCTACGTGCAGTTCGGCGACCTCCAGCTGCAGCGCGCGCGGGTCGTGGATGCGCCTTCCTGGGCGCACGTCCTGGCAGCGTCCGGCAGCACACCACTCCTGCTCTCAGGGAACAACGCTGGCCGCAGGATGGTGATCCTGCCGTTCGACCTCCACTGGTCGAATTTCGGCTTGCTCAGCGGCTTCCCCATCTTCATCTCCAACGTCATGAGCTACCTTCAGCCGGGCGACGCTGCCCAAATCAAGGCGCCCTCCGCCGGCGACAGCGTCCTGATTCAGCCGCTGCCACAAGCCGACGAAATCACCGTGCACCGGCCGGACGGTTCAACGCGCAGCTTCAAACCCGCCGGAAAGCCCGTGGGCTACACCGATACCGATGCCATCGGCCTCTATCAAGTAGATCAGAAGGCGCAGGGCAAGCTCATCCAACAGCAGCTGTTCGCCATCAACCTCACCGACCCGCGCGAATCGGACATCGCGCCGCGCGCCGCGCTCAACATCGGTGGCTCGGTGCTTCGTCCCAACGACACGGTGGAATGGACGCCGGCCAAGCATGAGTTCTGGCCCTGGGTGCTCCTGGCCGCCATCGGCCTCCTAACCTTCGAGTGGTACTGGTTCCATAGACGTGCGTGACTTGATGAGTGCCGAGTGCCGAGTGCCGAGTGCCAGGTGCCAGGTGCCGAGCGCCGAATCTTGGGGCGCCAGCACCAGGGTTCGGGGCGGAAGGCCCCAGACGACAAGCGAAACTGGACGAGCTGGAGTGCATGGTGAGTAGCGCCCGCCGCTTCGAAGATCTGCTTGCTTGGCAGAAAGCACGGTCGCTGGCCGCCGCAATTTATCGGGTCACGCGCAAGCGCGACCTTGCGCGTGACTTTGGATTAGCCGGCCAACTCCAGCGCGCAGCCGCCTCGATTATGCCGAACTTGGCTGAAGGCTTCGAGCGGAACAGTCGAGCCGAATTCCACTATTTCGTCTCGACAGCAAAAGGTTCCTGCGCTGAGGTGCGCTCACTGCTGTACTTGGCCGGCGATGCAGGCTATCTCGATCCCGGGGAATTCGAACAGCTGTTGCAGCAGGCCGAAGAGGTCGGACGGCTGATTGGTGGTCTGCGAGTCTCCATCGAAAGGCGCGGCAGTGCCGGCTTCCCATCTGAGAAAGTCACTTCGCCAACCAAGCAAGCTCCGCACTCGGCACCCAGCACGCGGGACCTTCAGTCCGAGAAACTCACGGCGCCGCCTCCGACACCTCGGCACCCGGCACTCGGCACTCGGCACTCGGCCCCCAGCGGTTCGGCCCCCAGCGGTTCCGCCCTCCTAAGCCATGATCACCCTTAACTTCCTCTATCCGCTGGCGTTCGTGCTGCTGGCGCTGGTGCCGCTGACGCTGTACGTGGCGTATCGGAGCGGGGTGCACATGCCCCGCGACCAGGCCATCTTCAGCCTGACGCTGCGTCTGATGGTGCTGCTCCTGCTGGTCACGGCGCTGGCTTCACCGCGCATCGTGCAGCGAGCCCAGAGCCTGTCCACGGTGTTCCTGCTCGACGCCTCGGATAGCGTGACGGGCGACCAGGTGAACGCTGAGATCAACTGGGTTCGCACGGCCCTCAAGAGTATCGGCCTCAAAGATCAGGCCGGCGTAGTCGTGTTCGGACAGAATGCGCTGGTCGACGAGCCGCTGTCGCACCTCGAAGACCTGCCCGCCATCAACTCCAGCCCGGTGAAAACCCGAACCGACCTTGCGGACGCCATTCGCTTGGGCATGGCCCTGCTCCCCAACACCACGGCCCGCCGCATGGTCATCCTGTCCGACGGTAACGAGAACCTGGACAAGGCCATTGACCAGGCCAGGATCGCCGGCGCCGCAGGCGTGCAGATCGATTTCGTGCCTATCGCCAAGAACGACGATCCTGAGGTCTACGTCAAGCAGGTGCAGTCTCCTCCGACGCTGCGTGAAGGAGAGTCGTTCTCGGTATCCGTAACCGTCGAATCGAACATCGATACGTCTTCACGCATCCGCCTGCTGACGGATGGGCAGGTATCCACCGAGGAGACCGTCCAGATCCGGCGCGGCACGAACTCGTTCATCTTCGATCACCGGCCGCTGGATAGCGGGGCTCATAATTTCCAGGCCAGCATTGAGCCGGCCGAGGACACGGTCGCCGAGAACAACACCGGCAGCGCGTTCACCAATGTGAGCGGCAAGCCTCGGGTCCTCATCGTCGAGAACCAGGCGGGCGACACCGCGGCGCTGGCAGCCGCGCTCGAATCGGATGGCACGCACGTGGAGACCGTGAACCCCAGCGGGATGCCTTCGGATCTGCCGACGCTGCGGAACTACGACACCCTGATCCTCGCCAACGTACCGGTCAGCGCCATCACCGCGGCGCAGATGCGCGTGGTCAAGACGTATGTCCAAGACCTCGGCGGCGGGCTTGTGGTGATTGGCGGCGACAAGAGCTATGGCACAGGCGGCTACAACAAGACCCCCCTCGAAGACGTGCTGCCGGTGACGTCCGAGGTTGCTCCTCGGCGGAACATCCCCAGCACGGCGGTGTTCTTCATCATCGAATCGCTCGAGAGCAACCTCGGGATCGACATTTCCAAAGAAGCGGCCAAGGGCGCCATCAATGCCCTTTCCCCGCTCGATGAAGTAGGCGTCAGCGACGGTAACCAGGACGTTGCCATCCCGCTGCAGAAGGTCACCAACAAGCCCGACCTGGTCGCCAAGGTAGACGGTCTGCAGGTTGGCGACCCGGCCAGCTACAAGCCGTTTTTCGATGCCGCCCACAAGGCGCTGCTGGAGAGTGACGCCAAGGTCAAGCACATCATTCTGCTGGGCGATGGCGACGCCACCGACACGTATGAAGACCAGATCAAGGCCATCGCCAACGACAAGATCACCGTGTCCGTGGTTGGCACGAACGTCTTGCCGCAGGATCTGCTGCTGCTCCAGAACATCGCGTTATGGGGCAAGGGTCGCTACTACGACGGCAACGATCCGTTCGACATCCCGAGCCTGCTGCTGCGCGAGACGCAGCTCGTGGCCAAGCCGGCCATCGTCGAGGAGAACTTCCAGCCCCTGCTCACCAACGTCAGCCCCATCATGAATGGCATCGACCCCACCAAGCTGCCGGAGCTGAAAGGGTACGTGGCTACAACACCCAAGCCGACCGCCCAGCCCGTGCTGGCCTCGGCCCAGGGGGACCCCATCCTGTCCGAATGGCAGTACGGTCTGGGCCGTGTGGTTGCCTGGACCTCGGACACCAAGGGGCAGTGGGCCTCACAGTGGATTACCTGGCCGGATTTCGCCAAGTTCTGGACGCAGGTCATCAAACGCACGCTGCCCGGCGAGATCGAGCAGAACCTGCAAACGACCATCCTGGCCCAGGGCGATCAGGCTCAGATAACCGTCGACTCTCAGGACGCCGATCGGCAGCTTCAGAATTTTCTGCCGACGAACGCCACCATCTTCGATCCTTCGGGCCAGAAGAGCCAGGTGGCCCTCGACCAGGTGGCCCCAGGCCGCTACCAAGGCTCCTTCCCCACCAACGCCGAGGGAACCTACTTGGTCCAGGTGACCCAGGCCAATGCGCAGGGTCAGATTATCGCCGCGCAGAGCAAGGGATACGTCGTGCCTTATTCGCCTGAGTACCAGGTGCTGGGCACCAACGTCAATCTCCTGCAGCAGCTCGCCGCCGCTACAGGAGGTCGCGATCTGCTGGACGCGGCTCAGGCCTTCAACCACGACCTTGCCGCAGCTGGCGGCGCCCAATCGATTTGGCAATTCCTGGCCGCCGCGGCACTCCTGCTCTTCTTGCTGGACGTCGCCAGCCGCCGGCTGCGCATAGCGCCAAACGACCTGGTGACGCTGTGTCAGGTCCTGTGGGCGAGGTATCGGCCGCCGCCGCTGCAGACGCATCACGCCGCTGTGCGGACGGCGTCGGGGCTGGAGCCGGTAGCCAACTTCGGCGAAGTTGCCAGTCCCGAAGAGCAGCGCCGCGGCCGGCAGACTACCAGGGAGCAGACCGGACTCCCAGCCGAGCGACCGTCTGCTCGTCCTCGCGAGGACGCCGTCTCCAAGGACGCCGTCCGAAACCGGCTGTTCGAAGCCAAGCGCCGGGCGGCGGAGCGCAGAGCCAGATAGCAGGCCAATGTGCACCGAGCAGGCGATCTGCCTGTTCACGATCGCTCTTTTCGCCGGCTCGTTTGCTCCCGGCCGTCGATACCCAATCGCTATAATGCGCGATGTCTCTCTTGGGGAGTCGTCTAGCGGTAGGACACGTGACTCTGGATCACGGTGCCGGGGTTCGAATCCCTGCTCCCCAGCTCAAACCCGCTCCAACTGCCGAATGGGCCACTGTGATTGCGTGACCGGCCGACAATATGCTCAAATTTGCTAGGAACATCAGTGCCAGATAACCCACAAACCGAACGACGCGCACCGCGCAATCGCCTGACTCGCTGGGCGGCCATGGCCGCGGCCGCCGGCCGTTATCGTGAAGGGCGCATCAGCATCGAGCAGGCGGCGAAAGAGGCGGGCGTCACGCTCGACGAGTTCCAGCAGTTCCTGCAAGACAGCCCGGCGCGAACCTAGAGGTGGTGCTGAGCCGCTTGGTGCAGTTCGTGCCGGCGACGGGAGCATCGCGGCCAGGCGTTCTGTCGCGGTAATGGAAGGGACGGAGACACTCAGCCCCCGGGCTTCGGCTGCTTCCCCTCGGGCATCGGCAGACACCACGTCGGCCGAAACGATTATCGTGCTCGACTTCGGCGGGCAAACCAGCCGCCTCATCGCCCGACGCGTGCGGGAATGCCACGTCTACAGCGAGTTCTTGCCGCACGACACCCCCTGGGAAGAGATCGTGCGGCGCAAGCCGCGCGGGATCATCCTGTCAGGCAGCCCCAGCAGCGTGTACGACGAGAATGCGCCGCGCTGTGATGAGCGAGTGTTCTCCGGGGAAATTCCCGTCCTGGGAATCTGCTACGGACTGCAGCTGCTGACCCATGAGCTGGGGGGCAAGGTCGAGCCGTTTCAGAAGCGTGAGTTCGGAGCAGCCGAGCTGCGCGTTGTTGAAGGCGACAGTCCGCTGTTCCGGAAGCTTTCGGGCGAGCTGCAAGTCTGGATGAGCCACGGCGACGCAGTGGCTTCACTCCCGCCGGGATTTCACGCTGTAGCCAGCACCAGCAACTCACCGCTGGCGGCAATCGACAACGGCCGTATCGCCGGGATCCAATTCCACCCGGAAGTCCTGCACACGCCCCAGGGAACCGACATCCTGCGCAACTTCCTGTTCGAGTACTGCGGCTGCCATGGAACCTGGACGGCCGGATCCATCGCCCACGAAGCGATTGAACGCATTCGGGAGCAGGTGGGCTCCCAGCGCGTGCTGTGCGCCCTGAGCGGCGGTGTGGACTCGTCGGTGGTCGCGTTACTGCTCAATGAAGCCATCGGCGACAGGCTGGTGTGCGTCTTTGTCGACAACGGCCTGCTGCGAAAGGACGAGGCCCAGCAGGTCATCGAGACCTTTGGCCGCCACTATCACCTCAATCTGGTCCACGTCGACGCCAGCGATCGCTTCCTCAACCGTCTGGCTGGAGTGGAAGACCCCGAAGAGAAGCGCAAGATCATCGGGGACGAGTTCATTCGCGTGTTCATGGCGGAGGTCGACAGCCCGCGAGTGGGGACGGTCGACTTCCTGGCGCAGGGCACCCTGTATCCGGACGTCATCGAGAGCACTTCCCACGACACCACAGCCGCCCACAAGATCAAGACGCACCACAATGTCGGCGGCCTACCCAAAGACATGCCCTTCAAGCTGGTTGAGCCGCTCCGCTATCTGTTCAAAGATGAGGTTCGGGAGGTTGGGCTTCAACTCGGGCTGCCCGAGGACATGGTCTGGCGTCAGCCCTTTCCCGGACCCGGATTAGCCGTCCGGGTGATTGGCGAGGTCACGCGCCAGCGGCTTGATACGCTGCGCGAGGCCGACGCCATCGTGGAGCAGGAGATCCGCGCGGCCGGCTTGTACCGAGATCTGTGGCAGTCGTTCGCCGTGCTCACACCACTGCGCAGCGTCGGGGTCATGGGTGACGCCCGCACGTACTCCAATGTCGTGGCCGTCAGAGCGGTGACCAGCCAGGATGCTATGACCGCCGACTGGGCGCGGCTGCCGCACGAGCTGCTGGCGCGCATCTCCAACCGCATCGTCAACGAAGTGGGCGGCGTAAACCGAGTTGTCTATGACATTACGTCTAAACCCCCTGGGACAATTGAGTGGGAATGACTAGAATCAAACTCGACTCCCTCTGAGGAAAACAGCTCATGAGTTCGTCAGCACGTTCTGCCTTGCTTGCCGCGGCGGTCGCCGCCGCCATCCTCGATGCCATTATCCTGGTCGTCTGCCTGCTATCGGGCTCGGTGCTGACCGCGATTCTGGCCGTTCTCGCCGGAGCCTTATCGGTGGGCGGTGCGCTGTACGGCAGCCAGCATCTGCTCGCCCTGCTGGCTGCTCGGGCCAAGCAGCTGGATCAAGCGAACGGCCAAATCCAGGGCCTCAGCGCTCAGCTCGCCGAGACCGCCGAAAATCTGAAGCAGACTAGGACAACAGCCGGCGCCGATGACTCCATGGAGACGCTGGACACGGCCGCGACCACCATCTCTTCGGTAGCCGACGGCTCAGCCTCGCAGCTCGACAAGGCCGAAAAGGCGCAAACCGTTGCCGCCAAGCTGGCGGAAACGATGGAGCTGGCTGAAAAGGCCACGAAGGACAACATCTCAGCGACGGAGAACGTCATCCACTCGGTCGTCGAGATCTCACGTGCCCTGGAAGAGACGGCTACCAACGCGCAGAAAGTTGCGGCGTCGTCCGAAGAAGCGGCTTCCATGGCCCAGCAGGGCGAGGACGCGGTGCGCCGCACCATCCAGAGCATCGGCCTGATCAAGCAGACTGTGCTGAGCTCGGCGGAGAAGGTTCAGCAGCTGGCAGCGCGGGCAAATCAGATTGGCGACATCGTGAAGCTGATCGACGACATCGCCGATCAGACCAACCTGTTGGCATTGAACGCCGCCATCGAGGCCGCTCGAGCGGGCGAGCAGGGCAAAGGCTTCGCCGTCGTTGCCAGCGAGGTGCGCAAGCTGGCCGAACGAACCAGTCGGGCGACCAAGGACATCAGCGAGCTCATCAAGACCACCCAGGATGAGACTGCCGCCGCGGTGGAAGCCATGCACGTGGGGTCACAGGAGGTCGAGGAGGGCTCCAACCTGGGCTCCGAGGCCGGCAATGCGCTGCAGCAGATCCTCGACAGCGTGGCCCGCAACAGCGAACAGGTCCAGAACATCTCCGCTGCCGTGGAGGAAATGACCGCGGCGGCGAACGAGATCGTGAACGCGGTCGAGAGCCAGGGCGACAAGCTGAAGAACAACAGCATGGTCACCGCCAATCTGCTGCAGGACATCGAGCAGATCAACTCCTGGGTCGAGGCAGTAGCTGCCATCGCACGCGAGAACACGGCCAGTACCCGAAGCCTCGCTCAGGCCCTGGCCGAGCGGCGTGCCGTCTATGCCCGCAACGGCAGCGCCGGGTCCCTAGCCGCCGCCCGCTAACCTCGACACGGGCAGGGGCTGCCGTCTCGTCTATCCCACGCGGTGTGTGCGGTTCGACAGAGGCCGCGCGGTGTGCAAGTTCGACAGAGCCGCGCCTGGAGCGGGCCAGCCTTCAGCCGCCCGAAGCCAGTTCATGACGCGCGTGAGACGAGACCCGAGGCCGGCTCAACTGAACCGGACGTTACGGGGAAAGCCCGCTTCGGTGCAGGAAGCCCTATGGGCTCGAGCGCGGCTTATGACCTCCGAGAAGAGCGGCTTTAGCGAGAACGAGCCGCCAGCGCTCGGGCCATCCGCCAGGCAACGGCAGCCGCGGCAGCCAGACCGGCCATCCCCAGCGCAAGGACCGGCAGAGCGGCGCTCGGGCCGCCCAGGCCTGTCTTGGGCAGCGCCCGAACCACAGTCTGGTTACCGCCCGTCCCCACAACCACACCGGCCTGGCCAGTAACGGTTGTTCCAGGCTCAGGCTCGGCGTAGGCCACGGCAAGACTGACCGGCGCCTTGCTCAGCTTGATCGTCTGCCGCGCCGTTTTGGAGGCGGGATCCACGAAGGTCATGGTGCTGTCGCCGGTGTTCGAAACCAGCAGCAGGCTCTTGTCCTTGTTCCAGGCAATTCCTGACGGTCCCTGGCCGACAGGGATCGTGTCGGTCAGACGCCGCCCCGCAATGTCGATGACGCCTATGTCGTTGGAGCCTGCATCCGCCGTGTACAGTGATTGGCCATTCGGGCTGGCCGCGAGGTCCACGGGTCCGACACCGGTGGCGATGGTGGCCGTGAGAGACCGGCTGGCGGTATCGATCACTGACACCGCGTTGCCATCCTTGTTGGCCACGTAGGCAGTCTTCCCATCAGCCGAAAGCAGGATGGCCGAGGGCCCCCGCTCCACGGTCACGTCGGCGATCTTCGTCCCCGCGGAAACGTCGTCAAAGGTGACCGTGCCACCCGCCGAGTTGGCCACGATGAGCGTCCTGCCGTCGGGCAGCAGAGCCGTAGCCTTCGGCTGGTTGCCGGCCGGCAGCGTTTTGACGACGGTCTTGGCGGCCGTATCGACCACGGTCACGTTGTTCGAGCCAGAGTTCGCAACGAACGCCAGCTTGCCATCACGGCTCACGGTCACGGCCACAGGTGCCGTGCCGACCTGGACGTTGCCAATGGGCGAATAATCGTCGCGGCTTATCAGCATCAAGTCGTTTGCGCTCGGCTCGGTGACGTAAATCACCTTGCCGTCGCTCGATACCTCAATTCCGGCCGGCTGCGACTTGGTTGCAATGACGTCGACCGCCGCCATGCCTTCCACGTCGACGATAGTCAGCTGGTTGGCCCCGCTGTTGGCCACGTAAGCCGAGCCAATGCCATTCGCACTCGCGCTGGACACCGCGATGCTCAATGCGCAGCAGGCAGCCAGGAAGCCAGAGCCGCCCAGCCGGCGAAAACGTCGTGTCGAACTAGTCATTCGCGCTAATTAGAGTCTGCCTCTGCTGACATGTCCAGCCAATAGGGACCATCTCCGATTTCGCCGCTTTTTCCCCTTATGTGCATCGCCAGCGTTCATGCCTGGGGCTGCTCTTGGGGCGCTGCGGCACGCTGCTCGGCGTTGAGCTGATAGACGAAGGCCAGCACCTCGGCCACCACCTGGTAGAGCTGTCGCGGAATAGCCTCACCCAGATCGAGATCGGCCAGGATGTCAGCGAGCTGGGGGTCCTCCTGGATGTATACGCCATGCGCTCGAGCGAGGCTGATGATCTGCTCTGCCAGCTCACCGCGTCCCGACGCGGTGACTGTCGGAGCGGGATCGCGCCCGCGCTGGTACTCCAGCGCGACGGCCGTCTTGATCCGGCGGCGCGGCTTCTGCCGGCGCCCGTAATAGCGGATCACAATCAGCCTGCTCGGGGCGCCGCAAACGGGGTCATCATGCCGTCACGTTCACGCGGGACAGCGCGGGCGCAGGCATACGGCCGCCTGCCGCGCGGGATCCGACGATAGGACCCGACTCCATGGCGCAGCGAATGGGGTCCACCGCGAAGCCAAGCTGTTGGAGACTTTGCTGAAGCTCGCTCGCCGACAGCGTGAGTAAGCGCTGCGTCTCGACCGTCTCGGCCTGCATCTGACAGCTGAGGCGGCCATGATACAGGTGCAGGATGGTGGTCACCCGCTTCAAATGCGAAAGGTTGAGGGAGATCACGACGTGCACGTCGTCCGGATCGACGAGCGGCTTGCCATCGCTGTGCTTATAAGAGACACGCAGCTCGGCTTCCTCGGCTTGGGCTCCGCCAGAGAGCGGGAGACTGAAGGTGAGGTACTGTGAATTGCCGGGCGTAGGCACAGCAAGGGCGTTCTGCAGCTGATTGAACTGCATGCTGTGAATCAGCTGGCGAAGATCGTTCCTCACCGTTTCCGCCAACGTCGTGGCGCTCGGAGGCAGCCCACCGTCAACGAGCGCCCTGTCCAGCGCGACCACCGCCCCTCGCACAGCCCACTGCGCCGGCAGAGCGCTCTCCGCGGGCTTGGTCGCCTCTGATGCCTGCGGCGCCGCCGCCCGGGCGGCGCTATCGTCAGCGCGATGCACGAGCTCCGCTGGAACCGGCGGGCCTGAGGAACGCAGCGGCCGATCCTCGAATCCCCCGGCGCTCACAGGAACGCCTTCAGCCGGCGGAGCGGCGCTCGCCATGTCCGCGCCGTCCTGGCTCCCGGCCAGAGCAACGGCTGGTTGCCCAGCATCGGCCGCCGGCGCCTCGGCAGAAAGCCCTGTGAGACCCGAACTGACCTGGCCGTCGGCGGGACCACCTCCGGTCTCGGCTGCCACCGGAGCCTGGTCCACGCCAGGTGCTCCGGGCTGGGCCCTTCCTGGGTTCGGTGCTTCGGACGCGGCCGGCGCACCCTGCTGCTGCGCAAGCTTTCCGGCTGAGCTCGACCCTGCCGTCCCAACCTCGGCCGGCGCGTTTGGACGTACGGCTAGCGAACCCTCGGCAGCTTGCGCCGCCGGAGGGCTCGGCGTGCCAGTCTGCCCCTCGCCCTGGACGCGACTGTCGTCGGGCGCTGTCGCCGGAGTGCCCTGGCCGGCGCCGGCGAGCAGTCGCTCCAAGCTGGTCGCCACCTGGCGGATCGCGGCCTCCAGCCCACCTTCACCGGCCGAGTCTCCGGCTAAGACAGCCAGCTGGCCGAGAAGCTGGGCCAGCTGCTCGCGGAAGGATCCATCTTGAAGGCTCGACGGCAGCGCTTGCAGGAGCGCCTCGACGTGCTGCCGCGCGGTATCAGCCAGCACGGGATACGACGGCCCAGCCAACCCCTGGCGAATAACCGTGAGCAGGCCGGGGGTAAGTGGGAGATCGTTGGCCAGTGCGAACGCGAGCGCTCGAAACGAGATCAGGTCCCCCGCCTTCGCGGCGATCGCAGCCGAGCGTAAATCCTCCACCGAGGCGCGGGTAACCGGCTGGCCTTCGGCCACCAGCGCCTCAACCGCGCCTTGATTCAGCGCGTCGTCCGGCAAACCCAGCGCACCCAGTACCTGAGCAGACCTCGCTGACGGCAGCTCGGGCGGCGCCTGCAACAGGCGCAGCGCGATCTGCTGCGGGGTGGACGCCACCACCTCGACGTGCACTGCCTGTCCCGGCAGCAGCGGCTGGTCCGTCTGGATGGTGGCCGTCAAGCGCTGGCCCTGATCGAGGTCCAGCAGCACCCGATCGTCGAACATCGCCAGTATCGTGGCGTACATCTCGTCGCCAACCCGCAGCACCAGAGCATGGGCCTCTTCGGCCGTGAAGCGCTGGGCCACCTGGCCGCTGCTCAGCAGAGAGGTGAGAGCGTTAACGTCCATTTCCAGCTGGGGCCTGCCTGCGAGGCCCGGTTAGATCTTCGGCTGCCTGGCCGCACCAACGCAGTCTGAGCTCGAGCGGCTCGTCCTGGGGCTGCCGGCGTGGATGCCCCACACCTGTCCGTTCGCTGCCGGACGGAAAGATCACTCGCTGCGGCTTCGCTCCCGCGCCGCCTCGATGTACTGCACGGCGCTGTGATGCTCGTCTTCAGAGATCCAGCCTTCGGCAACATACAAGTTCAGCATTACCGACAGTTTGAGAATCGAGATCAGGTGGAGCCCGTGCCGCTTCAACCGTTCGGCCGCGCCCTGATCTCGATCCACCAGAACGATGACGTCCTGGACGTGAAGCCCTTCTTGCCGAAACAGATTTGCCGTTTCGAGAATGCTGCGCCCGCCGGTGACGAGGTCGTCGACGATCAGCGCGGTAGCCCCTGCCTGGCGCACGCCTTCGATCACGTGGCCGCCGTCCTCTCGCGGCTGCCGTGCGTAGGTGAGCGGCGTGTTGGTTTCGAGGGAGAAGGCCGTAGCCAGGTGCAGGCCGCCATAGGGCACGCCCGCGACTACGTCGAACCAGCCAACCTTGGGCCGGCGCAGCGCCTGCCCGAAACGGGTCTCGTTCTGGATGAGGCGAGCGGCGTTTCGCAAGACGCTGGGGTCACCCAGCATGACCTTGAGGTCGATGTAGATCGGTGAGTGGACGGTGCTCCGGCCGACGCTGAAATCACCGAACTGAACCGCCCCGAGATGGTGAAGGGTGCGTGCCAGCCACAGATTGTCGATTTCCTCTTGCATGGGCGGCAAAAGCCCAGTATATCAGCCCGCTTGGGTGAGCTGGATCTCGGGAAATCTCCCAGCTTCTAGAATCGGTCTGTCGTGAAACGAGCAAAGCTGATCTCAACGCTTGCTGCCACATTTGCGCTGCTGTGCTCAACCGGCCTGGTTCAGGCGGCAGTCCCTGCGCTGGTCTCTCAGCCACCGCTGTTGTCGGTGGCGCCGCTGCCGCCCGTGCCGAGGATCGACCCACGCTTCGGCCTGGTGCAGGCCTTCGAGGCGCCGCAGCTGGCGGTCAACGCCGGCGCCCGATGGGAGCGTGTTCCGTTCTTCTGGAACCGGGCCCAGCCCGATGACGGCACCGAGTTCTTCGCCGATCGATTCATGATGTCGTCGGCGCAGCTCGATCAAGAGATCGCCGATCAAATGCAGGTCGTCGGCCAGATCGGCAACCCGCCGGCATGGGCCACCAAAGACGGCTCCACCCCGGTGAATCTCTCGCTGCCCTGGAATGACCCCAAGAACCCGTGGGGGCAGTTCTGCTACCGACTGGCGCAGACCTACGCCGGCAAGATCGACACCTGGATTATCTGGAACGAGCCCGACTTTCCGAAGGGCCATCCGTTGAGCACCTTCGCCGGAACCGAGGCCGACTACTTCCTCCTGCTCAAGGACGCGTATCAGGCTATCAAGACCGCGAATCCCAATGCTCAGGTCATCTTCGCCGGCACGACGTACTGGATCGACGTCAACGCCGGGCGAACGCTGTATTTCCAGCGCGTTCTGGAGGCCGCGCGGCGGCTGGATCCCGACGCCGCGGCCAACGGCTATTACTTCGACGCCGTCGACCTGCACCTCTACAGCTCGCCGCTGGACGTGTATCGGGTGCCGCAGGTGTACAAGCAAGTCATGGCCAACTTCGGCATCTCCAAGCCGATCTGGATCAGCGAAGCCAACATGCCACCCTATAACGACCCCGGCTACGAGACGGATCCCACGTTGTTCCGCAGCACCGTCGAAGAGCAGGCTAACTACGTCATCAGGACCTTCGCCATGGCGCTGGCTGCCGGCGTAGACCGCATCAGCATCTACAAGCTGCTGGATGGTGACGTCAGCGAAAAGATGCCTTGGGGCTTACTCCGCAACGATGGCAGCTTCAGACCCGAGTACGTCGCCTACCAGGTCGCGGTGTCACATTTCTCCAACCCAGGCACCATCACCTACGTCAACAGCGGCGGAGTTGACTTCTTGTCGTTCGATCGCGGCACCAACCGCACCTGGATGCTGGTCAACACCGGTCCCACGCCTACGACGGCCACCATTCCCTGGCTGGGAACCAGCGCCACCATCACCTCCAAGCTGGGCATCAGCAGCAGTCAGTCGTTCCCCGGGCTGACGAACGGGCAGGCACCCGTCGTAAGCGTGAATCTGGCGGGCGCCACGAATGGTGTCGTCGGCGGCGACCCGGTTATCGTCGATGAGACGAACATCGGCGGTTACATCGACGTTTCACCCGAACAGATCTTCTTCCCGGTCGCCGGCCATAGCGTGGCCAACGCCGTACTGGATTACTGGCGAGCGAACGGTGGGCTGAAACATTTCGGCGTTCCGGTCAACGACGAAGTGAAGCAGCCGGATCGCATTGTGCAGACGTTTTCCAACGGCACCATCCAGGTCTTTCCGGCCTTCGCCGGCACAGACTTCTACGTCCAGGAGGGCACCGCTAAGCTCTCGCCCACGAGCCCGGTTGGTAAGTCCACGGTCACGGGCGCCCAGTTCTTCCCGCAGACAGGACACAACATCGCCTTTGCCTTCCAGAAGGCGTTCAACGCCCTAGGAGGGCTGGAGGTTTTCGGCTTCCCCCGAACGGAAGCCATGAGCTACCAGGGCCAGACCCTGCAGTTCTTCCAGCGCGGCGTCATGGAATACCACCCGGAAGCCGCCGGCACGCCAGGCGAAGTGGTGCTGCGGCTCAGCGGCAGCCAAATCACCCAGGGACGATCGTTTCAACCGGGCAAGCAGGGCGCAAACGACGCCGCCCACCAGTTCTTCCCGGAGAGCGGGCACACCGTCGCCAACGCCTTCCTGAAGTTCTTCAGGTCGCACGGCGGCGCAGCGGTGTTGGGATACCCAATCTCCGACGAGATGCCCGACGTGTTGACGGACAACGCCATCCATACGGTTCAGTACTTCCAACGCGGCCGGCTCGAGTACCACCCCGAGCTCGCCGGTAAGCCGGGGGAAGTGAGCCTCGGCCTCGTTGGCGACGAGATCCTCAAATCGATGGGCTGGCTCTGAAAGATTAGAGAAGCTCTCGCTCCAGGACAGCTCGTATGCTGTCCTGGACCTGATCGAAGCTCAGCTGGGCGTCGATGCGCCGCCAGCGGGTGGGATCCTCGGCCATGACCTGCTTATAGCCCTCAACCACCCGGGCGTGGAAGGCCACGTCCATGCGATCGAGATGGTTGAGCTCGTCCCCCTGAGTGTGGGCCGCATATTTGCGCTGCAAGCCCACTTCAGCCGGGACGTCGAGGTAGAAGGTCAGGTGCGGTCGAAGCCCGCCGGTGGCGATCCGGACCAGCTCCCGTAGCAGGGCCAGGTCCATCCCATGGCCAAAGCCCTGATAAGCCAACGTGGCATCGGCAAAACGGTCGCACAGGATGAGCCGGCCGGCGGCGAGCGCCGGACGTATGAGCTCTTGCACGTGCTGCGCTCGGGAGGCGCTCATCAGCAGCGCTTCGGTCAGCGGGGTTACTCCATGATCGTGGGCGCCGAATAGCGCCTCCCGAATGCGATCGCCCATCGGGGTTCCGCCTGGCTCGCGGGTGAGCAGCGGTTCCACGCCTCGCGATCTCAGCCAGTCTGCCAGCAGCCGTATCTGGCTGCTCTTGCCGGCACCTTCGGGCCCCTCGAAGGTAATGAAGCGACCCTCGGCCATGCGGTTCAGGATAGCGGAGAGCGCATTATGCCCAGAAGCCCCGGATCCGCTGGATCCGGGGCTTCTGGTGCGAGATGGCAGGGTTTACGTGGGCACTGGAGTCCTTTCCAGCGGGTGACCCCCACGTCGAGGAGCACCTCATCGGCCATCCCTGCCTGGTTCAATCATCGGCCCTCGGCTGCCGAGCTTTAGACGCTTGCTTCCGATATGCCCGGGCATGCCACGCTTGCTGTGCGCGAGCCCGCGGACCGAGGACCTGTAGGCTAGGACAGATTTACCATTCGCCGCTGAGGTCGCTTCCCGGACGGAAGATCTTGACCCGGCGGTTTGGCTCCCGGCCCTTGCTGCGGGAGAGCAGGCTGTGCTGCTCCGCCACCTGGTGCTGCAGCCGGCGGAGGTAGGCGTTCTGCGGTGTCAGCTCAACCGGCGCGGCACCCGACAGCACCTGGTTGACCGCGTCTTCGGCCTCCTTCACCGCGGCCCCGGCAGGATCGTTCTGCAGCTCGAAGAGGTTGGCCAGGCAATTCTCCATCTGGGGAATGGAGTTGGCCTTGAGCACGTAGATGGGAATATGGGCCTCCTCGGCCTCACGCAGTGCAGCCGTACGGCGGCGGTAGTAGTTCTTGAGCGTGATGACCACATCCGCTTCGTCCACGGAATCCACCACGGTCACCGGTAGGTGCATATCGTGCACGCTCTGCTCGAGGCGATTGCGGCTCACCCCGAACGCATACACCTTGAGCGGCTTCAGCCCAGCGCGAGATTGCAGCGAGTCGAGCGCCCGGCCGGCAGCGTCCTGGCCACGATCGAAGGCCAGCGGATCGCGCTCCCACGTGGCGACCTCGGCTTGACGATCCCAATCCTCGCGGGCCACGGTAGTGCTGCGCCCCAGCGCGTGTACCGGTCGTGGTCGTGGTCCCGGAGTCTCGACGCGGATCTCGCCTTGATCGTCGCGGTAGCGCAGTTGGGGCGACGCCGGGTAGCCGCGCAGCATGGCATCCACTGTGGCGGCCACATTCAGGTGCACGTTGAGCCGCTGCCAGTCGATGATTTCCATCACCACGTCGAAGGTGGGCGGAGCCTTGCGTTCCAGAACCGACTTTTGCGTGCCTCTGCGGCGAGCCTCCTCATCGCTCAGGGTGACCGTTTGGATGCCACCGATCAGGTCGCTCAGGGTCGGATTGGCGATGAGGTTGTCCAACGTGCGGCCGTGCGCGGTACCGACGAGCTGAACCCCGCGCTCGGCGATCGTGCGCGAGGCATCCGCCTCCAGCTCGGTGCCGATCTCGTCGATGACGATCACTTCCGGCATGTGGTTCTCGACCGCTTCGATCATGACCGCGTGCTGGTTGGCCGGCGTGCGCACCTGCATGCGGCGGGCGCGACCTATGGCAGGGTGCGGGATGTCGCCGTCGCCGCCAATTTCGTTGGAGGTGTCGACGATCACCACGCGCTTGTTCAAGTCGTCGGCGAGGACCCGCGCCATCTCCCGCAGCATGGTGGTCTTCCCGACTCCAGGACCCCCAACCAGCAGGATGCTGTGGCCCGCTTCGATCACGTCGCGCACGATGGCCGTGGTGCCATAGACGGCCCGGCCCACGCGGCAGGTGAGGCCGACGATTTTGCCCATGCGGTTTCGCAGGCAGGAGATGCGGTGAAGCGTTCGCTCGATGCCGGCGCGGTTATCGTCACCGAAGACGCCGATGCGCGACACGACGAAGTCGATGTCTTCCTCGGTGATCGCCTCCTCGCTCAGGAGCAGCTCCGAGCCCATGAAGCGGGCCTCAGGCAAACGGCCGAGGTCCATGACGACCTCGAGCAGATCCCCCAGGTTCGGAGCGAGCGACAGCCGCGCGGCCAGGCGCTCGGGCAGTTTGCTGATGAGCGCATCCAGATCGTCGGTAATCTGCCCGCTCAAGTGCCCTGGGTCCAACACCTTTTCGTCCTCTACGCGCGTGTCAGCACCGGCATCAACCGGCGCTCCATGATCTGCACAGCGATGTGCTTCACCAGCAGCAGGTACCGCCCCGCAAGCTGGAAACCAATGTCCTCGAACAGGGCCATGAGCTCTTGCTCATAGTCCCTTACCTGCACCCCTAGGATGCACGGCCGCGAAGCTCGCGCGGTCCCCACGGCAAAATCACGAATTTCAGGAAAGGCGCTTCGCTTTTCGGGATGGATTAAGAATGACATGCGGCAGCGCCCTTCGCGCCAGCGCAGCCGCACCCAGGCAAAGATCCTGCCATCGTCCTCAGCGACCCACGACCAGCTGCTGTGGGGCGAATCCTGCACCAGTCCGAAGCGCTGCAGCCAATCGCTCATCCAGCCGGAGGGCGGCGCCCAGTCACGGGCCGTCAGTCCCTCGGCCTGTTGGACGTTACGCGGAGCAATCACGCTGTACAGCTGCAGCAAAGAAAACGCGTCACGGGATTCGGTGGGCCGCATGTAACTGGGCAGTACTGGAGGATTGCCCGGCTGGCTCAATGGCAGGTTGAGGCTGGTCTCTGACGTGAAGCGGTAAAAGCCGATCTGCCGGAAGATCTGCAGCTCGGCCGCATCTTCGGGCACGTTGGCGAACAGCTTCGTAGCGCGCCGGTTGCCGGCGGCCACGCAAACGTACTCCAGCAGACGCAGCCACACGTCCGCCGGCTTGTCCGTCGTGGCGACCAGGCGAATGATGTCCCACTTGTCGTAGGTGGAGCGCGGACGGGCCTGGATGAAGCCCCAGATTTGCCCACCCTCTTCCAGGACGTACGTGTGCGCGGATCGCGCCGGCAGGAGGGACTCCAACAGCGTATTCTGGGTCGACGGCCAGGTTTGGGTTGCCATCCCAGAATGCCAATCACCGTCTGAAGCCGATACGCGATGGATGGAGCTGATGGCCGCTAGATCCCGATAGCGAACAGGCCTGATCATCAGGTCCAGGCCATCGGGGAGCAGGCGAGCCGGACTATCCGGCACTCGAGCAGCATGTGTTGACTCAGCGCCACCGTTTCTTGGCATTTTCGCAGACGGAAGGCTGATTCGCAGCCCTCGAGCCTCAGCTCACGCGCTTGCGCGCAAGCTCCACGAAATGATCGTGAAAACGGACGTCCGCGGTCAGCTCGGGGTGGAAGGCGGTTGCCAGCAGGTTCGCCTGCTCGGCGGCAACCATCCGGCCGTCAGGCAGGCGAGCCAGCACCTCGACGCCCGGCCCCACGGAGGTCAGCAGCGGTGCTCGGATGAAGACCGCGTGGAACGCGCTCGTTCCCAGCGCGGGCACTGCCAGATCGACCTCGAAGCTGTCCGCCTGCCGGCCAAAGGCATTGCGATTGACGCCGATATCCATCAAACCTAAGCGCGGCTGGTCGGAGCCCTCGATGTCCTTGGCAAGCATGATCATGCCCGCGCAGGTACCCCAAACGGGCTTCCCGCGAGCAGCCAGATCCTTCACCGGAGCATAGAGTCCGTAAGCGTCCATCAGCTTGCCGATCGTCGTGCTCTCGCCGCCAGGGATGATCAAGCCATCGAGGCCGGCGAGGTCCGACGGCAGCCGCACCTCGACCACCTCCAGGCCGAGCGATCGCAGGATGCTCGCATGCTCGGCGAATGCACCCTGCACGGCAAGGACACCTATCTTCATTGGAACCATCTCACCGAAAGCCGGGATTGAGCTGCGGACTGCCCGGGCGCGATCAGCGTCCCCTCGACTGCTCCGGGCCTCCGCGAGCCAGGGCGTGCTCCTACCAGCCGCGCGAAGCCAGCAGCTGATCCTCCGGGATGGCACCGATCTCCAGGCCGGGCATGGCCTCACCCAGGCCCTTCGAGACCTCGGCCAGAATCTTGGCGTCGTTGAAGTGGGTCACTGCCTGGACGATCGCCTTGGCATAGGCGGGTGGGTTGCTGGACTTGAAGATACCCGAGCCGACGAAAACACCGTCTGCCCCAAGCTGCATCATGAGCGCGGCATCGGCAGGCGTGGCCACGCCGCCGGCTGCAAAGTTGACCACCGGCAGCTTGCCGGCATTGGCCACTTCCAAAACCAGCTCGATCGGGGCGCCCATCTCCTTGGCCGCGGCTGGGAGCTCGTCCTTGGGCATATTGACCAGCCGCCGCATCTCGGACGTCATGGCCCGCATGTGGGTGACGGCTTCAACCACGTTGCCCGTGCCGGCCTCGCCCTTGGTGCGAATCATGGCCGCGCCCTCCGAGATGCGCCGCAGCGCCTCGCCCAAATTGCGCGCGCCGCATACGAACGGCACGGTGAAATCCTGCTTCCAGATGTGATGCTGCATGTCGGCCGGCGTAAGCACTTCGCTCTCGTCGATGTAGTCCACGCCCATAGCCTGCAGCACTTGCGCCTCAACGAAGTGGCCAATGCGGGCCTTGGCCATGACCGGAATGGTGACAGCGTCCATGATTGCCTGAACGATCGACGGGTCACTCATACGCGCCACGCCGCCGGCCTTGCGGATGTCCGCCGGCACGCGCTCCAGGGCCATGACGGCACAGGCGCCGGCCTCCTGCGCGATCTGCGCATGCTCCGGCGTGACCACGTCCATGATGACGCCGCCTTTGAGCATCTGCGCCAGTCCGCGCTTCACCGTCGAGGTTCCTGTTTCCACGCTCGTACCGCCCTCCAGAGCCGTGCGCAACCGCACAGCGAGTTGAGCTGATTTTATCGCGGCCAAGCAGCCGAGAGGTAATCCGCGGAGCTTGGATGCTTGCCAGCATCAGTCTTACGAGAGATAGCGCGCCCTCACACAGCTGGGCGACAGACTTTGCAGGGCCGGTACCCCGCCGCCCGGGCCTGGACCTCCGAGGAGAACGGCACCCGATGCTGCTCGCTTATGCCGCGGGCGTGGCGGCAGGTCGGGAAGCAGAAAACGTGCGTCGTCTTGCTCCCGAGATACCGAACCTGGTTGCTGGCCAGCCGCTCGATCTCCGTGACCGGCACGCCTTCCGCCTCCAGGATGGCCTGTTTGGCCTGCGGCCCGATGAGGCTGTAGCGGCCGATGCGGCCGTCGCCCCGAACCACCCGATGGCACGGAATGAACAGCGGGATAGGATTCTTGGCCAGCGCCGTTCCAACTGCCCGCGCTGCACGCGGGTGACCGATCTCGCGCGCAATCCAGCTGTAGGGCCGGATCTGGCCTGGCGGAATCTCCAGCGTTTTGCGCAGCACCGCCTGCTGGAACGGCGCCAGCCCGTCCAAATCGAAGCGCAGCGCATGCCGCCGGTCGCCGGCCAGCCATTCCCGCAGCGTCCCAGCGAGCTGCTGCGGCGGGCTCGCCACGACACCCACCTGCCTTCCCATCTCGCGCTCGAACCGGCGCTCGAATTCGGAAGCGTCGGCCGCGTGGAAGACGGCAGACAGGCCGCGCTCATTGAAGGCCACGTACAGCGGGCCTAGGGGCGTATCGAGCGTGAAGTAGCTGTCGCTCAGCCCGACCGCGCGCAGCACCTTCGACCGCAGCGACCGGGGCGCCTCAACGGTGCGAAGACGCTCAAACAAGCGTTCAAGGTCCGCCTCGCTGTCTATTGCAGGCATCACCAAGACACCTCCTCGTTGCCTGGGAGAGATAGACCGTGGCCATCCGGCACGCCACCGAGCGGGTGCATATGCGATCGCAGCCAGGCGAGGCCGCGATGCACGTTGCTCTTGGCCGTGCCCAACGGGCAGCCGGTCGCCGCGGCGACGTCCGCGTAGCTCAGCTCTTCGACGTGGCGCAGGACCACGGCGGCCCGATAGTTGGCTGGCATAGCCGCGAGCAGCGCCGCCAGCTCGGCTCGCGTCTCGTTGGCCTCTGCCAGCCCCTCCGGTCCGCGCTCCGGCTCCTCTGTCATTCCAAGGCCGGCCGGCTCATCGAGCAGCTCCACAGTCCGGCCGCCGCGACGAGCCCTATTGCGGCAGACGTTCAACGCCACTCGATACAGCCAGGGACGGAGGTGGAAGGTATCGGGCTCAATCCTGTTCGTACGCAGCCAGCGATACGCTCGCACGAAGGCATCTTGGGCCACGTCCTCGGCCTCGGCCGCACAACCGGTGAAGCGCAGGACGAAGCGGTAGAGGCGGTCCTGGTACGACACCACAACCAAGGGGAAGGCAGCATCCAGGTCCGCCGCCAAGCGGCGGGCAAGCCCTCTGTCCGTGAGCGCCGCATCCGGTTTGGCCATGTCCTTATCTCTAAGACACCGCCCGAGCGGGATTGGTTGCACGAACGCGAAGGTCAACGAGCTCTTGCAAGGCCGGCTGAGCCATCACGCAGGTCGCGCGTCCCTGACGCCAAACGGCAGGTAGATCCCCACCGCCAGCAAGATGAACGCCGTAATCAGGAATACGCTGCGCAGCCCGACCGTGGCGGCGATGACCCCGCCGGAGAGTGGCCCCAGGGCGAAGCCCATGCCGGTCGCCAGGTAGACCAGCCCGTAGGTAGTGCCGTGCGTGCCGGCCTGGCCGCGCCCCTCGGTCTGGCGCGCGATCAGCGCATTAGCCGACGGAAGCAGACCGCCGTCGAACACGCCCAGCAGCCCACGCAGGAAGATGAGCTGAAGGGCGCTGGTAACGAATGCCTGCGGAATGTAGAACAGGCCGGCCCCCAGAGCCGTCACGATCAGCAGGCGGCGGTAACCGAACCGGTCCCCGACGCGCCCCAGGCCGAGGGAGCTCAGGGCACCGACCACACCGGCCACGGTGAAGATCAAGCCGGTGATCGTCGCCGTCGAGCCTTCACCGCCGAGCGTCTGGACGAACAGCGGGAGCATAGGGATGACGACATTCACTCCGTAGTGCACGGAGAAGAGCACGGCCATCATGGTCAGCAGCTGCCGGTCGCGGCCGCGGGTGCGGATGTCTTTGAGCAGCCCGCCGAGGCCTCCGCTCGCCTGGTCGGAGGGCGGCGGCGTGAACTCCTCACGCAAGACCAGCAGCGTGAGCACACCGGCCGCCGCCATGATCAGCGCCGTCACCGCAAAGCTCCAACGGTAGCCCAAGTGATCGGCCACGATACCGCCCACGAGCGGGCCAACCGCGGTCCCCGCCAGCAGCGACATCTGCACCAGGCCGAGTGCGTAGCCGAGACGCTCGCGCGGCACGAACGAGCTGGCCATGGCTGTGGCGGCAGCGATGACGCCGGTGAGCATGCCCTGCACGACCCTGAGCGCAAGGAATTGCCAGATGTTTTGGGACAGCCCCATGAGACCGACGATGATGGCGCCGGAGAAGGTCACGCGCAGCAGCATCACCCGGCGGCCATGACGGTCGGACAGCGCTCCCCAGATGGGCGAGAACAGTGACAGCATCAGCGCCTGCCCGAAGCTGGTAATGCCGGACCACAGCTCAACACGATTCAGATCGCCCACGCCAAGCTGGCTGATGAACAGCGGGACGAACGGGAAGACGAAGCCGAAGGCGGTGAACATCATGAACGACACGGCCGTCAGCACGTACAGATTGCGCTGCCAAGACAGGGCCGGTGGGCGGTCGATCACAGGAAGAGCACCGCAGTGAGGATATCGGAGCAGCACCGCGGCTTCGGGGGTCACGAACTCGAATGGATATCCTCAAACCCATGGGCTTCCTGAGCCGCGGCGCTGACGCGGTGGGCGACTTCGTCGACGTGCTGCGCCAGGTGCGAACGGACGACATCCTCGAAGAGGCCGAACGGCATTTTCAAGTCGCCATCATTGGCGCTCCCGGCGCCGGAAAGAGCACGCTCATCACGCGGCTTTCCGGTTTCAGCGCAAGTGGCCTGTCCAGTGCGTTGGCCGGCCGGCGACTCGTCGAGCTGCACGCGCCGCTCACGCCCGCAGGACTGGAAACGGCTTACCAGTGCGACGCGGTGGTCTGGGTCCAGGACGCAGGCTTGCCATACAGCGACGACACGTTCGACATCCTCAGCCGGCGCGGCCCCGCCTTTCTGCATGTGGTCAACAAAGCCGACCTGCTATCCGACGAATCGAATCGCGATCTCAACCTTCCCTACACCTCGAGGGCTCCGATCTTTACCTCAGCGGAATCGAGCGACAGCGTACGGCGGCAGGTGGTGCCGGCCCTGGTCGACCTGATGCCGGAACTGGGACTGGCGCTGGCCCGGGCGTTCCCCATCTTTCGGGACGAAGTTGGTGAGCGGGAAATTCAGCGGGTGGCACGGGTCAATGCCGAGGTCGCAGTCGTCTCTGCCATTCCTCAGGCAAGCTTGTTGCTCGGTCCGGCCAGCGCGGTGGCCGACACGCTCATCCTGACTAAGAACCAGACCATGCTCGTGCTGCGCTTGGCCACGATGTTTGGCATGCAGATAGACCGCGGCCGGCTGATCGAGCTTGCGCCAATCGTCGGCGCGGCCTTTGGATGGCGGACCCTGGCGCGGGAGCTGGTGGGGTTCCTACCGGCAGGGCTGGGCGTTGTGCCCAAGGCCGCGGTCGCCTACGCCGGAACAGTGGCCGCGGGGCGCGCGGCGCTGTGGTACTACCAGACCGGCCAGCGCATGCCTGAGACCCAGCTGAAGCAGATCTACGCGGACTCCTCGGCTCGCGCCCGCGACTTTGCCCGAGAGCTCGCCCAGCGCTTTCGCCGCGCAGGGTGACCGGAGCGCGCAAGCGCCATGCCGGCTCGACGACAATGCAGGCGGCGAACCGGCGGGGCGCAAGGACCCCCGCCAGGCGGTTCGGTTGAGCCGGCGTGGCCAGCTTCGGCGCGCATGACGATGGCCGATCCATCGCGGTAATGCAGCCCGTCCAGCAGCGGGAAACAGGGCCCCCCCCTTCACCACTGGTTCGCTCGCCCCTCCGGACACTGGCGAAACTGGGGCCACTGCTCACGATCCTGGCGGTCGCCGCATTCCTGCGGCTCTTCCGCCTGGACGAGCTGCCGCTGGGGTTCCACTACGACGAAGGCCTGGACGCCATTTCTGCGCTGGAGATCTGGAGTAAGGGCATTCATCCGATCTTCTTTCCCAGCTCGGGCTCGCGCGAACCGCTCATGATCTACCTGGAATCGTTCGGCATTCTGGCGCTCGGCGCCACACGCCTCGGTGCGCGCATCATGCAGGCGCTGGTCGGTACCGGCACCGTTCTTGCCGTATGGTTCCTATTTAAGGAGCTGTTTCGGCGGCGAAACGCGGCTCGAGCTGAGCGGTCCGAGGCAAGTGGCGCCTCAGAATGGAACGTGGGCGCGCTGCTGGCTACCGCCTTCATGGCCGTGTCGTTCTGGCACATGTTCGAAAGCCGCCTGGGCTTGCGCGCCATCTCGCAGCCACTGGTCCAGACGTTGTGTCTGCTGTTTTTCTGGCGCGCGTTGGTCTACCGCCGGTGGCGAGACGCGCTGCTGAGCGGCGTTTTTCTGGGCCTGGCGATGTATACGTACACGGCGGCGCGCGTGCTGCCCCTGCTGTTCCTGGTCGTGGTGGTTTGGCAGGCAGCCACGACTCAGCAGTTCGCGCGCCGGCAGTGGTCCCGCATGCTGGCGCTAGCGGGCACGGGCCTGCTGGTGTTCCTGCCGCTGGGCATCTATGCCATCACCAACGTGGATGCCTTCTTCGGCCGCTCACTGCAGGTGAACGTGCTGAACCCGCAGCCCTTCACCGGGTCCGATCAGGCTGGTGGAGTAGTCACGGCTGTTGCCCGGACGCTGGGCATGTTCTCGATTCAAGGCGACCCAGCCTGGAAGTACAACCTGGGCGGGCAGCCCGTGTTCGACTGGCCCGTGGCCGCCCTGTTCTACGCCGGGGTGCTGCTGGCCGTGGCGCGTGTGATCGCCTACCTCGGCGAGAAGCAGGCCGCCAGACCAACAGCCAGCCCCGAGGCGTTCCTACTGCTGTGGATGGCCGTCATGCTCGTACCAGGGTTCCTATCGAGCGAGGCACCGCATTTCCTGAGGACCCTGGGCATCATCCCGGCGGTCTTCGCCTTTCCGGCGCTGACTCTGGACTGGCTCTCAGGCCTGCCGCGACGAACATGGGCGCCGCGAGCAGGTCTGGGACTGCTGACGCTGGTGCTGCTGGGTGAAGGCGGCGCCGCCTACTACCGCTACTTCGTGCTATGGGCTCACGACCCGGCCGCCTACTATGGCATGCAGGCCGACGCGGCCGACGTCGCCGCGTACCTGGCCCAGCTCCCGCAACCCGAGCCGGCTCTGTTCTCATCCGAGTATCCCGGTCACCCAACCCTGCTCTACCTGGCGCCGAAGGAGTTCGGGTCGATTCGTTGGTTCAACGGCCGTGAAAGCCTGGCGATTCCACCCGCCGGCCGCTCGATGCTGTACGTCTTCACCGCGGGCTACCGGCCAGGCTTCGCCGATCTGTCAACGCTGTTTCGTCCCGATCAGCTCGTTCACGAAGGCCGCGACCCCACCGGCAAGGTCGCCTACAGCATCTATCGCAGCGACAGCCTCCCCGCCCCCGCGCCCGCCACCGCTGTGGCGGCGAACATCGGCGGACTGGCCCAGCTTACGGGATATACGGCGGCATCGTCGGTGACCGCCGGCGAAACGCTCGACGTGCAGGAACTGTGGCGCGCCGTGACGCCGGGGTCGCCCGACATCCGCGCTTTTCTCCATCTGGTCGACAGTCAGGGCCATCTGTGGTCGCAGGCCGATGGCTTGGGCTTCTACGCGGAGGACTGGGAACCGGGCGACGTCGCCGTCAACGACCAGAAGCTCGTGATTCCAGCCCAGGCCCCACCCATTTCGATGAGCCTCCAATTCGGGCTGTACAACGCCAGGACCGGGCAGCAGCTGGCGGTCCGTGACGCCACCGGCAAAGACGTCGGGACGCAGCTCGCGCTGGGCTCGGTGGAGGTACGGCCGGGGCAGGCCCCGGCTCCGGGATGGCAGCCACCTCACCCCATGGAGCAAACGCTGGAACCAGGCCTCGCGTTGATCGGCTACAGCCTCCCCAACTCGGCGGTGAAATCCGGCCAGGCCCTGCCGGTCAGCCTGTTCTGGAAGGTGACATCCCCGCTGGTGACAGCTCCCGACGTGCGGATCACTGGCGCCGACGGCAGCATCCTTTCGAGCGCTGATACCGGGCTGCACGACGTGCTTCCCGTCGCACGCTGGCCGGTAGGCATCGTCGAAGATCGACACGACATCACGGTTGCCCCGACTGCTCCCAAGGGCAGAGCCACGGTAGCAGTCGGGCAGGTGCAGCTGGGACAAATCGACGTCACAGAGCCTCCCCGAGACTTCCAGCTGCCGCCCGTGCAAACCGAGCTGCAGCTGCCGGTTGGCGACTTTGCCACGCTGGTTGGCTATGGTTCCAGCCCACTCGAGCCTGGCCGGTCGCTGCTGGTGACGCTCGTCTGGCAAAGCACCTCGGTCACGAACACGAGCTACAAAGTCTTCGTCCACGTCTTGGACCCCGCCAGCCACGTCGTCGCCCAACGTGACGACCTGCCGCTGGGCGGCAGCGCACCCACGACTTCCTGGGTTCCTGGGCAGGTCGTTGCCGATCGCTATGAGATTGGCCTGCCGGCAACGCTGCCCGCCGGGGTTCAGCTCGAGGTCGGCATGTACGAGCCGCAATCAGGGCGTCGCGTGCCGATAGGAAGCAGTGACCGCGTGCTCCTGCCGCTCGGCTGAGCCCCCCGCAAACAGCGAACGTGGCGGCGATGGCCCGGGATGCCCGGGCCATCGCCTGTTTCACCGATCAGCGCTTCACTGCAGCAGACGCAGCACGCTTCCGGCCGACTGATTCGCCTGAGCAAGGACGGCTGTGCCGGCCTGCATCAGTATCTGGTCTTTCGTGAAATCGACCGTCTCCTGGGCCACGTTTACGTCCTTGATCAAGGACTGCGCGGACAGAGCGTTCTCCTGCGCCGTATTGTCGTTGTTGACCGAGTTGGTCAAGCGGTTGATCGAGGCGCCCATGTTCGCCCGGTTCACCGAAACCAGCTGGATCGCCCGATCGAGCTGCGTGATCGCCGACTCGGCGTCGGACTGCGTCAGAACGTCCAGACCCGATACGCCCAACGTCTGCGAGTTCAGGGCGTCGATGACCAGGCCGATCGTCTGATGCGCGTTTGCTCCGACCTGGAATTGGAGGGTTCCTCCGCTGTTCTCGATCACGAAGAACTTGTCGCTGCTAGACAGGTTGCCTGGACTGGCCAGGGTGATCACCAATCCGGCCGAGCTGCCGGCGCCACTGATCTGATCCGAGTTGATGCCTGTGGCGGTAACCACGCCCCCGTTGAGCGTGATCGAGGCATTCACGGCGTTTCCGCTGGCGAACAGGCCATTGGTGCCAACGTGTCCGGCGAACGCCCTGCTGCTGTTGAAGCCCATGCACAGGCCGGTGTTGGAGAAGTCCCCGGTCGCCTGCACAGTCGTCACCAGAGTGGGCCCTCCGGTCAGAATGCTTCCGGCGGGGAAGGATCCTCCGAGGCCGCCCGCGATGAGGACGGTAGTTGCGCCGGCACCTGCGACGCCCTTGGCGTACAGCGTATTGATGCCGAAGTTGTTGTTGACGATCTCGACGCGGCCATTGCTGTTGCCATCCACCTGCATGGTCACGCCGATGCCGGAGGAGTTGACCACCTGGAAGAACGCCTCGAGCGACTCGCCCGCCTGGGCCGTGAACGATTGCGTTCCCAGGCCACCCTGGATGGTGAGCGTGCTGGTCTGCGTGAAGAACGAGCCATTGGCCGAAGCGGCCTCCACGGCCGAACGCGTGGCGGAGGTCGAGGCGCTGATGGAGTAGGTGGTAGCAACGGCGACGCCGGCCTGGGCCACGATGGCGCGAATGTCAGGTCCGCCACCTAACACCTGCGCGCCGCCGGCCGAGCCGTCGAGCAGCTTCTTGGTATTGAAGTCGGTCTGAGATGAGATCCGATCGATTTCGGAGACCAGCTGGTTGATCTCTGCCTGGATATTGGAGCGGTCGCTGGAAGTCTCAGCATCGCTGGAGGCTTGCACGGCCAACTGCCGCATCCGCTGGAGAATGTCGTGAACGGTAGCCAGCGCGCTCTCGCCCGTCTGGATGAGCGAGATAGCGTCTTGGGCGTTCTGGCTGCCCTGCTGGAACCCGGTGATCTGTGTTTGCAGCTTCTGGCTGATGGCCAGACCCGCTGCGTCGTCGGCCGCGCTATTGAGCCGCAGGCCCGACGAGAGACGACGAACTGCTTGTGAAAAATCGGCGGCGTCGAGGCCCAAATTCCGCTGGGCGTCGAAGGCGTCGACGTTGGTGTTCACACGAACAGACATGGTTCAAAATCCTGAAGGGGATTCTTCGAATCATGCTCGTGTGATGAAAATCCCTTTCATCCTGGGTGAGCTGAGCCAGCTCGCAGCGCTTCAGCTTCTTGGGCGGGGCGCTGCCCCCGCCGAGTCCATATCAGACCTCCCGTCCCACGAAATGCCTTCTGGCCGCGCCAGTGCAAGCACGTATGGCTCTGCCTGCGCTGAGTATCGGCAAGCCGGGCCACAAACTTTAGGCCCAGGCTGCAACGGCTGACATCCGGGGAGGGAGAGCGGGCAGCGCTGGCTGCGCTGCCCGCTTTTCCCGGCCTCCTACCGCAGCAGAGCCAGCACTGCGCTCGAAGATTGGTTGGCCTGGGCCAGCACGGCCGTGCCCGCCTGCATCAGGATCTGATCTCTGGTGAACTGGACCGTCTCCTGGGCCACGTTCACGTCCCGGATGCGCGACTCCGATGCGAGCGCGTTCTCCTGGGCCGTGTTGTCGTTGTTGACC
>Ga0070741_10000332_pt1 | contig 179199 bp, 123 predicted proteins | sample Coa_R1_4_FD_66440 | JGI IMG/M metagenome (GOLD analysis project Ga0070741, IMG submission 66440) | Surface soil microbial communities from Centralia Pennsylvania, which are recovering from an underground coalmine fire - Coalmine... | ecosystem: Environmental > Terrestrial > Soil >... | reverse complement strand
AAGAACTGGCGACCGAAGCCGGTCGCACGGTGTATCAACTCAAACATGGGCTGCTGGATGAGTACCTCATTCAACAACTGAAGAAGCCGTCTCTCAAAATGGCTTCTGCGTAAGTCCTAAGGCTTATGAATTCTGAGATTTGAGTCCCCGGTCGGTTACTGCGCCGGCCTGCCCGCCTGACCCTTTGCCTTCATCCCCGCCTTCGGCAGGCTGATCAGATTGGCGAACATCCGATACGCCCCCGGCACGCCCGCCGGCAGTTGTCTGAACCAGGCGTAGCCGGTGTAGATGTAATTGCCCTTGCCGTACTGCGCGATCAGCTGCCCGCCGTTGAGCGGTTTGCCGGGGGCATCAGAGGAAGCGAGCAGCGGCGTGTATTTCTCATCCCATTCACTGAGGAAGTACAAGCCCCGCTCCTGCACCCAGCCTTTCCAGTCCTCCTCAGTGATCCTGTTCGGGTAGTTGAAGAGCGGGTGGTCCGGGGCAAGTACTTTGACTGGCGCCTCCTCATCTGTCACGCGCAGACCGTTGTTATCCATCTTGACCGGGTACGGCGCGAAGTTGCCGCGCGAGAATTCGCCCTTGTTGTATTGCACGATCAGCGTGCCGCCGTTTGAAACGTAATCGAGCAGGCGCTTGTTGTTGGCCACGACATCTTCATTTACCTCGTAAACGCGGATGCCAAGGATGATCGTGTCGTAGACCGACAGGTCGCCGGAGGCGAGTTCCGACCCGCCGATCAGCTTCACCTTCACGCCGAGTTGCTCGAGCGCGGCGGGCACGTCGTCGCCGCTGCCCATCACGTAACCGACATTGAGCCCCGGCGCGACTTTCACGTCGAAGAGTTCCGTCCTCACTTCCGCCGGGCGGTAGACGAAATGCGTTTCGATGTGCGGGTAGGCAATCGTCGTGTAACCGCTCGCGTATTCCTGCCCGCCGGATTCGGCCACCGCCTTCAATTGAAAGTTCCCGGTCGCTCCCGCCGGCGGAGTCACATGGAAGACCCGCGCGGCGCGCTCCCCCTGCCGGGTGAAAGCGAGCGGCTGGTTACCACCTTCCACGCGCCACCCCTGGGGCACGACGAGTTTCACCGAACCCTTCACCGCATGCAGAGCGTTGTTCGTAATCTCGACCGCAATTTCGCGCGTGCGACTGACGCCGCCTTGCGGGATCACGAGCAGCGTCGGGTGCATCGTCACGGTCAGCGCCGGGGCGACTTTGAATTCGCGGCGGATCTCGCCGAAGGTTTTATCGGCGAAGCGATACTCGACCGGCTGAGTGATCGTCACGCGCTCGCCGCTGAGCGTCAATTCGGCTTTAGCAGCGAGGCGCGGCGGGGCGAACGGCAGCGTGACCGGCATCGTGCCATCCCAGTCGAACTGATCCTTCGTGCGGGCGCGCGCCAGCCAGTAAGGCTGTGACGGCGGTTCGTCGGCGGGGATGGTGACACGATATTTGCTCGTTGCCGTCGTCCGCTCGCGACCCCGGAAGAATGGCGAAGGCGTATTCTGCTCCGGTTCGGCTATTGCCAGCGGTTCGCTGCGCCAGTTGTCGGGAGCCGCGACTTTGATCTGCGGGGCGGCCTGAAGGTTACCTCTTGTCCCGACATAGACATTCGCGGTCACTTCAATACTTTCACCCGGTGCGGCGATCTCGGCGTTGCTCAGGGCATCAACAATCACGCCATGCGCCTTGGCAAGCGCGTCGGCAAATTCCCACTCCTTGCGCGAGAGCAGGGTGTCAACATTGACACGCGCTTCGTCATCGAGCCCGCTGAGCTGTCCTCGCAGCGTGCGCACCCCGCGCAAACCTTCGGCGAGTTTCGGCGCTATCTTTTCAGGATCTTCGACGCGATATTCGGCCATTGCCTGCGACGCGATCTCTTTGATCTTTGTCAGCGACGGGGTCAATCGTTCCACGCCTGAGCCCGCAAACTGCGCGATGCCGGTGATGCTCACATCAATGCCGTCAAAGAGCGAAGTCTCCCTGTCCGGCGCGGGCACTTTACTTTCCTGGCGCAGCCATGACCTGACGCTCGATCCGCGCATCTGGATAGCGCCAAAATCCTGCGAGCGGTGCTTGCTGCGGCCTTCACTCGCCAGTTCTGCGGGCGAGCGGCCCAGCACCGGGTCGAACTGCCCTACATCGAACGTGGCGACGCTGCCGCCGCCCTGATTGAAGACGCGCTGGTAGAATTTCAGCACCTGCCAGGGGCGCAGCCCTTCCCTGATCTGCTCCGGGTAACGGTTCGGGTCGGCCGCCGCCCTGACCGCTTCGGGCGCGAGCATCCCGGCGACCTGATGCTGGCCGTGCCCGTCGCGCGGGGTGCCGCTGAAGCCGTTGGCGACCACGAGCGGGCGAAACGTGCGGATCACGCGCACCATGTCGCCAAGGATCTCTTCTTTGTTCCACTTCTTCAGCGTCTCTTCCGCCGAGCGCGTGAAGCCGAAATCGTAGGCGCGGGAGAAATATTGCTCCGCGCCGTCGAGCTTGCGGCTGGCGAGCAATTCTTCGGTGCGCAGCACGCCAAGGCTTTCCCCCAGCTCCGGCCCGATGCCGTTCTGCCCGCCCTCGCCGCGATTGAGCGCCAGGTATGCGACCCGCGCGCCCTTCGCCCGGGCCAGATAAGCCAGCAAATCCGTGCTTTCGTCGTCGGGGTGCGCGGCGGTGTGCAGCAGGCTCGCGATGGTCTGCAGCCGCCGCAGCGCCAGCCCGAGCCCGCTCGCCCCGCGGTCTTCGGGCGCGGGGCGCGTGTCGGGGACGGCGGTGATGGTCAGGAACTGGAGCGTCAGCGTCAGGGCAATGATGTGACAGGAAAACTTTTTCATGTATCTGATCTCTTGGTTTTATTGGAAACCGGCTCAAGGATGCGGTGTCGCGAACCCTGGGGGGAGCGATGATCCCGCAGCTGGCTCCGGGCAAAAACACCGCTCGCCCGAGGCTCGCGGTACTGCAACTGAGCTATCGTCCGTAGCGTTTCAGTTTACGGTAAAGGGTGGAAAGGTCAATGCCGAGCATTGCGGCGGCGCGCGCCTTGTCATCATTGACGCGGGACAGGGTGTCGAGGATGTAGCGGCGTTCGAGTTCATCGAGCGTCAGCGTCTGGCCGGTCAGGTCGCGGATGGCGTCGGGCGCCTCGCGGACTTTCTGCGGCAGGTGCGCGACTTCGATTCGCTCGTCACTGAGCGCGACGGCGCGTTCGATGGCGTTCTGCAACTCGCGCACGTTGCCGCGCCATTCGTAATTGATCAGGCGCTGCATCGCCTCGTCGGCCACACGCTTCTCGGCGTCGCCGAGTTGCCGCGTGTACTTGTCAACGAAGTGACGGACGAGCAGCGGGATGTCTTCGCGCCGGTCGCGCAGCGGCGGGACGGTCAGGCTGATGACACTCAGGCGGTAGTACAGATCCTCGCGGAAGCGATGTTCGTTGATCTCCTCTTCGAGGTCGCGGTTGGTCGCGGCGATCACGCGCGCGTCAAAGACCTCAGTTCTCGTTGACCCGAGCGGCGTGAATTCGCGCTCCTGCAACGCGCGCAGCAGCTTCACCTGTAGCGGGGCGGGCATCTCGCCGACCTCATCGAGAAACAGCGTGCCGCCGTCTGCCGCCCTGAGCAGCCCCTGTTTATTGGTTTGCGCTCCGGTGAAGGCTCCTTTGACGTAACCGAACAGTTCGGATTCAAGCAGGGTTTCCGGCAGCGCCCCGCAGTTGATCGCGATGAAAGGCCCGTCGGCGCGCGGTGAGTTGTAATGAATCGCGCGGGCGATCAGCTCCTTGCCCGTGCCCGATTCGCCCTGAATCAGCACGCTGCTCGTGGTGGGTGCGATCTTTTCGACGACGCGGAAAATATCGGCGAGCGCGTCCGAGCGCCCGATGATGCTCTCGAAGTTGTACTTCTGCTTCAGTTCGCGGCGGAGGTAGCGGTTCTCGCGGAACAGCTCGCGCACGCGCAACGCGTTGCGCACGGCCTGCAGCATGTCCTCGTTAATGAACGGCTTGGTGATGTAATCGTAAGCGCCCCGGCGCAAAGCGGCGATGGCCGTTTCGACCGAGGAATAAGCAGTGATCATAATCACGAGCGCTTCCGGGTCGAGCTGCTTGATCCGGTCGAGCAGCTCGATGCCGTCCATCCCCCCGAGCGCGATGTCGCTGATCGTCAGGTCCGGGGCTTCGGCGGAAAAAATCTCCAGCGCCTGCTCGCCGCCCGCAGCCGTGACCGGGCGCCAGCCCTCGGCGGCCATCAGGCCCGCGAGGATTTCGCGCATGAGGTCTTCGTCTTCGGCGATCAGGATTGTCGGCTGCTGGTTCATTGAGAGATGGTTGAGAAGTTTTCCTTTTCAGCCCCCGCTTCGGAGCGGTTGCGGCCTTCGTCAGGGAAGGCAATCGTAAAGACGGTGCCGGCGGCATTGCTCTCAACAGTGATGCGCCCACGATGCGCGGTGATGATGCTGTCGCAGACTGACAGGCCGAGCCCTGTGCCCTGGCCGTGCGGCTTGGTGCTGAAGAACGGGTCGAAAATTCGCGTCAGGTGTTCCGGCGCGATGCCGCTTCCATTGTCGGCGATGCTGATCCGCACCTCATCGTCGTGGCGCGAGGTGGCGATGGAAATCTCCCCGCCCTGATTTTCCGCGACGGCGTCGCGCGCGTTGAGCAGCAGGTTCAGAAAGACCTGCTGCATCTGATCGGCGTCGAGCGCGAGCAGCGGCAACCCGCCCGCCATCTCCGTCCGCACGGTCAGTTGTCTGAACTGCCGGTCGAAGCGCGCCAGCTCAAGGCTCTTCGTGATCACGTCGTTGATGTCTGCCGGCGCGCGTTCGGGTGATTTGGGGCGGGCGAAATCCATCAGGTTGCGCAGCACGCCGGAGATGCGCGTGATCTGCGCGAGGATCAGCCGCAGCGTCTGCTGGTCGCGCTCCTCACGGGGACGCGCCATCAGCGACTGCACGAGCGACGAGATCGAGGCGAGCGGGTTGTTGACTTCGTGCGCCACGCCCGTCGCGAGCGCGCCGGCGGTGGCCAGTTTTTCCGTGCGGATCAAAGCCTGATTGATCTCCCTCAGCCGCGCGATGTCCGCGGCGATCCGCTGACTCATGGTGTTGATGCTGTCGGCCAGCACGCCGAGTTCGTCATTCGATTCGAGCGTCGTCCGGGCGCCGTAATTGCCGCGGGCGACGTCAAGCGTCGTCTCGGTCAGCCGGCGCAACGGGCCCGCGAGAATCCGCGTGATCAGCAGGATCATGACGAGCGAAGGCAGCAGCCCCGAGATCGCGCTGAAAATCAGGTATCGCTTCCAGCCCGTCACCTCCCACCCGAAGCACCAGACCGCGACCGGGACCTGAACGAGGAAAAAGCCGAAGACTCCGGTGACCGCGACGACGAGCGCCACCTTGTAGGCAATCGGGAAGAGCCGGAACTGATCGAGCGCCGTCTGCAGCGAGAAGAGCTTGAAGTTCGAGATCGCGTAGGCGTAAATCAGTGTTCCGATGACGGTGAAGATCGGGCCGTAAGGGATCAGCACTGAAACGCCGACGAGCGGCAGGATGATGTGGCTCAGGGTCACCAAAGCCCCGGTCACGACGATGCCCAGCAGAATCGCGCCGAGCTGCTGCCCCTCGAGCGTCCCGCGATAGCGCCGATATTTGCCGGCCAGCTTGACGAGGCCGATGGTGAGGACGGCGTAGTTGTAGGCGCCGAAGATGTAAGCCGCCGGCCTGAGCGTGATGCTGAACTGCTCGCCCGAAGGCGTGATGGTAAAGCCCGCGCGCTCCCAGAACATTCCGCCAAAGAGCATCGGCAGCAGCACCAGGAGCGGCAGCGCGCACCAGGCGGCCAGCCGCCAGTCCGGTCGCGTGTCTTCGGGGAAAACCCCGGCGAACAGCAGCAGCGCAAACTGCACCGCGGCCCCGACCAGAAAGCTGACCGTCGCCCACCACCCGGCGTCCGCGCCGGCCGGGTGAAAGCACCAGAAGGCCAGATTATTGACGATCCACACGATCATCAGGCCGACGAAGGCCGCGAAAGTCCGGTTGATGGCGCGCTGCGGCGCGGCGACCAGCACGTAAAAGCCCAGCGCCAGCGTGATGAACAGTGAGGCCAGCAGCATCAGTATCAGCATCGCCGCCATCATAACAAAGACGGTGAAAAACAGGCGATAACAGACCGGGGTCTTAACATGGGACTGCCAGACTCCTCTCCTCCTGATTGCCGGCGCGGTGGCGGGAAAGAACAGGGTGAGCGGGAACGGCGGGCGCGTGAATCTGCGCGGTGAGGCGATGCTCGAGCGCCACCAGAGACGGTTTCAGCAACTCCTCTCTGGTCACGAGGCCGAGTCTTTCGAACAGATCGCAGCGCCCGAATTCCAGCTGACCGCGGGTGAAATGCGACTCGGAGCGGGTCACGCGATATTCGCCCAGCGCGCCATCCTTTCGCCGGAACCAGTCGGCAGACGCGCGCAATGACAAAGACAGTTGCCTTTCCAGCGCGACAGAGTCAGCGTCACGATCAAGCGGTATGCCCGTGTCCCGAATCTCCCAGGTGGCGTTGGCCCACTGGCTGGAAGTCTGCAAACGATAGTCCCGGTACCGGCCCGCCAGCTGATCCCAGGTCACCTGGAATTCCATCGCGCTCAGATGCCAGGGCAGCGCCCACAGGTGACGCGGCGCGACGGCGGTCAGCGATCCGACGGCGGTGCCGAGCAGCAGGGAGCCCGGCTGGCCGTTGCGTCGCGCGAGCAAACGATATTTCGTCTGCTCGAACGACCCGGAGTGGCCGCCGTGAAAATCCGATCCGTCGTCCAGAAATGATTCGACTGAAACCAGCGCGAAACTTTTCCGGGAAGATTCCACAAAAAGTTCGGGCGCGATTTGTTCGGGCAGGAGCGGCAACGCCCTCTCCGCCGGGATCGCATAAACGATCATCGAGTAATGCTTCCACTCGGCATTCGCGCTGGCGCCGGGTTGCGCCCGAGCGGTGAAAGCTGATCGGGCAGGCGGGCTGGGGGCTGAATTGAGTTGTGGGATTCCGACTTCAGCAGCAACGGTCATTTCCGATTCCTTCTCCGGGAAAGATTCTGTTACGAAGGTTTGCGGAGCAGATGCCGTGCCACTCAGGCGGATGCCCGGGGCAAAGGGATGAACGGCTGAAAATTCAGCGTGTTTGCGCATCACAGCGGATGGAGTGAAATATACTGCCCAGGCAGTTTGCGAAAAGAAAATGGCACAGAGAATCCACAATCTCCTTCGCCTCCACGCTGAAAACTGAGTATTCATCGGACGAAAAGCACGAATGGCAAAATGCCGGGAGAAAGGTCCCGTTTGGCAGAATGCAAAGGGCCGAACAGGCATCCCGGCGGCTTCAGCAACGGTGATGCCTGAGATAAGATGGCGGCCTCTTCGGAGCAATCCACGCGGCAATCATCTGTGGCAGGCGGGAGCTGTCCGTAACCCGGCAGGTGAAAGCACTGAACGGAGGGGGGAATGAAGAATAAACGGCGATTCCTGCTGGGCAGTCTCTTCTTCGCGCTGATGTTTTTTTACCTCGGCGTCCATGCTTATTTTGCCTTCGTCTATGTCGAGTCTACAGGCAGCTATGACGGCTGGTACGGCGAACAGAGGACGCCGGGCAGCCCCGTTCTCATCACGGGCGCCGACCCGAAAGGCCCGGCGACGGCCCTGCGCGCGGGCGACGAATTTCTGGCGATCAACGGCATCACGCCGGCGCAGGATCCGGAGATTATGGGCTTCAGTAGCCGAGTCCCTCCCGGAACAACTTATCAGATGACCATCCGGCGCAACGGCCGGGAGATGGTCATTCCGCTGACTACCGCTGAGAAGCCCCCGCGGCGCGCGAGCTTTGACGAAAAGGTCTTCATCTTCATCCACCTGATCTTTCTGGTCACCGGGCTGGCCGTCTTTCTGCTCAGGCCCGACGACCAGCAGGCGTGGTTGCTGGCTCTGCTGCTGGGGACTTTTATTGGCCTGAGTACCTGGTCTATGCCTGTGAAGGAGCTGGGCAGGTGGGTGGAGTATGTTGTCGCTTTCGCGAAAATCCTGTGCCTCTGGTCGCTGCCGCTCTTCGTCCGGTTCTTCCTGAACTTCCCCGAACGCTCGCCGATTCTGCGCCGCTGGCCGATGCTGGAAGCGTATCTCAACTGGCCATTCTACCTGTTGGTGCTGCCTTACTACGGCGGCGGCAGGCTGCCGTCTGCGCTGAGGGCCTGGTATTTCGCCCATCCGCCGGCCAGGTGGATGAGGTTCGGCCTTTCGACGTTGATGCTGGCGGCGTATCTGGTTGCCGGGCTGATCTGTCTGGTCGTCAGCTATCGGGTTGCCAGTCGGGACGCGCGGCGGCGCCTGCGGGTGGTGATGTCCGGCAGCGGGGCGGGCTTCCTGACTCTGTTGCTGGTGGTTGGCGTGGAATCCTTCCACCTGGAGAAAGACATGCCGGGGCTGACCAGGTGGCTGGAAATGAGCTACCTGATCACTCTGCCACTCATCCCGCTCTCGTTCGCCTACGCGATCATCCGTCACAAAGTGATCCCGATCAGCCTGATCATCCGTCGCAGCGCGCGTTACGTGCTGGTCTCGCGCGGTTCGGTGGCGCTGGTGATTGCGGGCGTGTGCGTGGTGATGTTCTTTGTGATGGACGCCGTCTTCAGGTATGTGAACCCGGCGAGCGGGCGCGTGGTCGGCATCATTTCGGGCGTGCTGGCGATCATCGTCTGGAATCTGGCGTACTCGTTTCACCGGCGCGTGATCGCGCCGCTCGTTGACCGCCGGTTCTTCCGCGAATCGTATGACGCGCGACAGATCCTCGCCGAACTGTCGCAATCCGTCCGCTCGGCCACCGACATGAGACAACTGCTCGAACTGGTCTGCACGAGGATTCAGAAGGCATTACACGTCGAAAACGTCACGGTCTTCCTGCGCGATGAAGCGTCGGGGGATTATGCGAGCGCGGTTTCTTCCGATCATTGGTCACAGGGGAAGCAGATTGTCTCGTCACAGAACGGTCTGCGGCTGCCCGCCGATGCTTATCTGATCCGGCGGCTGAGCGAGTCAGGCGAGCCGCTCGACGCCGATTTCCGCGACCCGGCGTCACCGCTGCACGAGCGGCTGACGGGCAACGGGTCGTCGCAGGTCGAAAGAGAAGTTCTGGAAAGATTGAATACGGCGCTGCTGCTGCCACTCGCCGCGAGGGATCGCATGCTCGGCGTGATTTCGCTCGGGCCCCGCCTCGGCGATCAGCCATTCTCACGCGAAGACGGGCAGATGCTGATGGGCGTGGCCGGGCAGACGACTTTTGCTCTTGAGAACACTCGCCTGATCGAGCGAATGATCGAGGACGAGCGCCGCCGGCAGGAACTCGAAGCCGAAAACGAACAGCGGGCGAGGGAATTGGAAGAAGCCCGCCGGTTGCAGCTCTCAATGCTCCCCAAAACGGTGCCGCAACTGCCCGGTCTGGAGATCGCCGCGTATATGAAGACCGCTTCGGAAGTCGGCGGCGATTACTACGACTTTCACCAGGCCGACGACGGCACGCTGACGGTGGCGGTGGGCGACGCGACGGGGCATGGGCTGAAGGCCGGCACGATGGTCACGGCGGTCAAGGGCCTGTTTGAAGCATTCGCGCCGGAACCCGACCCCGTTCACATTTTTCAGCAGACGAGTCGCGCGCTCAAGCGGATGAATCTGCGCTCGCTGTTTATGGCGATGACGGTTGTGAAGGTGAAAGGCAACCGCGCGGGGTTAAGCGTCGCCGGGATGCCGCCCGTGCTGATTTATCGCGCGGCGAGCGGCCAGGTGGAGGAGGTCGCGCTCCGGGGGATGCCGCTCGGCAGCGTGGCGAACTATCCGTACCGGCAGCAGGAGCTGACACTGGCTTCGGGTGATGTGGTCGTGCTGATGAGCGACGGGTTGCCCGAGCGATTCAACGCGCAGGGCGAGATGCTCGATTACGAGCGAACGAAGCATGCATTCGCCGCCGCCGCCGATCAGTCACCGCGACAGATCATCGAACATTTCGTCAGCGTCGGTGACGAGTGGGCCGAGGGCCGGCCGCAGGATGACGATGTGACGTTTGTGGTGCTGAAAGTGAAATGAAGACCATGCGCTCCTCGGGGGGTAACGGTTCAGACCGGCACGGCTTCAATCACGCACACCGGCGATTCAGTCGGAATGATGCGCGTGAGCCTGAATCCGGCGCGGCTGAAAAGCGCGCTGAACTCCGCCTCGGTGCGCTCGCGCCCGCCGGTCATGACCAGCATGTTCAGATCCATGAATTTGCCGAATGACGGCTCGTTGCCCGGCGCGATGACGGTCTCGACAAGCAGCAGCTTCCCATTATCCGCAATCGCGCGGCGGCAGTTTCTGAGGATGGTGGCCGACCGCTCGTCGTCCCAGTCGTGAATGATCCACTTGAGAATGTAAGCGTCGCCGCCGGCCGGCACTGACTGGAAGAAGTCAATACTCTCGATTTCGCAACGCTCGCTCACTCCCGCCCGGGCGAGCAGCGGCCCGGCGTTGGAGATCACATGCGGCTGGTCGGCGAGTACGCCCCGCATCACGGGGTACGTCTTGAGGATTGCCGCGATCTGTCCGCCCAGGCCGCCCCCGACGTCGACGAGCTTCGTAATGCCCGAAAAGTCGTACGCATTGAGCAGTGCCTGATGAATCAGGTCGGTCATCCCGCTCATTGCGTTGTTGAAATTCTGCGCGTGTTCAGGGTGTTGCGCGTAATACTCCCACACGGGCTGGCCGAAGTGGTTATCGAAAGCGATCTCGCCCGTCCGGATGCTGTGCATCAGGTTGCCCCACGCGGGGAAGTGTTCCTGCCCGAGTTCAGCCATTGCCATCCAGCGCAGCGTCCCGGGCGCGTCGGTTTCGAGCGTGGCCGCGAGCGGCGTCGAGGCGAAGCGCCCCTCGGCGTCTTCGACAAAGATGCCGACGCTTGCGAGCCCGCGCAGCAGGCGGTAAAGCGACGGCGCATGCGTGCCGGTCGGGTCGGCCAGTTCCGCCGCGGTCTTCGGCTGACCTTTGATGAGGTCGGGCAAGCCAAGCCTCGCCGCGACCTGAATTGACTGCGAGACCCAGAAGCCGGTGATCATCTGCAGCATGGCGAACTGCGGCGGCACGGCCGTCGGGTCAGTTTGTGGCGCGTGAGATTGCGTACTCATCGTTGATTTTCCTTTCAGGCAATCACGCCGAACTGTCTGAGGATGATGGAAAGGTCAGCGTAGACTTTCTCCCCGGCCAGTCGGCCTTCGTCATCAAAGGTGAAGACGGCGCAGGCCGGGACGCGGAACTCTTTCCCGGTCGGGGCCAGCCCGTTCCAGTCGCCGGTGTGCTTCCCGCCCAGCGTGATTTCCAGAATGATGGTCTCATCATTGACGTGACGATTGACGACCTCGATCCTGAGGTCGGAAAAACTCCCCCGCTCGCCGAAGCCGAATCCGGCATACAGTCCCTCGACGGTCTCACGCCCGCTGACCTCAAGGTCGTTCAAGCCGAACACCGGGTTTCTGCCGAAGGTTTCCATAATGGCCTTCAGGTCGTGATTGTTTTCGGCGAGGCAATGCTCTTCGACGAGTTTGAGGCGCGCGTCGCGCAGGGCCGCAGCCGGGTAAACTGACATATTTGAATTCTCCTTGTGTTGGCGTGAACTTCAGTTGCTGTTTCTCAATCGGGATACGAACATACGCGCCGATTGGATTCGGTTTTTCCCCCTGGAGTGCAGGCATCCAGGCCCGCTGTGATGTTAAGAAAGACTTGGTTGAAACTCGATCTTTGCGAAAGACAAGCAGGCCTGGATGCCTGCACTCCAGGGGGAAGCGATTATTTGCAGGACAATCGGCACCTCAGCCCGACAGTCCGGCGACGAAATCAGTGTCGGTCAGATCTCGCATGACCGGCGAATCAATGAGGCAGGCAGGCGTAACAAAAATGAATTCTTGACTTTTGCGAAGCAATTATCGTTCAATGTGACCGAAGCTGTCATCCTCTCAACCCTGAAACACAGCTTTCATCGCACTGGATCACCCGATACTCGGGGGCATCTGACGACCTCACGTCCTGTAGACGTACAAAAATTACGCAGCCAGTTTTCCCCCACTGGTCTTTCTATGTGTCGAGCCGGCAAGGAATCGCGCCACACGGGCGAGAAGTGTCTGTCCGTGGCGTCCACAGCCGGGGACGGAGTTTTTTGTCTCCCGCTTGCGCAGCCACCTCAACTCACCCTCTGGCTGCCAACACCTCGGTCTCAGGAGAAATAGCATGAAATACGCTCATCAAACTTCCTCACCAGTCCGCAATCTTCCGCCCGGTTACGCCCGGGGAGTCGTGCTGAAAAAAGTCTGTCTGATGGCATTGCTGGCAGGCGCGGGCTTTATCCTGATCGGGCATTGGGCATGGCGCGCGGTGTCGGCGGCTGATCCGATCCTCAATATCTCGACCGTGGCGGGCAGCAGCGCGGTGAGCGGGCTGGTGGCTGACCTGCAAAGCGCCCGGGGTATTGTCTCTACGGCGGACGGCCTGATTATTTATGTGGCCGACACCGCCAATCACGTGGTGCGGAAAGTTGACATTAACGCGGCGACGGTGACGGTCTTTGCCGGGAGTGCCGGATCAGCCGGTTTTTCGGGTGACAACGGAGCGGCGACCGCGGCAAAGCTCAGCAGCCCGTCCGACGTCGCCCTCGATTCGCTCGGCAATCTTTATATCGCTGATACCGGGAACAACCGCATCAGGAGGGTGGCGACCAATGGGCAGATCAGCACGCTCGCCGGCACAGGGGACGCCGGCGCGGCGGACGGGGCAATCGCCATCGCGACTTTTTCTCAGCCGCGCGGGCTGGGTATAGATTCAGCCAACAACATCTATGTGGCCGATACCGGCAACAACCGCGTCCGCAAGATCACCGGCAGCACCGTTCAGACCATCGTCAATACAGACAGCTCACCGGGTAATGAAGGCGACGGCCAGGTCGCCACCAGCGCCCAGCTCAACGCCCCGGCGGATGTCGCCGTGGACAGCGTCAACAATAAAATTTACGTCGCGGATTCCGGCAACAACCGCGTGCGCGTGGTCTCGGGCGGGAACATCAACGCGTTCGCCGGGGGCACGATTGACGGCGTCAGCGGGGCGCCGACGGACATCAGACTGGTCAACCCGACCGGCATCGCCGTGGAAGGCAGCTTTGTTTACATCGCTGATACCGGCAATAACCGCGTGCGTGTCGTTAACACCACGACCAACACGCTCGACACGCTGGCCGGCAGCGGGATGCAGGGCTATGACGGTGACGGGTCGGCCGCGGGGCCCACGGCGCGCAGCCTGAACCTGCCTTACGGAGTGGCGGTCGCTTCGGGCGGCGCCACGATCTACCTGATGGACAGTGGCAATCGCCGCCTGCGGAAAGTGATGGCGGGGAATCTGACCACCCTGGTCAGCGACGGTTCGAGCGGGTTTGACGGGGACGCCGGGCCCGCCACCAGCGCCCGGCTGAGCGCCCCTCGCGGCGTGGCCGTGGACGGGCAGGGCAACTTCTACATCGCCGACACGGCCAATCACGTCATCCGCAAGGTCAACAAGAGCGACGGCAAGATCAACACGATTGCCGGCACCCCGGGGAACCCGTCAGCCAGCGCGACAGATCTCAACGGTGACGGGGCCGCAGCCACCAGCGCGACCCTCAACAGCCCGACCGCCGTCGTGGTTGACAGCGGCGGGAACATTTACATCTCGGACACCGGCAATAACCGCATCCGCCGGATTGACCTGAACAACAACATTGACACGGTCGTCGGACTGAGGGACGGAAACGCGATTGGCGGGGTGACGCTCAACAACCCGCACGAGCTGTCAGTGGACGGCAGCGGCAATATTTACATCGCCGACACCGACAATAACCGGATTCGCAGGCTGCTCACGAACGGGACTGTCAGCAACATCGCCGGGACCGGCGCCGCGGGCAAGACCGGTGACGGCGGGCTGGCGACACTGGCCGCCCTGAATCACCCGCAGGGGGTCGCCGCGTCAGCCGACGGCGAGACGGTTTACATCGCCGACACCGGCAATAACCGCATCCGCAAACTGACCTTCAGTTCCCCGAATTACATTATCTCGTCCGTCGCCCCGACCGGAATCAACACGAATCCCGGTTTCCAGGGCGATGGTTTCTCGCCGATTTCGGCCCGCCTCAACTCGCCGACTTCAGTCGCCCTGGATGCGAGCGGCAACTACTACGTCATGGACCGGGGCAATAACCGCGTCCGCAAAGTGTCCATCAACGGCACGCCCGGCAATACGGGCGACGACATCATCAACACCATCATCGGCAGCGGCGTGGTCGGGTTCAGCGGCGATGGCGGCCCGGCCCCGAGTGCGGCGATCAACTTCCCGTACCAGATCGCCGTCAACGCCGACGGCGTCTACGTCGCCGACACCGGCAACAACCGGATTCGCCGGGCAACTGCCCCGCCCAACTCCGGCCCCACGCTCGCGCTCAACTGCGGCGGCAACGCCTGCGCCGGCACGCTCGCCGTCGCCGAAGGGCAGAACCTCAGCCTCACGTTGCAGGGGACTGACCCCGATGCCGGGCAGACGCTCACTTATTCGATGCTGGATACCAATACCAACCAGCCGCTGGCCGGGGCCACGCTGAATGCCAGCACCGGGGCGTTCTCTTACACCCCGGCTTTCAACGTGGCCCCGAATGTCGTCAACGGCCAGAAGACCTTCATCGTCGAATTCAAAGTCACCGATAACGGCGGCTCGCCGCTCTCCGATTCAAAGACGGTCACGATTAACGTGACCAACGTGAACCAGTCGCCGACGGCCGATTCCGGCGTCATCCCGGCGACCGTGGAAGCGACCAGCGCGGCAGGCGCGAGCCTGCCGCTCAACGGCACGGCCAGCGACCCGGACGGCGATACGCTGACCTTCCAGTGGAGCGATGGCGTGAATCTGATCAACGGCGCGACCACACTGAATCCGACGGTGAACCTCGGCCTCGGCGCGCACTCGCTCATCCTGACGGTCAATGATGGTAAAGGCGGAGTCGTCAGCACGGCGGCCAAACCCGTCACCGTGCAGGACACGACACCGCCGGTCTTTACCAGCGTCCCTTCAGACATCAATCAGCCGGTGGGACAGGGAGCCGGAGGGGCGGTGATCAACTACACCCTGCCGACCGTGTCAGACACGGTTTCGGGCTCCTGTACGATCAACGGCAATCCCTGCGCGCTGACGGTTTCACCGGCCGATAAAGTGCCCGGCGCGTTCTTCCCCGTGGGCACGACGACCGTCACCTTCAAGGCGACCGATGGTTCCAACAATATGGCGACGGCGAGTTTCAAGGTCATCGTCGGCGACGGCGGCAGCGGCGGAGGCAACCCGCTGGTTTACAAGATCGCTGCTTATGCGGGCAGCGGTAACTTCGGGACGGGCGGCAATGGCGGGCCCGCGTTGACCGCTTCATTCAAGCAGCCACACGGCGTGGTGATGGATAGCCTCGGTAACGTTTATATCGCCGATACGCTGGCGCGCGTCGTCCGCAAGGTAGCGACCGACGGGACGATCAGCAACTATGTCGGGACCGGGGAGAAGGGCTCGACCGGCGACGGCGGCCCGGCGACCCAGGCGAAGCTCAACAATCCGACCGGTCTGGCCGTTGACAGCGCGAACAACCTCTACATTGCCGACACCGGCAATCACGTGGTTCGCAAGGTCACTGCCGCGAACGGCCTGATCAGCACCATCGCCGGTTCCTTCGTTGCCGGATTCCAGGGCGATAACGGCCCGGGCGTCAATGCCAGGCTGAACTCCCCGACCGCCGTGGCGGTTGATGGCGCCAGCAACGTCTACATTGCCGACACCAGCAACCACCGCGTCCGCAAGGTCACCGCCGCGAACGGCCTGATCAGCACCTTCGCCGGTTCCTTCATTGCCGGGTTCTCCGGCGATAACGGCCCGGCCACCAACGCGACGCTCGACACTCCGACCGGAGTGGCCGTGACTTCAGACGGCTCGACTGTTTACATCGCCGACCAGCACAATCACCGCATCCGCCGCGTCTTCAGCGGCCAGATCAGCACGTATGCCGGCAATGGCAGCGCGGGCTACGGTGGTGACGGCGCGCTCGCGGCGGCGGCCACACTGAACTCCCCGACCGGAGTCGCGATTGACCCTGACAGCAATGTCGTCGTCACCGACACCGGCAACGACCGCATTCGCCGGATCAATTTCAGCGACAACCTCATCAACACCATGGCCGGGACCGGCGCGGCCGGCAACACTGGCGACGGGGGCCTCGCGAAGGATGCGCTGCTGGATACGCCGACGGCGCTCGCGATTGACAAGCGCAACGGCGTGACCAGGGGCGAAGTTTATTTCTCCGATTCCGCCAACCTGCGCGTGCGCAGGCTGACGGTCAACAACGCCCCGCCAGTCCCGACTACGGTGGCCAGTCAGACCGTCCGTAAGGATCGGACGCTTGACGTGCCGCTCTCCGCCGCCGACGCGGACGGCGACGCGGTGACTTTCAGCATCGTCTCGAACGGCCCGTTGCCGTTCCTCTCAATCATCAACGCCAACCCGTCGGGCCGCACCGCGACGCTGCACATCGCCCCGAATAACGGCAACGTCGGCGTCTACAATCTGCAGATCAAGGCGACCGACAGCAAGCAGTCCGAGACGCTGACCCCGCAATTCACGGTCTCGATCACCGAGAACCGCCCGCCGGTGGCGAGCATCGCCGGCGGCTCGCAGCTCACGCTGACGACCGGCGGCAACAGCGTCACGCTGGTGCTTGACGGCACGCCTTCGAGCGACCCCGACGGCGACCCGCTCACTTACGACTGGAAGGAAGGCGCGGCCGGTCTGGGCACTTCGTCCACGATCACGCCGACGCTCGGGATCGGCCAGCACGCGATCACGCTGACAGTGAGCGATGGTCTGCTGACCAACAGCTTCACGCAGAACATCACGGTCAACAGCACCGGGGGCGGGCCGATAGCGATCATCAACGGGCCTTCGAGCGTCAACTCCGCCAGCGGTCAGCCCGTCAGTGTGGCCTTTGACGGCTCATCATCAACCGGCAACCCGACCACTTATCAGTGGATGGTGGACGGCAGCCCGCAGGGCGGTAACACCCCGTCACTGACCCCGTCGCTCGCGGTCGGCAACCACGAAATCAAGCTGACGGTCACCAACGCTTCGGGCAGCAACACCGCCACGAAGAGCGTGACCGTCACGGTCGGCGGCCCGACGGCCTGCATCGTCGGCGGGGCGACTGCGACTGTGACCGCGTCGAACGGGACCAGCGCCGCCGTCACGCTCGACGGCTCGTGTACGACCGGGTCGGGGCAGCTCGCGTATCAGTGGACGGTTGACGGGACCGTTCAGAACGGCACCGGGGTGACCCTCCAGGTGACATTGAATGTCGGCACCCACGCGATCAAGCTCAAGGCCACCGACAGCCAGAACCGCAGCAGCGAAGCCACGCAGACGCTCACCGTCCAGGCTGCCAGTAGTGACCCGCTCCCCTGCGGCGACGGCGTCGGGCTTTACATCTGCAGCACGGGCAGCACTCCCCCCGGGATTGAGCCTTCGGCGGGCCGACAGGGTTCATCAGTGGATGTCACGATCAACGGCTTCGGCTTCCTCCAGGGGGCCACAGTCATTGTCGGCGGCACTGGCATCACGACCCAGGTGCTGTCGGTCACGCAGACAAAGGTCGTGGTCAGGTTCGTCATCGCCAGCAACGCCCCGACTGGCACGAGCAACAGCACCAAGCGCACCATTACGGTCGTCAACCCCGACGGCTCGACCGTCTCGACCGGGCGCGTCTTTGGCGTGTTACCAAAGTAGTCTGAGAGAGGGGGAGAGCGGGGGAGTGGGAGAGATCAGGGAGCTTTGTGAACTGAAGCTCCCTATCTCCTCTTCTCACGCTCCCCCGCTCTCCCCCTCACTCCTTCAGGAACTTCGTAGTTTCAGCGAGGAAGATACCAAGCTGGTCGTGGTGCAGCCAGTGGCCGGCGTTGGGGACTTTGACGACGCGGCGGTTTTTGATCGCGTCCGATCTGCCGTCCTGCTCCGGGGCGAGCGCCCAGCTTTCCATCCCCCAGAACAGCAGCACCGGGCAGGTGATCTGGCCAAGGATTTCCCGTATGTCATCATGACCCAGCCCGTAAGGCGCGAAGAGTCGCGCGTAATTATCGAACTTCCACACGAGCGACCCGTCAGCATTCCAGTTCGTGCCGTGCAGCGTCAGGTGTTCGGCGACTTCATCGGAGAGGAACGGGTTGGCTTCCTTCATCCGCGCGACGGCCGAGGCGAGGTCGGGGTAGCTGCGCGGCTCGCGCCGCTCAATATTGCGCTCCGCCTCGATCCACCTGCGCAGTCGCTCCGAAGCCGGTCGTGGCACGCGCGCCGCAGGCGGCGGACTCATCCCTTCAATCGCCACGACTTTCTTCACCCGGTCCGGGTAGACTCCCGAATAAAGCAGCGTCACGACCGCGCCGAGCGAGTGGCCGACGATGTACAGCGGGAAGTCGTTGATGATGTCCGCGAGCGCCGACAGATCCAGCACGTGTTCGATCACGCTGTAGATCGCGCCCGGCGCCTGCGCGCTGTTGCCGTGCCCGCGCAGGTCGAGCGCGTAGACGTGAAAGTCCCGGCGCAGCTCGCGCGCCACCCAGTCCCAGCTCCGCGCGTGATCCAGCCCGCCGTGGACCAGGATCAGCGAAGGCTTGCCCTCCTCGCCGAAGTCCCAGAATTGCAGCTTCAGCCGGTGCGAATAGAAGAAGTGTGAAATCGGTTCCACGAGTGTCCCCCCGACAGAGTGAAGGATGAAGGCGGAAGGATGAAGGATGAATCCGGATTTATCAACCGCGGGCCTGATCAGTACGCCATCCGGCTTGCCCAAACTCGGACGCTTACATTATTGTGACGTTCGTCACGGAAATTTCTTCGGCCGGGTCCGGCCTTTATCAGGAATCACAGATTAATCCACCTGCGCTCCGCACTGCTCGGGCGGTGGCGCTGTCCCCAATATTCAAATGCTGCCAGACACCAACAACGTTCTCTCATTCATGGCTCACGCCGACGACGCGGAGTTCCTCTGCGCGGGCACGCTGGCGCGGCTCCGGGCTAAAGGGTTTCAGATTCATATCGCCACGATGACGGCGGGCGATGCCGGGAGCAAGGATTTACCGCCCGAAGAGATTTCGCACATCAGGCTGGGTGAAGCTGCGCGTTCGGTCGCGCTGCTCGAAGGGACTTTTCATTGCGCCTGGCAGAAAGAGCTGATGATCACTTATGACCCCCCGACCCTGAAGAAGGTCACCGAAATCGTGCGACAGGTCAGGCCGCTCATCGTCTTCACTCACTCGCCGGCGGACTATCTGATTGATCACGAGATGACCAGCCTGCTCGTGCGCGCCGCCACCTTCGCCGCGAGCGTCCCGAACGTCAGGACAGGGGAAGACAATGCCGCGGCTGCGACCGACGGTATCCCTTACCTTTATTACGCCGACGCGCTCGAAGGGAAAGATATCTTCGGCGAGCCCGTCAATCCGGGCTTTTACGTGGACATCTCGGACGTGATCGAAACCAAGGAGGGGATGCTGGCCTGCCACGCGAGCCAGCGCGAATGGCTGCTCAAACAGCACGGCATGGATAATTACGTCAATTCGATGAAAGAGTGGTCGGCGCGACGCGGCGAAGAATCCGGGGTGCAGTATGCCGAAGCTTTCCGCCAGCACCTCGGCCACGCCTACCCGCAGGATAACAAACTCGCCGAATTGCTGGGCATCATCGAAAACCATTGAAACGGACTATCAACTACCCTGGCAGAAGCATGAAAACATTGAGCATCTTACTGACCCTTTCGATCCTGGCCTTTGCCAGGCAGGCGAATGACGAAAAAGGTTTTGTCTCCCTCTTTAATGGGAAAGACCTGACGGGCTGGAAACTCGTGCGCGGGGTCGGCCCCGGCTACGTTGTCGAGAACGGCGTGATCGTCTGCCCGGGCGAAGGCGGGGGCAATCTGTTCACCGAAAAAGAGTACGCCAACTTCGTCTTCCGCTTCGAATTCAAACTCGAACCGGGCGCCAACAACGGCATCGGCATCCGCGCCCCTTTTGAAGGCGATGCCGCTTATGCGGGGATGGAGATTCAGATCCTCGACGACCAGCACGAACGTTACAAAGGCAAAATCAAATCCGAACAGCATCACGGCTCCGTCTACGACCTGATCCCGGCGCGCACCGGCTTCCTCAAACCCACGGGCGAATGGAACGAGGAAGAGATCACCGCGCAGGGGAGCCGCATCAGAGTCAGACTCAACGGCGTGATCATCCTCGATGCCGACCTGAATATCGTGCAGGAGGAGGCCGTCATCAAAAAGCATCCCGGCCTGAAGAGGAAGACCGGCCACGTCGGTTTTCTCGGGCACGGCACGCGCGTCGAATTCCGCAACGTCAGGATCAAAACGCTATCCTGAAAAAGTTATCCGCGAAGTTACACGAATAACCACGAAGACAAGCCCGGCTCCTTCGTGCAGCTTCGTGTGGCCTGGCGGAAGATTCCTGAAGGAGAGAAAATGGATAAACTCGGGGTCGGCCTGATCGGAACCGGCTGGGTTTCCGGCGAACACATCAAGGCCTTTCACCAGAACCCGCACACCGAAGTCATCGGCATCTGCAGCCGCGAGGCCGCGCGCGCCGAAACACAGATCAGGGAGATGGGGCTCGGGAGCTGCCGCGCGTATTCACAACTCGACGAGATGCTCAAAGACGAACGCATCAGGATCATCTCGATCTGCACGCCGCACCACCTGCACGCCGAGCAGGCGATTGAGTCAGCCGAAGCCGGGAAGCACCTGCTCATCGAAAAGCCGATCGCGATCAATCTGCCGAGCCTGCGCCAGCTCCAGTCGGCCATCGAGAAAACAAAAGTCAAAACCGTCGTCAGCTTCGTGCTGCGCTGGAACCCGCTCTTCGAGAATATCCGGGCGATGCTCGCCGACGGGATGATCGGCAATGTCTTTTACGCCGAAGTTGATTACCTGCACGGCATCGGCCCGTGGTATCAGCAGTACTCGTGGAACATCAAAAAAGAGATCGGCGCGAGCAACCTCCTGACCGCCGGCTGTCACGCCGTGGACGGCCTGCGGTGGTTCGTCGGACCTGATAAAGAGGTGGTCGAAGTGAGTGCCTATGCCAACTACAGCCGGACCAACCCGCTCCATTACGAGTACGAGCCTAACAGCATCACGATGATGAAATTCGCCGACGGGACGATTGGCAAGACGGGCTGTTCGGTCGAATGCGTGATGCCTTACGAATTCAATATCAAACTCCTCGGCGACGAGGGCACGATCCGTAACAACCAGGTCTGGTCGAAGAAGAAATATCCGGGTCAGACCGCCTGGGCGACCGTACCGACGGTGATGCCCGACAGCGGCGACGTGTCGCATCACCCTTTTGTCGGCGAGATCAACCATCTGGTTGACTGCATCCTCGCCGACACCGAATCGCACGTGAATGTGGCCGACGCGGTGAAGACGCACGAGATTTGTCTGGCCTCGGAGATTTCCGCGCGCGAAGGCCGTCCGGTGAAATTGCCGCTGTGAATAAATAGACCGCGGACGGGTGCGGATATTGCGGATCAGCGCGGGTCAGATCAGCGTCAATCCGCCCCGATCCGTTTCATCCGCGTTCCATTTCCCATAAGAAAGTTGCCATGCGAATGCGAGCAGATGTCGGATTAATTGCCTGCTGTCTGACACTGTTCGTGTCTCTGGCCTCGATTGCTCAGACCCCCGCCCCGCCGATCTACGTCACGCTCTGGTTCGACACCGAGGATTACATCCTGCCGCAGAGTGATGATGCCGCGAAACGAGTGGCCGAGATGCTCACCCGCCTGGGCGTCAGGGCGACGTTCAAGGTCGTCGGCGAAAAGGCACGGGTGCTGGAACAGCGCGGGCGAAGAGATGTCATCGCGGCCCTCAAAAAACACGAGATCGGTTACCACTCCAACACGCACAGCCAGCAGCCGACGAGCGCCGTGTACCTGCAGCATGCCGGCTGGGAGGACGGCAGCGCGGAGTTTTACCGCCGCGAGGTTCAGGGCGTCAGAGACATCCAGCGCATCTTCGGCGTGACCCCATCGTGTTACGGCCAGCCCGGCAGTTCGTGGGCGGCGCAGACTTACCCGGCGCTCAAACAGATGGGGATCAGCGTATATCTGGACGAGGCGGATCACGTCGGCATTGACGACCAGCCGTTTTATTACGGCGGGATGCTGAATGTTTTCAAAATGCGCTCGACCCTGGCGCGGATGGACCTCGGCGAAGACGCGCTCGGGAAGGGCCGGGAGAAGTTTCGGGCGGCCTGCGACAAGCTGCGGGCGCAGGGCGGCGGCACGATCAGCATCTACTATCACCCCTGCGAATTCATCCACCGCGAGTTCTGGGACGGCGTCAACTTCAGACGCGGAGCCAACCCGCCGCGCCACGAATGGAAGCTCCCGCCCATGCAGTCCGGGGCGGAGATTGAGAGGAACTTTCACGACTTCGAGGAATATGTGAAGTTCATTAAGGCGCAGCCCGGCGTGCGTTTCGTCACGGCGGGCGAACTAATGAAACTTTATAAGGACAAGTCTCTGGCGCATGGATTCAGCCAGGAAGAGATCCTGTCGCTCGCGCGGGCTGTGCAAAAAGAAATCACCTTTCAAAAAACGGGCAGCTTCACGCTTTCATCCGCTGACGTGTTCTCGCTGTTGACGGAAGAGGCGGTGAGCCGTCCTGATAACAAAAAATCTGAGGCCATCAGGCTGAAACCATTGTATGGGCCGTCGCGCCCGTTCGGCCCCGGCGCGGGCAGCAGCCGACCGGCGACCGTCCCGCTGTCGGCCTTCCTGGCCGCTGCTCGCGATACCGCGGCGTTCTGCCGCGCCCACGGGCGAATGCCTGATGAAATATGGATCGGCGCAGTCAGCATTTCGCCACAGGATTATCTGGCCACGCTCGGCGCGGTCATTGAAAGCCGGACTGACGGCGCAAACCAGTTGCCGATCACAATCAGGGAAGGGAAGTTCACCGCGGATAAATACGTCGCGGAAGACTCACCGCAGCTGTGGGGCTGGGTGATCTTCCCCGAAGGTTTTCACGCGCCGCAGATCATGGAACTGGCGCGGTTGCAGGCGTGGACGCTCAAGCCCGCGCTGCTGCAACGTTGATCGAATCTCTCCGGACGCCGACACAATGAAGCATCTGAAAGCCGGAATCGTTGTTGCACTGCTGCTGTCGCTCGCCTGGATCCCGCGCGGCTCTGACGCGCAGGAGCAGGCCCCCGCCCGTGAATACCGCGAATGGAAGATGTTCGGCGGCGGGCCTGAAAACATTCACTACTCCACGCTGCGGCAGATCAACCGCGAGAACGTGCGGCAACTCGAAGTCGCGTGGACGTACGATACCGGCGACGCTTTCCCGGGTTCGGAAATGCAGTGCAATCCGATTGTCGCAAATGGCGTGCTGTACGCGACCTCACCGAAGCTGCGCGTCATCGCGCTCGACGCGGCGACGGGCAGACTGATCTGGAGCTTCGACCCGCACGACGGGGGGAAGACACTCGGCAAGCCGCGCAACCGCGGAGTCACTTACTGGGACGACGGCGGAGACGGGCGCGTCTACTTCGTCTTCCGCCATTTCCTTTACGCGCTCGATGCAAAGACCGGAAAACCGGTGGAAGGCTTTGGCGAAGCGGGCCGCGTGGATTTGCGCGCGGGGCTGGGCCGCGACCTGAAAGAGATCTCGATCACCGCGACGACCCCGGGAGTCGTTTACAAAGACCTGCTGATCCTTGGCAGCTTGGTGAGTGAATCCCTGCCGTCATCGCCCGGGCACATTCGGGCGTTCGATCTGCGCACGGGCAGATTGCGCTGGGTCTTTCACACGATCCCGCAGCCGGGCGAATTCGGTTACAAGACGTGGCCGAAAGACGCCTGGCAATATATTGGCGGCGCGAACAACTGGGGCGGCATGGTGGTTGATGAAAGGCGCGGGCTGGTCTTTGCGCCGACCGGCTCGGCGGCCTTCGATTTTTACGGGGCCAACCGGCATGGCGATAACCTGTTTGCGAATTCGCTGCTCTGTCTGGATGCCGCGACCGGCAAACGGGTGTGGCACTTTCAGGCGGTGAGGCACGACGTGTGGGATCGCGATTTCCCCGCGGCGCCCGCGCTCGTCACCCTGAATCGCAACGGGCGGATGATTGACACGGTCGCGCAGATTACGAAATCCGGCCACGTGTTTGTCTTTGAGCGGGCCGACGGCAAACCCGTCTTCCCGATTGAATACCGCAAAGTCCCGGTAAACGGTGCGGACGGGGAGAGGCTCGCGGAAAAACAACCGCTGCCATTGATGCCTCCGCCGTTCGCCAGACAAAGGCTCACTGAAGAGCTGCTGACTCGGCGCACTCCCGAAGCGCACGCGGCGGCGCTCGAACGCTTTCGCCGGATTCGCAGCAACGGGCAGTTCGAGCCGCCGAGTCTGGCGGGCACCGTCATCTTCCCCGGCTTCGACGGCGGCGGCGAATGGGGCGGCGCTTCATTCGATCCCGAAACCGGGTTGTTTTACGTGAACTCGAACGAGATGGCGTGGATTCTGCGGCTGGTCGAGAAGCCGCAGAATGTGCTGGGCGGCAGGAGCCTCTACGAAGCCAATTGCGCCAGCTGCCACCGTAGCGATCTGCGCGGCAGCCCGCCGGAGTTTCCTTCACTCGTCAACATCGGCGGCAAATACAGCGAGCCGGAAATCCGCACGCTCATTCGCAACGGGCAGGGCCGCATGCCCGGCTTCTCTTCACTCGGCAATGACGCGATCCAAGCAATCACCCGCTACCTGATGACCGGCGAAGACGCGAAGACTGCGGTCACTCAGAAAAAGCCTGCGCCGATTGATTTGAAGTACACGATTGATGGTTACAACAAATTCCTGGACCCTGATGGCTACCCGGCCATCGCGCCGCCCTGGGGTACGCTGACGGCGATTGATCTGAACAGAGGTGCAATTGTCTGGCAGATCCCGCTCGGCGAATACCCGGAACTGGCCGCGCAGGGGATGCGCGACACGGGCAGCGAGAATTACGGCGGCGCGGTCGTCACTGCCGGCGGCCTGCTGTTCATCGGCGCGACGAACTACGATAAAAAGTTCCGCGCATTCGACAAGCTGACCGGGAAGCTGCTCTGGGAGACTGTGCTGCCGTCGGCTGGCAACGCGACGCCCTCGACTTATGAAATCAACGGGCGACAGTTTGTCGTGATCGCAGCCGGTGGGGGAAAATCGAAAGCGCCGTCGGGCGGGAGTTATGTCGCCTTCGCGCTGCCAGAGAAATGAAGAAAATGAACACCGGGCCGTCAGCAGGTCTGCGCAGTGGATTATGATCTGCCAGAGAAGGAGGAGCAGGTGAAAGCTTCGTCAGCTATAGCTCAGGAAACAGTCAGCCCGTCACTGAAAGAAGCTCCGGCGCGTCTGACTTCGCTCGATGCTTTTCGCGGATTCACGATGCTCTTTATGGCATCGGAAATCATGCGCATCCCCGAAGTCGCGCGCACCTTCACCGACAACCGCTTCGCGCAATTCGTCGCCGATATGCTGAGCCATAAGCAATGGGTCGGCTGTTCGCCCTGGGATCTGATCCAGCCGGCGTTCATGTTCATGGTCGGCGTCGCGCTGCCGTACTCGCTGGCGAGCAGGGAGGCGAAGGGGCAGTCATTCACGAAGATCCTCGCGCACACGGTCTGGCGCTCGCTCGTCCTGATCGCGCTCGGCATCTTCCTGCGCTCACAATCGCGTCCGCAAACATATTTTACGTTTGAAGACGTGCTGACGCAGATCGGGCTGGGTTACACGTTCCTGTTCCTGCTGGCGAGGACATCTCCGAAAGTCCAGTGGATCGCCGCCGCGGCGATTCTGGTCGGATACTGGGCGGCGTTTGCTCTGTACCCGTTGCCGCCCGCGGATTTCGACACGACGACCGCGGGCGTGCCGCGCGACTGGCCACACCACCTCGGCGGGTTCGCGGCGCACTGGGACAAGAACACCAATCTGGCGAGCCGCGTGGATCAATGGTTCCTGAACCTCTTCCCGCGCGAAAAGCCTTTCGTGTATAACGGCGGCGGTTACCTGACGCTCAATTTTATTCCCTCGCTCGCCACGATGATCTTCGGGCTGCTCACCGGAGAGCTGTTGCGCAGTGAACGATCCGGGAAACAAAAGCTGCGCGCGCTCGTGGCGTGGGGCATGGCGGGAGTGATCCTCGGGGCCGCGCTCCACCTGACAGGAATCTGCCCCCTCGTCAAACGCATCTGGACTCCGACGTGGACCGTCTTCAGCACGGGCTGGGTGCTGCTATTGCTGGCCGCGTGGTATTACGTAATTGACCTCAAAGGCTACCGCCGCTGGGCCTTCCCGTTCCTGGTGGTCGGGATGAATTCAATCGCGATGTATTTCCTGGTTCACGTGGTCGTGGATTACATGGGGAATGCGCTAAAGATCCATCTGGGTCAGCGCGTCTTCGAGTTGTTCGGGCAGGCTTCAGTGCCGATAGTTCAGAACGGCCTGGTGCTGCTGATCCTGTGGCTGATGCTTTACTGGATGTACAAAAGGAAAATATTTTTGCGGGTATAAATCGAAACGCCCGACCACTCCGTCGCCGGTTCTGATAAAAAACAAGGAGAGAACTCATGGATAAACCACGAATCAGATTTTCAGTCATCGGGCTGAACCACGGTCACATCTACGGACAGGTCAAAGCCGTGCTGCGTGGCGGCGGCGAACTGGTTTCCTTTTACGCGAAGGAGCCCGATCTGGCCGCCGCTTTCCTGAAACAGTACCCGGACGTGAAGCAGGCGCGCAGCGAGAAAGAGGTCCTCGAAGACCGCTCGGTCCAGCTCATCGTCAGCGCCTCGATCCCGAACGAGCGCGCGCCGCTCGGCATCGAGGTGATGCGGCACGGCAAGGACTTCATGGTGGACAAGCCGGGCATCACCTCGCTCGAACAACTGGCCGAAGTGCGCCGCGTGCAGGAATCAACGCACCGCATCTATTCGATTATGTACAGCGAGCGGCTGGAAAACCCGGCGACTGTGAAGGCGGGAGAGATGGTCAGGGCCGGGGCGATTGGCAAAGTCATCCAGACCATCGGGCTCGGTCCGCACCGCGCCAACCTGCCGACCCGGCCCGCGTGGTTTTTCGAGCGTGCGCGCTACGGCGGGATCATCTGCGACATCGCCTCGCACCAGTTCGATCAGTTCCTCTTCTTCACCGGCTCGACCAGGGCTGAAGTGGTCGCCTCGCAGGTCGGCAACGTGCATCACCCGCAGCACCCCGAGCTTGAAGATTTCGGCGACGTGATGCTGCGCGGCGACGGCGGGGCCGGCTACATTCGCGTGGACTGGTTCACGCCCGACGGGCTCAGCACGTGGGGTGACGGGCGGCTGACGATCCTCGGGACGGACGGTTTCATCGAGATTCGCAAGAACTGCGACATCGGCGGGCGCCCCGGCGGCAATCACCTCTTCCTGGTTGATCAGAAGCAGACCCGCTACTTCGATTGCAGCAAAGACCCGCTGCCTTACGGCGAACAGCTGGTGAGTGACGTCGTCAACCGCACCGAGACCGCGATGCCGCAGGCGCACTGCTTCCTTGCGACCGAGCTGGCGCTGAGGGCGCAGAAGCAGGCCCAGCGGATCAACCTCAGGAAATAAAGCGGGCCGAATTACGGGCCGCTCTGTTACGCGCCCCGGGGAGGATTACGATGACTGAGCATCTTCGCATCACTCGCAACCGGCGCGAGTTTCTGTCCGACGCCTTCTGCGGTTTTGGCGCGCTGGCTGTCGGCGCGATGCTCGCCCGGGAACAGGCGCGCGCGCAGTCCGCGAATCCACTCGCCCCCAGGAAACCGCACAAGCCCGCGAAGGCGAAATCGGTGATCTTCCTCTTCCTCAGCGGCGGCCCCAGCCACATCGAAACGTTCGACCCCAAGCCACTGCTCAACAAACTCGACGGCCAGAAGCGCCCGGCGAGTTTCGGCGAGGCGAAATACCAGTTCGTGACGAGCGACGCGAAACTGCTCGGCACCAGGCGCACATTCAAGCGGTATGGAAAGAGCGGAATCGAAGTCTCTGACCTCTTCCCGCACCTCGCCGAGCGCGTGGATGACCTGGCGGTCATCCGCTCCTGCCACGGCGATATGGTGGTTCACTCCGCCGCGCAGTATCAGCTCTTCACCGGCCGTGTGATTCCCGGTTTCCCCAGCATGGGTTCGTGGGTCATCTACGGCCTCGGGGCCGAAGCCGAATCGCTGCCCGCTTATGTCGTCCTGCCTGATCCAAAAGGGGCGCAGGAAGCCGGGACGCCGATGTACACCAACGGGTTCCTGCCGTCGGTCTATCAGCCCACCATGTTCCGCCCCGGCGCGAGGCCGGTCCTGAATCTGGACCTGCCCAAAGGGGTTTCCGCAGACCAGCGCCGTAAGACGCTTGGACTCATCAGGCAGCTCAACGAACTCGATATGGCCGCAGACGACGCCGAATTATCGGCCCGCCTCAACACCTACGACCTCGCATTCAAAATGCAGACCGAAGCGCCCGCGATCTTCGATCTCTCGAACGAGCCGCAGGAGACTCTCGATCTGTACGGCATCGGCAGGCAGCCGACTGATGATTATGGGCGGCGCTGCCTGCTGGCCCGGCGGCTCGTCGAAAAGGGCGTGCGCTTTGTCTGCCCGGTCTCGGGCGGTGGAACCGGAAACACGCAGTGGGACGCGCATGACGATATTGAAGAGAACCACCTGCGGATGGCCGCGCAGGCGGATCGGCCGATGGCCGCGCTGCTCACTGACCTCAAACGGCGCGGGCTGCTCGATTCAACGCTCGTCCTGATCGGGGGCGAATTCGGTCGCTCGCCCGAATCGCAGGGGAGCAAGGGGCGCGACCACCACAATCTCGGCTTCACGATGGTGATGGCGGGCGGTGGCATCAAAGGTGGTCAGGTCTACGGCGCGACGGACGAGATCGGCCTGAGGGCGGTCGAGAAGCCGGTTCACTTCCGCGACATTCACACGACGATCCTGAATCAGCTGGGCCTCGATCAGGACGCGCTCAGCTATCTGCACCAGGGCCGCGAGGAGCGGCTGACCGAAATCCGCGGCAGTGTCATTGCTGACCTCGTATAGTTTCGTTATCGCAGGGCCGTCACCCTTCGAGAGTTTCGAAGCGCGGGAGGGGGACTTCGCCGAGTACGCGGCTCCAGTGTTCGTAGTAGGCGCCGGCCGCGCGGTAACCGCCGTGCGAACGCACGACGTTCCGGCAGTCAATGACGAAGACCTCCGGGCATTCGCTCTCGATGATATCCGGGTGCTGCGGGCCCTTCCAGCCGAGTGCCCGGTCGAACTCAGGGGCATCGCCGATTCTGAAGGCGAACCTGAGAGTGTTGTCTCGCTCGGTGTGATACACGAGACACCGGCGGCACTCCGCGAGCGCACCGTTGAACTCCTCGCCCGGCTCAAGGACTTCATCATCAACGGCGGGCGCCGTCAGTATCAGGTTGTCAACGAAGCCCTCGGTCCCTCCGGCCAGCGCCTGCAGCGCGACCCGGGCGCCAAGGCTGTGCGTCTGGACGTCAACCGTGCGGGCGTTGCGGGAGGCCAGTTCGAGCAGCGCGCGGAAGAAACCGGCCGAGCGGTTGGCGAACGGGACGGCGGGGAAGAACCCCAGAGGCGTCGCGAAGCCGGGCCAGGCGAATCCCAGCACCAGCCCGTAACCAGTGTCGCCCATCAGCCCGGAATCAATCATCCCTTTGAGCAGCCGCTGGTACGCCGTCGCGACATTCTGGAGCGGGTTCCTGAACCCGTGGATGAGAATCAGGACGTGTTTGCCCCGCATCTGTTCGGCCAGATTCATCTCGTCAAGCTCTTCGAACTGATCGAGCCGCGGCAGGAACGGGTAATTGCGGATCAGGTTCCGATCCGAGAACGCGCGGCTGTCGGAAAAATCCTTACGGCAACTGATCAGAATCATAGGTATCCCTCCTTACTTTGGTCGTAGAGAAAGAAAGCAATCAACTACCGTCAGATAAATGCGCCGGGTTCATTGACAGGATCGCAGGGGGGACGGTGGGCGCGTCGGCTTCATTCGGATGTCAGAGCGGTTCCCGCCTCGTCTGATTCAGTCCGAGGCGCGAGCTTTCGTCACCAGACGGACGTATTCATCCATGACAGCCGGATTCTTCGAAGCGTCCCACCCGTGCCGCCGCTCACGGGGCGCGGTTTCAATGTCCGCAACTACCAGATCGGCCCTGAATTGCTGCGCCGACCCCAGCACCATCCCGTCCGGATCAACGATCCCGGATGATCCCCAGGAGACGAGATCCGGAGTCCGACCCGCGACATCAGCACGAATCACCGAAACGCTGTTCTCTACCGCCCGGGCGATGTCAGCGTTCCTTGCGAGGGTGACGAGTTCCGGGCCGCCCTTCGTCGGAGGGAGGCCATTGTTCGTGGGCACGAACAGGGCCGCCGCCCCCCGGGAAGCCATGACTCGCGCCGGCTCGATGTAGTTCGAGTCGAGGCAGATCATGATCCCGAACGTCAGCTCACCGACTGTGAAGACCGGCATCCTGTCGCCGGCCTGATAGACAGACCTGTTGATTGCCGGATAGAGCTTGCGATAGAGACCGACGACAGACCCTTTATGAAAGACTGCCGCGGAGTTGTAGAGTCGGCCCTGACGGTCAATCTCCGTGAACCCCGGAATCGTCGTGACGGTCTCGCTCGCGAGGGGTGCAAGGACCCGGTTCAGCTGACCGCCTTCCACGTCAATTGCGATGCTGGCAGGCCGGGGCGAGTAGTCGGCCAGACCTCCGAGTATGCCCTCGGGGCAGCAGAGGATTTCCACCCCCGCGGATTCGCACCGGGCGACCTGTTCGCGAATCAGAGCGAGCGCCTCCATCGAACCACAGGCAGAGAGGGGAGCCTGGTACGCGGCAACCTTCACCGGGAGTAACCTCCGGATAAGCTCTGCAAGTATGTCTTCAGGGAACCGGGCACGCTATCTTTCCCGCTTTGATTACTGCGCTCATTTACCTTTGATTAGTTGTTTCCCCCGGTACGTGAGAGTTTCGCCGGGCTTCATCTCATAAAAACTGACCTTTAATTTTTTGAGTTCAGCGGCGAAACCGTCCGCGCTTTGAACCATTCCGGGAGAAGTTCCAAAGTGATGCGGGATGGCGAGTCTCGCGCGGACCGACTGTGCCGCTTTCGCAGCCATCTTCGGCTCCATCCCGAAATGTCCGCCGATATTGAGCAGCGCGACATCTATGGAATAACTCTCGCCGATGGTTTCCATATCCCTGAAATATGCAGTGTCGCCCGAATGGTAAATCGTCGGGCCGCCTTTGATCGCGACGACAAACCCTGAAGGGTTGCCCCCGTAAGCCCGCTCCGGTTCACTGGCGCTGGCGTTGGGATTGAAAACACTGCTCGAATGGACTGCCGGTGTCATGGCAACGGTAACTTCGCCGTCAGCGATTTGAATTTCGCCGCCGATCCCCATAATCGCATCGGTTTCGGCCTGCCTGTTCGGGAAACCCACGAGCTTTACCAGATTGCCGGCCAGTTCAGGGTTACTGACTAGTATGGCCCCAGTCTTGCGGGCAATTTCAACTGCGTCGCCGACGTGGTCGCGGTGCCCGTGCGTCAGCAGGATGTAATCGGCCTTCGGGACGGTGGCCAGCGGGTCTTTACCGTCCTTGCCCTCCGGGTTGGAAGGATTCCTGAGCCAGGGGTCAATCAGCAGGACTTTGCCGTTGGGAGTGGTGATGGAAAAGGCCGCGTGGCCGAACCATTTTATTCTTGTTTCCTGCGCCGCCGCCCGGCTTGCTATGCTGGCCGCTAAGATCAATATGACGGCTGACAATTTTACGGTCGCGGTTTTCATGTTCGGGGTACTTTTCAGACCTTTCCGGACTTATACCTCTTTGTTCGTCGTTCACTTTTTCGTGTTTCGTCGCCCGATTGTGCCTGACACCGATTCGGGTGAAACTGGCGCCACGGAGGCGTCACCTGACAACGGTTATACGGCCGACCCGCTCGACCTCGCTGTCAGGCGCAATTCGATGTGACCCCGGTCTCAGGTGTCGGTGAGGGCCCGCTGCCGGTTCTTTCTCAGGTGTTCTGCCCCTGAAGCCGACGCCAATACGTACGTTCCGCGCCCCGGCGCATGGTGATGTTCGACGAAGCCTCGTTCATTGGCCTCTTCCCAGACTGGGAGGCGCGGGCAGGACGTGCGCCACGCTTCGATCACCTCGGCATACGGCCGGGGAGCGGGGCCGATCCATTCAAGCAGGTCGAGGATCAGAGCGTCTACGGCGTCTGTCACGGCAGTCTCCTTACCAGGTGCGAAGCGCTCGGGTGGATGCAATCGTTATCCCACTCTTCGAGACCAGATTCTTCAATGATTCAATCGAACTGCCTTCACGCTCGCAGTATTCGACTATGCTGAAGCCCACCACATCGAATGAATTTGCGAGCCCTCTCAGCATCACCTCAAGCTCTTTCAAAGTCGGCCCCCCGGCCGTCGGCATCAGGGAATCGGGGAAACTGTCCGGGTTCAAAACATCGAGGTCGAGGTGTAAATAAAGGTGGCTGAATCCACGCTCCCTGATTTGATCAGCTAACAGGTTCGGTTCACCAAAATCCCCGGGGCGCGTTATCCCGATTTTCCTGTCCTCGATGAAGGACTCTTCAGGCGGATCAAGTTCCCTTGTCCCGGCGAGAAAAATCTGTTCGGGAATCAGGAAGCGGGAAAGCCTCTCCGTGAAGCCGCGCGGCCCTTCACCGAGCAGGGTCCGCAGCGCCATCCCGTGAAAGTGTCCACTCGGAGAGCTGTCCGGCGTATTCAGATCACCGTGGGCATCGAACCAGACGACGGCCAGATCGCCTCCGTATCTTTCATTGAGATATCCCACGGGCGCGACCTCCACGCCACAGGTTCCGCCGATCATGAAAATGCGGGCAGGCGAGGCCGCCCGGAGATTTCCGAGCGCCCGCGAGAAGCGAGGCACGATTGAACCCAGGCCGAGTACGCCGTCCGCTTTTTGAAGCCCCTCGCGCTCCGGCACTTCGATTCGAGTAAAAACCTCATCGCTGAATAATATTTCGGCAAGCCTGAGCGCGCCATGATAAACGCAGGCATTCTCACCACAGCCTTGCCATTCCGGGTACAGAAGAGAAAGTTCAGTGTGCATACAGAATCAGCGGGCGGAACGTGGAACGGGAGCAGTGTAAACACCTCACACTCGCAACTCAATGTCTCAGGTCAATTGCCCGGCCCGCCCTCAGGCAGGCCGAAAACAAACGGCACCTGCCCCGCCGTAATCGCCACGTGCTGCCTGCCGTCAGATTGACCCCGACATCCTGATCACCGCACCCGGTGTCCTGCCTGATCCGGATTCAGGCTTCGCTGACTTTTTCGGCCTGCCGGGTGCGAGGGAGGCCTGAAACGTTTTGCCGCCGAATCCCACTTGAAATTGGGAGGGACATTTCAGCTCTGACAAGCTGTCTGTTACCGTGCTGACCTGAATTTTTGCGCCCGTCTGCATCGGGCGGGTAAAGCAGGGCGGTATGTCGCCGCTTCGGGGTGTTGTCACGCGCGGCACTCCGGGCCGGCCGGAGGCTGAAGTCACCGGCCCGAGACACAATCACAAGAACCTGCCCGTCCATTCCAAAGGAGAAGTGAAAGATGAAAAGAATTCTGAAGGTCTTCTGTTCCGGCGCGGAACAGAAACAACTCGCCGCGCAGTATCAGGTGGTGGCGACTTACGCGGGCTTTATTCTGATCGAAGCCTCCGACGCGGAGATGAAAAAGCTCGCGGCCACTTACCCGGTCGAAGACATCACCGAGCAGTACAACATCCCGGCCGGTGCGGATCAGGAAACGGTGATTGACACCTCGCGCCCGCGCATTGACACGCGGGGCGTGCTGCGCGCGCACCCGGCTTACCGTAACGCCAAGCCGCTCAGGCCGGGGCCGCACCATTACCTGGTGCAGTTCGTCGGGCCGATCAGGAAGGAGTGGCTCAAAGAAGTTGAGAAGGCCGGCGGCGAGCCGCGGACGCCGTATTCCGATTTCACTTATGTCGTGCGCGCCACCCCGCAGGTTGCGAAGAAGATCGCGGCGCTCGCCGACGTGCGCTGGGTCGGCCACCTCTCGCACAAGGCGCGCGTCGCGCCTTCGGCCCTCGCCAGAGCCGGGCGCAAGGCCGATGACACCGCATCCACGCTCCCGCGCACGCGCGTCGTCCCCGGCGTTTACACCGTCCAGTTCTTCGGCCCGAAGGACGCCGCCAAAGCGATCCCGGCGGTCAAAAAAGCGGGTTTTAAAATCGTCGCCAGAGACGTCGAGGCCGGCGTCCTGAATGTCATGTCATCCGCCGAAGGGAACGCGAAGAGGCAGCGCGAGCAGATCGAGAAATTGTCGGCGGTTCACGGCGTACGCTCGATCCGCGAGCGCGTCCTCAAACGCCCGAGCAACGACGTGGCCGCCGGGATCATGGTGACGGCGAAATCACTCGGCAATTCCAACAGCGGCGGCCTGGGGCTGAGCGGCAGCGGCGAGATCATCGCCGTTACCGACACGGGCATCGATACCGGCCTTGCGGGAGACATTCATCCTGACTTTGCGGGCCGGGTGAAATCAATCAAAAGCTTCCCGATCACGCCCGACTGGGCGCAGCTCATCAATAACCCCGGCGCCGATGACGGCCCGGCCGACGTGGACAGCGGGCACGGCACGCACGTGGCCGGATCGGTTCTCGGCAACGGTTCCTCAAGCGCAGGGCTGTCCGGCCTGACCGGGCCGATTCGCGGGCTGGCGTTCAAGGCCCGGCTGGTCTTTCAGGCCGTCGAGCAGGAGATGCTCTGGAAGAAGCCTGAGTTCGCGAAGAAGTTCGGCGGACGTTTTGTGCTGTCGGGGCTGCCGCTCGACCTCGCGGATCTGTTCGCGGCGGCGCGGAGCAAAGGCGCGCGCATTCACTCAAACTCATGGGGCGGCGGCGACCCGGGGGCTTACGACTCGCAGTGCGAGCAGCTGGACCAGTTCGTCTTCGATCACCCCGATTACTGCATTCTCTTCGCCGCGGGCAACGACGGCACGGACAGGGACGGCGACGGCAAGATCAACCCGATGAGCGTGACCTCGCCGGGCACGGCCAAAAACTGCATCACCGTCGGGGCCTGCGAAAACCTGCGGACGAAATTCAACGGCGAGAAATACGGCGACTGGTGGCCCGACGATTACCCGGCCGAGCCGATCCACAGTGACCCGATCGCGAACAAACCCGATCAGGTCGTCGCCTTCAGCTCGCGCGGCCCGACGGCGGACGGCCGCGTCAAGCCCGACATCATCGCGCCGGGGACGTTCATTCTTTCGACGCGCTCCACACAGATCGCGCCGAACAACACCGCCTGGGCCGCGTTCCCGCCGAGCAAACTCTACTTCCACATGGGCGGCACGAGCATGGCGACGCCGCTGGCGGCGGGCGCGGCGGCCATCGTCCGCGAGTTCTATCGGAAGAAAAAGCACGTCAGTAAACCGTCGGCGGCGCTCATCAAGGCTACGTTCATCGCCGGAGCCACGCGCCTGCCCGGCACCGCGCCGGCGGGCACGCTGCTCGACAACCATCAGGGTTACGGCCGCCTGAACCTGGACGCGGTGCTGGCACCCACGGCACCAGCGAAGCTCGTCTTTCGCGATCAGACTGCCGGCCTGCAGACCGGCCAGATCAAAACGCTCACGTTCAAGGTCCTCTCTTCGGCGGTGCCCCTGCGCGTGACGCTTGCGTACAGCGATTTTCCCGGCCCGACGCTGATCAATAACCTCAACCTGATCGTCACCGCCCCGAACGGCAGCCGGTTCGTCGGCAACCAGTCGGCGCCGAACAGCCTGACGCTCGATTCAAAAAACAACGTCGAAGTCGTTCACGTGCCCGCGCCCGTCACCGGCGACTGGCGGATCGAAGTGGTCGCGTCGAACGTCGCCCAGGGGCCGCAGCCTTACGCGCTCGTCTGCCTGGGGCATCTTCAGGAGTAACGCGCTGTTCGGAGTACAGGCTTCAGCCGGGTTTTTCTCTGACCCAAGGATAAAACCCGGCTGAAGCCTGTACTCCGAACAGCGCCGTATTCGCCATCCCGCTTTTGGGACGCGTCGTTCCCGGAAGCGAACACCCGCGCCTCAATCATTACTCTGCTTCCCGCACTCAACTCACGCCATTCGAGCAGTTAGGCAGATCAGCAGTCTGGCACGCCGCTTGGTCTCTTCAATCAGGATCGGGACAACCGTGGCCCTGAATTCAGGAGAAGACGAATGGAAACTTTATTGCACGACGTGCGTTTCGCCCTGCGACAGCTGCGGAAGCGGCCCGGCTTTACTGCCATCGCCGTCATCGCGCTCGCGCTCGGCATCGGCGCGAACAGCGCGATTTTCAGCGTCGTCAACGCGGTGCTGCTGCGCCCGCTGCCATACCCGCAGCCGGAGCAGCTGATGCGCGTGTGGGAGACGCGGCGGCAGCAGGGCTTCAACCTGACGAGCGTTTCACCGGCCGAGTTCATCGCGTGGCGCGAGCAGTCGAAATCCTTCGCGCATCTGGTGGCGATGAATTACGCGAACGTCAACCTGACGGGCGGCGACACGCCGGAGCAGATTCCGGGGTTGCAGGTCTCGGCCGATTACTTCGAGATGCTCGGGGTCAGGGCGGCCCTCGGGCGCACTTTCCTGGCCGAAGAGGATCAGCCCGAACGCAGCCACGTCGTCGTGCTGAGTCACGGGTTGTGGCAACGGCGGTTCGGCGGCAATCCAAATATTGTCGGGCAGCGCGTCATGCTCGGCGGCGTGAGTCACGAGATCATCGGCGTGATGCCGCGCGATTTCCAGTTCACCGATGGCACTCAGCTGGCGCAACCCATCGCCTTCAGACCGGATCGGCGCACCGACTTCGGTACGCACTTCTTCGAGATTCAGGCACGACTCAGACCCGGCGTCACCGCCCGGCAGGCACAGGCCGAACTGAGTGCGATTGCCAGAGGGATCGAGCAGGCGCAGCCGCAGACGAACGCAGGGCACGGCATCCAGCTCGTGCCGCTGCACGAACAGATGGTCAGCGACAGCCGCACGGCGCTGCTCATCCTGATGGGCGCGGTCGGCCTGGTGCTTTTGATTGCTTGCGCGAACGTGGCGAATTTACTGCTCGCGCGGGCGGCGTCGCGGCAGCGCGAAGTCGCGATCCGCCTGGCGATGGGGGCGACGCGCTGGCGGCTCGTCAGACAGCTGCTGACCGAGAGCGTGATTCTGTCAGTCATGGGCGCAGTCATCGGCGTGACGCTCGCCTGGTGGGGCGTTGACGCGCTGGTCGCGGCGGCGAAGGACAGTCTGCCGCGTTATGAGGAGATCAGACTGGACGCAAGCGTCCTTGGCTTCACAATGGCGCTCGCCCTGGCCACGGGCCTGCTTTTCGGACTCGCGCCCGCGTTGCAGGCTTCAAAGCCACAGCTCGGCGAGACGCTCAAGGAGGGCGGCAAAGGCTCAACCGAGGGCTCGGGGCGCAACCGCGTGCGCAGTCTGCTCGTCGTCAGTGAAGTTGCCCTGACACTGATACTACTCGCGGGCGCGGGCCTGCTCACGAAGAGCTTCCTGCAACTGAGGAACGTTAACCCCGGCTTCCGCGCCGATCACCTGCTCGTGCTGGACGTGGTGCTCCCGAAGCTGAAGTACGCGGAGAAAAATCAGATCGCGGGTTTCTTCGAGCAGGCCCTCGCGCGCATCGCCGCCCTGCCCGGCGTGGAATCGGTGGGCGCGACCGACGCGCTGCCGCTGAGCGGCAACAATATCTCCGGCAGCTTCACCATCGAGGGCCGCCCGCCCGCCGACCCGGCCAACCGGCCCAACGCGAACCGGCGCTCGGTCAGCCCCGATTATTTCCGCGCGATGGGCATCACGCTCGTCAAAGGGCGCGCTTTCACCGAGCAGGACACGACCGAGTCGCAACCCGTCGTCATCATCAACGAGACGATGGCGAAACGTTTCTGGCCGAATGAGGAGGTGATCGGCAAACGGCTCAAGCGCGGGTCGGCTGACGACAACACGTCGCCGTGGCTCGAGGTTGTCGGCGTCGTGAATGACGTGAAGCACAGTGCCCTGAATAAGCCCGCGCGGCAGGAGATGTATCTGCCTTTCACGCAAGCGCCGTCAAATTATATGGCCTTCGCCGTACGCACGCCCGGCGACCCGGCGAAGCTCGTGCCTGCGGTGCGCGACGCGGTCTTTTCAGTTGATAAGGATCAGCCGGTCGGCAGCGTCGGCACGATGGAAGAGCTGATGGCGCAATCGGCCGCGCCGTGGCGGCTGGCGATGCAGACGCTCGGTCTGTTTGCGGCGCTCGCGATGCTGCTCGCGTCGGTCGGGCTCTACGGCGTGATGGCGTACTCGGTCGCGCAGCGGACGCACGAAATCGGCATCCGCATGGCGCTCGGCGCCCGGGCGCCCGACGTGATGAAGCTGGTCGTCAGTCATGGAATGAAACTGGTGGTGAGTGGAGTGATGATCGGGATGGCCGGTTCATTCGCGCTGACGCGGCTGATGAAGAACCTGCTGTTCGGCGTGAGTCCGACCGATCCGCTGACGTTTGTCACCGTCCCGCTCGTGCTGGCTGTCGTCGCGCTCGTGGCGTGTTACCTGCCGGCGCGGCGTGCGACAAAGACTGACCCGATGATTGCGCTCAGATACGAATAAGCTGTCAGCCTTCAGCGGTCAGCGGTCAGCCAAACACTCTGGCTGAAAGCTGAGAGCTGAGAGCTTCTGGAGGATCAGATGATGAGACGGAAATTGTTGCTCGCACTCCTTGTCGTTTGCCTGCTGGCGACGGCCTCACTCATACCTGCTGATGCGCACAAACAAAGCCCGGACTCCGCCGTTCGCAGAGAGGTGGCGGTCACGATTGACGACCTGCCGGCGATTCAGGCGAATTCTCTGAAAGAGGTGACTGAGATCACGCGGAAGCTGTTGCGCAGCCTGACGGCGAATCGGGTGCCGGCCATCGGCTTTGTCAACGAAGGGAAACTTGAGCGGCCCGGCGGGGCGGAGGCGCACACGGCCCTGCTCCAGATGTGGCTGGACGCGGGGATGGAACTGGGCAATCACACTTATTCGCACTGCGGGGTTGACCAGACGCCGCTCGAAGCTTACGAGCAGGACGTGATCCGCGGCGAGACGGTCACGAGACAACTGCTTGAGCTGAAGGGGATGAAGCTGCGTTATTTCCGTCACCCGTATCTCCACACGGGGCCGACGCCCGAATACAAGCGCGGGCTGGACAGGTTTCTCGCCGCGCGCGGTTACGCGACCGCGCCCGTCACGATTGATAACAACGACTACGTCTTCTCCTTCATTTATGCGAGGGCGAAGGCGCGCGGCGACGCCGCGACGATGCGGCGGGTGAGCGAGGCTTACCTGACTTACATGGAAACGATCTTTGAGTTCTTCGAGCGGCTCTCGCGCGAGGCGCTCGGGTACGAAGTCAGGCAGACTCTGCTCATCCATGCGAGCGCGCTCAACGCCGATCACTTCGACGATCTGGCCGCGATGATGAAGCGGCGCGGTTACACCTTCGTCAGTCTGGGGCGGGCGCTCGCCGACCCGGCTTACCGTCTGCCCGACGCGCAGGTGAAGAAGGGCCTGTCGTGGATTCACCGCTGGATGATCGCAAAAGGGCAGGAATACAAACCGGAACCGCTTGAGCCTGAATTCATCACGAAGATGTACGAGGCGGCGCGGCGGTAGGAGCAAAACACCAATGGCTCCGCGCGGCCGGTGACATCTCAGGTATTCACGCGACCGAATAATGCGGTAAGGGGGAAAAGTTATGCAATCACTCGTGCAGGACGTGCGCTTCGGGGTGCGAATGCTCGTCAAAAAGCCGGGTTTCGCGGCGATGGCGATCATCACACTCGCACTTGGGATCGGCGCGAACACGGCGATCTTCTCGGTCGTCAATGCCGTGCTGCTCCGCCCGCTGCCGTTCGAGCGGCCGGAGCAGCTGGTCATGGCGTTCACGAGAACCGGCCAGCAGGCGCGCAACTGGGTGGCTTATCCCGATCTCGAGGACTGGCAGGCGCAGGGTCAGTCGTTCGCCGCGCTCTCGGCCCTCGTGCCGCAGAGCGTCAACCTGACGGGCACGTCGGAGCCGACGCGCGTGATCGGCGGTTTCGTCTCGGCGAATTTCTTCCGGATGCTCGGCGTCGAAGCGGCCCGGGGGCGGGGCTTCCTGGACGGCGAAGACAAACAGGGCGCCGAACGAGTCGCGGTCGTCAGTCACAACACCTGGCGCGACCGCTTCGGCTCTGACCCGGCGCTCGTCGGAAAGACGCTCGCGCTCAACGGGCAGATCTTCACGGTCGTCGGCGTCATGCCGGAGAGCTTTCACTTCTCGTGGAGCGAGTGCGAGGTCTGGATGCCCATTCAATATTACCCGAACTTCACGCCGGATCGCCGGCAGAGCAGTTCCGCCGTACTCGGTCGCCTCAAACCGAACGCCACACTCGCGCAGGCGCAGGCCGAGATGGAGACCATCGCGCGGCGGCTGGGCGACCAGTACCCGGAGACGAACAAGGATCGCTCAGTCACGCTCGTGCCCCTTCAGGAACTCGTGGTCGAAGGCCTCAGGCCACAGCTGCTCGTGCTGCTGGGCGCCGTGGTGTTTGTGCTGCTGATCGCGTGCGCGAACGTCGCCAACCTGACGCTCGTCCGCTCGGTCGCGCGGCAGCGTGAGATCGCCTTGCGCGCGGCTCTGGGCGCGAGCCGCTGGCGACTCGTCCGGCAGATGCTGACCGAGACGGTGTTGCTCGCGCTCGTCGGCGGGGCGCTCGGGCTGCTCGTCGGCGCCTACGGGATGGATCTGCTGATGAGGAACAATCCGAATCCGCTGCCCCCGGAGATGATGGCCCGGCTTGATCGCACGGCGCTGACTTTCACGTTCGGGATTGCGGTGCTGACCGGGATTGTTTTCGGCCTGGCACCGGCGTGGCGCTTTTCGAGACCGGACGTTCACGAGGCGCTCAAGGAGGGCGGCAAGGGGGCGGGTGAGGGCGGGGGCCGCAATCGCCTGCGCGGCGCTTTGGTCGTCGCGCAGATCGCGCTCGCGCTCGTGCTGCTCGTCGGGTCGGGGCTGCTGATCAAAAGTTTTCGCGCCCTGCTTGATGTCAATCCCGGGTTCGATGCGACGAACCTGCTGACGCTCGAATACCGCGTGCCGAAGAACAAATACCCCGAGGGCGCCCAGCAGTGGAATTTCCACCGCCAGGTGGTCGAGCGCGTCGGGGCGCTGCCCGGCGTCCGGTCGGCTTCGGTCATGCTGGCACTGCCGTACAGCGGCAACGGTTTCGTCAATTCATTCGTCCCGCTCGACCGCGCCGCGCCGCCCAAAGGCAGTGAGCCGCGCGCTCTGGTCAATCGCGCCGACCCGTACACCTTCCGCACGCTGGGCATTCCGCTCATCAAGGGGCGCGTCATCACCGAACAGGACGGGGCAGAGTCACAGCGCGTGGCCGTCATCAATCAGGCGATGGCCGAACGTTTCTGGCCCGGTGACGAGCCGATTGGCAAAGCCATCAAACTGCCCGACGGTGACATGACGGCGACGATTGTCGGCGTCGTGGGTAATATCAAACACTTCAGCCTCGACGAGCCGACCGCCGCACAGATTTACCTGTCCTATGCGCAGAATCCGCACATCTTCGCGACGCTCGCCGTGCGCACGGCGGGCGACCCGATGGCGCTGGCCAATTCGGTCAAGCAGGCCGTCTGGTCGGTGGATCAGGATCAGCCGGTCTGGAAGATTCGCACGCTCGAATCGCTGCTCGACCGTTCGGTCAGTGACCGCCGCTTTCTGATGTGGCTGCTCGCCTGTTTTTCCGGCGTCGCACTCGCGCTCGCGGCGGTGGGGATTTACGGCGTGATCTCTTATTCGGTCACGCAGCGGACGCACGAAATCGGCGTGCGCGTGGCCCTGGGTGCGCGGCGCGGTGACATCGTCAGGCTCGTGGTCGGGCAGGGGCTGCTGCTCGCGCTCATCGGCGTCTGCGCGGGCGTCGCGGCTTCGTTCGCGCTGACCCGTTTTCTGGCGACCATCCTCTTCGGCGTCAGCCCGACCGACCCGCTGACGTTTACTCTGGTGGCAATGCTGCTCGCCGTGGTCGCGCTTGCGGCGTGTTATCTGCCGGCGCGGCGAGCGATGAAGGTGGATCCGATGATTGCGCTGAGGTACGAGTAATCGGAAGTCGGGAGTCGGCAGATAAGGACAGTAATCAGATTGCGCGCCCCGAGCTGCTCCTCCAGGCGGACTCCCAACTTCTGACTTCCGACTTCTCTTCAGTGAATGAGGTGTCCGCTTCCGCACGGCGGGCTTCCACCTTTGCAGAAAGGCGTCATTCATTTTTGATGGCGCGGTGGAATTATCGTGCGGATTGAAATTCTGAGGGCGTCGGCAAAAAGTTTTTTTGAACGTCAGGCGCTGAAATCAGGTAATCATACATGACAGAGGTGATCGGAATGGCCGTTTGAAAGGCCGATTGCTGACGCGCACCTTTGTCCACAGGAAAAAACCACGAGGGGCGGATCGGAGCTGCCGCACCGGCGCCGGAAAAAACAGACGGCGGCCCGAAATATTTTTCCGCTCCCCCCGTTTACTGCATGAGGCCATCCCGCAAGGCTGCTTCAACTCCTCAGGCAGCCATCCGTTCAGATCATTGACCTGTCTTCGGGTCGAAGTGGCGCGCGCTGACCGGGCGACAGCGCGGCCCTGGGATAAGTGTGTCTCGGGAGAGACTCGAACGAAGGAGAGCTGATTATGCTGGGACGTTTGATTTCGATCACTCTGGTTGTGCTGATCTTTTGTTCACTGGCCCACGCGCAGGATTCGCGTGCGGCAGCGGCGACTTCATACATCGAGCGGGGAAGAACCTGGTTCGCCAGGGGCGAGTGGGACAAGGCCTTCACTGATTTCGATCTGGCTGTCGCCTCCGACCCGCGGATGGCTGAGGCCTGGTACGATCGCGGCCTCGTCAGGCACCTCAAAGGGGACGAGCAGGGCGCGCTCACCGACTTCAGCCGGGCGCTCGAAATCAACCCGCGATTCGTCGAGGCTTACGTCAATCGCAGCGCGATCCGTTACCTCAAGGGCGACTTGGACGGCGTGATCAGCGACAACACCAGGGCCATCGAACTCAGGCCCCGCCTCGCGGAAGCTTACGGCAATCGCGGCCTTGCCCTGCGGGATAAAGGCGACCTCGACGCCGCCCTCGCCGACTTCGACATATCAATCATGATCAACCCCCGGCTGGCCGCAACCTGGAACAGTCGCGGCATGGCCCGGCAGCGCAAAGGAGACCTGCCCGGGGCAATCAGCGATCATTCGAAAGCTATTGAACTCGACCCACGGTTTGCCGGCGCTTACAGTGATCGCGGGTCTGCCCGGCAGCGCGGCGGTGACGTTGACGGGGCGATTGCCGATTACGACCGCGCGCTTGAACTTGCCCCTGACCTGGTCTGCGCCCTGTTCAATCGGGCCGGGGCTTCCAGGACCGGCGGCAGATATGATCAGGCGATTGCCGATTACAGCCGGGTGATCGAACTCGATCCACGCTACGCCGACGCTTACGCCCTGCGCGGGGTGTCATTGTTGATGACCGGCAACGAGGCCGAGGCACAGAAGGATTTCGATCAGTGTCTGGCGCTCAACGACAAACTCAGGGCTTCACTCAACGAACTCATCAGAGGCGCGAATCAGCAGCTGGCGGCTAAGAGACAGGTTGCCCTGATCGTCCGCTTGTGGGACTGACGAGTCCCGGAAGCGGACAGGCCGGCTCATCACTCTCACCCCTCTCATAAATCAAAGTTCCTTTCCTTGGAGCAGCTTGTCTCTCCCGACCCGGGGTGGCACGGCATTTGGTTATCAGTGCGGACAAAGCTCCGTGCTTTTGCTGCGATCCGTCTGCCACTTTGCGGCTGAAACAGTCTGGCCCCGCTTCAGACTTGTCGGGAGAGGATGATGAATTCAACGTTGCAGGATCTGCGTTACTGCCTGCGGTCGCTCGGCAAGGCCCCGGGCTTTACCGCCATCGCCGTGCTTTCCATCGCGCTCGGCATCGGCGCGAACACGGCCGTCTTCAGCATCGTCAACGCCATGCTCTTCAAGCCGCTGCCGGTCCGTCACCCGGAGCAACTCGCGGCGCTCTACATCACCGAACAGAGTTCGCCATTCCCCGACGCCTTCTCTTACCCCGACTACCTGGATTACCGCGACAGGAACGAAGCCTTCAGCGATCTGGTCGGACATTACGGCGTGACGCTGAGTATGGCCGGGACGGGCGCGCAGCCGGAGTTGCTCTGGGGCGAACTGGTCACGGGCAATTACTTCACCGGCCTCGGCGTCAGGCCGGCGCTCGGCCGCGTCTTCAACGACGAAGACGACCGGCGCCCCGGCGCGCACCCGGTCGCGGTGCTGAGCTACGGGTTCTGGCAGCGGCGCTTCGGCGGCGACCCGGCAGTAGTTGGCAAGGTTCTGAAGCTCAATGGCCATGACTTCAACGTGATCGGCGTGGCGACTTACGGATTTTCGGGGACGCGGTTTCTGGGCTTCATTCCCGACGTGTGGGTGCCGGTGATGATGCACGAGCAGGTGCTGCACGAGAGTGGTGACCGGCTGACCGCACGGGGCCGGCGCTGGCTCAACGTCAACGGGCGGATGAAACCCGGCGTGACGATCGGGCAGGCCACCGCCGCCATGAACGTCGTCGCGCGCCAACTCGCCGAGAGCTGGCCGCAGACCGACCGCGACGTGACAGTCAAAATCATGCCGGGCGGTCACAAGACTCAGCCGCTGCCGGGCGGCGAAAACATCCTGACCTTCGTCTCGGCGATGATGATGGGTCTGGTCGGGCTGGCGCTGCTCGTAGCGTGCGCGAACGTCGCGAATCTGCTCCTCGCCCGCGCGACGGCGCGGCGCCGTGAGATCGCGGTGCGGCTGGCGCTGGGCGCGAGCCGCTGGCGGTTGATCAGACAGCTGCTGACCGAAAGCATAGTGCTTGCGCTCGCGGGCGGCGCGGTCGGGTTCCTGCTCGCGCTCTGGCTCAATGATTTATTCAAGTCAACCGGGCCGCCGCTCGATTTCGCCACCGTCAATCCCGATTACGACCTCGGCCTCGACACCCGCGTGCTGGCTTTCACCCTGCTCGCTTCGCTCGTGACCGGAGTGCTGTTCGGATTGCTGCCCGCGTTGCAGGCGTCGAGGCCCGATCTGGTCCCGACGCTCAAAGGCGAAAGCCGCTCGGTGGGGCGCGGCGCGCGGCGGTTCACCCTGCGCAATGCGCTCGTGGTCGTGCAATTCGCCCTCTCGCTCGTGCTGCTCATCTGCGCCGGCCTGTTCATTCGCAGCCTGCAGAACGCGCAACGGGTCAGTCCGGGCTTCGACACGAAAAACATTCTGATCGGTTCGGTGAACCTGGGCATTCAGGGTTACACCGAAGCCAGGGGCCGCGAATTTTTCAAACGCGTCATCGAGCGCGTCGGGAAGCTGCCCGGCGTGGAGCGGGCGAGCCTCGCCGATTCGCTGCCGCTCGATGACAGCACCAGTGGCGGGCGCGTGCTGATCGAGGGGTACGTCCCGCGTTCGGAGAACGAAAAGATCGAAGTCCTCTACACCACCGCCGCGCCGAAATATTTCGAGACGATGGGGACGCAGATCGTGCAGGGCCGCGCCTTCGACGAGCGCGACAAGGAAGACGCGCCGCGCGTCGTCGTCATCAACGAGACGATGGCCGGGCGTTACTGGCCCGGACAGAACCCTGTCGGCAAGCGGCTGCAACTCGGCAGCGCGAACAGCCCGTATCTCGAAGTGATCGGCGTCGCGAGGGACGGCAAATACATCACGATCGGCGAAGCGCCGCTGCCTTACATGTTTCTGCCGCTGCGGCAGAATTACAGCGACCGCGTCAGAATTCTGATCCGCGCCGAGGCTGATCCGACCGCCCTTGCGGCGGGTTTGCGCCGCGAAGTGCAGGCGCTCGATGAGACGCTGCCGGTTTACGGCGTCAAGACCATCCAGCAGTTTATGGAACGGTCACTGTGGGGGATTGACGGGATGGTCGGCCTGCTCAGCGGCCTGGGATTGTTCGCGCTGCTGATGGCGGCGGTCGGGATATATGGCGTGATGGCGTACGCGGTCGCCCAGCGGACGCGTGAGATCGGCATCCGCATGGCGCTCGGCGCCCGGAGGGGTGACGTGCTGCGGCTGGTCGTCGGTCAGGGCATGCTGCTCGCGCTCGTCGGAATGGTGATCGGGGTGGCCGGAGCCTTTGCCGCGACACGGCTGCTCGCGAGTCTGCTCGTCGGCGTCAGCGCGACCGACCCGGCGACATTCGCGCTGACGGCATTGCTGCTCGCCGTCGTGGCACTCTTGGCGTGCTTTGTGCCGGCGCGGCGGGCGACGAAAGTTGATCCGATGATCGCGCTCAGATACGAATAGTCGGTGGAAAATAGAAAGTAAAGTAACCGCTCAACTTCTCCGCCGCGTCAGCGGCGGCTGACTTCAGCCGTGGGTTTTCAACCCACGGAGAGCGTAAAGAGAAATCCCCGCGTCGCGTCAGCGACGCCTGAATTCAACTGTCGCCGCCGCAACGCGGGGCCGACACGCCTGACCGCCGTGGGTTGAAAACCCACGGCTGAAGTCAGCCGCCGCTGACGCGGCGAAGAAGCCGGTCAGTAACAAAGTAAACACTGAGGAGCCCGGTCTGAATCACTGACTGCTGCCCCTCACTTTCGCTGCTTCTCTCCACTTTCTACTTTTGCCTTTTTACTTTCCGGAGGTGTTGCCATGAAAACCAGAACAATCGTCCTGATGTTTGTCACCTTGCTCGTAATCCCCGCGCTCAGCTCCGCCCAGCAGACTCGCAACTCCATTCACGTCGAGAATGACAATTGGACGTGGCAGTGGAGCGAAAACGGCCGGGGGCTGGAAGTGAAGATCAGGGGCAGGGCCGGGTTCACCGAAGATTACAGCGACGTCACCAGTCTCTCACCCGGCGGCCATCTGCGCGTCAGGGACACGCGCACTTCGGCGACTCGGAAAATCGAGATCGAGCCGGATTCGGGCGGCCTGAAACGTTCTTACTCAGTTGACGGCAGGGCCCACGAGTTTGATAACGAGGCCCGGCAGTGGCTGGCCGGCGTGCTGATCGAAATGGTCAGGCAGGGCGGGTACGACGCCCCGGGCAGAGTCGAACGGCTTTTCAAGCAGGGCGGGGCGAATGCCGTCCTTGATGAAGTGACGCGGATCAGGAGCGATTACGTCAAACGAATCTACCTTGAAAACCTGCTGAAGGATCACCGCCTCGATTCCGCCTCGGTGCAGCGCGTCGTCCGTCAGACCGCGCGTGAGATTTCATCCGATTACGAGAAGCGGCAGGTACTCGCCAGAGTCGCCGAACAATTCCTGGATGACAAAGCCCTGATCTCCGACTTCATTGCCGCCGCCGCGACGGTCAAATCCGATTACGAACGCGGGCAGATTCTCTCCGCACTGCTCAGACAGAATCTGAGCGAAGATCAGATGAAAGGCGCGCTGAGAGCGATCACCGGGATCTCGTCCGATTACGAGAAAGCGAAGCTGCTCGTTCAGATGGTCGAATCGCGCGCCGATCACGCCGTCGCCCCGGCTCCATTCTTTGACGCCGTCAACACTATCAGTTCCGATTACGAACACAGCCGCGTGCTGCTGGCGCTGCTGCGTCAGGGCAAACCCGGCGCCGACGCGCTGAAGCTGACGGTCAAATCAGCCTCCCTCATTTCATCTGACTACGAAAAGGCGCGAGTCCTCATGCAGGTCGCGGCCGTCGGCAAAGGCGATGAGGGCGTGCGCAACGCGCTCGTTGAAGCGGCAAAGACCATCAATTCGGATTACGAGCGCGGGCGGGTGTTTTCGGCGGCCTTCAGGTAAATCAATGTACGGGGAGCTGGCGAGTTCCCCGCCGAATCAGATCAGAGCCGCTTCGGAACAATTACAGATTTGGCGCCGGCGGGGAGCTGGCAGCTCCCCGTACATCCAGAGTAAACAGGAGGCGAGGATCATTTGATTCAGGATCTGCGTTACAGCGTCCGCACGTTACGAAAGAAGCCCGGCATCACTCTGATTGCGCTGCTGACGATCGCGCTCGGCATCGGCGCGAACACGGTGATTTTCAGCGTCGTCAATACCGTGCTGCTCGAACCCCTGCCTTACCCGGAGCCGGAGCGGCTGGTGTGGATGTCCGAGACCGGCGACGTCACGAACCGCTGGCTCTCGTACCCGAACTTCCAGGACTGGCGCGAGCGCAGTCGGTCATTTGAAGCGATGGCGACGATCAGGGGCTACGGCATGACGCTCACCGGCACTGGCGAGCCCGAAAGACTCGACGTTCGCATGGTGGCCGCGGGCTACTTTGACGTGATGCGCGCGCGCCCGCTGCTCGGGCGCACTTTCACTGCAGATGATGAAAAAGCGGGCGCGACGGTCACCGTGCTGAGTCAGGGTTTCTGGCAGCGGCGCTTCGGCGCGGACCCCGACATCGTCGGCAAAACGATCACGCTCGACAACCAGCCCTTCACCGTCATCGGCGTCATGGAGCCGCAGTTCAAACACCATGGGCCGCCGCCGTTGTGGGTGCTGATCGGCGGGAAGTGGTCAATTCTGTCGTGGGATCGCGATCACCGCGACGTGCGCACGGCGGGCTATGTGATCGCGCGGCTCAAACCCGGCGTGACGATGGCGCAGGCACAGGCGGATATGAACGCCGTCTCCGAGCAGCTGATTCGCGAACACCCGGTGTCGAATGGCGGCCACCGCGTCGAGATGGTTTCACTGCTCCAGAGCATTACGGGCAACGTCCGCGGGGCGCTGCTCGTCCTGCTGGGCGCGGTCGGTCTGGTGCTGTTGATCGCGTGCGCGAATGTCGCGAACCTGATGCTCGCGCGCGCGGCGACGCGTCGGAAAGAGTTCGCGGTTCGCTCGGCTCTGGGCGCGAGCCGGTGGCGGATCATTCGTCAGCTGCTGACTGAAAGCGTGCTGCTGGCTCTCTCAGGCGGTGCGGGCGGCCTGCTGCTCGCGTGGTGGGGCGTAGACCTGCTCGCGTCGGTCGAGCATCACACCGTGCCGCGCATGGACGCGCTCACCATTGACCGCCGGGTGCTGGGGTTCACGATCCTGCTCTCAGTGCTGACCGGCGTGATCTTCGGTCTGGCCCCGGCGTGGCAGAATTCAAAAGTCGGTTTGCAGGAGACGCTCAAGGAAGGCAGCCACACGAGTACCGAAGGGCGCGGTAAAAAGCTGCGCGGCGGGCTGGCCGTCGCCGAAGTCGCGCTCTCACTCATGCTGCTCATCGGCGCGGGCCTGCTGATGAGAAGCCTCGTGCGAATGGTCGGATCCGATCCCGGCTTTGACCCGCGCAACGTCGTGACGGTGCAGATCGCCGTGCCGCGCGGGCGGTATCCGGGGCGGCCTGCGATCAACCGCTTCCACCGGCAGCTGCTCGAACGCGTGGCGGCGCTGCCCGGCGTCGAGCATGCGACGGTCACCAATAACCTGCCCGGCTTCAATGACGGCTGGCAGAACGACATCTTTCCCGAAGGCCACCAGCCGATCAAACCCGGCGAGCTGATCAACGTTGACTGGTCAATTGTCAGCGAGGATTACTTCAGCACGATGAAGATTCCGATCCTCCGGGGCCGCACCTTCACCGAGCAGGAGGCGCGTGACGGCCTGCCCGTCGTGCTGGTTGACGAGGCGCTCGCGCGTAAGTTCTGGCCGAACGAAGACGCCATCGGCAAACACATCAAATACGACAGCCCCGACTGGCACGAGATCATCGGCGTCGTCAGGGAAGTGAAGCAATACGGTTCCGAAGCGCAGCCGCGCATCAGAATCTACACGCCGCTCGGGCGCTCATCGCTCCCTCGGGCGGTGCTCTCAGTCCGCACCGCGCATGCCAACCCGGCAGGCACCGTCTCCGCGATCACGCGCGAAGCCCAGGCGCTCGACAAGGACCTGCCTGTTTCCGAAGCCGCGACGATGGAGCATCTGCTCGCCCGCGAAGTTTCGCCCGCACGATTCAATACCTTCCTCTTCGGCATCTTTGCCGCCGTCGCCCTGCTGCTCGCGGCCATCGGGATTTTCGGCGTGATGTCGTACACAGTCGCGCAACGCACGCACGAAATAGGCGTACGAATGGCCCTCGGCGCGCAAACCCGCGACGTACTGGGGCTCGTCATCGGGCAGGGCCTGAAGCTGATTCTGATCGGCGTCACTTTGGGGATGGCCGGCGCGCTCGCGCTGACACGGGTGATGAAAAATCTGCTGTTTGGGGTGAGCGCAACTGACCCTCTCACTTTCACGATCACCGCCCTGCTGCTCGTCCTGATTGCGCTCGGGGCGTGCTGGATTCCGGCGCGGCGCGCGACCGGAGTTGATCCGCTGATTGCGCTCAGATATGAGTAGTCGGGAGACAGAGTCAGAATGCACGTCAGACTACTGCGTCCCGACTCCCGACTCCCGACTACCGTCTACCGACTACTCCCGGAGGAGGATTTATGCACACACTACTACAGGACTTACGCTACGGGTTTCGCACGCTGCTCGGGAAGCCGGGATTCGCGGCGGTGGCGGTGCTGGCGCTGGCACTCGGGATTGGCGCGAACACGGCCGTCTTCAGCATCATCAATGCGATTCTGCTCAAACCGATCGCGCTCCCCGACCTCGACCGGATTGTCGTGCTGTGGGAAAAGTTGCCGAGCCAGGGCGTGGAGCGCAACGAGGCGTCGGTGGCGAACTATCTGGACTGGCGGGCGCAGCAGTCATCGTTCGAGCAGCTCGCGATTTACACCTGGTGGGGCGCGAACCTGACCGGCGTTGAGCCGCCCGAGCGGGTGCGGGGTTTTCGCGTCTCGGCCAACCTGTTCGAGGCGATTGGCGTGAAACCGGCGCTCGGGCGCGGCTTCCTGCCCGATGAGGATCAGCCGGGCAAAGACAGCGTCGCGATCCTCAGTTACGGTTTATGGCAGCGCCGTTTCGGCGGCGACCCGAACCTCATCGGCCGCAGCGTCACGCTCAACAGCGTCGCGCGCACCGTCGTCGGCGTGCTGCCGAAGGATTTGAATTTCCCGCGCGGCGGCGAGGTGCTGGTGCCGCTCGCGATCACGCCGGAACTGGCGCGCAGTCGTAACAGTCACGGGTACCTGACCGTCGCACGACTCAAACCCGGCGTGACGGTTGCGCAGGCGCAATCTGATCTCGACGCAATCGCCAGACGGCTGGAGCAGCAGTACCCGGACACCAACACCGGGCGCGGCGTGCTGGTCACCCCGATTCTGACCGACACCGTGCGGTCATACAAAAAGGCGACCCTGGTGATGATGGGCGCGGTCGGGTTCGTGCTGCTGATCGCGTGCGCGAATGTCGCGAACCTGATGCTGGCGCGCGCTGCCGGCAGGACGCGGGAGATCGCCGTGCGGCTGGCGCTCGGCGCGAGTCGCTGGCGCATCATCCGGCAGCTGCTCACTGAAAGCGTCATCCTCGCTTTCGCGGGCGGCGCGCTCGGCATTCTGCTGGCCCTCTGGGGCGTCGAGGGGTTGAAGGCCGCAATGCCCGATGACGCACAACTGATGATGCCGGGATTCAACCAGCTCGGGATCAATCCGCGCGTGCTGGTCTTCACGGTCGTCGTTTCGCTGCTGACGGGCGTACTGTTCGGCCTCGCGCCGGCGTGGCAGGCGTCGCGGCCCGACCTGAACGAAACGCTCAAGGAAGGCGGTGGCAGATCGTCGGCCGGCGCGGGACGGCACCGGCTGCGCAGCCTGCTGGTCGTCTCGGAAGTCGCGCTCTCGCTCGTGCTGCTCGTCGGCGCGGGGCTGCTCGTCAAAAGCTTCATGCTGATCCTCAAGGCGAATCCCGGGTTCAACCCCGATAACGTGCTGACGATGGGGCTGACGCTGCCGGCGGCGAAATACAAGGAAGATGCGCAGCGCCGGGATTTTTATCAGGAACTGGTGCGGCGCGTCGGGGCGCTCCCCGAAGTCGAAGCGGCAGGCGCGGTCAGCCACCTGCCGCTCGGCGGCAGCAATTCGTCGAGCAGCTTCATTATCGAGGGCGTGCCTGAGCCCCCGCCCGGGCAGGAATTCGGCGGGCGTTATCGCGTCTGCACGCCGGATTACTTCCGCACGATGGGCATCGCCGTGATCAAAGGCCGCAGCTTCACCGGCGCCGACCGGGCCGATTCGCCCCCGGTGATCATCGTCAACGAGACCTTGGCAAAGAAGTTCTGGCCGAACGGCGACGCGGTCGGCAAACGCATGCGCTTCACCGGCCCGCCTGATCGCAACCCGTGGATGGAGGTGGTCGGCGTGGTGGCGGACGTGAGGCACGAAATGGATCTGGCCGTGACGACGGATTATTACCTGCCGCACGCGCAGGACGTGTGGGCGACGATGTTTCTGGTCGTGCGGACCGGGACCGAGCCAATGGCGCTCGCGTCAGCGATCCGCCACGAGGTGCAGGCGATTGACCGGGACCAGCCGGTGTGGGAGGTCAATACGATGGCGCAGGTGCGCGACCGTTCGATTATGCATTACCGTTTTTCGGGTGTGATCCTGGGCATCTTCGGCGTGTTCGCGCTCGTCCTGGCCGCGACGGGGATTTACGGCGTGATGTCATACAGCGTCAGCCAGCGCACGCACGAAATCGGGGTGCGCCGGGCACTGGGTGCGCAATCGCATGACGTGATGAAACTGGTCGTCGGCCATGGGCTGCGCCTGACGCTCGTCGGCGTGGCCACAGGGCTCGCGGGCGCCAGCCTGCTGACGCGCGCGATGGCGACTATGCTCTTCGGCGTGAGCCCGACCGACTGGCTAACTTTCACGAGCATCGCGCTGCTGCTGACCATCGTGGCGATGCTGGCCTGCTTTATTCCGGCGCGGCGGGCGATGAAGGTGGATCCGATGGTGGCGCTGCGGTATGAGTAGTCGGGAGACGGAAGCAGAAAGTCAGAAGACATTAGTCAGATCGCGCGCTGTTGCTACGTTCTGACTTCCGCCTTCTGACTTCTGACTTTCCCTGATGTTATTTAACTCTCTTGGCCGTGAACTCCTGCCCCGGCTGGTTGCCGCCTTCCATGCTGCGGGTGAACTTGATCTCGTCGCCGGAAATTTTCCCTTTATAGTGGAGCTTTCTCTCGTTCCCACCGGCATTGAATGTCACGGTGAAAGAGATCTCGTCCCCGCTGATCTTCCCGTCGGAGATCGGATTGTCCCCCTGCCTTCCCGAAACGGTCCCGGTCAGCTTGTCGCCCTCGGCCTTGAAGTTGAAGGTGGTCTCGCGGGTCTGGCCGTTCTGGCCGGTGACCTGGGCAACCCACTTGCCATTGACATCGGCGGCCCAAGCCACCGTCAGGGCAGCAAGCATCAGGCAGGCAGTAAGAAATATAGTTTTATACTTCATTGAATAGTCTCCTTGTTGTCGTGTTTTGGTCATCTCCACCCGGGTGGTGGAGCCTCGTCTGGCAGAGTTCTCAAAGGTGACACCCATTCGGAACCGAGGCGCCAGACGCTGGTGCATTGTCTCTTTGTGGATCGCCATGGAACCTGACACCAGAGCGCGTTCACGCCTTCTCACCTCTTCGGCAGCGAGGCCTCGTGCTGATGAAATGTCCCATGGATACGGCACGATCATGCCATATCTGCGCTGCTTGAGACCCTGTGTGGCGGCGGAGGGATGTTAAAGTTATGTAAATTAATCAGGCCCGCAAGGGGCGCGGGCCAGTGCCGTCTGAAACGCCATCTTTTCAGCCGCCGTCCGTTGCCAGTCGGCGCGGGCCGGGTATAAGATACGCGCCGCTTCATCACGAGATTCCGACTTGAATCAACAATCCGAAATCCGACGCGGCTGGGACGGCCACTCGCTCCGGCGAATTGTCCTCTGAACTCGTGGCCCGGACCTCTCGCTCTCACTGATCAAAGGAGGCAAGAAAGCGCGTGAAGATCAATCTCACCATCAACGGCAAAGGCTATCAAGGCGACGTCGAGCCGCGACTGCTGCTGGTGCATCTGCTCCGCGATGTGGTCGGGTTGACCGGCACACACATCGGCTGCGAGACCTCGATCTGCGGCGCCTGCACCGTGCTGCTCGACGGCAGGGCGGTCAAATCCTGCACCCTGCTGGCGGTCCAGGCCGAGGGCGCGAACGTGACGACTATCGAGGGGCTCACACAGAACGGCGAACTGCACGCCGTGCAGGAAGGCTTCTGGGAAAAACATGGGTTGCAGTGCGGCTACTGCACGCCGGGCATGATCATAACTTCGTGCGAACTGCTTAAGGAAAATCCGAACCCGAGCGAGGACGAGATTCGGCACGGGTTGAAAGGGAATATGTGCCGCTGCACCGGCTACCAGAATATTGTTGAGGCTGTGCAGTATGCGGCGGAGAAACTTAATGCTGGTAGTCGGTAGTCGGTAGTCGGGAATAATTGAGCAACAGGAGTAACGATGAAATCACGAAGCTTTCAGGATATTGAAGTCTGGCAACTGGCCCACGGCTGGGTGCTGAAGATTTACAAAGCGACTGAAACCTTCCCGAAGCACGAAATGTTCGGCCTGACTTCACAACTGCGGCGCGCAGCTGTTTCCGTTCCTGCCAATATTGCTGAGGGGTTCAGAAGAAAGAGTACGGCGGACAAAGCTCGGTTTTACAACATCTCTCAGGGATCGCTGGAGGAATGCAGGTATTACCTGATCTTGGCTCATGACCTCGGCTACGCCGAAACAGGTGAACTCGGAGTGGAACTTGACCGAATCGGACGGATACTCGATTCGTATATCAAAGGAATGTTCGCAAACCAATCTACCGACTCCTGACTACCGACTACCGACTACCCAATCCTGATCTAATGGAGGATTAGCAAATGTCTTTCTTAGCCAAATACATTGGACAAAAAGTAAAGCGAACCGAAGACCCGCGCCTGATCCAGGGCATCGGGCATTATGTTGATGACATCAGGTTAGCCGACACGCTGCACGTCGCGATTCTGCGCAGTCAGTATGCACACGCAAAAATCAATTCAATCAACATTGATGCGGCGAAGAGCGCGCCGGGTGTTGTCGCGGTTTACACCGGCAGTGATGTCGAAGGCAGGGTTGGTTACGTGCCATGCGCTGCGGCGTTGCCGGATTTGAAAGTGCCGAAGTACCCGGTGCTGGCGCTCGATAAGGTCATCTTCGTCGGCCAGCCGATTGCTGCCGTCGTGGCGACCGATAAATACAAAGCCCGCGACGCGGTTGATCTGATCGAGATTGATTACGACCCGCTCGATGTCGTGAGCGACGTGGAAGCGGGGGCAAAAGCCGACTCGCCGGTCATTCACAAAGAGTTCGGCACCAACGTCGCTTACCTGCACAGCGCCGGGGTGGGTGATGTCGAAGCCGCCTTCAAACAGGCCGACCGGGTCGTCTCGCAGCGGCTCGTGCATCAGCGGCTCGCGCCGGTTTCAATCGAGCCGCGCGGCGTGCTGGCGCACTACCTGCCCGGCGAGCAGCAGATGACTCTGTGGTCTTCGACGCAGATTCCGCACCTGATGCGGACGCAGGTGGCGATTATGCTCGGCATGGCGGAAAACAAACTGCGCGTGATCGCGCCGGAAGTGGGCGGCGGCTTCGGCTGCAAGCTGAACGTCTACGCCGAAGAAGCCCTGCTCGGCTGGATCGCCATGCAACTGCACAAGCCGGTCAAGTGGATCGAGGGCCGCCGCGAAAACATGGCCGCCACGATCCACGGTCGCGCGCAGGTGGGAACGGTCGAGGCCGCCGTCAAAAATGACGGCACGCTGCTCGGGCTGCGCTACAAGGTGACGGCCGACCTGGGCGCTTACCTGCAACTGCTCACGCCCGCGATCCCGACGCTCACCGGATTGATGCTCTCGGGCTGTTACAAGATTCCGGCGATCCAGATCAACGTCACCGGAGTCTTCACCAACAAGATGTCAACGGACGCTTACCGCGGCGCCGGCAGGCCGGAGGCGACCTACCTGGTCGAACGCATCATGGATCGCATCGCGCAGGAACTCGGGATGGATCCCATCGAATTGCGGCGCAAAAATTTCCCGAAGCCGGAAGAGTTCCCGTTCGGGACGGCGACGGGGCTCTTCTACGATTCCGGCGATTACGACAAGGCGCTCGACAAGGCGCTCGGGATGGTGGATTACAAAAAGCTGCGCGAGGAGCAGAAGGCCGCGCGCGCCCGAGGGCGCGTGATGGGCATCGGCGTTTCGACTTACGTTGAGATTTGCGCGATGGGGCCTTCGACCGCGATGCCCGCCGGGGGCTGGGAGAGCGCGACGGTGCGCGTTGAGCCGACCGGCAAGGTGACGGTGATGACGGGCATTTCGCCGCACGGTCAGGGCGAAGAGACTTCGTTCGCGCAGATCGTCGGCGACATGCTCGGCATAGATATGAATGACGTGCTGGTCGTCCACGGCGACACCTCGATCGTGCAATACGGCATCGGCACCTTCGGCAGCCGCGGCATCGCCGTTGGCGGCGCGGCGCTGGCGTGCGCGACTGAAAAGGTCGTCACCAAGGCGAAGAAGCTGGCGGCGCACCTGCTCCAGGCCGACGAAGCGAGCCTGACCTTTGAAGACGGCAGGTTCGTCGGCGCCCCGAACGACAAGTCGGTCACGATTCAGGAGGTCGCGCTCGCCGCGCATGTGGCCCAGAACATCCCGCCCGATTTCGAGCCGGGTCTGGTGGCCACGCACTTCTTCGAGCCGAAGAACTTCACGTTCCCCTTCGGCACGCACATCTGCGTGGTCGAAGTGGATCGCGAGACTGGCGACGTGAAGATCGTGCGCTACGTCGCCGTTGACGACTGCGGCAATCAGATCAACCCGCTGATCGTCCAGGGCCAGGTTCACGGCGGCATCGCGCAGGGCCTCGCGCAGGCGCTCTACGAGGAGGTCGTCTACGACGAGAACGGCCAGCTGCTCACCGGCGAGCTGATGGATTATGCCGTCCCGAAGGCACATCAATTGCCGCACTACGAACTCGACCACACGGTCACGCCGACCAGCGTCAACCCGCTCGGCGCCAAAGGCGTCGGCGAGGCGGGCACGATTGGCTCGACGCCCGCGGTCGCCAACGCTGTGATTGACGCGCTCGCGCCCTTCGGTGTGCAGCATGTTGACCTGCCGCTGCGCCCGGAGAAGCTCTGGAGGCTGATGAATCAGAATTGAAACGAACCACGGGGGGCACGGGGAGACACGGGGAAACTCCAGGGATGAAATCATCAACGATCACTCAGACAATGCCTGTCCTGGTTTCTCCCCGTGCCCCCCGTGGTTTTATCTCTGCGAGGAAAAAATGATCCCAGCAAATTTTGAATACTTCGCGCCGAAAACAGTCGACGAGGCGCTCGAACTGCTCGCGCAGCACGGCGACGATTGCAAGGTGCTGGCCGGCGGTCACAGCCTCATCCCGATCCTCAAGCTCAGACTCGCCGCGCCGGGCGTGGTCGTGGACATCGGGCGCATCAAGGACCTCGATTACATCAAAGCCGATGGCGGCACGATCCGCATCGGCGCGATGACCACGCACGCGGCCCTCGCCCATTCGGCTGAAATCCTGAAAAGCTGCCCGCTGCTGGCCGAGACCGCCGCGCAGATCGGCGACCAGCAGGTGCGCAACCGCGGCACGATTGGCGGCAGCGTGGTGCATGCCGACCCGGCAGCGGACTGGCCCGCCGCGATGCTCGCGCTGGGCGCAGAAATTGTGGTGCGCGGCGCGGAAGGCGAGCGGGTGATCAAAGCCGCTGATTTCTTCGTGGATATGCTGACCACGGCGGTCGAGGGCGGGGAACTGGTGACCGAAATCCGCATCCCGGCCCCGGCTCAACCCAAAGCGGCGGCTTACCTGAAGGTGCCTCATGCGGCATCGGGTTTCGCCGTCGTCGGCGTGGCCGCGCAGCTGACGATGGACGGCGGCAAATGCAAAGACGTGAGCATCGGCGTCACGGGGCTCGCCCCGAAAGCTTACCGCGCGAAATCTGTAGAAGACGCGTTGCGCGGCAAGGCGCTCGACGAAGCCGCGATCAATGCCGCCGCCGCCAAAGCTGATGCCGAAGCCTCCGACGCGATGGAAGACATCCACGCCTCGGGCGAATACCGCCGTCACCTGACGAAGGTCTACGTGCGTCGCGCGTTGCAGGCCGCGGCGGCACGGGCGTAAGGTAAATGTACCGCAGGCTGCCTCGGCCTGCGGGTGTCTTCATAAAAAGCCTCATTGAATTTAAAGGGCATCTTGTGAAGACATCCGCAGGCCGAGGCAGCCTGCGGTACAATTTTCTCTGAAAGGATTTCCCGATGAATCGAAGCCTCGCGATTCTGTTCTTCATCGCTGCACTCTCCACCATCTCGTGCAACACCGGCGCTGGAAAAGCCCCTTCCACCACTGCCTCGACCGCTTCATCGCCTGAGCAATTCATCTCTGATGCCGAGAAGAAGCTGGCCGAACTATCCATCAAACTCAACAAAGCGCAATGGGTAGCCGCCAACTTCATCACCGATGACACCGAAGCCCTGAGCGCGGACGCCAACAAGGAGAACATCGCCACCATCACCGATCTGGCCGAAGCCGCGCGGAAGTTCGAGGGGCAGAAGATGTCAGACGAAACGGCGCGCAAGATGAAGCTGCTGAAACTCGCGCTGATCCCGCTGCCCGCGCCGAGTAACCCGGCCGAGCGCGAAGAGCTGACGAAGATCGCGGCGGCGATGGAAGGCGCTTACGGCAAGGGCAAATACTGCCCCGAAGGTGACAAGGGCAAATGCCTGACGCTCGACGATCTCGAAAAGATCATGCGCGAAAGCCGCAACCCGGATGAGCTGAAGAAAGCCTGGCTCGGCTGGCATGCGATTGCGCCGCCCCACCGCAAGGAGTACGCGCGTTACGTCGAACTCTCGAACAAGGGCGCGCAGGAGATGGGCTTCAAGGATAACGGCGCGATGTGGCGCTCGAATTACGACATGGAGCCCGACGCCTTCGCCGCCGAAATGGAGCGGCTCTGGCTGCAGGTCAAGCCGCTCTACGATTCGCTGCTCACTTACACGCGCCGGCAGCTGATCAAAAAGTACGGCACTCAGGTCGTGCCCGAAACCGGCCCGATCCCGGCGCACCTGTTCGGCAACATGTGGAGCCAGCAGTGGAACAACATCTACGACCTGCTCAAGCCCCCGACCGGCGACCCCGGCTACGACCTGACGAAGATCCTTCAGGAGCGCAAGACCGACGCGAAAGGGATGGTGAAGTACGGCGAGGCGTTCTTTACTTCGCTCGGCCTGCCCGCTCTGCCCGATACTTTCTGGCAGCGGTCATTGTTTCTGAGACCGCAGGATCGCGAAGTCGTCTGCCACGCCAGCGCTTGGGACATTGATAACAAGGACGACGTGCGCATCAAGATGTGCATCAACATCAACGAAGAGGACTTCACGACGATCCATCACGAACTCGGCCACAACTACTATCAGATGGCCTACGCGCCGCAGCCGCCGCTCTTCCAGAACAGCGCGAACGACGGGTTCCACGAGGCCATCGGCGACACCATCGCGCTCTCGGTCACGCCCGAATACCTGAAGCAGATCGGACTGATCACCAAAGTTCCGGATGAGAGCGCCGACATCGGGCTGCTGCTGCAACGCGCGCTCGACAAGGTCTCCTTCCTGCCGTTCGGCTATCTGGTGGATCAGTGGCGCTGGAAGGTTTTCTCGGGCGAAGTCAAACCCGAGGATTACAACAAGGCATGGTGGGAGCTGCGCCAGAAGTATCAGAACATCGCGCCGCCCGATCCGCGCGGCGATAACGATTTCGACGCCTGGGCGAAATACCACGTCGCCGCCAACGTCCCTTACTCGCGCTACTTCCTCGCGACGATTCTGCAATTCCAGTTTCACCGCGCTCTCGCCCGTGAAGCCGGAGCGACCGGCCCGCTGCACCGGGCTTCGATATACGGCAACAAGCAGGCCGGCGAGAAGCTCCGAAAGATGCTCGCCCTGGGTCAGAGCCGCCCCTGGCCCGAAGCGCTCAAGGCCATGACGGGCGAAGACAAGATGGATGCGACCGCGATTCTGGATTACTTCGCGCCGCTGAAGAAATGGCTGGATGAGCAGAACAGCAAGTGACGTGTCAGGTCAGACTCTGACTGAAGATTGACCTATGTTTTGTCCGACTTGTGGAAAAGACAACTCGCGCGAGCGGAAGTTCTGCGTCTCCTGCGGGACCAATCTGGAGGCCGTCTCGCAGGCGCTGGCCGACAGCCGGGCCGACTTTTTCACGAGGACCGACAAGGCGCTCGACCAGTTCATCGCCAGATACGCCGAGCATGTCTTTAGGGACGCCCCGGCACAAGCCGCTGACGAGTCGGTCGGCAAATCCTGGAAAGCCCTCGGTCAGGGGGTCGTGACCTCCCTGATTGATCTGATCCTCTTCAGCCTGATGTGGAACATTTTCCCGCTCAGGTTTCTGATGCTTTTGATCTCTTCGCCCATCAGGCTGCTTGCTGAACGGGGCAACCGCCAGAAGATGACCAGTGCAGGGCAGGAGAAACAAACAGCGACTGCGCTGCCCGCCCGCGCGCCCGGCGAATTGTCACCCGGTTCGGGTGGCAGCGTCAGCGAACATACGACTGAAAAACTCCGTGAATATCGGGGATCGGTTCCCGAAGACAGATGAAAGGCATGCAGTTGAAACGAAAGTCATCGCGTCAGATTTTCCGCCTGGCGGCGGCCTTCGCGCTTTTTCAGAAGAGCCTCCGGCCGGGGGACACCACGGACATCGTGGAGCAGTCGGACGACGGGGAGCCGGATTTCAGCCACATCCGCTGCCCGCTGTGCCGGTGGCAGCCCGACGCATCAAGCCTCTGGTATTGCGGCGATTGTCCGTCTCCCGAGTACTTCTTTGATGGTTGCGGAACGATGTGGAATACCTTTGAGACGCGCGGGCTGTGCCCCGGCTGCGGGCACCAGTGGCGGTGGACTGGCTGCCTGAGCTGCGCCGGCTGGTCACTGCACGAAGACTGGTACACGAAGGAAACAGACAAAGCGTTATGAAGATCGAAGGCCATCACACCATCAAAGCGCCGCGCGAGCTGGCGTGGAACCTGATGATTGACCCGGAAGTACTCGGCCGCTGCGTGCCCGGCGTCCAGTCACTCGAAGCCACCGGCGACGGCACGTACAAGATGGTTCTGAAGACGGGCATCGGCTCGATCAAAGGTTTATTTAACGGGACGATCCGGCTCGAAGAGATGCGCGAGCCGGAGCATTACAAAATGACCGTGGACGGCCGGGGCGCGCCCGGTTTCGTCAAAGGCGCGGGTACGCTCGATCTGGCGGAGCAGGGCGCTGAGACGGTCGTCACCTACGCGGGCGACGTGAGCGTCGGCGGCACGATTGCCGGCGTCGGCCAGCGCATGATCCTCTCTTCAGCAAAGATGATGACGGCGCAGTTTTTCGCCGCGCTCGAAGCCGAGGCCGCCGCCATCATCAAAGCTGAAGAGAACGGCGAGCCCGTGGTGACGCCGAAGCAGGGGTTTTTCAGGAACGTCTTCAGAGCGACATCAGGGACGATCAAACGCAGGCTGAATAAATGAGGCGTCAGCGCAGGCCGCGTCACCCGGCCACCACCGAGCGGATGATCTGTTCGCTCGTCTCATCAACCGGGTGGAAGGATTCGATGCGGAGTTCACGGAGCGTAATGTCCTGCGGGCTGCCGAGCGTGGTGATCGTGCTGAAGAGTCGCAGCGTGCGCTCGCCGACGCGCATCTCGACCGGGATGATCAGGTCCTGTGGCGCTTCGAAATCCGGCTCGCTCCATCTGGCCGGGACGTCGGGGTAGCCGAGGACGGCGTCCAGCAGTTCGCGCATGGCGGGGTCGCGATCCCAGATGATTTCGCGATGCACCCGTTCGAGTACTGCTTTCGCGACCGTCTCCCAGTTGACCATGTATGGCCGCCAGCCCGCCGGGTCAAAGAGCAGGTGCAGCAGGTTGTGACGCGGCTCTGTCGTGACGGTCAGCGGGGCGATGGTGCTGTAGCTCTCGCCGAATAACAGGCTGTTGAAGCGCAGGAAGGCCGCATTCGCCATCAGGATGTCCCACCGCCGGTCGAAGGCGATGGCGCCGAACGGTTCCATTTGTCTGAGGATCATCTGCAGTGCCTGCCGCACCTGCGCCATCTGCGGGTCGTTGAGGCTGGTCTCGCGGTAGACCGGCGCGTAGCCCGCCGCGTGCAGCAGCACGTTGCGTTCGCGCAGGGGGATGTCGAGTACGCCGGAGAGGATAACGACCATCTCGCGGCTCGGCCTTGCGCGCCCGGTCTCGATGAAGCTCAGGTGCCGCGCCGACACGCCCGCTTCCAGCCCCAGTTCCAGCTGGCTCACCCGCCGCGTCTCGCGCCAGCGGCGCAGCAATTCTCCGAATGAACTGACTTCCGCGACTGCCATCGGGTTTCCCTCCACATTTGCGCGCGAGCATAGCACGGGGGAAAACACGCGGCCATTACCTGACAGGTAATTGCGCCGCGGCGCCACCCCGATGCACACTCACGCTCAAATCCACAAAGGGGAGGCAGAAGATGGCCACTGATCACTCCGGCGATTACCGCACTGTCCGGCTGCCGCAGGGGGCGATTCGTTATCGTGAATACGGCGCCGGCGAGCCGATTGTCTTCGCGCATGGGCTGCTCGTGAATGGTGAGCTGTGGCGGAAGGTCGTGCCATTGCTGGCCGGTCGTTATCGCTGCATCGTCCCCGACTGGCCGCTCGGGTCGCACGAGGAACCGATGAATGCCGATGCCGACCTCAGCCCTCCGGGCCTGGCAAAGCTGATTGCGGATTTCCTGGTGGCACTCGATCTCAGGTCAGTCACGCTGGTTGCTAATGACACGGGCGGTGCGATCAGCCAGCTGGTTGCGACGGGGCATCCTGAACGGATCGGGCGGCTGGTGCTGACGAACTGCGACTGCTTCGATAATTTTCTGCCGCTGGCGTTCCGCCCTCTGCAATGGGGGGCGCACGTTCCCGGCTTCCTGTTCCTGATCGCCCAGACGATGCGCTGGCCGGCGCTGCCCCGGTTGCTTCTCGCCCCCCTGACCAGGCGGCCGCCGGAACGCGCGGTGACCGATGCTTACGTCCGCCCGGTGATTTCGAGCCACGCCGTGCGGCGCGATGTCGGCAAAATTCTCAAGGGCATCTCGCCGCGTTACACCCTCGCGGCGGCGCAGCAGTTCGCCGAGTTCAGGCGCCCGGTGCTGCTCGCGTGGGCGCCCGAAGACCACTTCTTCCCCTTTGCCCATGCGCAGCGACTCAGCCGGCTCTTTCCCGACGCCCGGCTCAAAACCATTGCTGACTCGCTCACCTTCATCCCTGAAGATCAGCCGGAGCGGCTGGCCGGGTTGATTGCCGATTTCATGAACGAAGACAACGGCGAAGAGACACAACAACCGCAGACCTTTTCTGCGGCGGAGGGCTGAAGCCATGCTGATCCCCGGAATTGCTGCGCTGATGCTGGCGCTGCTCGAACGCACCGCGCGGTTCCAGTTTCGATCTTCGACGCTGTTTCGCCGGTTCTTCACGAGCGACATGATCTACCTGCTGACGGGGTTCGTGGCCGGAGGTTCGCTGGGCGCCGCGTATGTCGCCACAGCTTCACAGTCGGTCGGGCAGTTGGGGTTGTCGAGGGTGGCCGCTTTCAACCTGCCGTTGTGGGTGACGGTGCCGCTGGCGCTCGTCGCGATTGACCTCGGCAATTACGCCGCGCACCTGCTGCTCCACCGTTCGAGCGTGCTGTGGGAGTTTCACAAGGTCCATCATTCCAGCCACCAGCTCGACTGGCTGGCCACTTTCCGCTCGCACCTGATCGAACAGACGCTGCGCCGCCTGCTCGCGCCCGTGCTGCTCGTCCTCACGGGCTTCCCCGCGAATGCCGTCGCACTGGCTGGCGGCATCTTCATCGCCTGGGCAGTGTGCAATCATTCAAACCTCAGACTGAACCTGTCGTTTCTTGAACCCGTGCTGATCACGCCGCGCCTGCACCGGTTGCATCATGTGCCGGCAACCGAGAACCGAAACTTCGGGACGATCTTTACCTTCTGGGATCGTTTGAGAGGCGTGCTGGTGATCGCCGAAACCGGCAGTGAATGCCGCTTTGGCGTCGCCGGTGAAATTGACACCTACCCCCAGGGCTGGTTCGTTCAACTGATCGAACCGGTGCGGCGGATCGTCAGGCCTCGCTCATTGCCCGCCCGGCACCTCACGCAGTCTGTCCGACAGGAAGCCGAAGCGATGACCGCCGTACGCGCGGCGACGCGAGAATAGACCGCCGATGCCGCGGGCGAAGCGGATATTCAATGATCCGCGCCGATTCGCGAAGGCCGCAACGGCCGCTAAATCGTTTTCTCCCTCAGCCTCGCCGCATACCGCCGGCTCATGACGAACGGCTCGCCGACGCCGCGCAGGTAGACGTGCTGCGAGTAGTTGAACCACTTCTCCACGCGCTCGACGAATTCGAGGTTGATGATGGTCGAGCGGTGGATGCGGAGAAAGTATTTTCCCGGCAGCCGCGCCTCCCACTCGTTGAGCGATTTCAGCACGAGCGTCTTTTGTGAATCGGCGGTCACGACTTCGGTGTAAACGCCCGCCGCGCTGATGGACCTGATCGCGCCTACCCGCAGAAACCTGGACGAGTCGCCGAAGGTCAGAAAGAGGTAGTCGTCATATTCAAGCGGTCGCGTGGATTTATCGGGTTCCGGGGCCGCGAGCGAGAGGCGTTCGACGGCGCGCGCCAGCCGCTCCGGGTTGACGGGCTTAAGCAGGTAATCGAGCGCGTTCACTTCAAAGGCGCGGATCGCGTACTCGTCGAACGCGGTCGCGAAGATGATTCTGATCGGCTGCCTCAGTTGATTCACCAGATCGAAGCCCGACTGGCCCGGCATCTGGATGTCCAGAAAAACGACATCGGGTTTTGTTTCTTCAATCACCCTGAGTGCAACCTTCACGCCGTCGGCTTCACCGACAATCTGTATCTCAGGATGCTGCGCGAGCAGCGAGCGCAGCTTGTTGCGCGCCAGTCGCTCGTCATCCACGATCACGGCTTTCCAATCCCTGCTCATCGCTGATCCCGCCGCCCGTTGTCTCTTTCAATTTCGAGAACCGCGTGGACGCGCCCGCCCCGCTCGAACACGTCGAAGCGATGCTGCCCGGGGAAGGACTGCTCCAGCCGCTGGCGCACGTTCTGCAACCCGATGCCGTTGTCGTTGCGCTTTGGCGCCGAGCCATTATGCGAAGATTGAACCCAGCGACCTGTGTTGATAACTTCGAGATGAAGTGAGCCGTTATCTGCCTGGGCGATGACTTCGATGGTGAGCGGCAGGGGACTCGTCTGCATCCCGTATTTCACCGCGTTCTCGACGAGCGGGTGGACGAGCAGGCTCGGCACGCGGAACTCCGCGGCGACGGGCGCGACCTGGAAACTGACGGCGAGCTTGTCCTCAAAGCGGATCTTTTCGATGGAAAGGTAATTGCGGGCCGCTTCGAGTTCGTCATGCAGCGAGACGTCAGGAGCTTTTGTGCGCGTCAGCGAGTAGCGCAGGAATTCTGACAACTCACCGAGCATCCGCTCGGCGCGCCCCGGGTCTTCGCGGACGAGCGCGCCGGCCGAATTGAGCGAGTTGAAGAGGAAGTGCGGGTTGAGCTGATACCGCAACATCTGCAACTCCGCTTCCCTGGCGAGCGCCGCCAGACGCAGGGCGCGCGGCTCCTGCTCCTGCAGGTCGCGCCAGTATTTGATCCCGAAATAGAGCGCACTCCACGAGAGGAATAGAAAAGGTTTGTGGTGAATGAGTGTGTATCTGAAAGTTTCGGCCAGATAGCCGAACCACGTCAGATCCTTCGGGTACGCCATCCAGCCGAGCAGCCAGAAGATCACCTGCGCGATGAGCAGCCACAGGTACGCCGCGATGATCGAGCCCGCAAACGCCGTCAGCCCGACCCGTAGCAGCGAAGGCCGCGCAGCCCACACCCGACGGTAGATCGGGCGCAGGCCGAAGGAGAGCGCGCAGGCGACCGGGACATAAATCATGTAACTGCGGAGGAAGCGCGGCTCGGAGAGATAACGATCAAGCGTATAGCCAGTCCAGCCGATGATCTGAAGAACCCGGAACAGCGACAGTCTGTCTTTCAGGCGGCGCAGGATCATTGCTTCGTCACCGCAGGCAGGTAACTGAGGTCGGCCAGAATCTGCTTTGTCAGGCTGATCCGCTTGTCACGGATGGCCAGGTAATCGGCGCCCTCGATGTTTGTGGCGAAGAAGTACACGTTGTCCTTCGTCTCAAGGTAGCCGACGAACCAGCCAAGCGATTTATTGCCGCGCGGCCCGCCGCCCGTCTTGCCGCTCAGTTTGTAATCGGCGGTCTTTTCGAGCGTGATGATGTCCTTGACGATGCCAAGCGAGCGCTTTGAGACGGGCAGTTTCTCCTGATAAAGGGCCTTCAGGAATTCGACCTGCTCGTCGGGCGAGATGCGCAGGCTGCTGTTGAGCCAGAAGCGGGTGATGCCGCCCGAGGTGTCCTGATTACCGTAGCGGAGATCGGCGACGTATTTCTTCATCCGCTCCTCGCCGACCCGCGTGGCCAGTTCCTTGTAATACCAGACGACAGAATATCTGATCGCGGAGCGCAGCGTATGATCCTGCCCCCAGTGCCTGAAGGGCTCGATGTTCCAGTCCTCCTGCGGCGGATATTTCTGGCGATCCCAGGGGATGACGAAGTCGGCGTCCCTGATCACACCGGTTTCGAGTCCGATGAGCGAGTTCGGAATCTTGAAGGTCGAGAACGGGCTGAACCGCTCGCGGCAGCGCGCCTCGTTGTAGCGCAGGTAACGATTGTGCTTCAGGTCATAGATCACAATCGCGCCCTCGGTGTTTTTGAAATAAGCGCTCAAATCCTGAGCGCGGCTTTGAATCGTGGCCGCGACCGCCGTGAGCAGCAGACAGAACAGTTTTGTGTATTGCATCCTGATTACAGTCCGAGTTTGTCCATCGCGGGTTTTTCGTATTCGCCGTCCTCGCCCGGGTAGCGCAGCAGCTTGTCAAACTTCCCGGTCTCTTTGGCGAGCGCCCAGATGATGCTTTCGCCGGCGGGCAGAATGTTCGGCTGGGCGGAGAAGACGGGATCAGCAAAAGCTTCTTCCGCGCTGATGAGCTTCCAGCCCTTGTGTTCGAACATCCGCAGCAGGTCGTCGAGGAAGAGGCCGTTGAGATGATTGAAGTGGACGAGCAGCGTGTGGCGGACGCTGCGGCCGAGGGCCTTGCGTGAAAGGTCGTCGTAATACGCCGCCCGATCCGCGATGTGACCCAGATAAAATTTCTGATAGCCGGTCACGTCAGCTTTCGGGTCTTTGGCGAGGCGCGCGCGCAGGCGTTCATCCACATACCAGTCCGAAGCGTCAATCGTGACGTGGCCGACCTTGTAACCATGCTCTTTCAGGAAAGCGCGCATCCTGTCGCGGCGCTCCGCGGTGTTGCCTTCTTTCAGCATGGGGAAGCGGAAGAGCCTGCGGAATTGCGGGTAATCTTTGATCAGGCCCTCGCACCTGAGCGTGTCTTCCGAGAACTGCTCGAAGGTGCGGTTGTGATAGTACCAGTGGGAGTACGTGTGGTTGCCGATGATGTGGCCTTCGCTGTCCCACTCGCGCACGACCTTCCGGCCGAGTTCGTTGTCAATCCGCCTGCCGCAGACGAAGGCCGCCGCCTTCAGGTTCGAGTGCGAGCGCAGGGCGTCAAGCAGCGCGCGATTGCGTCTGATGACCTCAGCTTCGGGGGCGTCCGAGACGTTGAAGTCGTCAATCGTAATCGCCACCTGCGGCTGTTCGGCGACAGGCGTTGTGGCCGACAGTGCTTTACCAATTCCGAGCGCCATCGCACCCGCGGCCAGTGTTCTGGTGAATTGTCTTCTGTGCATAATAATTCCTGATGATGCTGATCCGGCAATTTGATCTCTCCTGCGCGGACGACAGTCACGATTAAATCAGAGGTCGGTTCAGGCTGTCCACCGCAGGTCTTCGGATCATCAATGTGACTTCCGGCCCCGACATAGCCGGGCGAATTCACCGGCGCTTCCAGAGGCTGCGGCTCGCCCCACCCGGACGGGGTCTTCCGGGCGAACCAGATGTTGAAGTCGCGCGGCCCGTTCACCTCTTTCCCATTCACCGGTCGCAGCGAGGCGAAGAAGAGCTTTGACCCGTCGGGCGTGACGAACGGCTCCTTGTCAAAATACTTGCCCGAGAACGGGGCGACCACGGGCTCACTCCACTTGCCGTCATTCAGATGTGAAACGTAAATGAACTCCGAATCCCTGCGATTGACGCGCCGCGTGAAGTGCAGAGTCCGGCCGTCGGGCGTGAAGGCCGGGCCGTACTCATCGGCAGAAGTGTTGATGACGCCTGCGGCAAACAACTCGGGCGCTTTGCCTGACGCGGGCGCGGGTTCCGACTGGCGCGCCTGCTGTGCCGAAGAGAATGAAAGAAGAAACAGCACGGCGACCAATGACAGCAGGGGCAGAAGAACGATGGCGCGGTTTAGTCTGGGCATGGCGAATATCCTCACAATTATTCTTATCCCTGGGCGCGGACGAATGCGCGTCCGCGCAGTCTGACGGTTTCCTGGGCCTTGCGGGAACAAAAACTTTGTCAGCGGCGATTCCGCCGGTTGAAAGGTCAAATCTGACGGGTCGCGGGCAGGCCGCCCGGACTCCGGTCCGCCCCTCTCCGATTTTGGGACAGTGAAATCCCGGAAGCGGACACTGCTGATTCCCGGCTTCTGCCCCCGGGTTTTCTTCAGGCACCGTCAATTAAAGACTTAAGCAAGCCGGTCGCTGTGGCACGGGACTTGGTACCTGAGGTCAGGAATCCGTAAGACAGACGAAGGAAGGAACTCAGTAATGGGAACAATGCTGCGGGATTTACGCTGTGGCCTGCGCACGCTCCTCGGGCAACCTGTCCTGATTATGGCGGCGAACACTCTCGTTCATCGTTCCGACTTCATCGTTGAGGAGGGGATATGCAGACACTCTTACAGGATCTGCGCTACGGCATCCGCATGCTGCTCGGGCATCCCGGCTTCACGCTCGTGGCGGTGATCACGCTCGCGCTGGGGATCGGGGCGAACACGGCGATCTTCAGTTTCGTCAATGCGGTTATTCTCCGCCCCTTGCCCTACCCCGCCCCGGAACAGCTGGTGGGGCTCGGGCAGTGCCGCATTCAGGCCGGCGTGGGCTACATTCAGACGGGGGTCTCGCCGCCGAACGTCATCAGCCTGAGAGAGCAGGCACAGTCATTCCAGCAGGTCTCGTATTATCGCTGGGACAACTTCAACCTGACGCAGGGCAACCCGCCGGAGCGGTTGAGGGGCGCGCGGGTTTCAGTCAGCCTGCTGCCGATGTTCGGCGTCGAGCCTCTCGTCGGGCGCTTCTTCTTCGAGCCGGAAGCGAGCCCCGGCAATGAGCAGGTGGCCGTCATCAGTCATCGCCTCTGGCAGACCAGTTTCGGTTCTGACCCGCGGCTCGTCGGGAAGACGATAGAACTCGATCAGAAGCGTTACACGGTGGTGGGCATCCTCCCCGCGGAGTTCAAATTCGTCTGGGACGCGCCGCTCGACGTGCTGGTGCCGCTGGCCCTCGGCCCGAAGGAATTGAGCGACGGTTATCGCGGGTCGCGCGATCTGGAAACGCTCGCGCGGCTCAGACCGGGCGTCAGCCGCGAGCGGGCGCAGGGAGAAGTGGATGGGCTCGCGCGCCGCCTGGAGGAGCAGTACCCAGAGGCGAACAAGGGTTGGGGCATGAAAGTGGAGCCGCTGCATGGCGCTTACCACCGGCGGATGGAAACGCCGCTGCTCGTGCTGGTCGGCGGCGTCGCGTGTGTGCTGCTGATCGCGTGCGCGAACGTCGCGAACCTACTGCTCGCGCGCGCGACGGTCCGGCGCAAGGAGATCGCGATTCGTCTGGCAATGGGCGCGAGCCGGGCGCGGATGGTGAGACAACTGCTGACCGAAAGCGTGCTGCTCTCAGTGCTGGGCGGCGCCGCCGGACTCCTGCTGGCGGCCTGGGGGGCGCACCTGCTGACCGTCGGCTCCGCGCGCTACTTCTCGATTCCGAACGCGCGCGAGATCAATCTGGACGGGCGCGTGATGGCCTTCAGCCTCGCACTGTCGCTCGTGACCGGGATCGTCTTCGGGCTGGCGCCGGCCTTTCAGTCTTCGAGGGCCGACCTCAATGAATCGTTGAAGGAGGGAACGAAGGGGGCGACGGCGGAACCCGGGCGGCGGCGTCTGCGCGACGTGCTGGTGATTGCCGAGATCGCTCTGGCGATGGTACTCATGACGGGCGCCGGTCTTTTCCTCCGCACGTTTGCGAGCCTGCTCAAGGTCGAACTGGGCTACGATCCGAAAAACGTCCTCAACGTCAACGTCTCTCTGCCGAGGTACAAATATCAGGATGATGCGCAGTGGGCGGTCTTCAGCCGGCAGCTGCTTGAGCGGCTCCGCTCGACGCCCGGGATCGAGGCGGCCGCGAGCCTCGCCGGCGGCGGCAGCATTCTTTTCAACCCCGAGGGCCGCGATCTGCCGCCGCCGGGTCAGGAGCCCACGGCCAGCAGCCTGCTCGTGACGCCGGATTATTTCAGGGCGATGGGCGCGAGGCTCCTTGAGGGCCGCGACTTCACCGAGGCCGACTCGCCCGAGGCCCCGCGCGTGGCGATCATCAACGAGACGCTCGCGCGGCGCTACTGGCCGCACGAAAACCCCGTGGGCCATCGCCTCATTCGCCTGTCGCGCATCGCCGGGCAGCAGGATCAGAGCGCATCGCCGGCGCTCGAGATCGTCGGCGTCGTGCGGGACATCAAACAGGGACAGCAACTCTGGCAGGAGCGGCCGGAAGTCTACGTGCCTTACCTGCAACAGCCCGCCGCCAGCCTGGTCCTGGTGGTGCGCACCGGAAGCGAGCCGCGGGGTATGGCCGCGGCCGTGCGCGACGCCGTACTCGCGGTAGACAAGGGGCAGCCGGTGCAGAACGCGCGCACGCTGGAAGAGGGCGTGGCGAATCAGTTCGGCCAGATCAGCTTCTGGATGAGCCCGGTGTGGATCTTCGCGGCTCTGGCGCTCGTGCTGGCGGCGGTCGGGATTTTCGGCGTGATGAGTTACTCGGTCACGCAGCGCACGCACGAGATCGCGATCCGCCTGGCCCTCGGCGCCGCGCGGCGCGACGTGCTGAAGCTCGTGATCGGCGAGGGCCTGACGGTGGCGCTCATCGGCGTCGTGGCGGGGGCGGGCGCGGCGCTGGCTTTGGGCCGGATCGTCTCGAGCTACCTCTACGGCGTCGAGGCCACTGACCCGCTCACCTTCGCGGGCGTCGCGCTCGCGCTCACGGCTGTGGCGCTCCTGGCCTGCTGGCTGCCTGCGCGGCGGGCGATGAAAGTGGATCCGCTGGTGGCACTCAGGTACGAATAAGCGGTCAGCGGTCAGCCAAACACTCTGGCTGACGGCTGACGGCTGATCGCTGACAGCTTCCGGAGGGAATGATGCAGACACTCTTACAGGATCTGCGTTATGGCATGCGGATGCTCGTCAGGCATCCCGGCCTGACTCTCGTGGCCGTCCTCACCCTGGCCCTGGGCATCGGCGCCAACACGGCGCTCTTCACGGTCATCAACGGCGTGCTGCTCCGCCCGCTGCCATTCAGGGACTCGGCGGCGCTCGTGACCGTCTGGTCGGCGGACACGCGGCGGCCTGAATTGAAGAACTGGACTTCATGGCTCGACTTTGCCGACTGGCGCGCCCGGGGGCGGAGCTTCGAGCGGCTGGCGGCGTGGACCGAGATTGATCACACGCTGACCGAGGGCGACCCTGAGCGCGTGCGCTGCGGCTGGGCGAGCCCCGACCTGTTCCCCCTGCTGGGCGTCGCGCCGCTTTTGGGCCGGGCCTTTGACGCGGAAGAGTACAAGGCGGACAGGCACGCCGTTGTGCTGAGCCACGCACTGTGGCAGCGGCGGTTCGGCGCGGCGCAGGACCTGCCGGGCCGGCAGATTTCGATCAACGAGCAGAGCCACACGGTGGTCGGCGTGCTGCCGGCCGGCTTTCGATTCCCGCTCGAGGGTGAACCCTTCGAGGTGTGGATGCCGCTGCCCGAAAGAGCCGAAGGGGTGCAGGGCAGACGCGACGCGCAGGTGCTGGAAGTGATCGGGCGGTTGAAGCCCAATGTGACGCCCGGGCAGGCGCAGGCGGAACTCGACGCGATCACTGCCGCATTGCGGGCACAATACCCGGAGACCAATAAATACACGGGTGCGCGCGTCATCCCCGCCATCCGTGAGCTGACCGGGGACTTCCGCCGCCCGCTCTTCGTGCTGCTGGGCGCGGTGGGCTGTGTGCTGGCTGTAGCGTGCGTCAATGTCGCCGGCCTGCTGCTGGCGCGCGGGGCCGTGCGGCGGCGCGAGATGGCCGTGCGCGTGGCGCTCGGCGCGGGCCGCTGGCGCGTCATCCGGCAATTGCTCACGGAGAGTCTGCTGCTCGCCGTCGCGGGCGGGGTCTGCGGCGTGTTGCTGGCCGCGTGGGGCGTGGACGCGCTGCTCGCGCTCGGCCCGGGCGACCTGCCGCGGCTCGAAGAGGTCCGACTGGACGCGCGCGTGCTGGGCTTTACGGCCGTGGTCTCGTTGCTCACGGGCGTGCTGTTCGGCCTCGCGCCCGCGTGGTCCGTCTCCGGAGTCGATCTGACGACTTCGCTCAAGGAAGGCGCGCCCGCCGCGACCGACGGCGCCGCGGGGCGGATGCGCAGCGCGCTCGTCGTGGCCGAGATCGCGCTTGCGCTCGTGCTGCTCGCCGGGGCCGGGCTGCTCGTCAGGAGCTTCTGGTGCCTGCGTCAGGTTGACCCGGGCTTTGACCCGCGCAACGTCCTCACGCTGCGGCTGAGTCTGGACGGTTACAAATACCGGAAGCCGGCGGAGTGGGCCGACTGGTTCGGCCGGTTGCAGGAGCGGCTGCAGGCGATCCCGGGCGTGCTGCGGGCGAGCGTCGTGATGCCGGTGCCGCTGCACGGCCTGAAGATATTCGACGGCCTGACGTTCCCCTTTGAGATCGAAGGGCGGCAGGTGGAGATGAGCGAACGCGCACGCGTCGGGGGCTACGGGGTCCGGCCCGGGTACTTTCAGACGATGGGCATCAGGCTTACGGCGGGCCGCGATTTCTCGGCGCGCGATGACGCGGGCGCGCCCCCGGTCGTGATCGTCAGCGAAGAGTTTGTCCGCCGCTACCTGCCGGGTGAAAACCCGCTCGGGCGGCGCATCCGGATCAGTTCCTCCGTTGACGGCACGCCGCCACCGTGGCGCGAAATCATCGGAGTCGCGGGCGACGTCAGAGGCGGCCACCCCGGCGCCGCCGCGCCGCCGGAAGTTTACACGCCGCACGCGCAGGACCCATTCAACGAGATGTACGTCGTCGTGAAGACCGACGCCGACCCGCACCGGTTCGTCGGCGCGGTGCGGGCGGCGGTGCTGGCGCTCGACAGGCATCAGGCGTTTTATGACGTCCGCACGCTCGACGAGCGGCGTGACGCCTCGCTCGCCCGGCAGCGGTTCAGCATGCTGCTGCTCGTGATCTTCGCCGCCCTCGCGCTCCTGCTCGTGGCGGTCGGGCTCTACGGCATGATGTCTTATTCGGTCGCGCAGCGGACGCGCGAGATCGGCATCCGCGTGGCGGTGGGGGCGCAAGCCGGTGACGTGCTGAGGCTGGTCGTCGGACAGGGTCTGAAGCTGGCTTTGATCGGCGTGGGCATCGGTCTCGTCGCGGCGCTCGGACTGACGCGGCTGATGGCGGGTCTGTTATTTGGCGTGAGCGCGACTGACCCGCTGACGTTTGTAGTGATTGCGCTCGTACTCGCCGCCGTCGCACTGCTCGCCTGCTACCTGCCGGCGCGCCGCGCGACGCGGGTGGATCCGGTGATCGCGTTGAGGTGTGAGTAGTCGGGAGTCAGTAGACGGAAGGCAGAATGTCACAGTATTCCTTGTCAGGAATCAGGTCTGCCGTGTTCTAACTGCCGACTTCCCTTAGAAGGAGGGGCTATGCAGACACTCTTACGAGACCTGTTATTTGGCGCGCGAATGCTGGCGAGGAAGCCCGGGTTCACGGCCGTGGCGCTGATCACGCTCGCACTGGGCATCGGTGCGAACACGGCGATCTTCTCGGTCGTCAACGGCGTGTTGCTGCGCGCGCTGCCTTTCCAGAAACCCGAGCAACTGGTGCTGGTCTGGAACAAGGGGGCGGAGGCCGCGGGCGGTGACCACACGCCGCTCGCGCCCGCCGACCTGTTTGACTGGCGCGCGCAGGGCCGCTCCTTCGAGAGTGTGGGCGCGTTCCAGTACGGCTTTTTCAATTACGCTGGCGGCGACGTCCCGGAGCGGGTGCCGGGCGCGAACGTGACCGCCAACTTTTTCACGACGCTCGGTGTGCGGCCCCGGCTCGGTCGCGATTTCTCGCCCGACGACGAGCGCCCGGGCGCGCCGCGCGTCGTACTCCTGAGCGATCACTTCTGGCGCACCCATTTCGGCGCCGATCCGAGGGCGGTGGGGCGGATGATCACTCTGAGCGGGGTGAGCGGCACCGTCATCGGCGTGATGCCAGGCTCCGTGGATTTTCCGGACAAGGAAGTCGAACTGTGGGCCGCCCTGCAACTCGGGCAGCCCACGCGTCGCGGGCCTTACTTCCTCAGTGGCGTGGCGCGTTTGAAGTCCGGCGTGACGGTAGAGCAGGCGCGCGCCGAGACGCGGGCGATGAAATCGAGCTTCGATAAAGGGAATTTCGATTTCAACATCCTGCCGGTCCGCGACTACATCATCGGGGACGTGCGCCCGGCGCTCGTGGCGCTGCTCATCGCAGTGACGCTCGTGCTGCTCATCGCGGCGGTCAACGTCGCCAACCTGACGCTCGTGCGCGCCGCGGCGCGGGTGAAGGAGTTCTCGATTCGCGCCGCGCTCGGCGCCAGCCGCTGGCGCCTCGTCCGGCAGTCGCTCGCCGAGAGCCTGCTGCTCGCTTTCGCGGGCGGCGCGCTCGGGACGCTCCTGGCGATGTGGGGCGTTGACCTGCTTGTGAAACTCGCCCCCGAAAACATCCCGCGTCTCGACCAGATCAGGATTGACGTGCGCGTACTCGGCTGGACGGCGCTCGTCTCGCTGATGACCGGTGTCATCTTCGGGCTGGTTCCGGCCTGGCAAAGCTCACGGCTGAATCTGAATGAGGCGCTCAAGGAGGGCGGTCGCAGCGCGACCGAGGGCGCGGGCGGGCGGCGCTGGCGCAACCTGCTGGTGGTCACCGAACTGGCGCTGGCCGTCATGCTGCTCGTCGGCGCCGGGCTGCTGGTCAGAAGCCTCTGGCGGTTGCAGCGCGTTGACGCCGGCGTCAACGCGGAGCGCGTGCTGACGATGCAGATCGCGCTGCGGGGGCAGCGGTATGCTCAGGAACAGCAGGTCAGGGAATTTTTCTCGCGCCTGCTCGAACAGACGCAGGCGCTCGCCGGCGTGCGCACGACCGCCGTGAGTAACAGCCTGCCGCCCGATGACACTGACTTCTCTGACGGCTTCGAGATTGAAGGCCGCCCGGCCGTCCCCGGCCGGATTCCGCCAATCGCCTATGTCATCCGGGTGAGCCCCGACTACTTCAGCGCGCTCGGCATCCCCTTGCGCCGCGGGCGCTCCTTCAGTGCCGCCGACTCGTCCGAAGCCCCGCGCGTGATGCTCGTCAACGAGACGTTCGTGCGCAACTTCTTCCCCGGCGAAGACCCGGTCGGCAAACGGATCAACACGGGCAGCGCCGAGCGGCCGGTCTGGAACGAGATCGTCGGCGTCGTCGGCGACGTGAAATACAACGGCCTCGCGGAAGATGTCCAGCCCGCGTTCTACCAGCCGGCGGCCCAGTTCCCGGGGTGGGGCATGTCACTCGTCATCAAAACCGGCACGGCCGACCCGCTCAGCCTCACCGCCGCCGTGCGCAACGAAGTCAGGAAACTTGACCCCGAATTGCCCGTGGCGCAGGTCAGCACGCTCGAAGCGCGCCTCGCCGCCGCGACTGCGCAGCCGCGCTTCCGCACCACACTGATCGCGCTCTTCGCCGCGCTCGCGCTCACGCTCGCCTGCGTCGGCATCTACGGCGTCATTTCATATTCGGTCACGCGGCGCACGCACGAGATCGGGATCAGGATGACGCTCGGGGCGGGAACCGGCGACGTGCTGAAGATGGTGATCAGGGAAGGGCTCGTGCTGGCGGCGACGGGCGTGGCGACCGGCCTGGTCGCCTCCCTCGCGCTGACACGGCTGATGGCGGGTCTGCTCTTTGGCATCAGGGCGACTGACCCGCCGACTTACGTCACGACCGCCGTGCTGCTCGCTCTCACCGCGCTCGTGGCGTGTTACCTGCCGGCGCGTCGTGCGATGAAGGTGGACCCGATGGTGGCGCTGAGATACGAATAAGCTGTCAGCTCTCAGCGGTCAGCCAAAACCTCTGGCTGAAAGCTGAGTGCTGATTGCTGACAGCTTCCGGAGGATTTATGCAGACACTGCTACAGGACCTGCGCTACAGCGCGCGCATGCTCATGAAGCAACCCGGCTTCAGTCTGGTTGCCGTTCTCACGCTGGCGCTCGGGATCGGCGCGAACCTGACGATCTTCAGCTTCGTGGATACGTTCTTCCTGCGGCCCCTGCCGGCGCGCGGGCCTGCGGCGCTGGTCAACGTCGAGGCGACGCGGAATGGCCGGTGGTACGGGTACTACTCTTATCCGATCTACGCGTATTACCGCGATCACAGCAGGTCGTTTGAGGATCTGGTCGCACATTATTCCACCGCGCCGTTGAGTGTGGTGACCGGGGGCGATTCGCGCGTGGCCAATGGGGCCGTCGTCTCGGCAAATTATTTCTCAATGCTGGGAATTCAGCCGTACCTCGGGCGCTTCTTCCTGCCGGAGGAAGATGCCGTGCCTGACCGCGACCCGGTGGTGGTGATCAGTTACGGCATGTGGCAGGGCCGTTTCAGTGGTGATCCGGCGGTGCTGGGAAAGGAACTCCGTCTCAACGGCAGCGCCTGCCGGATCATCGGCGTCGCGCCGCCGGAGTTCCCGGGCGTGCTGGCGGGTTTCCCCAATGAGTTCTGGATTCCGACGATGATGTTGCGGCTCGGGTACCGCGGGTGCGACGGCATCACCGACGCGGATTGCACTCCGCTCTCGCTCCTCGGCCGGCTCGCCCCGGGCCGGACGCCCTCTGACGCCGAAGCCGAGTTGAACCTGCTCACGGGACAACTTGCGGCGGCTTACCCCACAGAGCGGGGGCGCGTCATTTCGGTGCAACCCGCCCGCGGCGTCCGGAGGGACGAGCGCGCGGGGTATCGTTACCAGATGCAATTGCTGATGGCCGTGACCGGACTGCTGCTGCTCGTGGCGTGCGCGAACGTCGCCGGCCTGCTGCTCGTGCGCGGCGCAGCGCGGCGCCGGGAGATCGCCGTCCGCCTGTGTATCGGCGCCGGGCGCGTGCGGCTCGTCCGGCAGTTTCTGACCGAGAGCCTGCTGCTGGCATTTGCGGGTGGCGCGCTGGGGCTGCTCATCTCGCTCTGGGCGAGGGAACTGCTCGCGGTTTTTTACATCACCACCTACAGCAGCCTGCCACTCCGCTACGACCTGAGCCTGAGCGGGCGGGCGCTCGTCTACGCGCTCGCGCTCACGCTTTTCACCGGGCTTTTGTTCGGCCTGCTGCCGGCCCTTCAGGCGACGCGGCACGACCTGGTGCAGGCCCTGAAGAATGAAGGCGGGTCACAGGGCGGGCGTCATCACCGCCTGCGGGGCGCGCTGGTCGTCGGACAGGTGGCGCTCTCGCTCTCGCTGCTCGTCACGGCGGGCCTGCTCATCCGCAGCGAGTCCCGCGTCCGCCGGGGCGCAAACTTCAATCCGCAGCACGTCGCGGCGCTGCGGCTGAGGCCGGGGCTCCTGAACTACGGCCCGGAGAAGGCCCAGGCGTTCACGCGCGAAGTGGTGCGCCGCCTCGAAGCCACCCCCGGCGTGCAGTCGGTGAGTATGGGCAGCGGCAGCGGCCTCGCGTGGCTCAGTACCAATGACATTCGAGTCAGGCTGCCGGAACAGGCGCCGCCACGGGCGGAAGACCAGCTCCGGGTGGAGTATCAGGAGGTCGCGCCGCGCTTCTGCGAGACTCTGAAGATTCCGCTGCTCGCGGGGCGCGAGTTCAACGACGCAGACCGCCCGGGCGCGCGCCGCGTAATTGTCATCAACGAAACGCTGGCCCGCCGCCTGTGGCCGGAGGGCTCGCCGCTCGAACGCACGCTGATGCTGAATGATCAGCCGTATCAGGTGGTGGGCGTCTCGATGGACGCGCACCTGCGTAACGCGCTCGAAGGCCCGCTGCCGTTCATCTACCTGCCGTACTGGCAGAACAATATCAGGCAGCAGACGGACGCGCGCCTGCTGGTGCGCGTGGCGGGCGACCCGCAGGCGATGCTCCCCGCACTGCGTCGCGCGATTATGACCGTGGACGCGAACGTCCCGATCAGCGAAGACGTACCGCTCACGCAGCAGGTGAATGCCGTCCACAGGCCCGTGCTGCTCGCGAGCGCCGTGCTGACGTGGGCCGGGGCGCTCGCGCTCTTTCTGAGCATGCTCGGGCTCTACGGCGTGCTGGCGTTCGCGGTCACGCAGCGGACGCGCGAGATCGGCATCCGCATGGCGCTCGGCGCCGAAGCGCGCGATGTGCTGCGGCTCGTCGTCGCCGGAGGGATGAGGCTGGCGACAGCCGGCGTCGGGATCGGCCTGCTGGCCTCGCTGGCCGCGACGCGCCTCGTGAAGAGTCTGCTCTACGGCGTGAGCGCGACCGACCCGCTTACACTGGCAGGCGTAGCGCTACTGCTGACGCTGGTGGCGCTCGTGGCCTGCTGGATACCGGCGCGACGGGCGACCAAAGTAGACACGATGATTGCCTTGAGAAATGAATAACCGGAACACAACAAGGAGAGGCGTTATGCAAAATCATTGGCCACACCTGCGCTTCCATGCGCGCCGGTTGATGAAACAACCAATGTTTATCCTGATCGCTGTTTTGACGCCGGCGTTAAGTACGGGGTTCACACAGGTCAGGCCCGCAACCATTCCACTGGACAATCCCGACGAACTGCAGCCCCGCAATGTGAAAACGGAAGTAGTGACCTACAAGGGGCGAAAAGCGTTGCGCGTGACTGACGCTGCACCGGCCGACGGCGCAGACGGAATTCAACTCGTCATCCTGAATAAGACTGAATTCCAGGACGGCATGATCGAAATCGAGTTGACGGGCGAACCCGGCGCCAATGCGGGAGGCGGGGCGCGGGGCTTCGTCGGCGTGGCCTTCCGTGTCAATCTCGATGCCGCCAAAGATGCCGCAAAGTACGAATGCTTCTACCTGCGCCCGACCAATGGCCGCGCGGACGATCAGGTGCGGCGCAACCATTCGACCCAGTACATCTCTTACCCTGACTTCTCCTGGCAGCGATTGCGCAAGGAGTTCCCGGAGAAATACGAGGGCTATGTTGACCTCGTGCCCGGCGAGTGGACGAAAGTGAAGATCGAAGTGCATGGCGACAAGGCGCGTTTGTATGTGCATGACGCACCGCAACCCGTCCTGGTAGTGAATGACCTCAAACAAGGACAAAGCCCGGGACAGATTGCGTTATGGGTTGGGACAGGAACCGTCGCGCATTTTGCGAATCTGCGCGTATCAAAGTGAGAGAACGCAGGGCCTCAACTCCGTGCAGTGCGAAGGCAGATGGGAAAACCACTATGCCTGACTGGATAGCAGAAATTAGAGAGCGGCTTCAGAGCTTAAAGCTGGAGCCGACGCGTGAAGCGGCCATCGTCGAAAAACTCGGACAGCACCCGGAAGATTGCCACGCGGAGTTGCGCGCAAGCGACTCAGCAGAAACGGAAGCCTGTCAACGCGCACTCGCTCGAATTGAGCGAGCGCGAAATCTTTGAGCGCGAACTGCGGCGCGTGGAGTGGCAAGCTGCGCCGGAACCTGTCGTGCCGGGAACCAATCGGAGGACGAATATGCTCGCAGACTTGTGGCAAGACTTGCGCTATGGCGCGCGAATGTTACTGAAGAAGCCCGGTTTCACCCTGGTTGCCGTCGTCACGCTTGCCCTGGGCATCGGGGCGAATACGGCCATCTTCGGCGTTATCAACGCGGTGCTGCTCAAGGGGCTGCCCTACCGGGATGCCGACCACCTGGTCGTCATCTGGGAGAAGCTGAAGCAGGTTGATCAGGTCGAACTCTCGCCCGACGAGTTCGCCGCTTACGCCGAGCGCAACCAGTCGTTCGCACAGCTCGCGGCGACCGAGCGCGCCAACTTCAACCTGACCGGCGCGGGCGACCCGGTGCGGCTGGAAGGGCAGCGGGCGACGGCGGGCCTCTTTACAACCCTGGGCGTCGAGCCGCTCGTCGGGCGCACCTTCACTGAAGAAGAAGATCGCACCGGCGCGCGCGTGGCCGTGCTGAGTCACGCGCTCTGGCAGGACCGGTTCGCCGGCGATGCGAACGTCGTCGGGCGCACGATCTCGCTCGACGGCGGCGATTACACGGTCATCGGCGTGATGCCGCCCCGGTTCCAGTTCCCCGCGCCCGTCAACCGACCGAGCGAAATCTGGACGCCGCGTTCACTCGCGACCGAGCGCGATCGTCAGTCACACAACCTGCTCGCCATCGGGCGGCTCAGGCCGGGCGTCGCCTGGACGCAGGCCCGCGCCGAGTTTGAGAACATCGCCCGCCGGCGAGCCGAGGAGGCGGGGCAGCCGCCGGGTGACACGAGCGTCAACCTCATTCCGCTGACGGCGCAGGTCGGGCGCAAGCAGCGCCCGGCGCTGTACGTGCTGGTCGGCGCAGTCGGGTTCGTTTTGCTGATCGCGTGCGCGAACGTGGCGAACCTGCTGCTCGCGCAGGCGGCGGGGCGGCGGCGCGAGATGGCGGTGCGGCTGGCGCTCGGCGCCCGGCGCGGGCAGATCGTGCGTCAGTTGCTGACTGAGAGTCTGCTGCTGTCTGTCCTGGGCGGCGGCGTCGGGCTGCTCCTGGCCGTGTGGCTGAGCGAAGCGATCCGCGTGCTGGCCGCCGGGCAGCTTCCGCGCGCCGAGTCAATCGCGGTGGACGGCCGGGTACTGGGCTTCACGCTGCTCGTTTCAGTCGCGACCGGCGTCATCTTCGGGCTCGCGCCCGCGCTGCAAACGTCGCGGGCCGACCTGAATGCCGAACTCAAGGACGGTGCGCGCAGCGCGACGGGCGGGAGCGGTCATCGGCTGCGCAGCGCGCTCGTAGTGGTTGAAGTCGCGCTGGCGCTCGTGCTGCTCGCGGGCGCCGGGCTGATGATCAAAAGCTTCTGGCGCCTGCAGCAGGTTGACCCGGGCTTTGACCCGCAGAGCCTGCTGAGCCTGGAGGTAACGCTGCCGGCGGCGAAATATCCTGAGCAGCACCAGCGCGCGGCTTTCTATCAGCAGGCGCTCGAAAAAATCTCCGCGCTGCCCGGGGTGCGCGCCGCCGCGGTGATCAACAGCCCGCCGTTTTCCGGACGGCGCAACATCAGCGTCTTCAGGATTGAGGGCCGCCCGGAGCCGCGCGGGGTCGCGGACGCGCCGCTCGCCGATTTCCGTTTCGTCAGCCCCGACTACTTCAAATTGATGGGCATCCCGCTCGTCCGTGGCCGCACGTTCACGGAAGGCGACGCCGGGAATGCGCCCAAAGTAGCCCTCATCAACCCGGCCTTCGCCGAGCGTTACGCGGCGGGCGAGGATCTGATGGGCAGGCGCCTGCGCGTTGGCGATGACTGGCACACGGTGGTGGGCGTGGTGGGCAACATCCGGCAATCGGGGCTCGATGAGGAGGCCGCGCCGCATGTCTATGTGCCGTACCAGCAGATCGCCTCATCGCGCGCGGGGCTGCTCGTGCGTACTGCCGCCGACCCGCTCGGCTTCACCGCCGCCGTGCGCGGCGAGATTCAGGCGATAGACCGCGAGCAGCCGACCTACAACGTCAGCACAATGACCGCCATGATGGCCGCCTCGGCCGCGCCGCGCCGCCTGAATCTGCTGCTCCTTGGCAGCTTCGCGCTCGTGGCACTCCTGCTTGCCGCGGTCGGGATTTACGGCGTGATGGCGAATCTGGTGACGCAACGGACGAACGAAATCGGCCTGCGGATGGCCCTGGGCGCCCGGCCCGGCGACGTGCTGCGGCTGGTCATCGGGCGCGGGATGAAGCTGACGCTGTTCGGTGCCGCCGTCGGCCTCGGCGCGTCGTTCGCCCTGCTGCGGGCGATGACGACCCTGTTATTTGGCGTGAGCGCGACCGATCCGTTGACGCTGGCGGGCGTGGCCGCGCTGCTGCTGCTCGTTGCGCTCGCCGCCTGTTGGGTGCCGGCGCGGCGTGCCGCGGGCGTAGACCCGATGGTCGCGCTCAGATATGAGTAAGCAATCAGCTCTCAGCTCTCAGCATTCAGCCAGAGTGTTTGGCTGACAGCTGATGGCTGACCGCTGACAGCTTCCGGAGGACTTATGCAAACACTACAGGACCTGCGCTACGGCGTCAGAATGCTGCTGAAACGGCCGGGCTTCACGCTCGTGGCTATCGCCACGCTGGCTTTGGGGATCGGTGCGAACACGGCGATCTTCTCGGTCGTCAATGCCGTCATGCTGCGGCCACTGCCGTACCCCGAGCCGGAGCGGGTGATGCAACTCGGCCTGGATCTGTCGGGCGGGACGATGACTGCCAGTCAGCCGAAATTCGTTTTCTGGCGCGACCACCAGCAGTCGTTTGAGGCGGTGGCCGCGACTCAGGGCGTCGGCTCCGGGATCAACCTGGCCGGCGGCGACGAGCCTGAATACGTCCGCGGCCTGAGAGTCTCGGCTGACTTCTTCAGCGTCATCGGGATCGGCCCGCGCGTCGGGCGCGGCTTCACGCCGCAGGAGGATTCGCCGACGGGCGAGCGCGTCGTGATCCTCAGTCATGAATTGTGGCAGCGGCGGTTCGCCGCCGACCCCGCACTCGTCGGCAAAGCCATCTCACTCAACAGTGAGAATTACACGGTCGTGGGCGTCATGCCCGAGGGATTCGAGTACACCTCGCCCGCGGACCTTTTCGTTCCGCTGCGAACCAACCCCGCGAGCCGCGATGAGGGGCACAACTACACTGTCCTCGGCCGCCTCCGGCCCGGCGTCACCCTGGCGCAGGCGAACTCCGATATGCAACTCGTCTTCGCCGGATTCAAAGCCGCGTACCCGCAGATGTTGTGGAAACGTGAAACGGGCATCAGCGTGCGGCCGTACCTCGAGAGCCTGACCGTGTCAGTCAGGCCGCTGCTGCTGATATTGCTCGGGGCGGTCGGGTTCGTGCTGCTGATCGCGTGCGTCAACGTCGCCAACCTGCAACTCGTGCGCGCCGCCGCGAGGCAGAGAGAGATGGCGATTCGCCGGGCGATGGGCGCAGGGGTAGGGCGAATCGTTCGCCAGCTGGTGACCGAAGGGGTGCTGTTGGCGCTCGCGGGCGGGGCCGCCGGGCTATTACTGGCGGTGTGGGGGACGGAGATGCTCGTCGCGCTGGTCCCGGAGAGGATGATCCCGCGCGTGGCGGAAAGCCATCCCGACTGGCGCGTGCTGGTCTTCACGCTCGTGACCTCAGTCGTGACCGGCCTCATCTTCGCGCTGGCCCCGGCGATCCAGGCGGCGCGGGTTGACGTGAATCATTCGCTCAAGGAGGGCGAGGGCAAGGGCACGGTCGGCGTGGGGCGCGGCCGGTTACGCAACGTCCTGGTCATCATTGAAGTCGCGCTCTCACTCGTGCTGCTCGCGGGGGCCGCGCTGCTCGTCCGTTCATTCGCCAACCTGCGGCAGGTCGAGCCGGGCTTTGACCCGCATGGCGTGCTGACCTTTCAGATTGCGCCGAACGGCGCGCGCTACGAGACCACGGCGGGGAACGCCGACCTCTTCCGCCGCGCCCTCGAACGGATCAAATCTTTGCCCGGGGTCGAGGCCGCCGCCGTGACGAGCAACCTGCCGCTCGACGCATGGCTCAACCTGACAGTCGAGGTCGAGGGCCGGCCCGAGTCGCAGTCGTCAACCGAATACCGCATGGTCACGCCCGAGTATTTCCGCGTCATGAAAATGAAGCTCAAAGAGGGGCGCGAATTCACCGAGGCGGACAAGGCCGGCGCCGAAAGCGTCGTCATCGTCAATGAATCTTACGCCCGGCGTTTCCTGGCAAAAGACGGCCCGCTCGGGCAGCATCTGGTCGTTCAGCGCAGCGTCGAAGGCTCGCGCCCGATCGAGGTCGTGGGCGTCGTGGCCGACGCGAAGCAGTTCGGGCTGAACACTCAGGCGCCGCCGACCGTATTCGTTCCCATAGATCAGATTCCCGACAAACTGCTCAAAGTCGCGCGGCAGTTCGTGACGATGAAGTTTGTCATCCGGACGTCGGTTGACCCGCTCAGTCTCGCCGCGGCGGTGAAGAAGGAGATGCTCGGGCTCGACGCCTCGCTGCCCGTGACTGCCGTCCGCTCGATGGATCAGGTCGTGGAGCGGTCGCTCGCGCCGAACCGGCTCAATATGACGCTGCTCGGCGTGTTCGCCGCCATCGGGCTGCTGCTCGCGGCGGTCGGGATTTATGGCGTGATGTCGTACTCGGTCGCGCAGCGGACGGGCGAGATCGGCATCCGCATGGCGCTCGGCGCCCGCGGGGCCGACGTGATGAAGCTGGTTCTCAGACATGGGATGAAGCTCGCGCTGGTGGGTGTCGTGACGGGCCTGGGCGGCGCGTTCGCGCTGACGCGGGTGATGGAAGGGATGTTGTTCGGCGTGAGCGCGACTGACCCGCTGACGTTCACCGTGATCGCACTGCTGCTCGTCGCCGTTGCCCTGCTGGCGTGCTGGCTGCCGGCGCGGCGGGCGACAAAAGTGGACCCGCTGGTGGCGCTGCGTTACGAATGATGAAGTCTGAAGTCTGAACGATGAACTGCCGCCGCTCTCTCGTTCATCGTTCAGACTTCAGCGTTCGCCTGGGGGAGAAACCATGCAGGCACTACTGAAGGATCTGCGCTACGGCGCGCGCATGCTCGTGAAGAGGCCGGGGTTCACCGCGCTGACGGTCATCATCCTCGCGCTGGGGATCGGGGCGAACACGGCGATCTTTTCGCTGATGAACCGGGTGCTGCTCAGGGCCCTGCCGGTCGGCCACCCGGAGCAACTGGTCATCCTCTCTTCGCCGGGGCCTAAGCAGGGGCGCGTGTGGAGCGACAGGCCGAATGGCGACCAGTCGTTTTCCTACCCGATGTACAAGGACCTGCGCGACCGCAACGAGGCCTTCAGCGGGCTGCTGGCGCGCTTTGCCATCCCGGTCAGCCTGGCCTTTCGCGGGCAGACAGAGCGGGCGGATGGCGAGCTGGTTTCGGGCAACTACTTTGAAGTGCTGGGCGCGCGGGCGGCCATCGGCAGAACCTTCACACAGGAAGATGACCGGACTCCCGGCGCACACCCTGTGGTTGTCCTGAGTCACGGCTGCTGGGTACGCCGCTTCGCCTCCGACCCGGGCGTAGTCAATCAGACGATGACCGTCAACGGACAGGTCATGACGATCCTCGGCGTCACGCAGGCCGGTTTTACGGGGGTGCAGACGGGGCAGCAGCCTGACGTTTTCATCCCGATCACGATGAAGGCTCAGATGACGCCGAACTGGGACGGCCTCAGTGACCACAAGGATTACTGGGTGAGCATTCTGGGGCGGCTCAAACCCGGCGTCAGCCGCGGGCAGGCGGAAGCGGCTCTGGCCCCGCTCTACCGCGGGCTGCTCGAAGCCGAGGCCCCGCTGCAGAGGGGCAGATCCGCACAGGCGCTCGATCAATTCAAGAGCCGAAAACTCCAGCTCGAAGACGGCTCGCGCGGGCGGCAGATTCTGCAACTCGACATGCGGACGCCGCTCCTGACGCTCATGTGGATGGTCGGTCTGGTGCTGGCCGTCGCGTGCGCGAACGTCGCCAGCCTGCTCCTCGCCCGCGGCGCGGCCCGCCAGAAGGAGATTGCCGTCCGCCAGTCGCTCGGCGCCGGGCGCTGGCGGCTGGTCCGCCAGCTGCTGGTCGAAAGCGTCCTGCTCTCGCTCGCGGGCGGCGTCGTGGGGCTCCTCGTCGCGGTGTGGACGCTCGCGGGATTGCAGCGCTGGGTGCCCGAAGGCGAGGGCCTCAGCGGACTCGCGGTCGGGCTTGATTATCCGCTGCTCGCTTTCAATTTCTCGCTGGCCGTCCTGACCGGCATCGCCTTCGGGCTCGTGCCCGCGCTCAAGGCCACGCGGACGGATCTGGTCACGGCGCTCAAGGATCAGGGCGTCGGCGCTTCGCCCGGCGGCTCGCAGGCCCGGTTTCGCAAAGGGCTGGTTGTCGCCGAAGTGGCGTTGACGCTCGTGCTGCTCGTGGCCGCCGGGCTCTTCGCGCGGAGCCTCTATAATCTGCGGCATCTGGACGTGGGCATCCGCACTGAGCGGCTCATCACTTTCTCGATTGCGCCGGAATTGAACGGCTACAACCCGACCCGCGCGATCTCCCTCTTCAGCCAGCTGGAAGAACGTCTGACAGCTCTGCCCGCAGTCAGTGGGGCGAGCGGCGCAGAGATCGCCTTGTTTACCGGCAGCAACATGGGGTCGAACGCCAGCTTTGAAGGGTATACGCCCGCCGAAGGCGAAGACATGGACGTTCTGCGCAACAACGTCGGGCCCGGGTACTTCGCCACGATGGGCGTGCCGCTGCTCTCCGGCCGCGAGTTCACCAGACAGGACACCGCCCAGAGCCAGAAGGTGGCCGTCATCAGCGAGTCGCTGGCGCGGCGATTCTTCGCGGGCCGTGACCCGGTCGGGAGGCGGATGGCTTTCGGCGGCGGTAACGCCGTCAAGCTGGATATCGAGATCGTGGGCGTGGCGAAAGACAGCCGGCATGGGAGCGTCCGCAATGAGGCCAAATACTTCGTCTACACGCCGTACACGCAGAACCCGAATATCGGTCGGCTCACCTTCTACGTGCGCACGACTCAGGAACCCGACACCATCGCGGGCGTGTTGCGCCACGAGGTCTCACAACTCGACCCGAACCTGCCCGTCTTCTCGCTGCTGACGGTCGAGGAACAGGTCAGGCAATCAATCTTCGGCGACCGGCTGATGGCCGCGCTCTCGGCGGTCTTCGGCCTGCTGGCGGCGCTGCTCGCCGGCGTGGGGCTCTACGGCGTGATGGCCTGGACCGTGGCACAGCGGACGCGCGAGATCGGCATCCGCATGGCGCTCGGCGCCGAAGCGCGCGACGTGCTGAAGCTGGTCGTGGGGCAGGGGCTCATCCTGGCAGTGATCGGCACTGTCCTTGGGCTCATCACGGCTCTGGCGCTCACACGCCTGCTCGGTGACCTGCTTTACGGCGTCAGCCCGACCGACCCGCTGACCTACGCCGTAATCGCCGTGCTGCTCGTCGCCGTCTCGCTCGCGGCCTGCCTCATCCCGGCGCGCAAGGCGACGCGAGTGGACCCGATTGTGGCGCTGCGCTATGAATGATGAAGTATGAACGCGGAACGATGAACTGCGGTCGCCGCTCTCCCGTTCATCGTTCATCGTTCCGACTTCATCGTTGGAGTTGAGGAGGAAACCATGCAGACACTCTTACAAGACCTGCGCTACGGCGCGCGGATGCTGGCGCGGAAGCCGGGCTTCACTTTTGTGGCGGTGCTGACGCTCGCGCTCGGGATCGGCGTCAATACGGCGCTCTTTACCGGCTTCAATATCTTTCTGCGACCCAAACCGATCAAGGATCCCGACACTGTGGTCAGGCTCGAATACGAGGGGGCGAACAGGGAACTGCGCTTTTCGTTCCCCGATTACACTTACTTCCGCGATCACGCGCAGTCGTTCTCTGACCTGATCGCCGACTTCCAGGAAAAATTTCTGCTGGGCGAAAAGACCCGGGGCGTCGAGCCGGAAGAGATACAGGGGAATTTCGCCTCCGACAATTACCTCGCCGCGCTCGGCGGCGGGGTGCGGCTCGGGCGCTTCTTCACGCCGGAAGAGAACCGCGTCGCGGGGCGCGATGCGGTCATCGTGCTGAGTCATCATTTCTGGCGGCGGCGCTTTGCCAGTGATCCGGCAGTCGTCGGGCGGACGCTGTTGCTCAACGGCCGTCCGTTCACGGTCGTCGGCGTGACGAGCCCCGATTTCGTCGGCCTCCGCTACGAGATGCCTGACATCTGGCTGCCGCTCGCGATGCGCGCCGCGATGGCGACCGTCTATTTTGAGGAGGTCGCGGCGGAAAACCGTGACTGGTTCGGCAAACAGGATTTCCAGTGGCTGAGCCTGCACGCGCGCCTGAAGCCGGGCAAAACGGTGGCCGAGGCCCGGGGCGAGCTGGCGCTGCTCACGAGCCAGCTGGCGCGGACTCGCGCGGCGACGGAGTCAAAGGATGTCGTCACCGTCATCCCGGTCTCGGAGATCAGTGGCGACAATGAAGTCTGGACGATTATGGCGGCCGTGCTGGGCGCGAGCGGGCTGGTGCTGCTGATCGCATGCTCCAACATCGCCAACATGCTGCTCGCGCGCGCGGCGTCGCGGCAGAAAGAGATCGGCGTGCGACTGGCGCTGGGCGCGAGCCGGTGGCGCGTCGTCCGGCAGTTGCTGACCGAAAGCTTCCTGCTCGCGGCCTGTGGCGGCGCGGCCGGCGTGCTGCTCGCCTGGTGGAGTCTCAGTCTGCTGTTTACTGTGTTGATGACACGCTACGGCGGGGGTGATGTCACGAGACTTGCCATTGATCTTTCCCCGGACGCGCGAGTGCTGGGCTTCTCGCTCCTGCTCTCTCTGGTGAGCGGCATTGCCTTCGGTCTCGTTCCCGCCCTGCGCGCGACACGCCCCGACCTGGTGGCTGTCATCAAGGACGAAGGCGCCGGCGCCAGTGGCCGCGTCACACGCTCCTGGCTGCGCAGCGGACTGGTCGTCGCGCAGGTCTCGCTCTGTCTGGTTCTGCTCGTCGCCGCCGGATTGTTGTTGCGCAGCCTTGAGCGCGTGCTGTCCGCTGATCCCGGCTATGAGACTAAAAAACTCGTGCAGGTGAGCTACAGCCTCGAGCTGAGCGGGTATGACGCGAAGCGGGCGGAACTGTTCCAGCAACAATTGATGGCACGACTGGCGGCCCTGCCCGGCGTCAGGTCCGTCAGCCCGGAACGCGAATTCGGCGGGCGCGTGACGGTCAAAGTGGCGGACGAGGCGGGGACAACCGCCGGGCAGTTCGACCGCGTCCCTTTCGAGTTCGTGGCGGCCAACTACCTTGAGACCATCGGGACGCCGCTCGTCGAGGGTCGCAGCTTTACTGCTGAAGAAGTGCGCTCACAAGCGCCGGTCATTATTGTAAGTGAGGGGATGGCGCACAGCATCTGGCCCGGCCAGAACCCGCTCGGCAGGGTCCTGCGGGTCGAAAGACCCTTGCGCGACCAGAGCGAAGTCATCTTCCCCGCGGCGCAGGTCATCGGGGTCGCGCGCGACAACCAGCTCTACCGCGTCGGCCAGACTCCGCCGCTCTTCTTCTACGCGCCGCGGGGGCCGGGCGAATGGATGGACACGTCATTGCAGGTGCGCACGGCGGGCGACGCCGCCGGGATGAAAGAGCTGGTGCGCAGGGAAACATACGCGCTCGAACCCGTGCTGCGCCTCCAGGTGAGGACGATGGAAGAGCGCATCGCCGGAGACCGCAGCCTCGATGAAACCCGCGCGGCGTCAGAACTGACGGCGGCCCTGGGCGGCCTCGCGCTCCTGCTGGCGGCCATCGGGCTCTACGGCGTGATGGCCTGGTCGGTCGCGCAGCGGACGCGTGAAATCGGCATCCGGATGGCGCTCGGCGCGCGCGCGTCGGACGTGATGGGAATGGTCATCAGGCAGGGCATGAGCCTGACGCTCGTCGGCGGCGTCGTCGGGATGGCGCTGTCGCTCGCCGTCACGCGGGCGATGAAGAATCTGCTCTTCGGCCTGAGCGCGACCGACCCGGTGACGTATGCGGGCGTAGCGCTGCTCCTGGCAATGGTCGCGCTCGCGGCGTGCTGGGTGCCGGCGCGGCGCGCGACGAAGGTTGATCCGATGGTGGCGCTCAGGTATGAGTAGTCGGGAGTCGGAAGGTGGCAGAGAGAATGCGCAGCACCCGGCTGCCACTGCATTCTGACTGCTGACTACCGATTACTTCAAAAGGAAGACATTGATGAACGCTACAACCAGACCGGCGCAGGCTGTGGCGGCAGGCCGACTAAAAGGTCCCAGCGAGGGGATGCTCAGCCCAGCGATTTCAGGTTATTCCGCACTCTCACTGTGTTCGGGTGATCCTCGCCCAGAAAAGCCGTGAAGGTTCGCAGCGCACGCTCGTAGCATTGGCGTGCCTCATCCAGCTTGCCGAGGGTTTTCAGCACAAGGCCCAAGTTGTTGATAGCTGTGGCAACGTATGAATGGTTCTCACCAAAGGCCGCTTCATAAATTTTTAGTACTCGCTCGTAGGATTGCTTTGCTTCGGCGTACTGTCCGCGGCCTTGAAAGTACATTCCTGCCTGATTGAACAATCGTCCGCTTGCTTCTGCCGCGACATTCAACGCCTCACTCTGCTCCGCTGCCGCAAGCGCGTGGGGCAGCAGCTTCGCGCACACCGGCCAAGTTCGCACGTCATCACTATCACCCGGAAAAGCATCGTTCACCACTCTGACCGCAGCTTCAGCCCACGTCTTCCGCTCATCTTCCGCCAGCCGGTCGCGCGTAACCGCCTGCACCAGACGGTGGACTGACAAGCTGTCACCCTTCTTCTCGATCAGTGAGTAGCGGCGCAGCGCGACGATGGCTTTATTGAGGGCCAGTTTGTCGGTGATGCCTGCGGCCCGCGCGTCGGGCAGATGCTCCGCTCCGTCACGCAGCACCTGCAACGGAATGTCATCAGGCGCGAGGAATGCGCACAGGTGCATCAGATCGGCTGCGATGGCGGACTGCTGCCGCGCCTCCTCGAACGAAATCAGCCAGGTCGTGGCCACCGTGTCGGGATAACCCGCCGGCGGTTTTTCATCAGGCCATAGTTCCTGCCGGCGAGTGCGGAACAATTCCAGGTAGCCGGCCAGCGTCTCTCCCGCAGCCTCGATGTAAGCTCCCGCCTGCTCCAGCGCGAGCGGCAGATAGCCCAACTCTTTGGCAAGGCCACCGGCTGCCGTCCCGTCGCTCTGCCCGGTGCGTTCGAGCAGGAACTTTGCGGCATCCGCGGGCGCGAGCGTGGTGACTTCCAGCTTGCGCGCCAGCCCGCCCCAGTTCGGATCGCGCGAAGTGATCAGCACGTGCCCCGTGCGGCCGCCCGGCAGATAATCGCGCAGGTCTTCAGCCGACCGCGCATTGTCGAAGACGAGCAGCCAGCCCGCGCGACGGTCGAGTTCGCGCCGCACGGCTTCAACGATCACGGGCGTCTCCCGCGCGTCTTTCTCCGGCAGGTCTAGCTTCGTGGCGAGCGCCGCGAAATCGCCGGCGAGCGTCGCCCTCTCTTCGGCCCTGACCCGCCAGACGAGTTCGTAATCGGCCGCGTGTTTGTACGCGTACTCGGTCGCGAGCTGCGTCTTGCCCACGCCGCCGAGTCCGTGAATGGCCGTGAGTGCCGCCGCCTGAGCTGAAGTCAGCGTTTCACGAATGTCACCGAGCAGCGCGTCGCGTCCGACGAAGTGCGCGTTCGGCTGATGCGGGACGTTCCAGACGGGCGGCAGCGCGCCGGGGAAGCGCGGCTTTTCGGTGACCGTGCGTTCGGTCGCAGCGGCAGAAGGGAAGCGGGGTGGTGCAGTCGGTTTGGCGCGCTCACGCCTGGCGCCGTTGAGCAGCTTGTCTCTGGCCTCTTTCTCTTCCGCGTTGACCAGATCAATGTAAACGATCTGCGCGAGCAATCCTTTCAGTTCGCATTCACGCACGCGCACCGGCAGCAGTAATCCTTTATCGCTTGTCGGGTCCTGAGCAAATGCCGCCGCCCATTCCGGCGCGGTGAACAGTGAAGAAAGATAATCGGGTGACAAGACGGCAATCGTGCGCGCGGCTTCGGTGGCGGCGCTCTGCATATCGAGTAGGAAATTGCCACCGGGGCGAAAGTCCCACGCCTGAATCACGGTCGAGTACCCGGACTCCTCCAGTTGCCAGGCGATCCACTCTGCCCAATGGCGATCTGCTTTGTTGTAGCTGATGAAGAAGTCTTTCATGGGCGGCTAACATCGGATGAGGCTGCGATCCCTGATTCAAGACTGCTGAAGACTGTGCTGAAATTCGGGCCGATTATACCCGTTTTCTCCCTTCAGCCCAGCATTCAGGTCCGATATTCCTTCCCTTGGTTACTCACGCCATTTGTTTCTACGCAAGACTGCGACCGGGTTTTCAATCCGCGGAGCGGATGACCGAGAGTAGCCCCGGATGGAACTCCAGCGGAATCCGGTGGACTGGCGGAAGTAATTCCCCTGCCCGCGTGAGCGGGCAGCAGAATAGCCGTGCAATGGCGCTCAATCTCTGTCGTCCGCTGACGCGGACTCAGGCGACTCACTCGCAGGCCACCCCGGATTCCGCTGGCGCTCCATCCGGGGCTACTGTCTGACCGTCCGCTCCGCGGACGAAGAGTGGTGCCGAAACAAATGGCGTGCATACCCGGGTTCAATATTCCCGTAACTGCGACGAACTTTCCCATCCCATTTTTGGAACTCTGCAATCCCACAAGCGCACACTCCGCCAACTACCCGCCTCCGAGCGATGAATAAAGCCCTGCCGTTGCATCGCTTGTTTCCCCCCGGCAACCGGCACGGCAGTTGAATACTCGGCAATGGATCACTCCATCTCCGGCTTGTCCTGATAGTGAAGGCGAGCAGAACCTGATAACCCACTATTCAATTGATGAAGGAGAATTGCTATGAAGAAAGGCCTGAGCAGAGCCGTCGCGCTCGTGATGCTTCTCGGACTGGTCGTGAGCGCTTCCGCCGTCCGGCAGCAGAATTCATCCGCCCCGGCGAAACCCGCAGCCGATGCCGAAGCCCTCAAACAGACCGCGCTTGATTACATCGAAGGCTGGTATGAGGGTAACCCCGAGCGGATGGAACGGGCGCTTCACCCCGAGCTGGCCAAACGGATCGTGCGCACCGACCCGAAGTCGGGCCGCAGCCGCCTCGATCAGATGAGCGCCATGAGTCTGGTGCAGGGGACGCGCGCGGGTTACGGGAAGAACACGCCGAAGGAGAAACAGCAGAAGGACGTAACGATTCTGGACGTCTTCGAGGGCGCGGCCAGCGTCAAGGTCGTGGCCGGCGACTGGATTGATTACCTGCACATGGCCCGGTTCAATGGCCGGTGGGTGATCGTCAATGTGCTGTGGGAATTGAAACCCGAGACGAAGTAGCTTCCATCACCGGGTCAATCCCCGGGGAGCGCGAGCCATCTCGGCCTGCCTTGCACACAAGTCAGGCCATTTCGTCAAGCAGGACGCCCTGCGCCTCGGGGAGAGATAAATCGCCCCCGGGGCGGAGGCGGGTAATGATCTTTTATCCTTCCAGAATCGGTGGCTTTGCTGGCATGATGCATCCCCCTCATCAGGGGGCGAGGGCAATTGCCAGAGGGAACGCATCGCCTGCTTCTTCAGGTTTTGTCAGAGGCGGTCATTTTGAACGAGCGGGTTTGCAGTTTTTTTTGGATTCCGCCAATCGTTTGCCCTTTATACCTGGAGATGAAACAAGACACCGAAAACCTCATGATCTGGTCCTGCTCACATAACGGCCACGAACACTCATCCTGGGATGAGGCCGATCTGTGCGCGCAACTTCAAAAGCAGATTCCTCACCTTGAGAAGACCGTCATCCTGCTGCTGATCTCCTCACTGACCATTCTGACCGAAGTCCGCAGGCGCTCGCCGGTCGTGGATGAGAAGGTGGAAGAAGCCCGTCTGGAGGTCTACATGCGCCTCCGCCTGAAGTATGAGGCCGCGGGCGAGCCTTACGGCTACGGGGAAGAGGGGATGTGGAAGTGGCTGCACGAGGTCTCTGGGAGCCGGGAACAGATTTCGGAAAATCGGGGGGCGGCCTCCTGAGCTGAAAAGGCAAAAGTAAAAAGTAAGAAAGAGGTTCTCTGATCCACGACGCCCGAGCCCGGGGATCTGCCCTCTTACTTTTTACTTTTGCCTTTTGCCTTCCCAGGTCATTCTGCCCGCAGAATCCCGAGCGGCTTTTTCACCATCACGTCCCAGCTCGAAGCCGCGCCAACCAGCACGACCACCAGCAGCGTCGCCGCGATGCCGGTCAAATTGATCGCCGGCATAAAGCTCCACGGAATCTCCAGCCCGTATTTACTGATCGCCCACGTCAGCGCGATTGCCGCCGAGGAGCCAATCAGTCCCGCCAGCAGGCCCAGCACCGCGTATTCAATCAAAGTAATATTGATGATCAGCTTCTTTTTCGCGCCGAGCGTCTTGAGGATCGCGGATTCGTAGAGGCGGTGGTATTTCGTCATCGCGATTGAACCGATCAGGATCAGCATGCCGCTCAGGAAGATGAAGCCGCCGACGAAGGTCACGATGGTCGTGATGTTGCCGACGATCCGCCTCGCCGCCGCAAGGATGTCGAATACATCAATGACTGAAACGTTCGGGAAGCGGTTGACCAGATCGCGCTGGAACTGCGAACGCGGGTCGCCCGGCTCCGGGCCTTTGATCGCGGTGACGAAATTCTGCGGCGAGTTTTCGAGCGTGCCGGGGCGGAAGACGACGAAAAACCCGAGGCGCGAATTGCGCCACTCCGTGCGGCGCACGCTCGTCACCTTCGCCGGAATGCGCTGGCCGAGCAGGTCGAAGGTCAGTGTGTCGCCGACGCCGACTTTCAGGTTCTGGCTGATGATTTCATCAATCGAAATCTCGGGTTGTGTCGCGGGCGCGGCGTCCCAGAATTTTCCCGCGATGACGTGTTCATTCTCCTCCAGATGGTCGCGGTAAGTGACGGTGTATTCGCGATCAAGCAGGCCGCGCTCTCTGTCTTTGCCTCCCTTTTTCCGGTCGCCGTCATTCACGCTGATGGCTTCGTCGTTGATCTGCACGATGCGCATACGCAGCACCGGAACCAGTTTCGGCGCGACGCCGGTTTTGCCGGCGATCATTGCGGCCAGCTCGTCGCGCTGATCTTTCTGAATGTCAATCAGGTACATGTCTTCGGCGGCGCTCGCGAAGCCGAAGTTGAATTCGTTGAGCAGATTCGCCTCGAGCAGGCGCACCGCGATGATGAAGAACGCGCCCAGGCCCACCGCCAGCAGGATCACTTTCGTCTGATTGCCCGGACGATAAAGACTGTTCACCCCCTGCCGCAGGACGAAGGACGGAAGGCGCCGGATTTGCCGCAGCGAGCGAACCAGCAGCGTCGCGGCGAGGTTGAGAATGAAAGCCGTCGCCGCGAGTCCGCCGAGAAAGATCGCGCCGATTTTGAGCGAGCCCGCCTGCCATCCGGCGAGCGCGATCAGGCCGAGCGCGACGAGCAGGCCCGTGCCGGCGCGCAGCCAGTCAATCCTCCGCCAGTTGATCCGCCACCAGCTTTTGCGGCCCTGGCTGAAGCTCGCCTCGTTGCGCAGCACGAGGTTCGGTTTGATCTGACGAATTTCGAGCAGCGGCAGCAGCGAAAACAGGAGCGCGATCAGCATGCCGATCAGCAGTCCCTGCAGCGTCGCCTGCCAGGTCAGCCCGAATTCAACGCCGGGCGGCAATTGGTCGGCGTAATACTTCGGCAACGCGTAAGCCACGATGCGCGCGATCAGGATGCCGAGCAGGCTCCCCGAGAGGCCGAGAATCAGCACCTGCGCCAGGTACGTCCCCAGCACGCGGGCGTTGTTGCCGCCCAGGCATTTCAGGATGGCGATGGTCTTCATCTTCTGCTGAATGAAAACCCGCGTGACGCTGGAAATGCCGATGCCGCCGAGGACTAAAATCACGAGTCCGATCAGGCTCAGATAGTTTTCGACGCGCACGAGCGATTCGCTCAGGCGGTTCTCGGTATCGCGGAACGAACGCACGCTGACCGTCGGCTCTGATTGCAGGTCGCTTTTGATCTGACGGCGCACGTTCTCGACCTGATCTTCGCGGATTTTGAAGAGCGCCTTGTAGCGGGCGCGGAAGCTGGCCGTCCCGGCGGCGATGGCGTCATCGTAGCTGACAAACACGCGCGGGCCGAAGCTGAAGCCGTTGAGCGTGTTTCCGGGCTCGGCTTCGATCACGCCGCGGATCGTGAAGGTCAGATTGCCGAGCCTGATCTGATCGCCGGTCTTCAGATCAAACTGAGTCAGCAGACTGGAAGTGCATAACGCGCCCTTGTCTTTGAGCAGCGAGTAATCGTAGTGCTGGCCGCCTTTCAATCTCATCTCGCCGTAAAAGGGCCACCCCGGCTGCACGGCTTTCACTTCGACGAGCTTCGGCGTGGCTTTTTCATTGGTGACCGGCCTGAGCATTGTCGCGGTCTCGACCGTTTCGGTGTAATCAAGCACGAGCGGCGACTGGCGATATCTTTCCATCACTCCCCGGGTTTCGGCGTCCCATTTGTTATTCGTTCCGACCTGCACGTCGGCAGTGACGAGCGCGCGGGCCTCGCGCAGCACCGTGACTTTGACGTTCTGGATGAGCGAACGCAGGCTGACTATCGAGCCGACGCCGAGCGCGATGCAGATGAAGAAGAACAGCAGGCGGTGCCACGATGCGCGCATCTCGCGCCGGGCCATGTTCAGGACGAAGTTCATAATTCAGACTGGGAGCGGGGCCGGCGAGTTTGCTCTCGTGATGTCCTCGACTACGCGGCCATCCCGCAGGGCGATCTTGCGGTCGGCCAGATCAGCGAGCTGGTGGTCATGCGTGACGAGCATGAGAGTCGTGTCGCGTTCGCGATTCAGTTTGATCAGCAGCTCGAAGATGTGCGCGCCGTTTTTTGAATCCAGATTGCCGGTCGGCTCATCGGCCAGCAGGATCTGCGGGTCATTCGAGAAAGCGCGCGCGATGGCGACGCGCTGCTGCTCGCCGCCCGATAGCTGTGACGGATAATGATGGCCCCGGTCGTGCAGACCGACTTCGTCGAGCAGCGACTGCGCCCGCTTGCGCGCGCCGCCGAGGCCCATAATCTCCATCGGGACGAGGATGTTTTCATAGGCGGTGAGCGACGGGATCAGGTGGAAGGACTGGAAGATGAAGCCGATGGTCGCGCCGCGCAGCGCCGCCAGCGCGTCTTCGCTCATTTGCGTGATATTCTGTCCGCCGATGAGGATGTCGCCCGAAGTCGGCGCGTCCAGCCCGGCGACCAACCCGAGCAGCGTTGATTTGCCGCTCCCCGACGGTCCGACGACGGCAACGAACTGGCCGCGCGGGATGGACAGATCGAGCGAATGCAGGATGGTCAGTTTTTCCGAGCCGCTGGTGACGACCTTTGAGACGTTCGAGAGTTGAATCATAACCTTGAGAATGGTGACCGCTTGCCGGCGACCGGCCGCCGGATTACAGTAATTATCCGGGGCAGCCGGTTGAGAAGGAGAGCCGGCTGTTAACAACCGATCACTGACAACCGTTTTAAGACTATGCCTGTATTTAATCGCAAATTCAAATCACGTCTTTTTCACGTCCGGTTGCTGGTTTCAACTCTCGGCCTGCTCGCGGCCCTGCTGCTCGCGGGGTGCCAGAACTCAAAGGCGACGAGCGAGCCATTGCGCGCAACCTCAGTTCCGAGCGCCACGCCGGCGAGCGTCCCCGTCGCCACGCCGACGCCCGAAGAGGCAGACCATCGCCCGCTGATCGTCGCGCTGGGTGACAGCCTGACTGCCGGGTACGGGCTGGACGCGGCGCGCGCCTGGCCATCATTGCTGCAACAGCGGCTGGATGTACAAGGGTTGCCTTACCGCATCGTCAACAAGGGAGTTTCCGGCGACACTTCGGCGGGCGGCGTGAGCCGGATTGAAGATTCTCTGCGCGGTGACGTGAAGATTCTGATCCTTGCACTCGGCGGCAACGACGGCTTGCGCGGGCTGCCGACCGCCGAACTGAAAAGGAATCTCAGCCGCACCATCGAGGCCGCGCAGCAACGCAAGGTCACGGTCATCCTCGCCGGGATGGAAGCCCCGCCGAATTACGGCGCGGATTACACCGCCGATTTCCGCAACGTCTATCGCGATCTGGCAAAGCAGTATCACGTCATCCTGATCCCGTTCCTGCTCCAGAATGTCGGCGGGGTCGCCGACCTCAATCAGGCCGACGGCATTCACCCGAACGATAAGGGCGCGGCCATCGTGATGGAGAACGTCTGGCGCGCGCTGGAACCACTGGTGAAGTAAGGATGAAGTGTGAACGATGAACGATGAACGATGAATAAAAACCGTTCTCATTCCTGAGCGTTCATCGTTCACACTTCATCCTTTCACCCCTTATCCCCACCGCTTCATTCGCGACCTGCTCCTTGCTTCGCGCGAAAGCTTCTTCCACTTCTTCTGTTCATTCCGGCGCGCGAAGTCGTCCTGCTTGAGCGCGAGGTAGTGCAATTCCTTTTGCAGCTTTCTGTAGTTCTGGTAACGCTCAGGGTCGAGCGCGCCATCTTCCAGAGCCGCGCGGACGGCGCAGCGCGGTTCATCGTGGTGCCGGCAATCGCTGAAGTAACAGCTCGCGGCCAGCGCCTCGATGTCGTCGAAAGTGACCTGCACGCCGGCCTCGCCGTCCCAGAGCTGCAATTCGCGCATGCCGGGAGTGTCGAGAATCAGCCCCCCCTGCGGCATCAGAAACAATTCGCGGTGTGTGGTCGTGTGGCGACCGCGGTCATCGTGCTGGCGCACCTCCTGCACTTTTTGCAGATCGCGACCGGCGAGGTGGTTGATCAGAGTTGATTTCCCAACCCCTGATGAACCGAGCAGCGCAACGGTCTGACCCGCGCCGCAATATCGGGCCAGCTCATCCAGTCCCTGATTGTTGACGACACTGATGGCGTGAACCGGTACGCCCAGAGCCGATGCCTGAACTTCTTCGAGGCGCGCTGCCAGTTCTTCTTCGCTCGGGCACAGGTCGGCTTTGCTGAGGACAATGACCGGGCTGGCGCCGCTGTCCCAGACGGCTGTCAGGTAGCGTTCGATGCGGCGCGGGTTGAAATCCTGATTGAGCGAAGTGACCAGAAAGATCGTATCAATGTTCGTGCCGACGATCTGAACTTCCGTGCGCTCGCCGGCGGTCTTGCGCGCGAAGCGGCTCTTTCTCGGCAGCACCGCATGGATCGTGGCCCTGCCCTCAGCGGGGCGCGGGCTCAGCGCGACCCAGTCGCCGACGGCGGGCAGGTCCGCGCGGCTCGCGGCTTCGTGGCGCAGCCGCCCGGTGATTTCGGCGAGCAGGTCACCGAATTCGGTCCGGACGTGCCAGGAGCCTTTCTGTTCCAGAATGACGCGGCCCGCGTGGAGGCCGGTTTCTTTATGGGGCTGGAAATGTGATTCAAAGAAGGGATTCCAGCCGAACTGTTGCAATTCGTCAAAACTCGGATTCATTGTTGTTTCTTCTCCCTGATTGCCGGCGCAGGTGCCGGTTGACAGCTTTAGTCGCACCCCAGGCGACCGTAAGCCGTGACTCTTTGCTGAACGTTGGTGATTCTGCTTTGGAGTTTTGAGGAAGGATTGAGTTGCCGCGTGATCAGACACACCGGCAGGGCCGCAACAATGGTATGAGCGGTCGTCCCCGGTGCGGTATCAGCAACTCAATGTTTCAGCGAGCAATCATAGGCAAATAGATGAACCGTGAATTTTGCGGGAGGGATTATGAAGTACGGGCAATGATTGATCAATGATAAAGTGCAGCCCGGTCGGGTTGTCTTTCAGGTTCACTCCTTCGCCGCTATACTCGCGCCGGTCGTCTGGGATCGGAGCTGGCGATTGCCTGAGAACTCCATCAATCAAAGCCACTATGAAAAAAGTCCTGATCGCACTCGCCGCCCTGCTGCTGGTCGCGCTGCTCGGGTTCTTCTTCGTGTTGCCCGGCCAGTATGAAAAGCGCACCAACGCGGTTTTCAGCCCCCCGCCTTATGCCGCTTCAGAGAGGGCGAAAGCGCTGCACCAGAAATTGCAGGTGATTGACCTGCACGCGGATTCGCTGCTGTGGGATCGGAACCTGCTCGACCGCGGCACGCGAGGGCATGTGGATGTGCCGCGGCTGATCGAAGGTAACGTGGCGGTGCAGGCTTTCACCGTCGTCAGCAAATCGCCGCGCGGGGCAAACATCGAGAGCAACGATGACAAGACTGACAACATCACGCTGCTGGCCTTCGCCGAGCGGTGGCCGCTGGCCGCCCTGCGCAGTCTGAAGGAGCGGGCGCTCTATCAATCCCGCCGGCTGCACGAGTTCGCGGCGGCTTCCGGCGGCATGCTGGTGATCATCAGAACGGCAGCCGATCTGGAAAGCTATCTGGCGCGGCGGCAGCGGGAGCCGCAGATCACCGCAGGTTTCCTGGGCATTGAGGGCGCGCACGTGCTGGAAGGCGATCCGGCCAACGTGGATGTGATGTTTGATGCCGGGTTCCGGATGATGTCGCCGACTCACTTCTTCGATAACGAAATCGGCGGCTCGGCTCACGGCGTCAACAAAGGCGGGCTGACGGCGACGGGCAGGGAAGTGATCAGGCGGATGGAGGCGAAAAAGATGCTGGTTGATCTGGCGCACGCTTCGCCGCGGACGATTGACGATGTACTCGGGATGGCGACGCGGCCCGTCGTCGTGTCGCATTCGGGCGTCAAAGGCACCTGCGACAACACGCGCAACCTGAGCGACGAACACCTGAAGGGCATCGCGCGCACCGGCGGCATCATCGGCATCGGCTACTGGGAGGCGGCGACGTGCGGCAGGGACGCGCGGGCCATCGCGCGGGCGATTCGCCATGCCGTGAACGTGGCCGGTATCGAACACGTCGGGCTGGGGTCGGATTTCGACGGGGCAGTAGTTGAGCCGTTCGATACGACCGGGCTCGTGCAGATCACCGATGCCCTGCTCGTGGAAGGGTTCAGCGAGCAGGAGATCGCGCTGATTATGGGCGGGAACGCCCTGCGGCTGCTGAAGGAGAACCTGCCCTGACGCCCGGAAAATTTTCCGGGCCGGTATTGACCGCGGATTGCCAGCTGCCTTAAGCTTTTCGCCGTCAGCAAGCCTGACTCACATCCGGCAAACAATTTTTGAAGCAGAGCTTACTCACCTGTGAAGCCCGAGCCTGACTCGGCCTGATCACAGAAGTCTCAAGCATTTTTCTGTCTTTCACTGGGTATTTCCAATCTCTTACCGGACGGTATTGCTTCTTAAGAAGCCTCAGGCGGCTGTCGCGGATGATCAAAGCCGGCAGCCCGATTGCGGAATAATGTGTGCTGCCTGTTTTCTGGTGAAATTCCCACCCCCTTGGCGCGCCGTGACCCCGGGATCGCAGGGGTTCACCCGGAAGCTGCCGACCCGGTCAGGGTTCTGACCAGACAAGTAAGTCTGTCGGAACAATATGTTCCTCACCCCCACAGGGGCCGCCCGGACCAGGCGCGTTGTCAGAGTTTTGATCTGCGGCATAAACGGTTCGCAGCAGCGCGTCTGATCTCTGGCTCCTGAAAACACCTCACTGGTTGATATTGTGACCGGACGGGCTGATGAGAACTGCGATGCGATCCTCACACAAACACACAGCCACTCTTCGCCCCGCCGGTACTGAACGGTCGGAGGATGGTCATTCCGATCTTCCGGTCGAACTGTCAGGTCACCGACTTCATCGGTGATCGCGGTTCAGGTCGGGCAGCCGGTCACTGAAGCAACACAAAGAGCCAGCCTGTTATCGGGGCTGGCCTTTTTATTTACCCGAGGTGCGCATCTGAATCCCCGCGGCGTCGCCCCGGGCCGGCTTCGACAAAAAATGATCCCGGGGATTTGCGGCCCGCGAGGGCGCAGGCTCCCGGGAACCAGAGACTGTTTACATAATCACGCAATTCTGCTTCACTGAGCGCTGCCGCCGCCGCTCACGGGGCTGCTCATCCTTACTTTCAATCATCACTTCGTAACCCGGGAGTCTGCATGATCATTCGATGGACTGGTCTTTTTCTCTTCCTGACGCTGGTCGCCGTCGGTGCCGGCGCCTGGCAACAGAATCAACCCGCCGCGGTAAAACCCATTCCGCCCCCGGGCATTGAAGTTTCCGCCGCCGACCGCGCCGAACTCGAAGCCGGGATCGCCGCGCTCGGCAAAGAGATTGAAGCCTTGCGCGTGACCCTGAAGGACCGGCCGGCGCTGCTCGATCTGCTGCCCGACGTGCAGATTTATCATAACGCCGCCCGCTACGCGCTCGCGTACAACGAATTCTTCAAGCCCGAAGAGATCGCCGTCGCCAAAGCGCAACTCAGACAGGGAATGGAAAGAGCCCGGGCGTTGCGCGAAGGCAAAGCCCCGTGGACAGAAGAGACCGGTCTCGTCGCGCGCGGCTACGTGTCGGAGATTGACGGCTCGGTGCAGCCTTACGGCCTCGTGGTGCCCGCTTCGTATCAGTCGAATTCACCGTCCCGACACCGGCTCGACGTCTGGTTTCACGGGCGCGGCGAGACTCTGAGCGAAGTAAGCTTCATCAACGACCGGCAGAAGAATCCGGGGCAGTTCACGCCGCCCGACGCCTTCGTGCTGCACCCCTACGGTCGTTACTGCAACGCCAACAAATTCGCGGGCGAAGTTGACCTGTTCGAGGCGCTTGCCCACGCGCGACGGCATTACCCGATTGATGAAAATCGGATTTCGGTGCGCGGCTTCTCGATGGGCGGGGCCGCGTGCTGGCAATTCGCCACGCATTTCGCCGCGATGTGGGCGGCAGCCGCGCCCGGCGCCGGGTTCGCCGAGACCGCCGACTTCCTCAGAGTCTTCGCCGACGAAGCCCTTAAACCCACGTGGTACGAACAGAAGCTCTGGCACCTCTACGACGCGACGGATTACGCCGCGAATTTATTCAACTGCCCTACGGTCGCTTACAGCGGCGAGAATGACCGGCAGAAACAGGCTGCCGACGTGATGGCAAAGGCTATGAAGGCCGAGGGCCTCGAACTCGTTCACATCATCGGCCCGAAGACCGAACACCGTTATCACCCCGATTCAATCAAAGAGATCAACCGCCGCATTGACAGCATCGTCGCCCGCGGGCGCAACCCCGTGCCGCGCGAGGTGCGTTTCACGACATGGACGCTGCGCTACAACCGTATGCTATGGGTGACGGTGGACGCGATGGAGCAGCACTGGGAGCGCGCCCGCGTGGATGCCGCGATCAGGGACGCTTCGGCCGTTCAGGTGAAGACGCAGAACGTCTCGGCGCTGACTCTGGAGATGCCCTCAGGCTTGTGCCCGCTCGACAACACGCGCCAGCCGACGGTCGCGATTGATGACCAGAAGATCATCGCGCCCGCCGTGATGTCTGACCGTTCGTGGACAGCGCACTTTCGCCGGATGGGTAAAACCTGGGTGGCGGTGGCTTCAGTTGATGATGGCGAACTGCGCAAGCGGCACGGGTTGCAGGGGCCGATTGACGACGCTTTCATGAGCAGCTTCATGATGGTGCTGCCCACCGGCAAAGCGATGAATGAAACCATCGGCGCGTGGGTGGCGAGTGAACAGGCGCACGCGATCAGGCACTGGCGGCAGCAGTTTCGCGGCGAAGCCCGCGTCAAAAACGATGAAGCCGTCACTGACGAGGACATTGCCAGTCACAACCTCATCCTCTGGGGCGATCCGGGCAGTAATAAAATCCTCGCCCGAATCGCCGACAAGCTGCCCATCCGCTGGGATACCAGAGGAATTCGCGTCGGGTCACAGAGCTTCCCAGCCGCGCAGCACGTCCCGGTGTTCATCTACCCCAACCCGCTCAACCCAAAACGTTATATCGTCATCAACAGCGGCTTCACTTACCGCGAGTACGACTACCTGAACAACGCGCGGCAGGTGCCGAAGCTGCCGGATTACGCGGTCGTTGACGTGAGCGTGCCGCCTTCAGCGCGATCAGTCGGAGGCATCGTGCTGGCTGGTTTCTTCGGTGAGCGGTGGGAGCTGCTAATCCCGGCGGCCCGGCCTTAACCTGCCCGGTTAAGGACATTCTTGAAGTTTAGGCTCCGGCTCAATGGCGAATTGCATCGGTGCTGCCTCAATCGTATCGTGCCAAAGGTAGCCTGATCTGCTCCAACGAGTTCCCATCTCTTTTGCGAGTTCGGGTAATTCAGGCCAAGTTACGACCTTTATCTGTATAACGTGGTTACCAGTCGCAACAGTCCCCGGAAAGATTTTTCGCCCGGTCTCGGTTGTAAACGGTATCGCCACGTCGGTTTCTGTGTTGAATGCTTCTCCTGGCCGCAAGACGATGAATAAATCATCTAACTCCTGCTTGATCGGTCGCTCTCCGGAGACCAGCACAGCAGGGGACAGGCTCAATTCATGGCGTCCCGCCAGCGCCTCGCCGGCGGTTTTGCTTACCCTTATAGAGGTTACGATATTACTGCCTTTGTAGAGGATCACCGGCCGCCGCCCGGTATTCTTATATTGAAGTCGCAGTTTTATCTGCATAGTCGCTACCTCTCCGTCTCCAAAGCAGAATCTCTCGGAGACGAGTGCAGTAGTGAGTGTCAGAGAAGTCCTGGCGGGCGAGTCATCAGTTTTTCCGTTATCAGCGGTGAAAGCTGCCTGTATTATCTCCTTTCGTAATTTCGAGACGTCAGCATCCCTATCCCAAACAATGTTGTAGTTGGGCGATCTCTGTGTCTTTACATAGGAACTTTGGATTTCACTTCCGGTCCCCTTTGAGACGACTGCCGCTTTGCAACTGTTCTCCGCGAACGCTGAAAGGCAGACACATATTACGGCAAGAGCCCATGAAAACTTTTTACTGTTCACCATCAGCATAATAATTCGGCTGTATTCCTGATCGGCCGCCCGAAAAATCACATCAGCTTCAAATAAAGTCAAGCCGGTGTCATTGCTGAAGGCCGGGCCCATAACACTGGCGATTGTCTGTGATCCGCTTCTGGCCGGTCGGAATGAAAGCTGATAACATCCGCTCCCCTATGCTCTCACTGCTCAAACTCATCGGCCGCTGGCTTTTCCGCATCCTCTTTTCGGTCGAATACTACGGACTGGGAAACGTGCCGGAGGCGGGCGCGGTCATCATCGCAGGCAATCACCCGTCGTATCTCGATCCGCTGCTGGTGATGGTGCCGATCCGCCGGGTCATTCGGTACATGGCGTGGGACGCGCTTTTCAAAGTGCCGGTGCTGGGACAGGTGATCCGGCTTCTCGGTGCATTCCCCGTGGACATCCGGCGCGGCAAGGGTGAGAGCGCGTTCCGCGAGGCGAAGCGCATTCTGGAAGAGGGGAACGCGCTCGGCATCTTTCCCGAAGGGCAGCGCTCCGAGCGCGGGCCGATGGGCGAACTCAGGACGGGCGTGGCGCGGCTGGCGATTGAGACCGGCGCGCCGATTGTGCCGGTGACGATTGGCGGGGCTTCGCGCGCGTGGCCGAAGCATCGCCTGCTGCCAAAGCCGGCGCGGATCATCGTCCGTTTTCACCCGCCCGTCCGGCTCGACCCGGCCGAGTGTGAGGCCCGCCGCGATGACCGCGAGTTTCATCAGGAAGTCATGCAGACCGTGGCGGCCAGCATCAATCGCTCGCTGGCCCCGACGCTGCGCGGGGGTGAGGTGATGGAGCGGTGGTACCGGCAGCCGCCTTCGCACTGGCGGACTTATGAGTGGGCGCCGCTCTTTGCGGCTGTTGTGGCGACGCTGATCGCTTACGGCCGGCAGGCTTTGCCGGGAAACCTCGGAGGCATCTGGCTGCCGGTCATCGGTTACTACCTGTACCTGATCATTGATCTGGTTCTGATCAGTCCGGGTCGGCTGGCGAAGTGGGTGCGGAATTCAATGCCCGTGTGGCTGATCCTCGTCTGGCATGGGTTTCTGACCAAAGCTGTGGGAGTCCCGTTCGGCGAATTAAACCTTCTGCTTGTGGCCGCGACGCTGGGCGCGTTTTTTCTCTTCTTTTACGAAGACTACTTCACGCTGCAAAAGTTCGTGCGCGGGCTGGTGGTGGTCTACTACTTCACGCTCCTGCTGCAACAGTGGTGGCCGGAGCCGCGCGCGGAGCTGGTCGCGGTGCTGAGCTTTATCGCGATCTTCTGCCGCTGGTACAGGGTAATTTACTACCGCGTGACCACGCCGGTGATGACCCTGCTGCTCGCGACGGCATTATTGCTGACCCGGGCAATGAATCCGGCGCTGCTGATTTATGTGGCGCTGCCGGTCGTGACGCTCTGGTACCTGCAGACCTTTGTGAATGCCGCCTACGACATCCGACAGGCCGGGGACGTGAAAATGCAGAAGGAGACGTAGGTTGGATACAAAGGCAAAAGTTGAATAAGGAAGAGGTTGTTATTTATAAAGAACAACCTGCCGACCTTTTGCCTTTTGATCTTTGCCTTTTGCCTTGCTGCCCGGTTACTTCCCGGGGCTGACTTTGATCCTGGCCAGGTAAGAGCCGGCATTGTCCTTGAGGTTGCCTTCGTTGACGCTCAGGAAAAGGATGCCGTTGTGTGCCGCCGTGAATTCTGACGAACGCCCGATGTAAATGAAATCATCGTTGTCGTCGCCGACGACGGCAATCAGCGCGCCGGTCGGCTTGTTCGTAATCAGCTTGCGGCCGTCGTTGATTGCGATGCCGCCGGGGCTTGAGCGCTGGCCGTTGCCCAAGTCAACTTCGCCGCTGGCAGAGATGCTGATGCGCTGGCCGCGCTGCACTCTGATTTCAGTACTGGTCCAGTCGGCGGTGGCGGGGACGCTCACGGTTTTTTCAACGCCGGCACTGATCGGGGGCGTCTGTTCACTGCCTGATGGAGGCGTTGAGGAGACCGGTGCGGGCGAAGTTTCCGGTGCGGGTGTTGTCTCAGCAGGTGGCGTGCTGTCGCGACTGGCTGGCGGAGTCTCCCGCGGCGTCTCGCCATATTTTCCCGCCGGGGCCTGGCTGGAACTGGCGGGTGAGCTTTGTGGTGCCGCCTCGGTGGCGTCGAATTCGATGCTTTCAATATCCTCCGCGGCAATCGTCATCTTCGTCGCCGAGCGCCGGCTGCTGGAGCCCAGGTCCAGCACGATGGTGAATTCCTGCTGGTTAAAGGAAACTACTTTGCCTTTGATGACGCTGCCGTTTTTCAACCTGATCGTGTCACCAAAAACGGTGCCGCCCGCGAGCAGCAGGAATAAGGTGACGACAATGACGGATGAGAGCTTCTGACTGATCTTCATCGTGGCCTCCACATAACAATCCGGTTGTAATCTGCATGAAGGGGAATGCGGCCAGAAGCTTACCACAATTCGCAGAATCAAGCTTAACTTGTGTGGCCAAAGATACGGTTCTGCAAGATAATCTTGACTTGTTAAAGTTGGTTCAATATACTCCGCGCTGCCTGATCAAAGGCCCTGACAGGCGAGCCCGCGAGCGGCAGGAGGACACGAGTTGAACCGCAGGGTCGCACTGAAAGCCATCTACCTCATTCCGGTCTTTTGTATTACCTCTTTCGGGGCCTTTCCAGTTCAGGTACTGGCGCAGGTGAGTGAGAATGAGGGTAAAGCGAAGGCCACACTATCCACGATAGACACGCTTGATCCGGGGGAGTACACCAGACCAGCGGTGCCGACTGCCACGGCCAAAGCCGCGCGCGCGAACAAGACGGCAGCCGGGAAGAAAGCCGGTGAAGCAAAGAATGAACCCGCTCCGGTGACGGCGAACGGCGCGGCGAATACGGCAACCCCTGTGAAGCCCGTTGAGCCCGAGTTGATTGAAACCATCAGTCGCGTTGAAGTCGCGGGCGGCGCGCGCAATCAGACAGGCGCCGGCTCTTCTTCCGCAGCTCCCTCGACCGGGGACGTGAAAATTGACCAGCTGGTCGCGAACGCCGCGGCCCGCTACAGCGTTGATTCGAATCTGATCTTTGCAGTCATGCGCCAGGAGTCGAGCTTCAACCCGCGGGCCGTTTCGCCGAAAGGCGCGCGCGGGCTGATGCAGCTGATGCCCGCCACGGCGATGAGGCTGGGTGTGCGGGATATCTACGATCCGGCTCAGAATATTGACGGCGGCGCGCGGTATCTGAGGTTTCTGCTGGATACTTTTGACGGCGATGTGCAACTGGCGCTGGCCGGGTACAATGCCGGCGAGGGCGCGGTCGCGCGCTACGGCAACCGCATCCCGCCGTATCGCGAGACCATTGATTACGTGCAGCGCATCTCGGCGCACTACAACCGCCTGAGAAGCGGGGCGGGCGGCCAGACCGCGCCGTCGCGGACTCAACCGCCCCCGGCGGTGCAGCTGTTCAGGGGCGTGCGCACACTCTCGCAGTATTGATTTCCCGAGGGGTTTTACCGTCATGACGGCAACCCCGCTTCCTGTTGATTCACGATCACAGGCCCCAGAGACAAGTTGCTTCGAGTTACCTCCCTCCTTCTCCTGCTTGATTCCCACGATGCGTAAACATCGTGGGAATTTTTTTGCCTGCGCGCGAGCAGGATCCTCGGTTCAGGAAGTCACTGGAAACAGGCGCGGAGATTTCGGGCAGGTTACTGACCGTTGCTTTTGGTCTCGCCGGACTCGTCCTTCGGCGCGCGATAGCCCTTGCGGGTGCGGACGACGAGGCGGCGGTCAGGGACGTTGACTGAAATCAGGCGATAGCTGCCGTCACGCTTCTCGTTGTTGGAGTAATAAGTCAGCGTGTACTGGTGCCGCAGCTCTTCGGCAATAAACAGGAAGGCCCAGGAGGTGTGTTCGATGCTCTCGGCCCGGTAATACCGCGCCCCCGATTGCGACGCCAGTGCGGTCAGGAAGTCAGTGGCGATCAGGTAGCGGTCGCGGGACGGGGCCTGATTGACGTAAACCACCTGGCCGCCCGAGCGTGGCTTGTCAGGGTCCGGGGTGGTTGAGGGAGTCGTGATGAGCGGATTGGGCGGTCGCGGGATTCTGACGGTGGATTTTTCTTTCTGAGTTTCAGGCTGTGGCTCCTGCTGTTGCCTGGGCTGTTGCTGGGCGGCCGATGACTGACCGTCATTGCCACTACGCCAGTTCTGTCCCGACGAACCGGAAGGGAGAAAGTTCCGGCCGGGGAAAAACAGCGGCCTCATCAGCGAGGATCCGTCGTTGCGCGTTTCGTATTGAATGGTGTAGCTGATGATGCCGTTGCCGGAGACCAGTTCGAGCGTGCTTTCATAAGTCGCCAGCTTGCTGCCCGTGTCAACCCCGTCGGTCAGCACGACGATGGCCTTGCGACCGCCTTTGAGCGGGATCAGCTTTTCGGTCACCGTGCGATGAATCGCGTCGTAGAGGCTGGTCGCATAGCTGCTCTCGACCGACCGGACCGCGTGTTCGAGGACCTTGTGATCGCTGGTGAAATCACTGACGAAACGCACCTTCTCGTCGAAGGTGACGATCATGACCCGGTCGTTCGGCTGGAGCTGCTTGATGAAACTCAGCGCCGCTTTTTTGATCACCCCGAGCTTGTTCTTCGTGCTGCGGCTGGTGTCAATCAGCAGCGCGACATTGAACGGCTCTTCGGTGGAAGAGAAGTCCGCAATTTCCTGTACCTTCCCGTCCTCGCGCACCGTGAAATCGTGCTTCGCGAGGCCGGTGACGAAACGCCCGTAAGCGTCCGTCACGATCACCGGCACAGGGATCAGAGACGTGGGAACTACTATGCGAGGCTCCTGTTGCTGCTCAGCCGGAGGTTGTGGCTGTTGCTGCTGCGGCTTACTCTGGGCGAAAGCGGTCGCCGCGAAGACGAACACGAACGCCAGTAGCGAGGCCGCTCGCATTGTCCCGATTGATGCAGAATGTCTGAATGATCGTTCTTTCATAAGCCTGAAATCCCACCAGGATTTTACTTCACGACGGAGAGGGAATCAAAACGTGCCGGATGTCAGGGGCGGATGAAATTGAATTAAGGCGCAGGGCTACTGTGCCACACCCGGTTTTTCCGGCAACTCGCCTTCAAATTCTGCCAGCAATATGCAAATCTGATCAAAGACGCCGGTGACGTCACGCCCCGGCCCGGTGTAATTGTTCCCCATCAGGCTGAAGATGAGCATCTGCCCGCGTCTCGTCGTGACATAGCCGGATAATGAATTGACGTAAGCGAGCGTGCCGGTCTTCGCCCGCACATTGCGTTCGGCTGACGTGCCGCGCATCCGCCTGTCGAGCGTGCCGTCCACGCCCGCAACCGGCAGTGAGTCGCGCCAGACCGCGAACTGCGGGTGCGCGGACATATACTCCAGCAGCCGCGAAGTCGAACGCGGCGTGATCATATCCTGCCGCGCCAGCCCCGAGCCGTCGCGCAGGCTGAGCGACTTCGGGTCAATCCCGGCCTTCAGCAGAAAAACCTTCAGCGCTTCGATGCCGAGCGATTCGGATGATTTCGGGCGCCCGTAATCATCGAGTTCGACTGCCGGATCAGTGGATTGCGTCCCGGCTGGTGCTACGGCTGCCCTGGCAGAAGCGGTCACAGATTGTGATGACAAAGCCGGCGGAGTTGAGACCGGCGCCGCGGTCGAAGGCGCCGGCGAGTGCCGTCTCACGCCGAGCTGCCGGAGCATAATTTCCGTGTGCAGGTTCTGGCTCGGTTTGTTGATGGCTTTGAGCAGCACGGAAAGCGGCTGCGATTGCAGGCTGGCGATTTCAGTCAGCTTCGATTCGTCAAAAGGCTGAGTGATTCGCGCCACCGCATCCATCCGCCGCACACGACCCGACACGCTGATGCCGCGCCGCGCCAGCGCTTCGCGCAGCAGCGTCGCCGCAAAGCTCGCCGGGTCGTGAACGCTGATGTTGACCTCGAATTCCTTCGCCGTGGCCGGGATCGTGCCGAAGAATTCCACCGTGTTGGTTTCAAGCGGGCGATTCGCGCCGATGTGAGTCGCCCCGCCTGCGCTCGTCATCGCCTGATTGACGATCTTCACGTAAGCCGTCTGCGGTTTGACCATAATGACCGGCGGCATCCCGGCGCGAGTTGGTTTGACGACGAACGTCACGACGTTGTCATTGACTGTCAGCGCGCTCGCCGTGGCGCCGTAATAAAACATCAGATCATCCCATTCCCAGCCCCATCCCCGACCATCGGTCGCGAAGTAGCTGTCGTCGCCGATCAGATCACCGGAAATCGTCTTAATGCCGCGTGCCCTGATCTGATCAGCCAGCGTTTCAATGCCGGTGATTTTTTCCGCCGGGACGAACTCATCAATCTTCCCGTTCACGCCCGGGTTGTCAGGGTTTTCAAAGCGCGCCGAGATGTTCGGGTCGCCGCGCCCGTACAGGATCAGGTCGCCGCGCAGCACTCCGCCGCGAATGTCCTGCCTGGTCGCGTACACCGAGGTTCTGAATCTGTAATCGGGGCCGAACGTGTCGAGCGTGGCGGCGGTCGTGTACAACTTCATATTCGACGCCGGCATAAACAGCTTGTCGGCGTCGCGCTCGAAGACCACGGCGCCTTTGCCGGTGATGATTCGCGCGCCCAGGCGCGCCGCGGCGAATTGCGGCTGATCGAGCAGCGCGGCGATGCGCGTTTGCAGTTCGGCCAGCGTCTGCGGCTTTACATGAGCCGGTGCAGTCGCCTGCTGTGCGATGACCGGGGAGAATGAAAGCTGAAGGAGCAGCAGGGCAATGACCATTAATCGCGGTGTCTGATTCATGCGGAGACCTTTGGTTAATGATGGACGAGATGGACAAAATCCCGCTTCACGCTGAAGCGGACAAATACTATACTGGCAGCCGCTTTGTTACCCAAGGCCCCCCATGACGCGCCAGATCGTCAGCGTCCGTCCCGCGAAAACCAGAGGAGTTACACGAACTGAAGCTTCGGTGTTTGTGTCAGAAGAGCAGGCATGCAACTCGAAACTCTGATCGAAAGAAACAAGCCCGAATGGGAAGTCACGGCTTTCGTGTTCTTCCTGATGAGCTACATCTGGGGTTGGCAGGGCGCTTTTCGCGGCTCGCTGCTGGTGGTCATCGGCGGCGGCTTGTTATTCATTGCCGTCTCGAACTTCGTCCATCGCGACAAGGCGCGGGCGCTCGGGTTGCGCGTGGATAATCTGCCGCAATCGCTGCTCGAAGTCGGCGCGGTGACGATTGTGATCCTGCTCGTCGTGGCCGGCAGCGGCTGGCTGCTCGGGACGCTGCGCGAACCGGAGTGGTGGAAGCTGCGCGCCGTGTACTGGCATTACTTCTGGGCCTTCGTCCAGCAGTACGCGCTCCAGGCCTTCGTGCTGACCCGGCTGCGCGAAGTTTACCCGGATGAGAACCGGGCCGCCCTGTCAGCCGCCGGGTGGTTCGCCTTCCTTCACCTGCCGAACCCGCCGCTGACCGTCATGACGTTTGTGATGGGTTACGTGTGGTGCCGGTTATTTCAACGCTACCCCAATCTCTTCACGCTCGCCCTCTCGCATACTATACTTGCCATCGTCACGTCACACAGTTTCCCGCGCGTCTGGATGCACAGCATGAAAGTCGGGCCGGGATACTTCAACTTCTGATTTCAGTCTGTCATTTCATTTCCTGATCCTGTTTCAGCAGCGAGCGCCCGCAACGCCCGTTGCGGGAGGGTGGCCGCATGCAGAGAAAGAAGATCTACGACGCAATCGTTGTCGGCTCGGGCGCGACCGGCGGCTGGGCCGCCAAGGCGCTCACCGAAAAAGGCATGAACGTGCTGGTGCTGGAAGCGGGCCGCCAGCTCGACCCGCAGAAGGATTACCACATGATGACCTGGCCGTACGAGTTGAAGTATCGCGGCCTCGTGCCCGGTTCAGTCTACGCCCCGCGCCAGCCGATGCAGAGCCGCTGTTATGCCGGCAACGAATACAGCGCGCACCTCTTCGTGGACGACATAGACAACCCGTACACGACCCCCGAAGACAAGCCCTTCTGGTGGATTCGCTCGCGTCAGGTCGGCGGTCGTACCCTCGTCTGGGGCCGCCAGTCGTACCGTTACTCCGATTACGAATTCAAGGCCGCTGACCGCGACGGTTACGGTGAGAGCTGGCCGATCAGCTATAAGGATCTCGAACCATACTACGATCTGGTCGAGGACTTCGTCGGCATCAGCGGCTCGTACGAAAAGCTGCCGCAACTGCCCGACAGCCGCTTCCTGCCGGCGATGAACATGACCTGCGGCGAACACATGCTCAAAAAAGCCGTCGAGGGCAATTTTCAGAATCGGAGAGTGATCATCGGTCGCGCCGCGATTCTGACGAAGCCGCATCAGGGCCGCGCCGCGTGTCATTACTGCGGCCACTGTGATCGCGGCTGCGACACGCATTCCTACTTCAGCAGCCCCGGCTCGACGCTGCCCGCCGCCGCGAAGACCCGCCGCATGACGCTCCGTCCCAATTCGGTCGTGCGCGAAGTGCTGATTGACCCGAACACCGGCAAGGCCAGAGGCGTGCGCATCATTGATCAGGTCAGCAAACGCGATTACGAAGAGTACGCCAAAGTGGTCGTGCTGTGCGCTTCGACGCTCGAATCAACGCGCATTTTGCTCAATACAAAGACGCGCCAGCACCCCGAAGGCCTCGGCAATTCATCGGGCGCGCTGGGCCATTACCTGATGGACCACATCTACCCGCTGGGAGTCCGTGGCACGGCGCCGCAGCTGCGCGGGCAGGCTTATGATTATTCCGACGGTCGCGCCAACGGCATCTACGTCCCCAAATTCCGTAACGTCTTCGACAAGCATCCCAAATTCATTCGCGGGTACGGCATGCAGGGCAGCGTGAATATGGGCTACAACTACGCGAGGGCGAAATACATCCCCGGCTTCGGCGCCGAGTTCAAGCGGCAGGCGCGCGAGATGCCGGACGAGCCGAACTTCTTCCTCGGCGCGTGGGGCGAGATGCTGCCGCGCATGGAAAATAAAGTCACGATTGACCCGAACAAGGTGGACGCCTGGGGGATTCCCGTGCTGCACATTGACTGCACGCATTCCGACAACGAGATGGCGATGGCCGAAGACGCCTTCGAGTGCGCGAAGGAGATGGCCCTGGCCGCGGGGTTCCGGATTACCGGCGAGACGACAAAACCCTCCCCGCCGGGCTTCTGCATCCACGAAGTCGGCACCGCGCGCATGGGCGGCGACAAAAAGACTTCGGTGCTGAACAAGTGGAATCAGTCGTGGGACGTGAAGAACCTTTTCGTGACCGACGGCGCTAGCTTCACTTCGATTGGCTGCGCCAACCCGACGCTGACGATGATGGCGATCACGGCGCGGGCGTGTGATTATATTGTCGAAGAGTACAAGCGCGGGAATTTGTAAGAGGGAGTCGAAGCTCATGCATGAGATCACTGAAATTACGCTCGATCCTGAGAAGAACTACGAGATCGTCAACGGTGAACCGGAAGAGAAAGAGATGCCGGGAGCAAGACACAGCGGAATCTGCACCAGACTTGCAAGAAAGCTCGGGGTTTTTGTGGAAGCGAACACGCTGGGAGAGGTTTATCAGGAAGCCTCTTTTCAGATCGGAAAAAGCGAGTGCGTCCCTGATCTGGCTTTTATCGCTGCTGACCGCATCCCGCTCGAAGGCGAGCCGGAGACGAAATGGCTGATCGCCCCGGATCTGGTAGTCGAGGTTGTTTCACCGAACGATTTTTACGAGAAGGTCAGCGCAAAGGTGATGGAGTATCTGGCCGTCGGCGTCAGGCAGGTGTGGGTCATCTCCCCGGAGAATCAGACGATCACGGTTTACCGCTCGGCCACCAACATCACAGCCTTCCCGCCGGATGGGGAACTGGTCAGCGAAGACCTGCTGCCCGGCTTCCGCTACCCGCTGAGTGAGATTTTCAGACAGCCGGTCAAAGCCGGGGAGTAAGCCATTCGCCTGAAGCTCTGGCACGCGGGTGGGAGGAATACCCGCCGAAAAACATCTCTGCTCCGTTATGACAGAAACCCCTGATTACAACGCAATGCTGCAGGTCGCCATCGAGGAAGCCCGGCAGGGGCTGGCCGAGGGCGGCATCCCCATCGGCGCGGCGCTCTTCGACGGCGCGGGCAACCTGCTCGGGCGCGGGCACAACCGGCGCGTGCAGGAAGGCGACCCTTCGGTGCATGGCGAAACTGACGCCTTCCGCAAGGCGGGGCGGCAGCGCAGCTATCGCGACAAGATTATGGTGACGACGCTCGCGCCGTGCTGGTATTGCAGCGGCCTGATCCGGCAGTTCCGCATCGGCACGGTCGTGGTCGGCGAGTCGGTCAATTTCGCGGGCGGCGCGGACTGGCTGCGCGCAAACGGCGTCAAAGTCGTGGACCTCAATTCGCCGGAATGCATCCGGATGCTCGCCGAATATATTTCAGCTCACCCTGACATCTGGAACGAGGACATCGGAGAGGAATGACCCCGTGATGAAATCACTGCTCACACTCGCTCTGTTTCTGACTATGCTGACTGTTTCGGGCTCTGCCCAGAATACCGCGCAACAACTCGGCTTCGGCCCCAATGACAAAGTCCTGATCGTTCACGCCGACGATGTCGGAATGTCGCATTCGGTGAATCTGGCGACCATCGAAGCCTTCAAACGCGGGATGGTGACTTCGGCGAGCATCATGGTCCCGTGCCCGTGGTTTCCTGAGATTGCGGCTTACGCGAAGGAGCATCCCGAAGCTGATTTCGGCCTGCACCTGACGCTGACGAGCGAGTGGAAGCATTACCGCTGGCGCCCGGTCGCGCCGATTGACAAGGTGCCGGGCCTGCTCGATCAGGAGGGCTTTATGTGGCGGTCGGAAAAACAGACTGCGATGAAAGCCACCGCCGCCGAAATCGAAACCGAACTGCGCGCCCAGATCGAGCGCGCGATTGCCTTCGGCATCAAACCGACGCACCTCGACACGCATATGGGGACGCTCTATGCGCGACGGGATTACTTCGAGGTCTACACGAAACTCGGCAAAGAGTACGGCATCCCGGTGATGGTCATGCGCCCATCTCCTGAAATTGAAGCTTACACAAAGCTGGCCGGCATCCCCGTCACTTCTGAAATGCTGCGCAAGGTCGAAGCCGACGGCTTCGCGATGCTCGATTACCTGGTGACGGGCGTGGAGGGCAAGACGTTCGAGGAGCGCAAAAAGGCTTATCACAACCTGCTGCGCAATCTGAAACCGGGGGTGACGATGCTGATCGTGCATCTCGGCATGGATAACGATGAACTGAAAGCCATCACCGGTTCCTGGCAGCAGCGCCATGCTGACTTTCTCTCATTCACTGACCCTGAAACGCAGGCTTTGATCAAAGAGCTTGGGATCAGACTGACGACGTGGCGCGAGATGGGAAAGCTTGCGTGGAAGGACAAGAAGCAGGTGAAGACAGGAAAATGACGGGGATAAACTGGACGACGGGAGACGATTAATGCCAACAAACTCAGCCGACCGCTATCGCCGCTGGTTCGAATACGAAAAGGACAGTCACGCCAAAGTGCTGGCCTCACTCGATGCCGTGCCTGCGCCGCTCCGCTCGCTGCCCCAATTCCAGAAGGCCGCAGACCTGCTGGCGCACCTGATGATGGCGCGGCAGCTCTGGCTGTTCAGGTTCGGAATCCTGAAAGAAGGCCCGCATGAATTTTTCCCGCAGGGCATGAGCCTTGCTGACCTTGCCGCGCGGGTGCGGGAGATAGAGGCAGTGTGGTCAGATTACTTCCAGCGGCTGACTGACGAGGAAGTGGCGCGGACGTTTGAGTATCGGAGTCTTGAAGGCGACTGGTATCGCAACACGGTCGAAGACATTCTGACGCAGCTCTTCGGCCATTCGTGCTATCACCGCGGGCAGATCGCCGCTCTGATCAGGTCAATCGGGGCCGAGCCGGCTGAAACCGATTTTGTCTTCTGGGCGCGGGAGCCGATCCCGCCGCGTGAATAGCATCACTTCGGAATGCAGAATATAGCCATCCAGATTCGCCTTGCCACACCCAATGACATTCCCGAAATCAGTCGTCTGATCCCGGAATCAGTCCGCGCGCTCGGCGCGAACTATTACGACGCCCAACAGATCGAAAGCGCGCTCGTCCACGTCTTCGGGGTTGACACTCAGCTGATTGACGACGGCACATACCTGGTTGCGGTGGTGGACAATGAAATCGCCGGGTGCGGGGGCTGGAGCAGACGAGAGACCCTGTACGGCGGAGATCAGGCGAAGTCTGAAGCCGACCCGCTGCTTGACCCCACGCGGGACCCGGCCCGCATCAGAGCCTTCTTCGTCCACCCGCGGTGGGCGCGGCGGGGCATCGGCAGGATGATCATCAATGCCTGCGAAGAGGCCGCGCGCAAAGCGGGGTTCCGGAAACTCGAACTGGTCGCGACACTGCCCGGAGAACCTCTGTATGCCGCCACAGGTTATGAAGTCATCGAGAGATTCGAGATTGATTTGCCCGACGGCGTAAAGCTTACCGTCGCCCGAATGCAGAAACAGATGTCCTGACTCAGGCATCTTCCTGACCCCGCCCGAAGTTTCCCCAGCCTGACACACCCGCACGTTCAATCACCCGAAATTTAAGAGATAATGTCTGCCTGATTCAGGCGCGCGATTTGACAACAGCGTGTTCTGATTGGAAGCTGAAACAGGACTGCTCGTGAAGGGAGAGAAAATGACTTCGGGAAAAGCCGTTGATCCGGTCTGTGGAATGACCGTTGATCCGGAGACAGCGAAATGGTCTTACGAACATGAGGGGAAGAAATATTATTTCTGCAATCCGCGCTGCTTCGAAAAATTCAGCGCCGACCCGGCGAAGTATCTGTCACCACAACCCGCATCCATGCCTGTCATGATCCAGCCGTCGAAGATGAGCCTGCCGGTGCATCCGCAGCAGGCAGTGCAGGGAGAAAAAACAGAGTCGAAGGAGATTGATCCGGTCTGCGGGATGACCGTTGATCCCGCGACGGCGAAGTGGAGCTACGAACACGAGGGGAAGAAGTATTACTTCTGCCGTCAGCAGTGTCTTGAAAAGTTCCGTGCCGACCCGGCGCAATACCTCGCACCGAAGCCGGCGCTGGTGAGCCTTGGCGGGCTTTCGGCAAAGCCGGCGGCGCCAGCGCAACAGCCCGCGAAGAGCGACGCCGGGGCGGGCACTAAATACTTCTGCCCGATGGATCCCGAGGTCGTCAGCGACAGGCCCGCCGCGTGTCCGAAATGCGGGATGGCGCTCGAACCGGTGATGAGCGCGGCACCGGCGACTAAAACTGAATACTTCTGCCCGATGCACCCGGAGATCGTCCGCGATGCGCCCGGCAGCTGCCCGATTTGTGGCATGGCGCTTGAGCCGCGCACCGTGGCCCTGGCGGAAGAGGCCAACCCGGAGCTGACGGAGATGACCCGGAGGTTCTGGATCGGTGTCGTGCTGTCGGTCCCGGTGCTGCTGCTTGCGATGTCAGAGATGATTCCCGGGCAGCCCGTCCAGCACGCTATCGCGCCGCGCGTCATCACGCTGATCGAGTTCGCGCTGGCGACGCCGGTGGTCTTATGGGGCGGCTGGCCTTTCTTCGAGCGCGGCTGGGCTTCGGTCATCAATCGCAGCCCGAATATGTTCACGCTGATCGCGATTGGCACGGGGGCGGCTTATCTCTATAGCGTCGTTGCGACTCTGGTCCCGGGCATCTTTCCGGCCTCGTTCCGCGGGCATCACGGGGAGGTTGCGGTTTACTTCGAGGCCGCGGCGGTGATCACGACGCTCGTGCTGCTCGGTCAGGTGCTTGAATTGCGCGCCCGCAGTCGGACGAGCAGCGCGATCAAATCGCTGCTCGGCCTCGCGCCGAAGACCGCGCGAGTGATTCGCGACGACGGCACTGAAGAGGACATCCCGCTTGAATCCGTGATCGTCGGCGCAAAGCTGCGCGTGCGGCCCGGCGAAAAAATTCCGGTCGATGGCGAAGTGATTGAAGGCGCGAGTTCGGTTGACGAATCAATGATCACGGGCGAGCCGATCCCGGTCGAGAAAACTGCCGGCAGCCGCGTGACCGGCGGCACGGTGAACGGCACCGGGAGTCTGGTGATGCGGGCGGAACGCGTGGGCAGCGAAACTCTGCTGGCGCAGATCGTCCGGATGGTCGGCGAAGCGCAACGCAGCCGCGCGCCGATTCAGCGCATCGCCGACACTGTTTCCGGTTACTTCGTCCCGGCTGTGGTGCTGGTTGCGGTGGTCACTTTCGTCGTGTGGAGTTTTCTCGGCCCTGAGCCGCGATTCGTTTATGCGCTCGTCAATGCCGTGGCCGTACTGATCATCGCGTGCCCGTGCGCGCTTGGCCTCGCGACGCCGATGAGCATTATGGTCGGCACGGGACGCGGGGCGACCGAAGGGGTGCTGATCAAAAATGCCGAGGCGCTCGAAACCCTCGCCAAAGTTGATACGCTCGTGGTGGACAAGACGGGGACGGTCACCGAAGGCAAACCGAAACTGATTTCGGTCGTCGCGGCTGAAGGGCAGAGTGAAAATGAACTGCTCAGGCTGGCGGCCGGCCTTGAACGGGGCAGCGAGCATCCGCTGGCGGCGGCGATTGTGGCCGGCGCGCAGGAGAAATCCATCGGGCTTTCACCTGCAAAGGACTTTCGGTCAATCACTGGCAAGGGCGTGACGGGCGCTGTTGATGATCACAACATCGCGCTTGGCAATCAGAGCCTGTTCGATGAGTTGAAGGTTGATGTCGGCCCCTTAACGGCGCGCGCGGATGAGCTGCGGCGTGACGGGCAGACCGTGATGTTTGTCGCGATTGACAACAGGGCAGCAGGGTTGATCGGCGTGGCTGACCCGATCAAGGCAAATGCGGCTGAAGCGATCCAGGCGCTGCATCAGGCGGAAATTCGCGTGGTGATGCTGACGGGTGACAGCCGGACGACTGCCGAGGCGGTGGCGAAAAAACTTGGGATTGATGAAGTGATTGCCGAAGTCCTGCCCGCGCAGAAAAGTGAGGCGGTGAAGCGGCTCCAGTCCGAAGGCCGCTTCGTCGCAATGGCCGGCGACGGGGTCAACGACGCCCCGGCGCTCGCGCAGGCGCAGGTCGGCATTGCGATGGGAACCGGGACTGACGTGGCGATGGAAAGCGCCGGGGTCACGCTGGTCAAAGGCGACCTGCGGGGCATCGTGCGGGCGCGCAACCTGAGCCGGGCGGTGATGCGGAATATCCGGCAGAACCTGTTCTTCGCGTTCGTCTACAACCTGCTCGGCATTCCGCTGGCGGCCGGCGTGTTGTATCCGGTGTTCGGACTGCTGCTCAGCCCGATGATCGCGAGCGCGGCGATGACTTTCAGTTCGGTGTCGGTGATCACGAATGCGCTGCGGTTGAGGAGCGCGCGTCTGTCGTGAGTGAGAATGGAATGCGGGTCGAACGGATGAAACAGATCGAGACTGATCAGAATCAGGCTTGCGAGAAGTGCGGGGCGGCGAATGCCCGGCGCTACGAACAATACTTTTTTGGCAGGGCGGGCGAACAGGTGGATGAAGGTCACGTCTGGCTGTGCGTGAAATGCGTGCGGGCGGAGCGCAGGGCGATTCGCGATTCACGGGGGCCAGCCGGTGACGGCCTGACTCGTGAGGAACTGATCGCCGAACTCGACCGCTTCTGGAATGAGAGCGGCGCCATGCAAATTTGCATCAGGTGTCACGAGCAGCAGACCGGCTGCTGCCCGCCGATGTGCCGTTCGCTCGGGCCTGCGGGCTGCCGGAACAAGAATGTCTTCTGCGCGGGGTTCATTTGCAGCGCGCTGCTCAACGCGATCAGGGAATGCGACGCCGCCCTCGCGCGGCTGCTCAAGCGGGTGAAGTGGAATTACGGCTCCGCCGAATTCCGCGTCTACGAAATGATGACGCGCGTGCCGCCCGAGGAGCGTGAACAGACGCGCCCGCTGGCCCTGCCCGCGCGTTACCCGCCGCTCAACCTGCCCGACGGAAATGCCATCAGGCAAAGACTCCTCGCGCTGGCCGATGAAGTGCTGGAAGTGCGACGGCGCTGGAACAAAGCTGATCGCGAAGACCGCAGGTAAGAGCTGAGTGCGAGATGACAATCCATTTCCCGGGAGCGCACGCGGCTCGCGTGCCAGTCTGATGAGCCAGCGCCCCCGGCGACACACAGCACGCGAGCCGCGTGCGCTCCCGGGACTGCCGCCTGTTGGCAGGGTTATTTCATCTTCAATCCCAAGCCCGCGCATGCCATCCCGCCAAACAAATGGAACCAGGCCTCAGGCCGGTCGTGCAATCTGACAGCGGGGAGACCTCATCCAACCACTCCCTGCCGTGACTTCGATTCTGACCAGCGTTCATCGCCGGTCATTCAGATGAGGCTGTGGCGATTGCGCCGCCTCGTCTCTCCGGAAACAATTCGACCTGCGGCATCCAGCGGCGGCCCGCGGCTTCGCCAGGGAAATCTTCGTTCTCGGGTGATTCGGTCAGCGCGGCCCTCACGCCTCTCGAACAACCTCCCGGTGCAGACAGTCACTGATCACAACGTCAGGGAAGAGCCTGAAAGGTGGCGACGAGCGGCGCCGTGTCTGCCGTTCAGCCCGGATCTTCCCTCGTCTCCGGGCGCTGCCGTTCGACGCCGACCGGGCTTCGCTGTGCCGCCCGCGCCGATGACATCTTTCTTCCCGAAGCGGCCGGCCGGACTTTTTATGCGGGTGTTAGTGGACTCGTAGAGCGATTGATCATTTCAGCTTTCAGAGGCTGAGGACCAGAACGGGAAGAAACAATAAAACAACAAACAACAATCTGTTTTGTCGGGCGGGACAGGTGACCCGGCAGGCCGCAAGCAAAAAGAGAAACAACCACGTCTGAGGAGTAAGCAGTGATGACTTCGATTATTTCAACTGATCGCCTGATGCGTTTTATCTCAAGCGTGCTGGTGCTGGCGCTGCTGTGCCAGCCGACCGCGATGCCGCTGCTCGCGCAGGCCCCGGGTTCCGGGCCGGGCGCGGTCAGTTCCACTATCGCGACCGTCGCCGGGGGCGGGCTGGCAACGAATATTCCGGCCCCGCAGGCCCCGCTGGTGGCGCCGACCGGAGTGATCCTCGATCCGAAGGGGCGCGGGTTTTATGTCCTTGACGGCGGCGTGACCCTTGGCGATGTGCCGCCGTACGGGTTCATCGTGCGGTTCGTCAACACGACCAGCCAGGCGGTGACGCTCGGGACCGAGCGGATTGAGCCGAACTGCCTCGGCCGCGTGGCCGGCGGCGGCAGTTCTGACGGCGACGACATCCCGGCGGTCTTTATGAACCTCGATACGGTCACCGGCATGGCGGTTGACCCGACCGGCGATCTCATCTACCTGCTGGCCCCGAATCGCCAGTCAATTCGCGCCGTCAACGTCGGCTCGCAGGCGGCTACAGTTCTGAACAAAACGATCGCGCCCGGGGCGATCACGACGGTCTTCAGCGGCGACAATGCCGCCAACGGCCGCGGCCTCGCCGTCCACCCGACGACGCGCGAAATTTATTACGCCGGCGCGTCATCGGGTTCCAACATCGTCTACCGGATCGGATCCACCGGTCAGGAAATTCCGGTCGCGGGTGGCAGCACTCAGGGCGACGTGAATGTCGGCCCGGCCACGCAGGCGAAACTGGTCAACGTGACGGGCCTGACTTTTGACAGGAGCGGCAGTCTTTACATCTCCGAAGGCGGCACGGCGCGCACTTCCCCCGGCCGCATTCGCCGGGTTGATTCGGCCGAGACCATCTTCACGCCCGCTTCCGGTCTGGCATACCCGCTCGGCGTGACGGTCGCGCCCGACGGCAACCTTTATGTGGCGCAGGGCAATGCGCAGAACATCCTGCGGATCGGCACCAATGGTCAGATGACGGTGGTTGCGGGCAGCCAGAACGTGACCATCTGTGACATGAACATCAGCGGGAATTGCGGCGACGGCGGCCCGGCCGGCAACGCGGGCTTTAATATCCCGGGCAGCACCGACGGCTTCGGCCTGACGCTCGGCGTGGACGCGGCGGGCATTTATGTGCCCGACTTCAGAAACAAGCGGGTGCGTTACATCAACAACACCAACAGCCCGGTCACCATCGCGGGCGCGGGCGTCGGCGCCGGGCAGATCAACACGATTGTCGGCAGCGGGCTGAAAGAGCCGTATGACGACTCGCCGGCCACGGCGGCCGAAGTGTACCTCCCGACCGGCGTCGCGGCGGACGCGAATGGCAACCTCTTCATCACCGAACGCAGCGGCAGCAACCGCCTGCGCTTCGTCAATCGCGGCCAGCAGCCGGTCACGTTGTTTGCCGGGCTCGGGTGGCAGCGCACGGTCCAGCCGGGCCAGATCGTGACGCTCAACGATCAGGCCGGGGGCGACAGGATTGATGACCGCGTCACGACCACCGCGCTCAGCAGGCCGCAGGGCATCACCTACAACGGCAAGGGCCTGCTGATCGCCGACTCCGAGAGCGGCGTCCGCTACCCCAGCCCGACCTCGGGGCAGCGCGCCGGCGGCATTCTCTTCCTGAACCTCTCGAATGCCGACGTGACGTTCTTCCCGAACGGAGCCGGGGCAGTCGTCGTGCCGCCGGGGATGGTCAGGCGGATCGCCGGATTGCCGGCTGGCAACAAACCGCCGAGCAGCATCGGTGACGGCGGACAGGCCGCCGACGCGATCTTTTTCCCCCGCGACGTGGATCAGGACAATCAGGGCAATATTTATATCGCCGACAAGTGGAATCAGCGCATCCGCCGGATTGATGCCGGCACCGGCATCATCAGCAGCGTGACCGGGTCATTCAGCGAGGGCAGCGGCCCCACGCCGATTGTGACCGGGTACGCGGTCGGGATAGGTTTCGACCGTCTGGGGCGGCTGCACATTGCCGACACGATGAATCTGCGCGTGGTGCGGCAGAATGAAGCCGGCGGGACCAGCTACAGCGTCATCGCCCAGGGCCGCGCTACGTCGGGCGGCTTTGAAGGCATCGGCTACCCGCTGGATCTGACGGTCGACGCCGCCGGGCGCGTCTTCGTGATGAGCGGCGGCACGCAGCAGATTCTCCAGGTCACTGCGCCGACCAACGGCATCGGTCAGGTGTTCGTCGCGGCGGGCAAACAGAATCCCTACACCGGGACCTTCTCCGGCGACGGCGGCCCGGCGAAGGATGCGGGGCTTTACATCATGTACCCCGGTCGTTCGCCGAGTGACCCGCCGAGCGCCTACAATCCGCCGTTCACGGCCGGCATCACCACGCTGGCGAATGGCGATATGGTGTTCGCCGATTCGGAGAACAACCGCGTCCGTTACCTCAAACGCGGCAGCGTCCAGAATCAGGCCCCGACGCTCGCCGGGATCACTGATCAGACGGTGAATGAGGGCGCGACCGTGCAGGTCAGTTTCCAGGCGAGCGACCCTGACGGCGACCCCGTCTCGCTCAGCCTCGGCGGCGCCCCGTCGTTCGTCACCCTGGGCAGCCTGAACGGCAACACGGCGACGCTCAACATCAACCCGGATTACTCACAGAGCGGCACGTACAACATCACGGTCAACGCGAGCGACGGTTCGCTCGGCGACAGCCGGACATTCAAGCTCACGGTCAATGACACGAATCGCAAGCCGATCGTGACTGCCGACACGATCACGACGCCGGTGCAGGCATCGCCCGCAGGCACGGCCAGCGTTCACCTCAACGGCAGCGCGACCGACCCCGACGGCGATCAGGTGATGTTGCGGTGGTTCGACGGCCAGAATCAGGTGGCGGCGACCGGCACGGTGGATGTCACGCTGACAGTTGGCCAGCATTCGCTCTCCCTCGTGGCGACCGACAGCAAGGGCGAAAGCTCCAGCACGGCGGCGCAGACCGTAGTGGTGAATGCGGCTCAGACGCCGACGCCCACTCCGACGCCCACGCCGACCCCGACGCCAACGCCGACGCCGACTCCAGCCCCGACGCCGACTGCTTATTATACGATCAGCGGTCGCCTGACTGATCGCTTCGGCAACCCGCTGGTCAGCTACAAGGTCGTCCTGACCGGCTCGATGGAAAGCACGCGCTTCACCGATTTCAACGGCAATTACTCGTTCACCCTGCTGCCGGGCGGGGGCACCTACAAAGTCACGCCGCCCTTCAGCGGGCCGCGCTCCAACTTCACGACGTTCTATCCGAATCCCGGCTGGTATCAGTACAAGAACCTGAGCGACAACCAGCGCGCAAACTTCCCGTACGTGCTGACTTCGCCCTGGATTCCGCCCGATGAGGCGCCGACGCCGACGCCGACGCCGACGCCGACGCCCACTCCGCCTCCCCCATCGGGCGATGACGGCACGATCCTCAACCCGAGCTTCGAGGATGGTCTGACGAACTGGCAGGCCAGCGGCATCGTGGGGACGGCGCGCGGCTCGTTTGTGACCGACGGCGGCTCGGCGGCGAAGGTCTCACCGACTTCACCCTACCGTGCGACCTCGATCACCCAGTGGGTGAAACTGACGCCGGGCAGGACATATGAAGTCAGCGCCGATCTCGCCAGCTCCAGCACTCAGGTGCGGCCATACATCGGCGTCGTCTGGAACACCGGCGAAGAAGGGCCGGCCATTTCGGCGCCGGGCGGGCCGGTGCGCAAAGCGACGCTGACCTTCACCGTCCCGGCGGGCGTGACGCAGGTCGGCTTCATCTTCAGGGCCAGCAGCAGCGCCGGCACCTGGGCGACGGCAGATAACTTCAAGCTGGTGCGCGTCAATTAAACAGACGGGCCACCGACAGGACGGGTGAAACGGATTGACACTGATCTCGTGTTGATCCGCTTCACCCGTTTTATCCGTGGCCCGCTGATGCTTCCTGAATCGAATCTTTTTCAGCCAGCCCACCCTGCTGCCTGAGTGATGATCGGCTTCGCTTACCCCGTTCTATCTTTCCGGAGAGTTAATGGAACCAAACGCCGGCAGGGCCGTGTAACCTGACAGCAGCGAGACCTCGACAACACCTTCGCTGCCATCGGGAACAGAGATAATCTTCTGATCAACCAGCCAGGCCGCTTACCGTGCAGGGGCCTGCCATTCATACAACAGTCATCACCGCCACATTACCCGCCCGAGCGGGCGGGCAGTGGCCTGCGCCGCCGGGGCCGGCGCACGGGCGGCGATGAGTTCAGCCTCTCATCAGTCATCACTGGAAGCGGGCGACACATTTTCGGGAATTAAATTTCCGGCCCGCGGGGCGGCCGCAGCTTTCCTGTCATCAGGCAGAGTTGTGATCAGGCTGACTTCCGCTGGGTCCGGAGAGCGGGGGCGTGGAGAGAGGGAGCCACAGGAACATCGTGAGAGGCAGATTATTGCCTGAGTGATTCCGTGTCTCCGCGTCCCCGCAACCATCCACCATGGGCCGGTTTACTTCGGGCTGGTGCGCGTCAACCGACGTGACACCGCGGGGGCGCGGGCGCAATAGAGGGGCAACTTTGCGCTCGCCTCCTGACCCTCCGCAGGGATTGCGGGCATCAATTGACGCCCGCAATTTCCGGCGGATGCGGGATGAGGTTTTGTGCCTCAGCCAGGAATCCCGCGTCCGTCGGAATCCGGCGCGCAGGCGCGAAGGGGCACTGTCAGGCTGACCTGTCTTCGCGCCTTCGCAGGCGTGTCAGAAGCCCGACCGTGAGGGAGGGCTTGCTCACACAGCCAAGCCCTCCCTCACGGTCGGGCTTCTGACACGTGGTCACATTTATTTCTCAAACACTATAATGCCCGAGCCGGAAGCTGGAAAATTTCCGGCATCCCGCTTGATTTCAAGGTGAGCGTTTAGTCAATGCCCTCTCGGCCAGTCCGCCCCCGTCTCCGAGTGACCTGCCGCTCACATCACCACAGGCTCGCCCGCTGGCACGCAGTTTCAGGCCGGAAGCGATCAGCCGATTCACCAAGGGTCGGTCAGGGAATCAGAAGGCAAAAGTAAAAAGGCAGAATGAAAAAACTTTTCCGGCATCCCGACTTTTGCCTTTTACCTTTTTACTTCAGCCGGATGACATCTGTCCGGAACCTCGCATTCAGTTCAATTGTTATCGGCGTCACCGGGCGCATTTCCCGGCGAATGCCGGCTGCCGATCACTGACACCCTCATCAGGCAGTCGCATTCGTTTCCTCACTGTGATCGCGGCTTTGGAGGGCCTGCCCTCACTCACTGCACACAAGGTCCGCCCCCCGGGCGGGCTTCACCCGGCAAGGAGTTATGAGATGAGTAATTTCAATCAACACAGGACTCAACTGATTTACCTGATGCTGGCGATGATCGTGGCCGGATTCACCGGGCCGGCTGCCGGCACGTTGAATCTCTCACCCGCGCCCCCGGAAGCAGCCGTCGCAGCGACTGCCGCCCCGGCGCAGGAAGAACCGGCCCTCCACACCATCCTGGGGCAGGTGAACGACACCTTTGGCCGGGGCGTGTTCGGCGTCATCGTCTCGCTGGAAGGGCCGAACAACCTGAAGCTTTACAGCTCGACCAGCCGCACCGGAACCTTTGTTTTCAGCGGAATCCCTGCCGGCGGCCCTTACAAGATTTCCGCGCCGATTGATGTGTTCAGATATTCCCAGATCCGGGGGCGCTATCCGAATCCCGGCTGGTACACGATCTATAACCTGACTTCGCGGCTGGACAACATCAACTTCATTTACAACCTGACTTCGCCCTGGGTCCCGCCGCCGGACCCGAATCCGGGGTCCGGTGGCGGGGGCGGAGGCGGCACGGGTGGCGGAGGCGGCCCGGGCATTACGCCGGGCGGCCCGCCGGTTGACGGGACGATTCAGAATCCGAGTTTTGAAGGCAATGTGTCGAGCTGGCAGACCAACGGCATTATTCAGACCGCGCGCGGCACCGGCGTGACTGACGGCGGGACGGCGGCGAAGCTGCTGCCGACTTCCAACTACGTGCCGGCGAGCCTGACCCAGTTCGTGCAACTGACGCCGGGCGCGACCTATGAAGTCACCGCTGATTTCACCGTCAGCGACAGCGCCGCCCGCGGCTCCATCGCCATCAAGTGGGGCAACGGAGAAGACGGCCCGGTCGCGCTTTATAACGGCGGCCTCAACAAGACCGTGCATCTGCAGTTCACCGTCCCCGCCGGCGTCACTCAGGTCGGCTTCCAGGCCAGAGCCACCGGCAGCGCGGGCAAGTACGTCATCGTGGATAACTTCACTCTGAAACGCCTGACGTGAGCGGGAAAGTAACAAGGCAAAAGTAAAAAGTCGCCGGCTCAATGTGCCCCGGGCCACTGACTGTCGCTTTGCCTTTGACCTTTTCACTTTTTACTTTTGCCTTGATCAAGGGCTTGTGCGTCAACCGACGCCACCTTTTCCGGTCGGGTGCAGCGGGAGGCAATGTGCCTTCGCCCCAAACCTTTGGCTCTACCTGCACCCGGCCGGAATCCGACGCAGAAGCGCGAAGGGACAATGTCAGGCTTGTTGTCTTTGCGCTTCTGCGTTTCCATTTCCGGTAATTGACACCTCCCGCCGCATCATCAATACTCGCCTCCGCCGGACCCGGCCTTATCTCGACAACCATTGAAGCTATGAACAAAGTCACGCTCGGACTTGAAGTCCTGCTCTCGGAAAAAACTGACCTGCTCCGCTCGGCCCGCGTCGGCCTGATCTGCAATCCGGCGACCGTGGATCACCGGTTTCGTCACGCCGCCGATTTATTCCATGCCCACCCTGACATCTGCCTCGCCGCGCTCTTCGGCCCGCAGCACGGCATCCGCGGCGAGACGCAGGACAATATGATCGAGTGGGAAGGCTTCCCCGACAAGCGCACGGGCGTGATGGCGCATTCGCTTTACGGCAAGGTGCGACAGCCGACTGCGGCGATGCTCAGCGAAGTGGACGTGCTGGTCTTTGACGTGCAGGACGTCGGCACCAGAGTCTACACGTTCAATTACACGATGGCCCTGGCGATGCAGGCCGCGAAGGAGTACGGCAAACGCGTGGTCGTGCTTGATCGTCCGAATCCGGTGGGCGGCCTGCGTATCGAAGGCAACATCCTCGAACGCGGCCATGAATCCTTCGTCGGCATGTATCCGATCCCGATGCGGCACGGGCTGACGGTCGCGGAACTGGCGCTGCTCTTCAATCAGGAATTCGGCATCGGCTGTGAGCTTGAAGTCGTGCCGATGCGCGGCTGGGGCAGGCAGTTGTATTTTGACGAAACCGGCGCGCCCTGGGTGCTGCCTTCGCCGAATATCCCGACCGTCGAGACCACAGTCGTTTATCCGGGCGCAGTCCTGATCGAAGGCACGAAGATCAGCGAGGGCCGCGGAACCACGAGGCCCTTTGAACTCGTCGGCGCGCCTTATGTTGATGCGCAGGAACTGGCCGAACACCTTAATGTGGCAAACCTCCCCGGAGTTTATTTCCGCCCGCACTGCTTCCAGCCGACGTTTCAGAAGCACGCCGGGCAACTCTGCCAGGGAGTGCAGATTCACGTGCAGTCGCGCCGTGAATTCAAGCCAGTGATCACAGGCGTCGCCGTCATCAAGGCAATTCACGACCTCTACCCGCAGCATTTCGAGTGGCAGGCGCCGCCTTACGAATACGTCTTCGACCGGTTGCCTTTCGATGTGATTGCTGGAACTGAAAAGCTGCGTGGGCAGATTGAGAGCGGAACAACACTGGATGAAATTGCAGCAGGCTGGCGCGATGGTGAAGCTGACTTCGCGCAGCGGCGACAGAAGTATTTGCTTTACTGATTCGGCCAGCTGTCTGACAATCGACCAGCCCCTGAGCGTCTGATGTTGGAAAAGTCTATCTGTCAGGGAAAGGGGCAATTGTGAAACTGCTGTCTGGCGTATTTTTGATCTGTGCCGTTTTTTGTTGTCAGCGTGCAAGCAGCCAGAAGGTGGCAGACTTAAAAATAGAGGGCATCAAGGTCACTAAAGTGGTTGTCTCGTCACAAGGGAAAGTAGCTGAAGAAATGAACAAAGCAATTGCTACAATCACAGATCCGGCACAGATATCCAGGCTGACTGAGTTCTGCGCGGGACGCCTGAAGGAAAAGAGGTGGCTGCCAGAATCGGATGGTTTTACGATGGCTCATCGCCCCCCTGTCTACCTCGTCTTTTATGACGGTGATCAGGGTAAGTATAACTTTGGAATCGGGCAGAAGTTTTTTTCCACGGTTGATGGCGCCGGCTACACATGGACCAGAGCAGATGCCAAAGAGATTGAAAAGTTTCTGAGCCTGATTGGAATTGACAGCAAATATTTGCTCTATTAAGAGAATCTTCCGTCAGCAGCAAGGCTCCGGCTGGATGAGCATGTCAGGAGTCGGTTCCAGCCTTGCGCGCGACGCCTTCAAGGTGGACACGCCTCGCCTCTTCGCGGCGCTCACGCTCACGCCGGCGGCACGACCGACAGAGTTTCGCCGTCGAGTAGACATAGCCCTTTGCCACCTCGTACCACCATTTCTGCCGGGTCGCTGTCCAGATTTCTTCCTTCCCGCATCCCTGGCAGCGGAACGGGATGTCCACATAATAGCCGCGAGCCACAAACGCGGGGACGCCGTAGCTGTTGCAGAGCGCAAGCAGATCCACATTCACCGGCACTGTCCCGACGGGTCTTTCGCTCTGCCGCCCGGCAGGCTCCGGTGAGCCGCGTTTCGCCTGACGTTTCGCGCGTCTGGCTTTCATCTCTGTCCGAGGCTGCTTTCCGCTCTTCATCTCTGCATCAGGTTGGGCGCACAGCTGCTATTCAACTCCCCGGCCAGCCTGGCTGTTGTCAGATACTTTTATATCGCCTGCGATCAGCCTTGCCACGATGCGCTCGCTCGCGTGGCCGTCGCCGTAAGGATTGACGGCGCGCGACATGCTTTCGTATTCCTCACGATCTTCCATCAATCGAATCGTCTCGCTGACAATCTTCTGCGGATCGGTGCCGACCAGTTTCACCGTCCCGGCCTCGACGCCTTCGGGGCGCTCGGTGACTTCGCGCAACACCAGCACGGGTTTGCCAAGGCCGGGCGCTTCTTCCTGCAGGCCGCCTGAATCGGTCAGCACCAGATGTGAACGCTTGAGCAACTGCACGAGCGGCAGGTAATCAACCGGTTCGAGCAGCGTGATGTTGGGCGTGCGGCTCAGTTTCCCGAGCGCCGCGCGCTGCACGTTCGGGTTGAGGTGCACCGGATAGACAAGCTGCGTGTCGGGGTAACGCGCGGCGATTTCATTCAGCGCGTCGCAGATTTGTTCCAGCGGCCCGCCGAAATTCTCGCGGCGGTGAGCTGTGACGAGGATCAGGCGTTTGTTCTGCGGCACCACGGCGAGCGGGCCGGAATGCCAGTCGTATGGCCTCTCGGCCACGTCGAGCAGCGCGTCAATGACCGTGTTGCCGGTCACAAGGATGGTCGCGTCGCTCACCCCCTCGCCGAGCAGATTCAGGCGCGCGCTTTCGGTCGGCGCGAAATGGAGGTCGCAGACGCAATCGGCGATGCGGCGGTTGATCTCTTCGGGAAAGGGCTGGAAGCGGTCCCCGGTACGCAGGCCCGCTTCGATGTGGCCGACTTTGATGCGGTGGTAAAAGGCCGCGAGCGAAGCCACCATCGCCGTCGTCGTGTCGCCCTGCGTCAGCACCCAGTCGGGCTTCTCTTTTTGCAGCACCGAATCGAGGCTCGTCAGCGCACCGGCGGTCAGAGCCGACAACGTCTGATCCGGCTGCATCAGGTTCAGGTCGTAATCAGGCTCGATGCCGAAGAGTTCCAGCACCTGATCGAGCATCCGGCGGTGCTGCGCGGTGACGCAGACTACGGGGGCGATGCGGTCGCGGTGTTTTTTCAGCTCTTTCACGACCGGAGCCATCTTGATCGCTTCCGGTCGCGTGCCGAAGACGCAGAGGACTTTCATACGGAAAAGCAGAAGATAAAAAGCAGAAAGTAAAAAGGCAGCGAGAAAAATAAGGAAGCATGCCGGGCGATGTCAATCAGATGCGGTGCTGATGGCGCGCGCGCGGCACGCTCAGGCGACGGCGATCTGCAGGCGGCGGACTTTGGGCCACGTGGCGGTGAGCAGCTCCTTCACATCCTCGCTCGGCAGCGGCTTAGAGAACATATAACCCTGCACGTAGCTGCAATTCATCCCCGTCAGCCGGGCGATCTGCTCTTCGGTCTCCACGCCCTCGGCGATCACTTCCATCCCGAGGTTGCTCGCCAGCGTGATGATGGCGCGCACGATCTCGGAGTTCTTCGAGACGTTCAGGCGCATGACGAATGAGCGGTCAATCTTGATTGTGTCAATCGGGAAGCGGTGGAGGTAGCTCAGTGACGAATAGCCCGTGCCGAAATCGTCGAGCGAGATGCGAATGCCCCGGTCTTTCAGCTGCTTGAGCGTGGCGGCTGCCGCCTCGGGGTTTTCGATGAGCGAGCTTTCCGTGATCTCCAGCTTGAGGCTGCTCGGGGTGAGTCCCGTTTCCGCGAGGATCTGGCCGATCCGCTCCGTCAGGTCGGGTTGCGCGAACTGCTTGCCGGAGAGATTGACGCTGATCGTGAGCGGCGGGTTGGAGGGGAATTCCTCCTGCCAGACCTGCACCTGACGGCAGGATTCGCGCAGCACCCACTGGTCGAGCTGGATGATCAGGCCGGTGTCTTCGGCGATCTGGACGAAGCGGCCCGGCGAAATCAGCCCCTGCTGCGGGTGCTGCCAGCGCACCAGCGATTCAAAGCCCATGATGTGGCGGCTGTCGAGCGAGACGATGGGCTGGTAATGAATCCTGAACTCGTCCCGGCTGAGCGCGCGGCGCAGGTCTGTTTCCAGTTGCAGCAGCCCGACGGCGCGGGCATGCATGTCATTATCGAACAGCTCCAGACAGCCGCGCCCCCGATTCTTGGCGTGATACATCGCCGTGTCGGCGTCGCGCAGGAAATCTTCGGCCTGTTCGTAGGAAGGGTGGCTGACCGCGATGCCGATGCTGGCCGAGGCGAAGATTTCGCGCCCGCCGATGCTGAACGGCTGGAGCAGGTCCTGCTGGAGCCGTTCCGCCGCGTGCGTCGCGTCGGCGATGCTGGTGATGTGATCGAGGATGATGGCGAACTCGTCGCCGCCCAGGCGCGCCACCATGTCGCCGGGTCGCAGATTCGTTTCGAGCCGCCGCGCGATGCCCACGAGCAGCTGGTCGCCGACGTGATGGCCGAGCGAGTCATTGATGACCTTGAAGCGGTCGAGGTCAAGGAAGAGCGCGGCAAACAGATACTCCGGGCGGTGCCGGGTGCGGCTGAGCGAACGCTTGAGCCGGTCCATAAACAGCACGCGGTTCGCGAGGCCGGTGAGCGAATCGTGGAAGGCGTTGTGCAGCAGCTGTCGCTCGGCCTCCTTGCGGTCGGTCACGTCGGTGAGTGAGCCGACCATGCGGTAGGCCACGCCTTCGGCGTCCCGGGCCACGAGCCCGCGACTCAGCATCCAGTGATAATCGCCGCTTCGGTGGAGCATGCGGTGTTCATTCTCGAATTGCAGGATCCAGCCGCAGAGGACGGCTTCGAGGTCGGCCTTGAAGACCTCGCGGTCTTCGGGGTGAATCCGTTCGAGTATCTCCTCGGGGCCGTGGCCGATCTCGTCGTCGGCGTAGCCGAGCATCTCCTTCCAGCGGGGGCAGAGGTAGACCTTGTTATTCTTCAGATCCCAGTCCCAGATGCCGTCGTTGGCGCTGCGCACGGCCATCGAGTAACGCTGCTCGCTGACGGCCAGCGACTCGATCAGCTGGACGTATTCATTCACCTGCTGTTTGAGTTCGCTGTTGCTGCGGGCGAGTTCATTGCTGCGCTGCTCGACCCGGTCGAGCAGCGTTTCTTTCAGGCGCAGTTGTTCGGCGATTTCCTCATGGCTCTGTGTGATCAGGCAGCGCCGGCGCAGTTCGAGGTGGTAGACCACGGCGTCGGCCAGACTGCGGAGCATCTGCGTCTGCTGGGGGGTGAGGGCGCGCGGCTGCAGGTCCGCGACGTAGAGCGTGCCCAGCGCGTAGCCGTCAATCGTGATGAGCGGCGCGCCGGCGTAAAAGCGGATGCCGGAAGAGCCCGAGACCTGCGGGTGCCAGTTGAATCTCTTCTCCTTGAGCGCGTCGGTGACCACCAGCATTTCAGGTTCGAGGATCGCCCAAGAGCAGAAACTTCCGTCACGCGGCATGATGGCCAGCACCGACCCCACGCGCGACTTGTACCAGATGTGGCTGGCGCCGACGAAGCTGAGCAGGGCGATCGGGGTCTGGCAGACCTGGGCCGCCAGACTGGTCAGGTTGTCGAAGGAATCTTCGGGCCCGGTCTCGAGGATCTGGTATTGCCGCAAAGCCTCAAGTCGGGCTTCTTCATTGGCTGGCAGTGGTGCTTTGATCATGCGCTCACCTGTCGTTCACCTGCCCGCTGGCAGACATGAAATTCGGGGGAATTCAGCTCGTGGGGGCAGGCTGCCGGGGACACGAGCAGCCGATCCATGGCGATTTAATCTAACAGCAATTCCAGCCTGACTCTGTGATAAATCGGTGACATTTCGATTACTGTGACGGCGGCCCGACTGACAGTTCCTGTCAGACCGGGGCTGGCAGACCATGTCACTCGCCCGCCCGTTAATCCCGCGGCCATAGCATCAGGATTACGTTTGTCAGGGCCGGAATGTGTGATTCCGCTGGCATATAAATTGCTCGCGTTTGTTCGACCGACTGTGCCGAATCGCATCTCCGCACGAGAGATCTGTTGCATTGAATAATCTGCCGGTCAGCAAACGGGTGACAGGGCAGGAGTCCACGCTGAAAGAGATAATCACGGGATGAAGTTTGTGCTGCTGCCCTTTGTCGGTAACCATCAGATCCTCAGTCTCGCCCTGCAAGTTTAAGCTCCGCGAATCACAATGAAGGACCAGTCAGTAAAGAACCCGACACTCTTGTCAGATGGCATGCCTGCCGCCGGCGCGCGCCGCGGCCCGCAGAATGACACAAGGCTGAACGAACCGGCGCCATCACCCCGGGTGGTGGGAAAACATTGTAGGCAGTGAAACCGGTGCAATCATATGGCTATCGAGGGCGATCTCAGAGACATTACCATCAGCAGTTTTGTTCAGGTGCTGTGCATCGAGCGCCGTAAAACCACCCTGATCGTCAGGCGGCGCGGCGAGGAAGGTGCGGTCTTTTTCGACGACGGCGAGATTGTGCATGCTGCCGTCGGCGATTGCGAGGGGGCGGAAGCGCTCTACCGGCTGCTGACCTGGAGCGACGGCTCCTTTCACACCAATGATCAGATCATGGCGCCGGGCCGGACTATCGGGGTGAGCTGGAATAACCTGCTGCTCGAAGGGATGCGGCGGATTGACGAGCAGGCCCGTGCCCGGGCCGGGTATGCGCCCGGGGCCGACACGATCACGGCCCAGGAAAAACAGCCGTTCTCCCCGGCCGACATCGAGCATGACAACAACTACGAGGCCGAGCTGATCCTGATGTTGTCAAAGCTCGAACTGTTCCTGATCCATTTGGGAGAACACCGGGCGCAGAAGGAGCCGGCCCAGGCACTCCAGTCGCTCGCCGAACTGGTCAATCAGATCATCGAGTTTTTCGAGAACATCCCGGAGGCGTACGCGATGTCGGGTTCGCTCGTCAAGGCGCTGACCAGAGTCGCCGACCTCTACCCTCAGACCAGACTGCTCGGGGCGCAGTATAACCGGCTGCGGGTCTCCACCGTGGTCACGGTTTACCAGAACTGGGCCGAGGACCCGAATGACCGCCGCTATCTGTTCCGGCAGATCTGTTACGGGATGATGCAGGTGGCGGAATCATATTTTTCCCTCTTCGCCACCTACTTCCGCGACCCCGACCGGAGTGATCAGTGGCGTGAAACTTACGGAGTTTTTCTGACCGACCTCAGACGGGCAGTGGACAAAGTTCCTTTCTAGTCCGTCCGGGTCCGGCCCAGCCATCATTACCAGGGAGGTGCCCGTTGGACGGGAAACAATTATCGCCGGAGAGAGTGGCCGAAGACAGAGCCTTCCAGCCGTCAACCGCGTCACAGCCGGACACGGTTGACGGCTTCAGTTATGACGGGCGGGCAGAGTCGGAGGCCGCGAGTGCGTTATCTGAAGGGACCCGGGGGGAAAAGTATTTCGTCTTTTCACTGGCTGAGACCAGATACGCGATCCCGTTCGGCAACCTGGTCGCGGTCGAAAGGCCGCCCCACGTGACCCCGTTGCCGGGCGTGCCGAAGTGGCTGGCCGGGGTGGCGAATCATGGCGGCGAGATCATTTCGATAGTTGATTGTCGCGCCATTTTCCGGGTTGACACCCCGCCGCGGCCGGATCAGCAGTGCCTCTGTATTGTGGCGACCGGGGACAAGGAGATCACGACGGGTCTGCTCGTTGATCGCATGGAGGGGCTCTCGGGCTTGCCCGCCGATCAGCCCGGATCACAGGCCGGCCCCGGCGGGCATCAGGTTTCGCCGTACGTCCGCGGCGTCTATGAAGATCAGGGGCACTCGTTGAGGATCCTGAATGTGGAAAAACTGCTGCGGTCGCTTGACGTGGGCCGGTGAGCCGGGCGCGGATTTGCCCGGGGCAATCCCTGATCGCTTCCTGCCGGCAGCCTGATCATCTCCAGACATCGCGGCCTCGCAGGCCGGAACGGCACTCCTGATCACCTTGATCTGTTTCGCGGACGGGAACGTGCAATCTGCAGGGACACTCTGAAATCAGGCCCGTCGCGGCGCGCGCGCGGCACCGCTTCGGGTCACCGGCATTCGGGTCGTCCCGTCAGAAAGGAATCACTGATATGGAAAGCTCAGCAACATTCGACAGCCCGGGAGTGAACGGCAGGTTCGGAATACTTTCGACCAGTCAGGGCAGGCTCTGGCTGGTCGTCGCGGTCTCGGCGGCGGTGACCCTGATGATGTGGATCGGCATGCTTTACTTCGCCTCCGCCGCGCAGAAGAAGGTCGAGGCCGCCCTGGCCGCCATCCCGGAATCGAGTGCTGACTATCAGCCGGTCAGTGCCGAAGTCGAAAAAGTGAACAAATTGACCGCATCCATGCTGGCCGCCGCCGAAAAGAAGGTGCAGGCGGATCGCACCGGAATGGTCGAATTGTCGCGCGTCACCGCCGACGAAGCTTTTACTCACATGGCCGCCCTGAATCAGGCCTCCGCGAGTGCGGGCAAAGCGCTCCGCTCAATGGAAGTGGCGGAAGCGGTCAGGCGCGAACGCGCCGGGCAACTGCCGGCGGCTGCTTCCGGGTTCAGCCGCAGCGTGGCTTACCCGACATTCTTCCTGCTCGCCCTGGGCATCGGCCTGATCGCGGGCTCGGGCTTCTGGCTGAGCCGTTCGACCACTCGTCCGCAGAATGAAACCAGTGAAATGGCGAGCCCGATGGCCACGGATAATCTCTCAGCCGAAATCAGTCCGGCACTAAACGACGAAACCGGTGAGGCGCAGAACAGGTTGCCTGGCGATGCGGTGGTGATGGTGCCGACTCCATCATTAAACGACGAAACCGGTGGGGCGGAGAACCCGGTCGTGGAGCCGGCGGCCCCTGCGAGCGAAGCGGCGCAGGGTGGGCTGCCGGGCGAAGCCGGGGAGGGCGCCGGTGTCGCTGTCACTGACCCGTTCAACTCTCTGATTGCCGAACTGCGGCAACTCGTCGGCCAGGTCCAGATGGTGGCCGGCCAGATGACTCTGGCGGCCACCGAAACGGCGAAGGCGACCGAACACGTGGCGCAGGGGAGTGAACAGCAGACGCTTCAGGTTCTGCAGATGAACAAGGCCATCAGCGAAATGGCGCTGGCCATCGGGCAGGTCTCCGAAAGCGCGAACGTCTCCTCGGGCGTGGCGCAGCAGGCGCTCGCGACCGCGCGGCAGGGGACTCGGGCGGCGCAGGGCACGATCCGGGGAATGGAACGCGTCCGCGAGCGGGTCCAGCAGACGACCAGACAGATCAGGCACCTCGGCGAAAGCTCGCAGGAGATCGGTGAAATCGCGCGGCTCATTGAAGGCATCACGGATCGCACTGCGATCCTCGCGCTCAACGCCTCGGTGCAGGCGGCGCTGGCCGGCGGGGCGGGCCGCAGTTTCGGGATGGCGGCCGAAGAGATCGAGCGACTGGCCGAACGTTCCGCGGGCGCGGCCCGCCGGATCACCGAGCTGGCGACGGCCATCCAGCAGGGGGCGGGCGAAGCGCTCTCGGCGATGGAAGAGAGCAGCCGCGACGTGGCCGAAGGGGCACAACTCGCCGGCCGGGTCGGCGAGTCGCTCAATCAGCTCGAGGCCGCGTCGAACAACCTGGCTGAAGTGATTCAGTCAATCGTGCGTGCGGCCGTCCGGCAGGCCGACAGCTCCGAGCAGGTGACCGCGGCGATGAGCGAGATCGCCGAAATCACGCAGCAGACGGCGGCGGACGTCAAACAGTCATCCGTCACGGTCAGCGACCTGACCAAACTGGCCGAGGAGCTGAACGCTTCGGTCGCCTCGTTCGAGCTGCCCGAACTACCCGGGGGCGCGAATGACGGCGGCAGGCTACAGGCCACCGCCTCCTGAGGGGGCGCGGGCGCGGATCGGAGCGAACAGTCTTTAAGGTCTCCACAGACGGGAGATGACCGAAATGATGGATCGAATGTTTGACCCGGAAGATGTGGCCGGCTTCATTGTCGAGGCCAACGGCTACCTGCCCGACATTCTGCAGGGGATTGAGGATTACCTCAACAACAGAAGCAACGTCGAGAAGCTTGAGAAGGCTTACTGCTACACGCACTCGATCAAGGGCGGGGCTTCGGTGCTGGGCTTCAAACAGCTGAGCGAAGTGGCCAGCCACCTCGAAGCGCTCATGCTGGATCTGGGCGACGGGCAGCTGACGGTCAGCAAGGAGACCGCGCTCAGTCTGCGCCAGGCCACCATCAAACTGGCCAACCATCTGGATGAGGTGTCAGCCGATGCCCTGAAGGATGCATCGGGATGTCCCACGGATCAGGCGAGTGCGGCCGGTGAACCGGTCACCCCTGATGAGCCTGCCGAACTTCGGACTCAGGCCGAAGACCCGCTGCCGCCGCCTGCGGTGACTGCCGCTCATCCCGCCGCCCGGGAAGAAGAGCTGCTGGATCTGCCTGACGAATTATCCGACCTCCGCGCCGTCGTCGTCGGCGAGATGGCGGGACTGGATTTGCCTGACTTGCCGGGCGCCCAAGCCGCGCCCCGGGTTGAGCATGCTGTTACAGGGGCGCTCGTCGTCAACGGGTCGGCGGTGAATGAGCCCGCCTTCCCCAGCGCCGAACTGCTGGAGGAACTGGCCGAAATCTTCGCGCTCGAAGCGAGAGAGCATTTGTGGAATATGGGTTCCTCGCTGCGGGAACTGGGCGGGCGGCCTGACGACCGGGAGTTACTGCAATCCATCCGGCGCACCGCACACTCGCTCCGGGGCGCGGCGGCGACGGTCGGCTACCGAGAGGTCGCCGAACTCACCCACCGCATGGAAGACCTGCTCGACAGGCTCTGCCAGGGCCGGCTCGAGGCCACCAAAGAGACCCTGCAACTGCTCCTTCTTTCAACCGACACGCTCAAGGGCATGATTGACGGCAGCGCCGATGCCAGGGCGGTCGAGGGCCTCTATGATCGGTACGCGCGGACGCTCGGGGCAAAATCGCCGGAGCCGGCCACGCCGGAACCCGTCATCCCGGCGGATGACGCGCCGGCCCAGGCAAAGGGCGGGCAGTTTGTGCGCATCCCCATCGGGCGGCTGGACGAACTGGTCAGCCTGACGAGCGAGCTGGTGGTGATGCGCGCCTCGTTCGAGCAGTGCCTGACGGGTTTTGCCCGTCAGCTCGAAGACCTCCGCTCGAGCAGCGAACGCCTGAAGCGCGTCTCATCGCGCCTTGAAACGCAGCCCGAGGCCGGCAGTGACGGATCAGAACCTGATCGTGACGGCGACTTCCAGTTGCTCGCGCGCGAACTGGCCGAAACGGCGGGCGACGCCCGCGTGATCAGCGGCGCACTGGATGCGCTGACCGACGACCTCGCCGGGTTCCTCAACCGCCAGAGCCGGCTCTCGGGCGAGATTCAGGAAAAGCTGATGCGCCTGCGGCTGGTCCCGCTCGCCACGCTGGCGACGCGCCTCCACCGCATCGTCGGCAACGTGGCGGCGCAGCAGGGCAAGCAGGTCGAACTGGTGCTGGCGGGGGCGGAGACCGAACTCGACAAGGCCGTGATCGAAGAACTTTCCGACCCGTTGCAGCACATCCTGCGCAACGCTGTGGATCATGGCATCGAGCCGCCCGCGGCGCGCGAGGCCCGGGGCAAATCGCCAAAAGGGACGATTCAGATTTCGGCCTGGGGCGAAGGCACACAGGTCGTCGTTCAGATCCAGGATGACGGCAACGGGCTTGATGCCGAAGAGCTGAGAGCCATCGCCGTCCGTCAGGGCATCTTCCCCCGGACAGAGGACGCGTCGGAGATGGCCGATGAAGATCTCTGGCCGCTGATCTTCCTGCCCAGCTTCAGCACGAGCCGGGACGCGGGCGAGGGTTCCGGGCGCGGCGTCGGCATGGACGTGGTCCAGACGGCAGTGCGCCGGCTGCGGGGCAGCATCTCGGTTGATTCGCGTTCGGGGCAGGGCACCTCTTTCATCATCCGCCTGCCGATGACGCTGGCCGTGATGCCGGTGATGATGGTGAAGTCGGGGCAGGAGACTTATGCGATTCCGCTCGGGGACATCACAGAGACTCTGCGCGGCGGTGAGCATCAGATTGATCATTCCGGCGAGACCCCGGTGACTCAGGTGGACGGACAGATGCTGCCGGTCGTCCGGCTCTCTGACCTGCTCAGGCCCGGGTCGCCGGTTGATAAGGCGGAAGCGCATCAGCCCGCGCTGATTCTCAGGGTCAATAACAGACAGGTCGCGCTGGTGGTGGATCAGACCCTTGGCGGTCGCGAAATCGTGGTCAGGAATCTCGGCAATCATCTGCGCCACGTCCACGGTGTGATGGGCGCCACGCTCGTCGCCGACGGCAGCGTCGCGCTGATTCTGAACCTGGCGGAACTGGTGGGCGATTCAGTGCGCGGGCCGGCGAGTGAAACGGCCGGGGACACGACCCGCCTCGACCCGGTCACGAGTGTGCTGGCCGGTCAGCCCGCGCCGGCGAGCGCGGCGCTGCCGTCGGCGACGATGACTCGCGAACTGGCCGGGTCAACGTCGGCTCTGCCGATACAGCCCCCTTCGACCGGGCAGAACCCGGATGCCATCACCGTCATGGTCGTTGATGACTCGCCGAGCGCGCGCCGCGTCTCGACGGGTCTGCTCGGCCGCATGGGGTGGAATTCTCTTCAGGCCAGAGACGGGCTTGAGGCGCTCGAGTATCTGCAAAACTCCGCGACGACGCCCGACCTGCTGCTGCTCGATCTCGAGATGCCGCGCATGGACGGGTATCAACTGCTGGCCGCGCTCCGGTCGCAGCCGGCGTGGCGCAACCTGCCGGTCGTCATCGTGACCACACAGGCCGGCGACGCACAGCGCCAGCGGGTGATGGAACTGGGCGCGACGGATTACCTGGTCAAGCCATATCAGGACGGGGCGCTGGCCAGTCTGATTTCAAGGCTGGTGGGACAAAAACAATGAAGCGACGGCCTGAGGATGATTCGAAGGCTCGTGCCCGAGGAGTCGCCCGGTTCGGCTGAGGCCGGGCGAAGGGATGCGCAGGTGTCCACGCCCCTCACGCGGGCCTGATGACCCCTTCCCTGAGTAACCGCAGCAGGGCGCTGACGGTCTCCAGATCAGTGAGTGGCGAGGCCGTGAGGGTCGCCTCAAGGCTGCGGTGCTGCTCGACGAGCATCATCATCGTGGCCGCCTGTTCATCCAGTGGTCGCCGGATCGCGCCCATCTCGACCTCGAAGCTCTCCCCCTGCTCAGCCAGTTCCGCCCGCCGCAGCTGATACTCGTTGAGCAGCGTGAGCTTTTCGAGCAGCTGATGATCGAGCCGCCCGGAAAGTGACGGCTCGCACCCGCAGCGACGGTTCTCGATAACGAACGTTCCGGAACTCCAGCCGAGCATGCGCGAGAAGGCTTTTTCACCCGAGAGCCAGCCGGTCTCCGCATGGACGAGCGAGCCGTCGGTCAGATAAATCGTGCCCCCGTCATCGCTCGTGTTCAGCCGGAGACAGTAATTCCCCTGGCCCAGCGCCATCACGGTCTGGAGGACGTCGGCGACTGTGATCCCGCCGAAATGCCCGTTCATAATCAACTGCGAATCGGTTCGTTCGAGCGCCATCCTGAGGGCGCGGGCGGACTGATTGCTGGTGATCTGCCGGCGCACCTTGAGGACCAGTTCTTCCGCCTCGATGGGCTTGCTGAGGTAATCATCCGCGCCGATCCTGAGGCCCTGAATGCGATCAGACGGCCTGCCCTTGCCCGAGCAGAACAGGAAGGGAATGTCTGAGTGCCCCATCTCACGTACCTTCTGATAAAACTCGAAGCCGCTCATCTCCGGCATATTGACATCAGCCACGATCACGCCAGGCCTGAGGCGGGCGAGCTGGCGCAACGCCTCGTTCGGGCTTTCGACTGAGGTGACCTGGAAATGCGCCTTCTCAAGCACTTTGGTCAGGAACAGGAGGGCGATGCGGTCGTCGTCAACCAGGAGGACATCCGTCCGCTGATCCCCTTCAGCAAAGGCGTTGGCTGGTCTCATTTGATCCGTCGAAGATTAAGGGGCTTCAGGTTCAGGGGTGAGGGTGATGTTTTTCGGGCGCTCGCCGACATTATTACCACGACTCCCCCGTCCGGCAAAATACATTCTGGGCTGAACGGAGGAATCGTGGTGATGCAGCAGAAATATAACTGATAACGAAAAATTCGCGGGCCTTTAGCGGATTTTTCCGCAGTGGGAATGAAATAACCGCGCCAGAATAAACAACCACGGGGACACTGGGGGACGCGGGGAAAGACAAAATCATAACAGCTGCTTCTTTCCCCGCGTCCCCCAGTGTCCCCGTGGTTTGGTGTTTTATTCTGCCCCTGATGCTTAATCCCCCGAATCCGACTGGACGATCCCCGGCTGGGCGGCTTGTTTTTTCCCGCGCAGCCAGCGCAGGGGCGTAAAGACGACGGCGAATTTCCGCCCCCACTCGGTCGCGCCGAGGTCATCGAAGATCGAGTAGGCCACCGGCGTCAGCAGCAGCGTCAGCAGCAGCGAGAGCGACTGCCCGCCGATCACGACGATCGCAATCGAGCGGCGCTCTTCGGCCCCGGGGCCCGTGCCCACGGCGAGCGGCAGCATGCCCGCGACGAGCGCGAGCGTCGTCATGAGGATCGGTCGCAGGCGGTCGCGGTTGGCCTGAATGATCGCCGCGTCGCGCTCCATCCCGTTGCGGCGCAGGTTGAGCGTGTGGTCAATCTGGAGGATGGCGTTCTTCTTGACCACGCCGAACAGCACCAGAATGCCCAGCGCCGAATAGAGATTGAGCGAGTTGTCGGTCATCCAGAGCGAGAGCAGCGCGAACGGCACGGCCACCGGCAGACTGAGCAGGATCGTCACCGGGTGGATTGTACTCTCGAACTGCGAGGCGAGGATCATGTACATGAACGCGATCGAGAGCAGGAAGGCGATGATGAACTCCCTGAAGGTGCGCTCCAGTTCGCGCCCGCGCCCGCCGACCGTCGCGTTGTATTCCGGCCCGAGCCCCATGCGCGCGAACTCCGCGCGCAGCGCCGCCATGCGGTCGGCCAGACCGTAGCCTGGCGCGATCGAGGCGCGCATTGAGACCACGCGCTGGCGGTCGAGCCGGTCAATCCGCGAAGGGGCGTTCGACCGCTCGATCGTGACCAGGTTGTCGAGCGGCGCGAGCCCCGCCTTCGTTGACGGGACGAGGAGCCGCGAGATCGTCTCCTGATCGTTGCGGTGGCCCTGCTCGAGGCGCAACTGCACGTCGTAATCGTCGTTGACGGTCTCGTCGTGGTAGCGCGAGACGCGGTCGTCGCCGCCGACCATCAGCCGCAGCGCCGTCGCGATGTCGGTCGTGTCCACGCCCAGATCGGCCGCGCGCGCGCGGTCGATCTTCACGCGCAGCTCCGGCTTGTCGAGCTTGAGCGTCACGTCCGCGTCAATGATGCCGTTGGCGGGCGCCCACTCGCGCAGTTTATTGGCGCTCTGGTAGAGCGTCATGATGTCAGGGCCGCGCAGGCTGAAATCGAGTTCCGCCGGTCCGGTGCCCAGATTGATCGATTGCGGGTTGCGCACGGCGATCCGCAGGTGCGTGTATTTGCGCATCCGCTGCCGGATTTGCTGCATCACGTCGCGCGCGCTGAAATTGTTGCGGAACACGGCCAGCGGTTCACCGCGCTTGAGGCCCGCGAGGAATTTCTGAAAGTTGACCGTGCGCTCCTCGTGCGGCGGGAGGCGCACATAAATATCGCCGTTGTTGGCTGAGCCGAGGAAGGAGCCGTAGCCGCCGACCGAGGCCAGCATGAGGCGGATTTCCGGCATCTGCCTGAGGTCTTTTTCGATCTCCTGGAGGGCCTCATTCATCGCCACGACGCTCGTGCCCTCGGGGGCGTTGACGCTGACGTTGAATTCCGCCTCGTCAACGTTGCTCGGGATGTACTCCTGCCTGACCAGCCCGTAGAGCGGGACCGAGGAAATCATGACCGCAATGGCCAGCGCTACCGTAACCAGCCGGTGGCGCATCACCAGCCGCAGCATCGCCGTGTAGCCGCGGTCAATCCACGCGTAGAAGCCGCGCCGCGAGGCCGCCTGATCATGCCCGTGGCCCGCCGCGTCCCCGATGTGCAGCAGCCGCGCGCTCATCACCGGCGTCAGCGTGAACGACACGAGCAGGCTGACCATAATCGCCACCGCCGCCGTCAGGCCGAACTGGTAGAGGAAGCGCCCCGAGATCGAGGACATGAACGAGACCGGCAGGAAGATCACGACCAGCGAAAACGTGGTCGCCATCACCGCCATCCCGATCTCGCGCGTCGCTTCTCTGGCCGCCTCCATCGGCTTCATCTTCTTCTCCTCGATGAAGCGGAAGATGTTTTCCAGCACCACGATCGCGTCGTCAATCACCACGCCGACCATCAGCACCAGCGCCAGCATCGTCACGCTGTTGAGCGTGAAATTGAGCGCCCGCATCATGCCGAAGGTCGAGATGACCGAAGTCGGGATCGCAATCCCCGCGATGATCGTCGAGCGCCACGAGCGCATGAATACCAGCACGACCAGACACGCGAGGATGCTGCCCAGAATGAGGTGGGTGTTGATTTCGTGCAGCGCGTTGTAGATGTAGCGTGACTGATCCTGGATGACTTCGAGGCGGATGTCGGCCGGGAGCTGCTGGCCCAGGCGCTCGAGCTTCTTCTTGACCTCCTCGATGACCGCCACGGTGTTCGAGCCGGACTGGCGGATGATCCCGAGCGAGACCGACGGGACGCCGTTGAGGCGCGAAATCGAGCGCTGCTCCTTCGTGCCGTCCTCCGCGCGGCCCACGTCGCGGATGCGCACCGGCGTGCCGTTGATGTTGGTGATGACCAGGTCGTTGAAGTCACGCGGGTCGGTGATCTTGCCCATCGTGCGCAGGGTCATCTCGCGCCGGCCCGTGTCCACGTTACCGCCCGGCACGTCGGCGTTCTGCCGCACGAGCGCCTGCCGCACGAGCGTGATCGGGATGCGGTAGGCGGCCAGGCGGTCCGCGTCAATCCAGATGTTGATCGCGCGACTCAGTCCCCCCATCACGCGGACCTCGCCGACGCCCAGAGCGCGTTCGATCTCGCGTTTGACCTGCTTGTCGGCCAGTTCCGTCAGCTCGCGCGCCGAGCGGTTGCCCGAGAGCGAAATCGTCATGATCGGCTGAGAGTCGTTGTCAGCCTTCATCACGATCGGCGGGTCGGTGCCGGGTGGCAGTTCGCGCAGCACTGATTGCACGCGGTCTCGCACGTCCTGCACGGCCACGTCAATTTTGCGGTTCAGGTCGAAGGTCATCGGGACCATCGAAACGCCCTGGCCCGAAATGGAGCGCAGCTGCTCGATCCCCTCGACCGTGTTGACGGCCTCTTCGATCACCTGACTGGCCTGAGTCTCGGTCTCTTCCGGCGACGCGCCGGGGACGAAGGTGCGGATGTAGACGCTCGGCAGATCAATCGAAGGGAAGCGGTCAACGCCGAGTTTGAAATAACTGTCCGTCCCCACGACCACCAGCGAGAGGATGATCATCGCGGCGAAGACGGGGCGGCGAATACAGATTTCAGCGAGCTTTTGCATAAGGTGATACTTTCCCTGCGACGTTACTCCTGCGCGTTGACCGGCTGGCCAGTGACCAGATTCCCGGGCGCATCAACCACGGCCTCGCCGGCCTCGAGCCCTTCGGTGACTTCGACCCAGTCGGCTTCGCGCCGGCCCGTCACAATCGGTTTCTCAAGGGCCTTGCCGTCCTTGACCACGTAGACCTTCTGAATGCCCGCGAAAGTCACGACCGCCGAGGGCGGGATGGTAATGACGCCGTTGCTCGTGCTGGTCTGGATTTCGGCTTTGGCGAAGGCGCCGGGCCGCAACTTACCCTGCTGGTTGTCAACTTCGGCCTCGACCACAAGCGTGCGGCTCTGCTCCTGAATGGCCGGGCTGAGGCGGACGACGCGGCCCGCGAAATCGCCGGCCACTTCGTTCACCGTGACCTTCACCGGCAGCCCGACGCGGATGCCGTGGGCTTCGCGTTCCGGCACTTCGACGCGCATGCGCAGCGGGTGCAGGCGCACGAGCGTCGCGACCGGGGTGCCGGCGGCGAGGTATTCACCGACCGAAGTCTTTTTCTCGCGCACGGCGCCGTCCGACGGCGCGTAGAGCGTGGTGTAAGAGAGCTGCTGCCGCGCGAGTTCCAGTTCCGAGCGGCGCTGCGCGAGGACGGCCTGACGGTTGCGGACCTCTTCAATCGCGTCCTGGTAGCGGCTCTCGGCCACCCTCAGTTCGGAATTGGTCCGGTCGAGTTCGGCCTGCGCCTGCACGCCTTCCCTGACCAGTCGCGCCGCGCGGTCGCGATTGAGCCGGGCCTGCTCCATGAGGGCTTTCGCCGAACGCACGAGCGCCGTGTCTTCAATCCTGATCCGGTTGTCGTTGGGGTCGTCGGTCGCTTCGGACGGCAGCCCGAGCCTGACGCGGGCCTGCTGGAGCGCGGCCTCGGCCTGCGTGACGCGCGACTTGAAATCCTCGGTTTCGAGCTGAGCAATGACCTGACCTTTGCGCACCAGACTGCCGAGGTCAATACTGAGTCTGCTCACCCGCCCGGCGACCTTGAAGCCGAGCGAAATCTGTTCGTCCGCGGCCAGCGTGCCCGGCGCGGTGACGAGTCGGGTGACCGAGCGCTCGGTCGCCATAATCAGGTGGACGGGTTTAATCGGCAGCGAAGCGGCCCCGCCGCCCTGTCCGCCCTTGCCACCGCCCCCGCCTTTGGGCGCGGCGGCCGAGGATTCGCCGCCACGACACCCGCCGGCGGCAAGGCCACCAATAATAAGGATGGCGGCGAGAGTTAAGCTGCGTGCTGATTCTGTCATAAAGGTTACCAGCGAAAAATCACTCCTGTGCGCGTGCGAGATCGCTCTCCGATAATGATGTTTGAATTAAGTACGTTATGTCAGCAGCCCTGTAAAGCGTGGGGCGACGGATCGGGTCGAATCATGGAAAAATTTCACGAGCCGACTTGGACAGACCAAATTATAGCCTGACGCGCTGATTCCTGTATCGGAGGGTGTGAAGAATTTACATCTTTTACATTCAACCGCCCCGGGCGGGATTTTTCAGAAGAGAATTGAAGATCATCGTGACTCACGTTAGACTTGCGCCGTCATGTACAGCCAACAGGAATACGAAACAGTTCGCCGCCAGACGATGCAGATCGAGGCCGAGAAGCGTGCGCTGCTCAGGTTCATGGTCATGGTGCTGTCCATCCTGCTGATCGGCGCGCTGCTGGCCGCCGGGATGTTTTACGGGATGTATCAGCGGAACATCAATATTGCTGACAGTGCCGCCTCCAGAATCGAGGCGCTGCAGAAACAGCTCGATGAGTCCACGCGCGCGTTGCGGGAGAAGACGGCCGAACTCGAAAAGATCACTAATGCCGCCCGGCAGCAGCAGCAGCAGCTCGAAGGCATGATCCCGAAGATCCTGAGCAAGGCGGCGAGTACCGCCGAGATCGGCGAGTTCGCCCACAACGTTTACGAGTCCCCGGGCCGTCGCGTCGAAGTGCCCCGGCCCCCGCCGAACGACCTGTTCACGCGCTTCTACCGCTACCGCACCGCGGACGGCAAGACTCAGAAGTTTGTGCTGGTGGCCGGGGAACTGGATGGCAGGAAGGTGATCTACTCGAACCTGGTCAGCGACAACGCCCCGCTCTGATAACACTACTACCGCTCCGGAGCCATCAAGTCCATGCGAAAAATAACTCCCCGCCTCGTCTTCGTGCTGCTCGTCTGGTTCTCCAGTCAGGCAGTTTCACACCCCCATTCGTACAGTCAGCAGCCCTCACCCGCGGCCCGTCCGCTCGTCATTGCGCACCGCGGCGGCGCGCAGGAATTCACCGAAAACACCATCGGCGCCTTCACCCGCGCCGTCAAAATCGGCGCCGAAGGGATCGAGACCGACATCCGCCTGACCAGCGACGGCGTCGTCGTGGTCTATCACGATGACCAGTTCGGGCGCGTCGAGGGCCTGCCGAAAAGTGGCAGTGCGAAACTAATTTCAGACCTGTCGTACCAGGAACTGACGGCGCGCCCGCTGAAGGCCGTGGGCGCCGACCCCGGCGGCGAGCGTGTGCCGACGCTCAAGGAATTGCTCGAAGGCGTCACTTCGGGCCTGCTTAATATCGAACTCAAACGTTGCGCGCGGTTCGACGAACTGGTGGACAAGACCGCCGCGATGCTCAAGGATTTCAAGGGCCTTGACCGCGTCGTGCTGGAGGCTCCCGACCTTCAGACCGCCGAGAAACTGCGCGCCGCGCTCGGCCCGCACCTCAAACTCCACATCAACCCCGGCTACGACGACGCGGTGCCCTACGAAGTCGCGCTCAAAAAGGTGCTGGCCTTCCGGCCGCATTCGATTTCGGTCTCATACAAAAAATGCTCACGCGAAATCGTCGAACTGGCACATAATGCCGGAGTCGAAGTCTGGGTCTGGACGGTCAATGACGCCGACCTCGCGCGGGCGATGATGATCCTCGGCGCCGACGCGATCAAGACCGACCAGCCGACGAAACTGCTTGAACTGCGCTCCCGGATGCTCAGCGTGAATAAGAACAGCAGCCCAGGCAAATAAACCGGGACCGAAGTTTATGCAGACGGACGAGAAACGGAAATTTCCCCGCCTGGCCCTCAAAACTGAAATCTGGCTCGGCCAGGACGGGATCTTCACACGGACGAATGAGACCCTTGGCGATCTGAGCGAGGGCGGCGCCTTCATCGAAACCAGACAGCGTTACCCGACAGGCAGCATCCTCACGCTGCGCTTCAAACTTCCCGAGGCGGCCGGCTTCATCACCAGCACGATCATCATCCGGAACACCCGCGACGATACCGGCCTCGGTGTCGAGTTCCTGGATCTTTCCCCCGAGGATCACCGGCAGATCAGGGCTTTTATCGAAAGGCGACTCGCTGGCAGGGAGTGAGGTCATGACTTAGATTAATACTTTTGCCCTGCCGCTCGGATGGGCATAAAATCTGCCCGTACCCCGGCAACGAATTGTCAGCGATCAGCCGGCCCCCGATCCTCCACCAGATTTTCCCGGACTGAAACAAAGCAGATGCCCAAGGAACAGCAATGGAGCCGACCCGAAGATTTCCCCGTCTGACACTGCAAACTGAACTCTGGCTGAGACAGCAGGATGGCGAGTTCATCCGCACCAATGACAAGCTCACGGTGCTGAGCGAGGGCGGGTGTTTCATCGAAACCAGCCTCCGCTATCCGGTCGGCAGCACGCTCCACCTCCGCTTCAAACTCCCGAGAGCGACCGCCCCCATCACCTGCGTCGTCGTCGTGCGCAACACGGGCGGCGGCACCGGCCTCGGCGTGGAATTCACCTGGATTTCACCGGAAGATCGCCACCAGATCAAATCCTTCGTTGACCGGCAGCTTTCCGCCAGACCCTGAAAACTATTTGAATCTGACCTTCACTGTGTTGGCCACGATGCCGTCAACAGTCAGCGCCACGTCAACCTCGCCGCGCCCGGCCAGACCGCGCGGGACGCGCAGATTGACCTGATCGAGCCCGAGATAACCACCCTGCGCCCCGGCATACAACACCTCGGCAATCACCCCACCGATGCGCGCCGTGACCGTACCGAGCCCGCTGCGAAATCTGAGCCCCGTGCCGTACAGCACCAGAAAGACCTGCTCGCTTTCATTACCGACGTCAATCGGAACGGCCACGTATTTATCCGCCGCCAGGTCGAACCTCGCCGCCGATTCCCAGGCGAGTGAGCCGTCGGCCTTCAGCCGCAACACGAGCGCCGCGGCGATGCCCTGCCCGTCTGAATTTGCCGTGAACAGGCTTGGCGCGACCTGGTTGATCTGGACGGTGCTGGACGAGATCGCGCCGGCTTCGCTGACCACCGTCACGGTCGCCGTGCCGGTCGCCGTGCCCGCGGGCAACAGGTAGTTAACCTGAGTCGGGGCCACGAAGAACAGAGGCGCGAGTCGTTCGGCGCAGACGTTGTCTCTGACTTTGACGATCGTGCCGTTGAGTTTGAGCGGCGCGCCTTCGCTCGCCCCCAGCGGGTAGAGTGACAGGTTGGTCCCGAACGCTGAGGCCAGTGAATCCGGCGCCAATCCGGCTGGAGCTTTGAAACTCGCTGATGACACGTTCGTCACCCCGGCGGGGCTCGAAGGGAAGTAAGGGAAGAGAAAAGAAAACGATGACCGCGTGATGCTGACGCAATCGCCGGCGAGCGATTCGCGCACCGGCTGGCCGTCGGGCCAGACGCCCATAAAGCGCTGCTCGCGGCTGCCGTCGCCGAGCGCGATCTGCTTCGCGTTGCTGTCGCCCGTGAAGGCGTAATCGGCCAGCGCGTCGAACAGGCGATAGACGCCGTAATAATCCAGGGCGTTCACGTCCTCATCGCCCCCGCCGCCATTCGGCGTGCCGTGTTCGGCTTCGAGCTTGTCACCGAGCCGCGATTCGCTTTGCAGCATGACGAAATCCTTCTCGCCCGCGGGCAGGTTGATGCGGTCAAAAATCTCCTTCGCGACGCGGTGGTCACAGAGCGCGTCCTTGTCGTAGATCTCCACAAGCAGCTTCGCGTGCGGCGGGAAGTTGACGAACTGTTTGAGGCTGAATTCGAAGTAATACCACGGGGCCATCAGAAACAGCAGCGCGCCATCCCTGCCCCAGCCGCGATCAACAAGCCCTCGCCACGCGAGCGCCGGCACCGCGCCGCCGCCGTACGAATGTCCGGCGAAACCCACACGCGTCGTATCAAGGAATTGCGGGTAGCGCCTCACCGCCTCTTCAAACCCGGCCGAGATCGTGTCGTATCGCTTCTTGTGCAGCGAGACGTCGCCCGACACCGCCTGATAAGGCGAGAAGACCACGGCGTAACCGCGACTGACCAGATGATTGATCAGGCCAATGTAGGTTTTCGGGTTGTTGTTGTCGAAGCCGGGCGCGAAGAAGATCGTCGGCACGGGCGCATTCGCCCCCGCCGGGTGAAAGACCGAAACGTTTTCATCATTCCAGTCCGGGCTCGGGAATTTTTCGACTGAAACGGTGAAACTGCCGGCCGCGCCATAACCGTATGAAATGGGGCCCGGGGCCTGTGCGCTGGCGAGCGGACACAGCGCGACGATCAGGAGCAGAACAAAAAACGACTTGTTCATCTCGTGCCTCCGCTGATGAAGCAGGTAGTCAGTCGTTGATTAAGTGAGCGTGTGCGATTCGCCTGATCGCACCGTCTTTCGCAAGGGGCAGTTCGTTAGTGATGTTCGTCTTTGTGAAAAAGCTTTTCAGCTGTGTGTGTCAGGCGTACGGTAATTCCTCCGCGCCCGGATGACAACGTCGGGACGCGCGACTTCGATTCTGAGGTTGTGAATGCTCCCGGCGGGCTGGCCGTCTCTCGGGTAAAAGCCGAGCCGGTACTGGTGGCGCAATTCGTCGGCGATCAGCTCGAAAGTCTTCTTCAGGTTGGTCAGGTCGCTGCGGTAGAAGCGCCCGGCGGAGCCTTCGGACAGGTCTTCCAGAAACTCAATGGCATGGGCATTCCTTTGTTCGATCTGCTCACGCCGTCGCCCCATTCGTTCGCGCCTCCTCTGTTCGCGTTCGCGGCGGCGCGCCTCGACATCGGGCCGCGGCGCGCGCGGGAACGGGATCCTGATCCCGCCGCGCCGTCCCATCCGAATTCCGCCCCGGCGCGGCGTGCGCGGCGGCGGGTTGTTGATCTGCCGCGCCCCAGGCGTCTCGTAAAAGATCGAATAGACCAGCGTGTCGGCCTCTTCGATTTTATCGAGCAGGTCTTCCTCACCGATCCGGCTGCCGTGATCCTTGCCGTCCGTCAGCAGGACGATGGCCTTGCGCCCGTTGAGCGTCCTGAAGTCCTTTTCGATGACTTCATCAATCCCGTCACGCAGCACCGTGCCGACCTGGTTGCCCACCTGCGCGCTCTCGATGGCGCGTTCGAGCGCCTTGCGGTCACCGGTCAGCGAACTGAGGAACCTGACTTCGTAATCAACCGTGACGACCATCGCGCGATCCTGCGGTCGCAGGTGTTTGAGGAAATCCTTCGCCGCGTGCCTGATGTCGCTGAGGACGAACTGCGTGCTGCGGCTGGTGTCGAGGATCAGCGCGACGTTGAGCGGCTCTTCGGTCGCGGCGAAGAAATCAATCCGCTGTCTGATCTTGTCATCGTAAAGCGTGAAGTCGCTCTGCTTCAGGCCGGAAATGTAACGCCCCTGGCGGTCGCTAACGATTACGGGGACGCTGACCAGCGCGGTCTCGACCCTGATCGTCTGCTCTGGTGATTTGTCCTGAGCCCGGGCGGCGACGGCGCCGAGGGTGATGAACGCGAGGCAGAAAAAGGCGGCGGTCGGGGATTGGAATCGGGGCTTCATCGGTTACCTCCGGTTGTAGCGGGTCATTTCAGCGAACAATTTGTCGAGGCTCATCTGATGCTGATGGTGACAGTGTTGGATGCTTTGCCGTCTGCTGTCAATGCCGCAATCACATATGGCACTATGATTGCTGCCAGAACTACGGAATAAAACATTGCGGAAAATTGCGCGCCCAGACCCCGGGCGCCGGTGTTCCGATCCTGGGTAACAACGAGGCTGTTGTGAATTCTACTGTTCGGGTGCTGGAAACGGATTCGTCGGCGCAGTCAGTCGCCAATGCTGATCCCCGGAGCGAACCGCATGCCGCTCAGGCGCCGCTGGTCGCCGAAGCTCTGGGCGTCAACCCGGCTGCCGGCCTGGGCAGCGCGGAAGTCGAAGTGCGGCGCGCCCGCTACGGGACTAATGCCATTCAGACGATTCGCCCGCGTTCGGCGTGGCGCATTCTGTTCGACCAGTTCGCGAGCCTCGTGGTCGCGCTGCTCGCCGCCGCCGCGATTGTCGCCTGGGCCACCAGTGATCTCGTCGAAGCGCTCGCCATTCTGGTGGTGCTGGTCGTCAATGCGCTCGTCGGGTTCGCCACCGAGTGGCAGGCGGGCCGCGCGCTGGATGCGCTGCGCCGTCAGGCGCGCACCATAGCGCGGGTGCGTCGCGGCGGGCGCGAAGCAACGGTGGATGCGGTCGAACTCGTGCCGGGCGATGTCGTGATCCTGAACGCAGGCGACCGCGTCCCGGCGGACGCACGGCTGATTGAAGCCCCGGGCCTGCGCACCGAAGAATCAGCGCTGACCGGTGAAAGCGCCACGGTCGAAAAATCAACCGAACCGGTCGCCGCCGCCGCGTTGCTGGCTGAGCGGCATTCAATGCTCTACCTGGGCACATCAATCGCCGCCGGGCGCGCGCTCGCTATTGTCACGGCGACCGGCGCTGCGACGGAGCTGGGCCGGATCGGCAGGCTCGTCGCCAGCGCGCCTGATGAGGCAACGCCGCTCGAACGCCGCCTGGGTCAACTCGGTCGCCGCCTCGTTTACATTGTGCTGGGCATCGCCGCGGTCGTGATGATCACCGGATGGCTGCGCGGCGATGGGTTGTGGGTGATGGTCGAGGTCGCGATCAGCCTTGCGGTGGCCGCGGTGCCGGAAGGGCTGCCCGCCGTCACGACCCTCATCCTCGCGCTCGGCGTGCTGCGCATGGCGCGCGAGCGCGCGATCGTGCGCCGGCTTCCGGCCGTTGAAACTCTCGGCAGCACCACAATCATCTGCACCGACAAGACCGGCACGTTGACTGAAAACCGGATGACGGTGCGCGAATATCGACTGGCCGATGGCAGAGTCAGGAAACCCGATGGGCAGCGGTTATCACTCGCCGATGACGAACTGCTGACGCGAGCCGTGCGCACCGGGGTGCTGTGCAATGAGGCGGCCTTCGATCACGAGAGTGACGCACAGACAATCGGTGACCCGACGGAAACGGCTTTGCTCTCGGTCGCGCATCAACTCGGCGTGGATATTGTCCGGACGCGCCGTGATTACCCGAAGCTTGCCGAACGCCCGTTCGATGCCGTGACGAAGTGGATGGTCACTCTCCATCGGGCGCCCGACGGATCGCGCCTGGCCGCATTGAAAGGCGCGCCTTCAGTCGTGCTTTCGCTCTGCACGCACTTCGCAGTGAATGTCACTGATACTCAGCCGCTCGATGAACAGGCGCGGCAGAATTTTCTCGCGATCAATGAAGAGATGGCGGGCCGCGCCCTGCGCGTGCTGGCGCTGGCCTGTAAGGAACCCGCCGCGAACAGCTCAGACATTACCGACCCGGAATTTGAAAGTGACTACGTCTTTCTCGGCTTCGTCGGCATGAGCGATCCGCCACGGGCCGAAGTGCCCGAAGCCATTGACCGCGCGCACGCCGCGGGCATTCGCGTGGTGATGCTGACGGGCGATCAGATCAATACGGCGAAGGCGATTGCAAGAGAATTGCGGCTGAGCGGCGATGACGAACCGCACGCGCTGCACGCCCGCGACCTGGAAGGCGCGGATCAGGGGCGCATTGCGGAGTTGGCGGGCGCCGCCGATGTCTTCGCCCGAGTCTCGCCCGAAGACAAGCTCAACATCGTCGCCGCCCTGCAACAGGCCGGCGAGATCGTGGCAGTCACGGGCGACGGCGTGAACGACGCGCCCGCGCTCAAACGCGCCGACATCGGCGTCGCGATGGGGTTGCGCGGAAATGAAGTCGCCAAAGAAGCCGCCGATGTCGTGCTGGCCGATGACAACTTCGCGACGATCCTGCGCGCGGTCGAAGGCGGGCGGACAATTTATGCGAACATCATCAAATTCGTGCATATGATGTTCTCGCAGAACCTGGCCGAAGTACTGGTGATCTTCGTGGCCGTCGCCGCCGGGTGGCCGCTGCCGCTGCTGCCGCTCCAGATCCTCTGGGTCAATCTGGTGACGGATGTTTTCCCGGCCCTCGCGCTGGCCGTCGAACCGGCCTCGCCCGGCGTGATGCAGCGACTGCCGCGTTCGCCGCAGGCGACCCTGCTCTCCGGGCGATTCCTCTTCCTCATCGGCTGGCAGAGCATCGTGCTGGCCACGATCACGCTTGGCGCGTACGCCTGGGCGCTGAATCAGTATGGCGAGGGCGCTCACGAACGCACCGTCGCGCTGCTCGCGCTGGTCGGCGTGCAACTCGGTCACACTTTCAATTGCCGTTCGCGCACGCGCTCGGTCTTTGCAGGGCTGTTCCGCAATCCGTTTCTGTGGGTGGCCGCCGCGATGGTGATCGCGCTGCAACTGCTCGCGGTCTATTTGAAACCGCTGGCGCGCGTACTCGGGACAGAGCAGCCGACTGCGGCGGACTGGGTGGTGACGGGGCTTTCGATCATCCTGCCGGTCGTGATTGTGGAGATCGTTAAGCTGTTCGCGCGGCGGGCGGGCACTGTAGACGAGGACTGAGAAAGTAAGTTCGGAGTACCGGCTTCAGCCGGAAGTCCCGATAGCCACAATTTTCCGGCTGAAGCCGGTACTCCGAACTATCCCATCAACCTCATCTGCAGTGCTATTACTGCCGCGCCTGCACCGGGGCTGAACTGCATTCGCCCTTCAGCGAGGCCAGCCATTCGCGGACGAGCGCCACGCCTTCCTCATGCACTGTGCTGCGACCGACTTCCGGCATCATCTCCTTGGCCCGGGTTGACTTCATTCGGAAGAGGAGAATTGATTCGTCCGGCTTGCCGGGCACGAGGTCGTATAACAGCCCACCCGAATAACCCATCGAGTTTGGCAGCTTGCAGGCGCCGAACATGCGCAGCTCGGTCTGGTTGATGCCGAGGTGGACTCCGGTGTGTCCGGCGGTACCGCCCGGCTGGTGGCAGTGCGCGCAGTTGTTATCGAGGTAAGCTCTCGCCCGCGCTTCGACCGAGCCGGTCGCGGGGTCATTCCAGACGGCGACCTTCGGGGCCTCGTCGGGCACGGGCGCGCCTTTCAGGTAGCCGACCCTGCTCCAGTAAGCGAGCTGGTTTGCGGGGCCGTCGGCATAGTTGTAATTCCGGTTCAGGTTGCGAGCCTTCGGCCCAATGGGCAGCAGCGTCTTCGCGTTGTCGTGGCACTGCGCACACTCGTTGACGTTCGGGATGTTGTAGGTGAAGTTGTGCGACTTTTTTGCCGCGTCTGTCCACGACACTTCGGTCGGATTGGCCGCGCGTTCGAGTGTCGCTTCAGTCTGATTTTCATTCCAGACGTAAGGCAGCGCGACCCATCCGCTGTTAGCGCGCACGAGCAGTCGCGTTTCAATCAGCCTTTCCTTCTCCGAGGCGTCGGCAGTGGGAAACGCGAAAGACTTGACGAGAACAGTGCCGACCGGGAATTCAAAGACCGCATCTTCGCGGTACTCAGCCGAACTCCCGGCGGGCATCCAGACGAAGCGATACTTGCTGGCGTAATCGGAAAACAGCGGCGTGTTCAGGTCGTAGGGCACGACGCCCTTGTTCGGCTGCAATGGCGCACCATTCGCAGCGAACAGTTGCCATTCTGAAAGCTTCGCAGGGAACGGCTCTTCGACGAATGACTGAACCCCGGGCCGCCTCAGCTTGTCGCAGGTGGAGATGAACAACAGCGCGGGCAATAAAAATGCCGCGATGACTGCGAGGCGAGCGCGCCTGCCCGACCATCTCATTGCGCGCCTCCCGCCCTGCTTTCACCCGAACCGGCCTGCGGCAGATTGATCGCCGCCAGCGCCGGCATCGTGCATTGATATTTCTTCAAATCGCGGGTGATGTTTTTGAATTTGTTCGCCGCATCGAAATTCGCGAAAGTCGCCGCGCCGTTATTTTCAAGGCAGATTTTCGCGTCTTCAGGTCTGCCCGGCTTGCCTTCCTTCGGCTCGACGAGGCCGTCATACATAATATCCGGCAGCGGCTTGCCCACCACCTTTGCCAGCGCGGCCACTTTTTCCAGACGCTGGTCGGGATTCTTACCGCCGCCCGAGATGTCGTTGTCGTGAATGTAGACCTGTCCGGCGAAGGGGTTATAGCGCGGATCTTTGGGCGGGTCGTAAACCGAAAGGTAACTGACGATGTGGACGCTGGCCGTGTCGTTATCCTTGATCGTGTTTTTGAAGACCTCGACGTTTTTGATCGCCATCACCGACACGCCGGTCCCGGTCGGGAGGTAATGAACCGACATGCTCTTCGGCGCGACGTTGGGCGTGTTGTTTTCGATGACCTTGTTATTGAAGACGCGCACCATCTCGCCGCCCTGCGCCGGCAGGTCAGGCAAGTTAAAAACCAGAATGCCGCCGGAATTTTTCGTCGCGGTGTTGTCGTAGACATCCACGTGTTTGCAGTTCTCAACCTCGATGCCGGCCACGTTGCCTTCGGCGCGGTTGCGGCGGATGATCGCATTCTCCGACTGGCCCAGGTAAAAGCCGGCGTCTGAGGCTCCCTTCACGACCGAATCTTCGATCAGCACGTTTTTACTCGTCACCGGGTAGATTCCGTACGGGCCGTTCTTTTCGCTCAGGGGGCCGTTCCATTCCACGCGCACGCGGCGGATGGTGATGTTCGAGCTGCCTTCGATCTTGAGCCCGTCGCCGGCAGCGTCCTCAATCGCCAGGTCTTCAATCACGAAGTCATTCGCCTTGACCGTGATGCCCGCCGACCCGGCCTTCTGCCCCTTGAATGACAGGATGGTCTTATCCATCCCACGGCCGCGAATCGTGACGTTACTCGCGTTGTGCGAGAGCGTCTTGTCGAGCTGGAACTTTCCTTCCGGCAGTTCGATCACGCTGCCCGGCCTGGCAGCGATGAGGTCTTCCTGCAACTTCTTCTGGAAGTCGGCGGGTGACAGGCTCGCACTGATGGCCTGCGCCTTCTGATTCGACAGGCTGGCGCAGGAACTGAGCGCCAGCGCGCAGGCGATTGCCGGCACGGACAATGTCATTATCGTCGCAGTTCTTTTCATCGTTCTTTCCTCCGGAGGGTAAGTGGAGCCTGAAATTGCTTTATGCCGCTTCGAGATTCAGCGTCGTGAAAGATAAGCGATTTATCCAATCATCAACCACTGATGTCAAGGCAACGTCGGGTTTTCCCGCAACTTCACGAGGGATGCACGGGGTGGGTTGGGGGCGGATTTCACGCCCTGCCGGCGCGGGGAGACCGCTGAAGGGTTGAAGCGCGGGTCGTGATCTGGGAAACTGAGCAGGCTTTGATACTCCCCGACAGCGCACTCTTTCGTCACGCCCGGAACCGGAGCGTCTTTGTCATCGGGCGGATGACGAAAGAGGCCACAGACACTTATATTCCGAAGCCGGCAGGGCGGCGGTCAGCAGGGAGGCCAGACAATGTCGCGACCAACACATATTCTCAGACACGAGCATCGGGTGATCGAGCAGGGGCTGCGCGCGCTTGACGGCATGTGCTTCAAGCTGAAACTCGGCGAGCCGGTCCCGCCCGAATCCCTCACGCAGATCCTCGATTTCATCCGGAACTTTGCCGATCACTTTCATCACACCAAGGAAGAAACATACCTCTTCCCGGCCCTCCAGGAGTACGGCATTCAGGACGAGGCCGGACCGCTCGAATTTCTGAGGAATGAACACGAGACCGAACGCCTGCTGCTCGGGGAACTGGGAATGGCGGTCGAGGAGTACCGCCACGGAGACTCGGCCGCCGCCGAGCGGTTTGTGGGCGCCGCCTGCAGCTTCCGCGATCACCTGGTCGGGCACATGCAGCAGGAAGACGCCATCCTCTACAGCCTCGCCGAGGAGATGCTGGATGAACCGGTCAAGGCCTCGCTGCTCAAATCCTTCACCCAGGAGAATGCCCGTGCCGGTGAGCTGAGCCGGCGTTACGAACGCCTGGCCGGGGAACTGGAACAAGCCTGGGCCGTCTGAAAGAAGGCGGGGCTGCTTCCCATCTCTGATAATTTTTCGGCGCCCGGTCAACAAGGAGGGAAATCATGAAGATCCTGCTGGCAACAGACGGTTCCGAGTGCAGTGACGCGGCAGTGGCGGAAGTCGCCCGTCGGCCCTGGCCTGCGGGCAGTGTCGTCAAGGTCCTCTCGGCGGCGGAACTGCCTTACATCCCGACCACCGAAACATGGGCCTTGCCGGAAAGCCATTACTTGGAGCTGGAGAAATCGGAAAAGGTGAAAGCGCAGGCGGCGGTTGACAAGGCCGCCGAACAGCTCCGCGCGGGCCTCGGATCGGCCGTCGAAATCATCACTGAAATTCACGAGGGGCAGGCCGAGGAAACAATCCTTGATGAGGCCGACCGCTGGGGCGCGAACCTGATCGTCATCGGCTCGCACGGCTACCGTGGGTTCAGGCGATTCCTGCTCGGGTCAGTGTCACAGTCCGTCGCCGCGCATGCGAAATGTTCGGTGGAGATCGTGCGAACTCCTGATAGCTGCGGAAAGCGGCATGATTGATCATCATCGCATCTGTAAGCTGCCAAGCCTGGCCGCAATCTTTCCTTCGGTCATTGTTGCAGCAATCCACTTCAGGCTCAGCCTGCTCGTGGGACCATGTGCGAATGTGGTGTTTCAGCACTGGTTCGATACGGGAGAACGAGCGTCGGGGGCCGATGCGGTTATCGAATCATTGGACAGGTTTATTTCAAAGCCGATACCAACGGTGTTTCTCGCCCGGCATCCTGTTTACCCGTTGCCCTTTGCCTGGTGGCTTGCCACGGCCCTGAACAGCGTCCTGTGGGGGCTCGCCATATATGCTTGTTACAGATTTGCATTTCGAGTCCTTAAGCCATCGGATAAAGCAGGTTAGGTATGGCTGATCACTTATAGCATTCACGAATTGCCGATGATCAGTTAGTAAGCTTCTCAGGTACGTTGAATCATCGGGCGGCTGGCTTCAGCCGCCCGGCAATTACCGCTCGTGTCTGTGGGCCTCGGGTATGGAACAAACAGTCCACACAGGTCTGGTCAGAGCGATCCGCAGGTGGGACCTCGTCGCCCTGGGGATCAACGTGATCATCGGCGCCGGCATCTTCGGACTCCCATCGAGGATTTACGGGCTGACCGGCGTCTGGAGTCTGGTGGCGTACCTGATCTGTGCCCTGCTCATCATCCTCATCATCCTGTGCTTTGCCGAAGTGGGCAGCCGATTTGAAGGGACGGGTGGCCCGTACCTTTATACGCGCATGGCGTTCGGCCCCCTCGTCGGGTTCGAGGTGGGCTGGCTGATGTGGCTGGCGCGGCTGACGGCTTTCGCCGCCCTCTGCAATCTCGTGGTCGGCTCGCTCAGTTACCTCTGGCCCGCCGCGGGTGTGGGGCTGTGGCGCGTGGTGACGATCACCGCGGTCGTCGTCTCACTGACCGTCGTCAACGTCATCGGGGTGCGCGAATCGGCGCTCGCGAGCGACATCTTCACGGTCGGCAAACTGGCGCTGCTCGTGTCATTCGTCGCGGTCGGGTTGTTCTTCGTCAGCCCCGGACAGTTTTCCTTCTCGCCGCGGCCGGACTACGGCTCTTTTTCGACGGCCGTGCTGCTGCTGGTCTTCGCGTTCAGCGGGTTTGAGATGACCGTCATCCCGAGTGGCGAAATCCGCGACCCGCAACGTCATATCCCGTTTGCGCTCCTGACGGCGACGGGTGTGGTCGTCCTGCTATACCTTTTGATTCAGTTCGTCTGCATCGGGACGCTGCCGGAGCTGGCCCGCTCGGAGCGGCCACTGATTGATGCGAGCAGCCACTTTGTCGGCGCGGCGGGCGCCACGATTATGTCGGTCGGGGCGATGTTTTCCGTGACCGGCACCCTCAACACGGTCATGCTGACTGCGCCGCGGCTGATGTTCGCAATGGCGGAACAGGGACAGCTCCCGCGCATCCTCGCGGCCACCCACTGGCGCTTTCACACGCCCTGGGTTGCGATCCTCGTTTCGGCGGCAATTATGCTCGCGTTCACGCTCTTCGGGACGTTCATTTCCGCGCTCACCATCAGCACGGTGATCAGGCTGCTCGTCTACATCGCGACCTGCCTTTCCGTCCCCGTCCTGCGCCGCCGGGGCGACGTGCCGCGGCCCGCGTTCAGAGTGCCTGCCGGCACGGCCGTCTCACTTGCCGCGACGGTATTATCCGTCTGGCTGCTCTCGAACAGCACATGGAACGATGCGTGGCTTGTGGGGACGGCGGCAGCGCTCGGGCTGCTCATTCACTTGGGATACCTCCTCGTGAAAAGAGCGCCCCTTGCCGCCAAAGAGATTGACCCGGTCGGCACGCCACAGTTGAAGGTGAAGTAACTTTGACAGTTGGCGACAGCCGGAAGCGCCGGGCGGCTCGCGTGCTGTTTATTCTCAACATTCGCAACACAGACCGAATTCTCATCGCCACGATCAATCAACAGGAGACCCTCCATGAATATCAATGACCTGTTTCGCACACGTCGGAATTTTCTGGGCGGCATCACTGCGGGCACGCTCGGGGCCGCCGCTTTGATGAAGCCGGGCGTTTTTGCCGACCACCTGGCTCAGACGCCGCGGCAGACCGAGGGGCCGTTCTATCCGGACAGGATGCCGCTCGACACTGACAACGATCTGCTCGTCATCAATGATTCGATCACCCCCGCCGTCGGGGAGGTCACTTACCTGAGCGGCCGGATCCTCGACCGGCACGGCGAACCGATCAGGAACGCGGTCGTGGAAATCTGGCAGGTGGATAACAACGCCGCCTACCTCCACACCAGAAGCGATAACCACAGCAGGCGGGACGCGAACTTCCAGGGGTTCGGGCGCTGCCTGACCGGCTCGACCGGCGAGTACGCCTTCCGCACCGTCAAGCCGGTCCCGTACCCCGGTCGCTCGGCCCCGCACATTCACTTCGCCGTTAAGGTGAAGGGGCAGGAGCGCTTCACCACGCAGTGTTATATCAAAGGGTATCCGGGGAACGAACGCGACGGAGTCCTCAGGGACATTCGTGACGCCAGGGCGCGCGAACTGCTCATGGTTGACTTCGCCCCGGTCAGACAGGCGCGCATCGGCGAACTGGCGGCGCGGTTCGACATCGTCCTCGGCTTTACGGCGGCGGGCTGATCCGCGCTGGCGAAGCCCCCGCTTCAGGCCGAAGCCCGGATCAGCAGCTGATCATTGACCGCACAGACTCCCGGCGCGTGGCTGACGGCGCCGACCACGGCGCGCTTCTCCGCGTAAGAGCGGACGCTGCCGTCCAGCGTGACTTCGCCGCCGCGGACAGAGACCCTGATGCGCTCGGCCTCACGTTCGGCCCTGCGCTCGAGCGCCTCTTCGATGATCCCGCGTACTTCATCGGGTCTGATCTCAGGCGGGCTGATGGCGAGCCGGTTGTGAACGCCTTTCACCCCGTGAAGGTAGCGCACGGCGCGCTCAGCATCCTCGCGCTGGCTGATCGTGTCCACGCCGCCTTCGAGCGTCACCCAGCCGTCCGAAACGGTCGAGCGGATGTGGTCATCGGGGACCAGCACGTCCCACTCGAGCGCGTGCCGCACGGCCTTCGCGATCTCGGTGTCGGTGCGGGCAAGGCTGCCCGGCAGCTTCACCAGAATGTCGTTGGCGACATCCAGCACGCCGTGGACGCGGAACGCGGCCTCCTGTGCGGCCAGCTTGCGGGCGTAGCTGCTGACCGCGCCGCCGAGCGTCACGACGCCTTTGCTCACCGCCACGCCGATTTCGGTCTCCTCCACGCGCGTGTCCCAGCGCAGTTCACGCTCGACTTCCTGCTTGATCTGATCATCAGGTTTGACGTACATCGCACTTTCCTCCTTCATTCAAATCACAATCCGGGCTGCCGATGAAATTTTCCCCCGGACGTGATGGCATGTTAAGAACGGCAACCGGCATACCATCTCAGGGCTCCCGACAATTACGCGCAGTTACAGGCCGGCGCCTCACCGTGCTGCGCGAAGTTCCCCATTTTCGGCAGCGCGGTTGCGTGAAATCACACTGTGCTGACGGGGGTGAAGATGAATCCCGTGCCTTTCGGGCCGCCCTGACCGGGGGAACGTGACTTGCACAACCGTGTTCCGAGCTTCGGCGAGTGCTTAGTCCCCGGCAGGAAGAGGAAAGGTATGAATCAGGCAGAGTCGCAAATCGGGTTTAATCGAATCTTTCACCCGTCAGATCTTTCGGAGGCGAGCGAAGTGGCCTTTGCGCACGCGCTCCGGCTGGCGCTGCCGGGGCAGTCCAGACTGACCATCCTGCACACCGACCCCGAGGGCAGTGAGGCCCGGTGGTCAGAATTCCCCGGAGTCCGCCGGGCGCTGGAGCGGTGGGGAGTCCTGCCGCCCGGCAGTTTGAAGGATGCTGTCGCCGGGCTCGGACTGGAGGTGGAAAAGATCGCGACGCCGCACCGTGACCCGGTGGCCGCAATTCTGTCTTACCTCAGTCAGCATCCTCACGACCTGATCGTGCTCTCGACTCACCAGTACGAAGGTCTGAGGCGCTGGCTGCACAAGACGGTGGCCGAGCCGGTTGCCCGCCGTTCGGGTGAGATGACCTTATTCATCCCGCGCGGCTTTGACGGCTTTGTTTCTCGCCGGGACGGTTCAGTGACATTGCGCCACGTCCTCATCCCGGTGGATCACCATCCGTATCCGCAGCCGGCCATTGAAGCCGCGGCGTCAATCGCCAGCCGGGCCGGGGTGCGCGCGGTCAACTTCACTCTGCTCCACGTCGGTCACGAAGGGGATTTCCCGGAACTCAGAACGCCCGGGCGGGAAGGGTGGAAATGGAGAAGGATTATTCGGCAGGGCGGCGTTGAAGAGCACGTTCTGCTGGCCGAGATTGAATACGAAGTGGATCTGATTGTGATGACGACTGCGGGTCATGACGGGTTCCTGGACGCCCTGCGCGGCAGCACGACCGAGCGAATCGTCCGCATGGCCTCCTGCCCGGTGCTCGCCGTCCCGGCAGTTGAATCTGCGGCCGTATCACCTGAGGTCGTACCCGGCTGGCAGCCGGCAGTCTGAACCGAACTGCCGCCCCGGTACTGTACCAATCTTTCAGGCAAGGCAATGGAGGCTGATATGCAGGAGTATCACGCAATCAAACAGCAACTGATCACGAGATCGGACGAGATTCGGCACCGGCTTGAGCGAATTACCAGCGACGTGCGGCACGTCAACCAGCCGCTCGCCGCGGATTTTGAAGAACAGGTGGTCGAGCGCGAAAACGATCAGGTACTCGACGCGCTCAATGACTCGATCCGCGCCGAACTGGCGCAGATCGAGGGGACGCTCGGCCGCCTCGACCGCGGCGAGTACGGGGTCTGTGAGGTCTGCGGCCGGCGTATTCCGATCAGGCGACTCGAAGTCCTGCCGCACGCCAGCCGCTGTGTGGTCTGTGCGGAAAAGGGTTGAATGAGTTGGCAAGCAATATGGCAGTGCGATTAAGGAGAAGGATTATGTCAGGCAAAATTCTGAAGCTGGTGGTGATCGGCTTGCTGATCAATTTCACCAGCACCGGCACCGCTCACGCCCGTCCGGGCGAGAGGACGTCGGCCCCGACACAAGGGACGAGTCAGCAGTCTCAGGAAGAGCAGTACAAGAAACAGGTTGTGGATTGGGGGACCAATAAGCCCGTTTCCGTCAGACTCAAATCCGGCGACCGGGTCGAAGGCCGGATCGCCGGGATCAGGGACGACGTCTTTACCGTGCAGATGGTGGAGAAGGGGAAAGTGACATCGAGGGACGTTCGGTACAGCGAGGTGAGAAGCCTGAAGGAGAAAAACGGCAGGGCCGGCAAAATCGTCGGTTACACCACGCTGGGCATCCTGGCCGGCGTCGGGGTGACGTTTCTGGTGATCCTGGCCATCGTGGCCGCCAACGATTGATGAGTCTTTGAACGGGGCTGGGGAGTGCGGGTATGATCTGATTGTCCCCTGACGCGCCACCGGCGAATCAGATTCGGATCACAACCTGCCCGACAGAGTTTGCGGCCGAAGCGCCCCGCCCGGAGGTTCGCGGCGAAGTTCGTCGGGCGGTTGAATCGGTGATGAGAGCCTGCCTGTTACAATCCAGCGCGCCCATCGAGCAGAATCCGCTCGTTTACACCGAGGTGCCGCGGCCCACGCCCGCGGGCGATCAGGTGCTGGTGCGCGTGAGCGCGTGCGGCGTCTGTCGCACCGATCTGCACGTGATCGAAGGCGAATTGCCGCAGCGCAAAATGCCCGTCATCCCCGGCCATCAGGTCGTCGGCCGGATTGAGCAGGTGGGCGAACAGGTCACGCGCCTCAAAGTCGGTGACCGCGTCGGCATCCCATGGCTGCACCGGACCTGCGGCGAGTGCGAATACTGCCGCGACGGCAAAGAGAACCTGTGCGAGCGCGCCACCTTCACCGGCTGGGTCGTTGACGGCGGGTATGCCGAATACGCGCTGGCCCCGGCAGGTTTCGTTTACCCGATCCCCGACTCGTTCGGCGATGAAGAGGCGGCGCCGCTGCTGTGCGCCGGGATCATCGGCTTTCGCTCGCTGCGGCTCTCCGGGCTGACGGGGAAGAGCCCGGGCAAGAGGCTCGGGCTGTATGGCTTTGGTAACGCCGCGCACGTGGCGATTCAGGTGGCGCGGCACTGGGGCGTTGATGTTTACGCCTTCACGCGCGACATGCGACATCAGCAACTGGCCCTGGAACTCGGCGCCGTGTGGGCCGGCGGCGCGGGCGAGGAGGCCCCGGCGAAGCTCGACAGCGCGATCATCTTCGCGCCCGCCGGCGAACTCGTCATCGCCGCGCTGAAGGTCTTGAAGAAGGGCGGCACGCTGGCGCTCGGCGGCATTCACATGAGTCAGATTCCGCCGCTTGATTATCAATTGCTTTATCACGAACGAGTCGTCCGCAGCGTCGCCAACAACACGCGCGAGGACGGCATCGACTTCCTGAACATCGCCGCCGAAATCCCGATCAGAACTCAGGTGCAGATCTTCCCGCTCAGTGAAACCAACCGCGCCCTTAACGCGCTCAAGCACGACGCGATTCGCGGCGCGGCAGTCGTCAGAGTCATTGAGAACTCTGCCACGCCGGTTTAGTATCCGTTCGGTCATCTCCAAATTGCAGTGACAGGTGGATTCAATTGATCACGGATGAGAAAACCGGCGGCCGCCGGATGGATAATCAGTGGCTGAGGCAGATCGTCGTGCAGGTGATCCTGCTCGGCGCCGCGGCGCTCGCTGGCATCTGGCTGCTCTATGCCCTCAGAAAGATCTTCCTGCTCCTCGCGCTCACCATTTTCTTCTGCTACTTCATCAGCCCGATCATCGAGTTCATTGAGCGCCCGCTCCGAATAGGCCGCTCCGTCCGGCGGGCGCCGCACACTCTGGCCATTGGCATCGTCTATCTGCTCCTGTTTGGGGTGGTCACCCTCGCTCTGGAGTTGCTGCTGCCGCTGCTTTCGGAGCAGGTCGGTGCGCTGGCCGCTCAGGCGCCATCCTATGCCGAGCGTCTCAATCAATATGCCCAGCATCTCAGCTCTCTGCCCGGGCGATACCACCTGCCGGCGGGCTGGCAGCAGACGGTCAGAGACGGGCTGAATGCGACATTCGTCGGCGCGATGACCTGGCTGCAATCCGGAGTCGTCCGGGTGGTTCAGCTGACGCTCTATCTCCCCTGGCTGGTGTTGATCCCCATTCTCGGCTTCTTTTTATTGAAAGACGGGAAGGCCTTCACGCATCAGATCCTCATTTCACTGCCTGATGGTGATACGCGACGGCGCGCGGCGAATTTCCTGAATGACGTGAGTCGGACTCTGGCCGCTTACATCAGGGCGCAGCTGCTGGCCTGCCTGATCGTGGGCACCGTCGTGGCCATCGGGCTCCGGCTGCTCGGCACGCCCTACTCGCTGGTGCTGGGAGTGGCGGCGGCGGTGCTGGAATTCATCCCGCTGGTCGGGCCGCTCTCGCTGGCGGTGATCGCCGCCCTTGTCGCGAGCTTTGAGTCGTGGCGCCTCGCGCTGCTGGTGCTGGCCTTCCTCGGTCTGCTGAGAGTCATCGAGGATTATGTGATCTACCCACGGCTGATCGGCCGCGAAGTGGAGATGCACCCGCTGGTGGTCATTCTGGCCGTCCTGTGCGGGGCCGAACTCGGAGGCATCGCAGGCGTCTTTCTCGCCGTGCCTGTCGCTGCGCTGCTGGTGGTCAGCCTGAAGCACTGGCGGGGGATGAGGTCATCCGCAGGATAATCTTCGGCTAAGGTGATTACGGCCTGCCGCCAGGGCGATTGTCAGGGTGAATGAAATCAGCTCACCTGCACTGATGGGATGTGACTCAGCAGCTGGGTGAGCTTATCAAAGTCGAGTGGCTTGACCAGGTGGGCGCTGAACCCTGCTTCCATCGCCAGCTTCCGGTCTTCGGGCTGGCCATAGCCGGACAGCGCAATCATGAAGATCCCGCCGCCTTCCGGCGCGGCCCGCACCTTCTGGGCGACCTCAAATCCGTCCAGAACCGGCAGCCCGATATCAACCAGCGCTATTTCGGGCTTCAGCTCCAGCGCCATCTCAACCCCCTGCTGTCCGTCCTCCGCCACGTCCACGCGGTGCCCTTCGATCTCCAGCAGCAGCCGCAACGACTCCCGCCCCTCTTCGCTGTCTTCAACGATCAGGATGTGGCGCGGGCGGACGGCGGGCTGTGCCCGCTCACTCTGCCGCGAGGGTAAGGGCCCATAGTAAAGCGGCAGGCGAACCGTGAATTCGCTGCCCTGACCGAGGCCGGGACTCGATGCCACTACGCTCCCGCCGTGTTTCTCGGCGAGGCGGCGCACGAGCGACAGCCCGAGGCCGAGGCCACCCTGAGAGCGATCAAGGGTGCCTTCCACCTGGGTGAAGATTCCGAAGATCGCCGAGAGCATTTCGGGCGCGATCCCGACGCCGGTGTCCTCGACCCGGATGACGGCCTCCTCCCGCTCGCGCGCGACAGAGAGGCGAATGCGCCCGTCCGGGGGCGTGTACTTGATCGCGTTGCTCAGCAGGTTGGAGATGATCTGTTCCAGCCGCGCCGGGTCGCCTTCGACCATGACGGGGCCGGCCTCGACGGTGAGGGAGAGCGATTGCCGCTGCGGCCCTTCATTCAAACGCAGTGATTGCAGACAGCGTTCGGCCACCTCATTGAGGTCTACAGGCTCGCGCCGCAGCGTAATCTTCCCGGAAGTGATCCGGGAGACGTCCAGCATGTCGTCCACCAGGCGCGAGAGCTGGCGGACCTGACGCGCGATGATCTCCCGCAGCCGGACGGGCTGGTCATCCTGAGATGAGATCTGATTGAGGACCTGAACCGCGTTGGAGATGGCATTGAGGGGATTACGCAACTCATGGCCGAGCATGGCCAGAAACATGTCTTTCTGCCGGTCACTCTCTTCCAGCTGGCGCAGCAGGTCACGCGCCTGATACTGGCGGCGGCGCACGCGTAAGGCGGCCCTGAGCGCGCTCACCACGGTGGTAATGCGGATGGGCCGTTCGAGGATCGTGACGTTGGCGCGCGGCCCGACCGTCTCGAGCAGGACGTCGGCGTTCGACTCGCCGCCAGCGAAGAGAATGACGGGCAGGTCCGACCAGGGGGGCTGACGGTCGAGCGTTTCGAAAAATAACGCCGCCGGCCCCTCCAGCGCCTCTTCAACAAGCAGCGCGGCGCCCGCGCCGGCTTCAATCTCCCGGCAGAGTTCTTCCATCCCGCGACAGGCCTGCGCCAGGATGCCTGCCTGGGAGAGGACCGTGCAGGCCAGTTCCGCATCCCGCCCCGTCGGGGCAAGGATGAGGACACGCTCTTCGTGTTGTTCAGTCTGCGGCTGCCTCATTGCTTTGCCCAAGTAATGGTTCTGCAGCACCCGTGTACTCCGGGTGCCCCGAGAGGATCGCCCGGAATTCTCTGAGCTGTCTGCCGACCTGAAGACCCACCGGCCCGACGCAGAACTCACGGATACTGCGTTCATGGTCGCCGCTCCGCTTCTTGGCCACCGAAATCGCCTGACGGATTTCGCCCTCCGCCTCGAAATAGCGCAACAGAATCACCATGTCTGCCAGATAGCTGACGTCAACCGGCAGAGTCATATTGCTCCCGATCAGCCCATGCTGAGCCATGACGAGCAGTGTCACTACGCCCTGCTGATTGAGAAATGCCAGCATCTCGCGGACATGTGAGGTCAGGAAATGCTCCTCCGGCATGGCCTGGTAATAACCATTCAGGCTGTCAATGATCACGACGCCCACCCCGTCGCGTTCGACGGCATGGCAGACCATGTAAGCGAACTCTCCGGGCGACAGCTCCGCCGGATCCATCTGCCTGATCATGACCCGGCCCGACTTAACGTGGGTTGCAAGATCTACCCCCAGCGCCGCTGTGCGGGCCAGCAGCAGAACGGGACTCTCTTCAAAGCTGTAGATGACCACCGATTTACCCTGCTGCGCCGCGACGTGAGCGTATTGCGCCGCGAGCGTTGACTTGCCCGACCCGGCGGGGCCCATAATCAGAGTGCCGGTGCCGGCGTCAATGCCTCCCCCCGTGAGCTGATCCAGTTCGGGCAGGTTGCTCGAGAGTTTTTCCGGCGTGAACTCCGGTCGGTGATCCGCCGCAATCAGGCGCGGGTAGACGATGATCCCCCCGGTTTCGATATTCAGGTCGTGGTACCCGCCGCGATATTTCACGCCCCGCAATTTGAGGACGCGCAGGCGGCGGCGCGGCCCCCCGTAACCGGGTGAGTTGTGATCGAGCATAATAACGCCGTGCGCGAGGCTCTCAAGCTGGCGGTCGGAAGTCTCTGAGGTGTGATCGTCGAGCAGCAGCACGGTACACTGTCGCCCGGCAAAGAACTGTTTGAGCGCAAGGATCTGCCGCCGGTACCGCAGCGGGTCACGCGCCAGCAGGCGCATCTCCGACAGAGAGTCGAAGACCACGCGCTGCGGCTTCACCCGCTCAACCTCACTGAAGACCGCCCTGGTCGTTTCCGCCAGCTCCACCTCGGAAGGGTGAAAGAGGGTGTATTGTGAATCAACCGTCGCGTCTCCTTCGGGCAGGGAGAGGTCATACAGGGTAATGCCGTCAAGCGACCAGCCGTGAGATTCGGCCACCTCGCGGAGTTCCTCTCTGGTCTCGGACAGCGTGACATAAAGACACTTCTCACCGCAGCGCAGCCCTTCCAGGAGGAATTGCAGGGCCAGCGTCGTTTTGCCAGTGCCGGGGTTGCCTTCGAGCAGATAGATTCGATCCCGCGGCAGACCTCCCTTGAGGATTTCGTCCAGTCCCTCTACGCCGGTAGTGATCCTGTTCTGGTTTGAGTCACTCGTGTTATTCATCACTTTGACCATCCGACAAAAATAGTTGAGAGCGGAAGACAGCCTGCGCCCGCGATTGTAGCTCCGGGGTCGGATTCCTTCTGTATTCCATTGAACAGACCCGCCGATTCAACCACAATATCCAGAGCCTGAACTCTGGCCTGGCTTTTGCTCTTCACATCAGGCAAAACCGGACTGGAGTTATCTGCCGCCGGCTGGTTCCGGGGAAAGACTGCCGACGAGGGGAAGGTCATCAGGGGAATTTGATTCGCGGACATCGTAGGAAAATTCGCAGTCTCATGCAAACCCGTATGAACAATGTAGGCCCCAGTCAGCGCAAACGCGAGGAGCGGTCACACATCCGCATCCTCGCCGACCAGGCTTTTGCCAGAGCTGCCGGAGCGCCGCTCGTGCCGGGCAACAGCGTCCGCCTGCTCAGGGACGCGCGGGAAAATTACCCCGCCTGGATCGAGGCCATCCGCTCGGCCGAGCGGACGGTCCATTTCGAGAGTTACATCATTCACGAAGACGAGCAGGGCCGGCAGTTCGCTGAACTGCTCGCGGCGAAAGCGCGCGAAGGCGTGCGCGTTCGCCTCATTTACGACTGGATGGGCGCGCTCAGGACCACATCGGGCAGGTTCTGGAGGCAGTTGCGGGCCTCGGGCGTCGAGGTCCGCTGCTTCAACCCGCCGCGCGTGGACAGCCCATTCGGCTGGCTCAGTCGTGACCACCGCAAGATGATCGCCGTTGACGGGCGCGTCGGATTTGTGACGGGTTTGTGCGTCGGGCGGATGTGGGTCGGTGATCCGGCGCGCGGCATCGAGCCCTGGCGCGACACCGGAGTTGAAGTGCGCGGCCCGGCGGTGGCCGACATCGAGCAGGCGTTTGCGCAGGTGTGGGCCGCGACGGGCGAGCCGCTGCCTCCGGATGAATTGCCGGCGCGCGAATCAATTGCGCCCGCAGGTGAAGTGTTGTTGCGTGTCGTCGCGAGCATGCCGAACACGGCCGGTCTGTATCGGCTCGATCAGCTGATTGCGGCCGGCGCGCGGCGGACGCTCTGGCTGACTGACGCTTACTACGCCGGGACGACGCCTTACGTGCAGGCGCTCAGGGCCGCCGCGCTGGATGACGTTGACGTGCGGTTGCTCGTGCCGCAGGCGACTGACCTGCCGATGGTGCGGGCGCTGTCGCGCTCGGGTTACCGCCCGCTGCTCGAAGCGGGCGTCAGAGTTTTTGAGTGGAACGGCCCGATGCTGCATGCGAAGACAGCTGTGGCCGACGGGCAGTGGGCCAGAGTCGGTTCGAGCAACCTCAACCTGTCGAGCTGGATCGGCAACTGGGAGCTGGATGTCGTGGTTGAAAACAGGGAGTTCGGGCAGGAGATGGAGGAGCAGTATCTGGCCGACCTCGCCAACTCGACCGAAATCCATCTGAACGCCGAAAGGAAATTGTGGCGCGAGAAGCGGGCGGGGAAGCGCCGGCTGCGCGCAAAGATCGGGGGCGGCAGCTCGGGCCGCGCCGCCGCCGGGGCGATCAGAATCAGCAACGCCGTGGGGGCCGCCATCACCAATCACCGCATCCTCGGCCCGGCGGAAGCGCAGATGATGGCGACCGCGGGCCTGCTGCTGCTGGCCCTTGGCATCGTCGCCGTGATCTGGCCGCGGTGGATCGCCATCCCGCTCGGCACGCTCGGCATCTGGACTGCGATCTCGCTCTTCCTCAGGGCTTATGATCTGCACCGCAAGGGGGAGCAGGAGGAGCGCGAGTTATTACTGGCCCGTACGCAGGAAGCCCGGACCCCGGACGGCAGTGAAAGCGTCGCGCCGGGACCGGAACAGATATCATTACCGAAGCAGTGATGAGTGAAGCAAAGCGGCTGCGGGTAGTCACCTACAACGTCCACAAGTGTCGCGGACTCGACCGGCGCGTCAGCCCGGCGCGGATCGTCGAAGTGCTGCGCGAGGTTGAGGCCGACATCATCGCCCTGCAGGAAGTCCTCTGCATTCGGGGGCAGGGGAGCGAGGACGATCAGGCCCACTTCATCTCACGTGAAATGGGGATGGATTACCGCCTCGGCGAGAACCGCCGGCTGCACGGCGGGGCTTACGGCAACGTGGTGCTGAGCCGGTTCCCGATGACGGCCGCGCACAACCACGACATCAGCATCCGTGGGCGCGAGCAGCGCGGGTGCCTGCGCGTTGACGTTGACCTGGGACGCGACCAGACCCTGCACGTTTATAACGTCCACCTCGGCACTTCATACAGCGAGCGCCGCCACCAGGCGCGCCGGCTGCTCGAAACCGAAATCCTCGCGAACGAACAGATCCCGGGGCCGCGCGTCCTGCTCGGGGATTTCAACGAATGGACGCGCGGCCTGGCCTCGCACCTGCTCGCCGAACATTTCCGGAGCGCCGACATCAGGCTCCACCTCAAACGGAAATACACTTACCCGGGAGTGATGCCGTTCCTGCATCTCGATCACATCTACTACGACGAAGACCTCGAACTGAAAAGCGCGGCGCTGCACCGCAGCCGCACCGCCCTGGTCGCTTCCGACCACCTGCCGCTGCTCGCGGATTTCCGGCTGCGAAATTCCAGCAGGGCATAAATCCGGATTCACCGCGAAGCCACAGTGGGGATGAAAGCGGCATTACTGATGGTCAATCATCAGCCCTCTTGCAAAAGTGAGGATCAGCAGTTGTCAGTAGTGGGCCGTCAGAGCTTGTCATCAGCCGGATTGTTCGCGTTCACGCCGTTCGGCTGAGACCATTTCTCTTCGTCCCTGACGAAGAGAAATGCGAGGGTTTGAGTCATGACAAGGCCCGACGGTCCGGGCTTCTGACACACCTGCAACGAACGGCGACGGCTCAGGCCGAAACAAATAAACCCGCACTGTTGGCGACGGTGTTGTTACAAAGGCGAAAGCCCGGAGTCCGGAAGGCTCCTGTGACCGGCGCTAATGACTGATCAGGCAGATTGACCGGTCAGGAATTGTCAGAATGCAGCAGAAGATGATTGATAAAAATCATGGCTTGATTTTATAATCCGCCTTACCCCGTAAAGAGTCGTCAGCACCCGGAACGTCTCCACTCCCTGCAATTTCAAACCTGAATGATGGGGGCTCAACATGGAAAACACATCTGCCTCCCCGGCGACAGTGCATCACCGGGAAGAATCCGGGATCACCTCAGTTGTCTCGCGGGAAACACGGGCTGAGGTACTGGCCTTTGTCAATCAGAAGGGTGGCACCGGCAAAACGACGATCGCGCAGAATCTGGCCGCCTGCTTCGCCCTCGAACACGGCAAGCGCGTGCTGTGCGTGGATCTGGACCCGCAGGGGAACCTCGGCCAGGGACTGACCTCCCGTCCCATCCAGACGACCAGGATCGCCGACCGCCTGCTGGTCGTCCCGAGCGCGAACATTCAGGAATACGTCGTGCCCGTCCGCCCGGGGATTGACTTGATTCCCAATCACTTTCACCAGGAGCTGCACAAGTCGGTCCAGACGCTGCCGCTTCACTCCAACCCGCTCGGCGAGGCGCTCAATCAGGCGCGGAAGCAGTACGACCTGATCCTGATAGACACACCTGCGGGTCTGTGTCGGTCAACGCAGGCCGGGGTTGATGTGGCCGATCAGGTGGTCATTGTCATGTCGTGCGGGAAATACGCCCTGACTGGCACCGCCGCCGTGATTGACTGGATCGGCGGCAACGCCGCTCACTCCGGGCGGAAGGCGCCGAAGATCAGGGTCGTGCTGAACTGTTATGACGACCGGCGGCGGTTCGACCGTCAGTTCCGGCAGGAAGTCAGCTACATTTTCGGCGACGACCTGTATCAGACCTATATCCGCACCACAGTCAAAATCACCGAGGCCGCGGCGAATTCGAAGACCGTCATCGAATACGACCGGCGGCATGCAGGCGCCGCTGACTTCCGGCAACTCGGCCGGGAAATCCTCGGATTGCCACCAGAGGTGAGTGAACGGCCTGAAGCGGTGGAAGACGAGGAGACCCAGCAGATGGGCGTGGTGATCAGACTCGCCTCGTGACCCGAAGGGGGAAGCCCTTTGGCGAAACTCGAAAATACTGACCGGCCGCGCGCCGCCGAGCTAGGCCGCCGACTGCAATCTTCTCTTCCGGCGGCGCCTCCATCTCGCCAGCAGAATTATCCCGCCCGTCAGGATCAGGATCAGATCCGCCGGCACAGGAAAGCGCGACTCCCTGATTCTGATTTCGGGCGGGGGCAGGACTGATTGCTGCGACCCTGACGGCGCGAAGAAGACTTCATCCGTCCCGGGGCGGGGCGAGGACTTGTCTTCAAACACGGTGAGCCAGGTGTCTTTCGGCCACTCGGTTTTGACCGGGACGAGGTCACTGAGACTTTCGCGGACATCCTCAGAGATGCGATCCGCCCAGACCACCTGCCCCGGCCATTTGCCGGAAGCCTGCTCGCCGAGCTTTCCCTCCACCCGAGAACCGCTCAGAAAAAAGACGCGCAGCAGCCTGGGTTCGGTGCCAGCCTCTTTTGCCTCGCGCTGGCTCGCGGGTTCGCGGTACGGGAAGAACGGGCGATCCGTGGTGAATGACATCCGCACTGCGGAACTCGCGACCCGGCGGTAGTCGGCATCCTTTGCAATTTTGAAGGCAGTGATCTTCCAGTGGGCCGCGACATAAGGCACGAACCAGTCGGCGAGCGCGGGGCTCGACACGTAGCCGTGACGCCCGAGCCAGCGATTCAACTCCGCCGCGTTGTCGGCTTCCAGAACGACGGCGTCATAACCCGCCACCCGCTCCATCTTAACCACCCAGACTCCTCCCGGTGCCTTGGCCGTCACCCCCTCCCGCGCCGATCTCAGGTAGAAAAACCAGGCGAAGGCGGGGGTGAAATCAAATCCGGCGAATTCGGATCGCTCGATCACCTTCGGCCTCATGAGCGCTTCGAGGCGGTAGAATTTATTGTCAGAACCGCTGATTTCACTGAGTTCCGGTCTGGTGGGCGTCGGCACCAGGAAGCCGAAATCCGGGGCCTCTGTCTCGAAGGTGGCGCGGCGGATGAAATGCTGCGTGCGGCTGGCCTCGTCCCAGACGATGATGGCGGACTCGTCCGCGATCCTGACAAATTGCCCCGGCCGGGGCGCGGGGGCGCAGGCCCATATGGCCTGCGGGAATGCCAGCACGCCTGAGAGCAACACAACTGCCAGCGTTCGTGCGACGGAATATGTCTGAGCGGCCATGACCTGCCTCCTTTTCGCGGGAAGTATAAGCCACAAGCGATCACATCACTTACCATCAGAGTCAATTCGGGCTTCCGGTCACGCGCTCGCGAGTGCGTAATCACGGCGCTCCCGGAAGAACGAAGCGGCATGCACCGAAATTGATTTGCCTCGTACGGGCGCATATTCTCTGCCCATCGTTGCCGGCGTCTTCTAACCTTGACATGAAAATCGGCCCGGAGATTACGGTATGGAAACTTCCTCCCACGAAGTAACCAGAATGCTGATGGACTGGAGCAGGGGCGATCAGGCGGCGCTCGACCGGCTGATGCCGCTGCTTTACGACGAGCTGCGTCGGATCGCCGGGCGCTACCTGCGCCGCGAGCGATCACACCCTGCAAACCACCGCGCTCGTGCATGAGGCCTTCCTGCGCCTGATTGATCAGCAGCGGGTGAACTGGCAGAACCGCGCGCACTTTTTCGGGATCGCCGCGCAGACGCTTCCGCCACGAGCGTCAGATCCTCGCCTCGCTCGATCACGCCAGCATCGCCCGGCTGCTCGACGGTGGCTCGACCGCAAGCGGCCTGCCGCACTTTGTCATGGAGTACATCGAGGGCCGGGCGATTGACCGCTACTGTGACGGCCATCACCTTTCGACCGTCGGGCGGTTGAAGCTCTTCCAGCAGGGCTGCGCCGCCGTGCAGTTCGCGCACCAGAACCTGATCGTACGGCCATCGCGGCTGGAAGTGGCCGTGGCCCGGCTCGGTTTCGCACACCATCGCTTCACACGCACATTGTTCAGTCGAGATCGTCCGCTGCGCCGAAGTCACGCGAAAGTGACGAGGCCCACCCTTCCTGCGCGAATCCCCGCATCACTGTGGGGCCGCTGAAACCGTTTCCTGCCTGATGCGCTCAAAAACCGTTCACTCTTGGGCCGCCCTCCTATCGGCACACTCATTGCAAGCCGGAAGGTGATGACTGGCAAATACTGTAAATATTTCCTACAGGGCGCTGATTCGGGAGCTGGTGCCGACGCGGCCATGGGGGAAATTCCGGGGCGGGTTGTGCCAGGGGGCGTGACCACGCATCCGCGAAAGATCAGGCGTCGGGGAGCCATTGATCTTAACGGCGAAACGCCGGATGATGAGCTGACGCCGACAGGCCGGCTGAATGCGCGGACTTACCCGCAGGCCGGCTGCGTATGGAGGCGATACGCGAGCCTCGCAGGCGCATCGTGTGATTGATGTGTAGTTGTGGTGAAGAGACTGAAGTGGCGATGGATGTTTGCCCGGTCACCCGAGCGGTCTCTCAGCAGTCTTCATGACATCCCGATCAAGCCCTGAAAACAATGAGAACCATCTGCGAAGCAACATGCCGTGCGCACGCCGGGGGCCGAGGCCCACTTCGCCGGCGCGGCGCTCTGCGGGTGAGTTCCCTGGGTAGAAAGGAAACTATGCAACTTCCGGTACAAGTCACGTTTCGTAACATGGAATCTTCCACCGCGGTCGAAGCGAAAATTCGCGAGGAGGCCGCGAAGCTTGATGAATTTTATAACCACGTGATGGCCTGTCGTGTGGTCGTCGAAATCCCGCGTTACCACCCGAACAGGGGAAAGCTTTTTCATGTCCGGATTGACCTGACCGTCCCCGGCGGTGAGATCGTGGTCAGGCACGAACCCAGTCTTCACACCGCGGCCAGACAGACTGAGACGGAGCGGGGGAGCAAGAAGCTGGAGATTGATGGCGCCTACAAGGACGTTTATGTCGCGATCCGTGACGCCTTCAAGGCGATGCGCCGGCAGTTGAAGGATTATGCGCGCCGCCAGCGCGCCGACGTGAAAACTCATGAGCTGCCGCCGCACGCGCGGGTGAGCAAAATCTTTCCCGAAGAGGGCTACGGCTTCCTCGAAACTCCCGAGGGGACGGAAGTCTACTTCCACCAGAACAGTGTGCTGAATGGGGGCTTTGAAAAACTGGAACCCGGAACGGTTGTCAGCTTTATCGAAGAGGTGGGCGACAAGGGCCCGCAGGCCAGCACCGTCAGACCGATCAGGCATCAGCGGGAAGCCACCCAGAACTGAAGGGAAGAGTGAAAACAAGCGCGCCCGGGCACGCGAATCAGTGACAATTCGTGCCCCCGGGAGCGCCGGCATCGCGGCCTGCCAATCTTCCGGAAAGTGCCGTTTGCCGAAGACCTGCAGGCCCCGATACCTGCGCTCCCAGGAGAACGCAGAACAGAATCAGTGGATGATTCCTTTCTGATCGCGAGATTCATCTGCCCGCGCGCAGTGCGGCCAGTTCGATCAGGCCGCTGCCCCGGCATTCAGGGCAGTTCTCCTTACCGGTCCCACGACATTTGTGGCATTCCTGATCAAGCAGACTGGCTTCGGGCTCCTGCCCCACGCCGCCGCAGTGTTCGCAGGCGATCTCCCCCGTCCCGGCGCAGTTGATGCACATATCTTTCATCTCTGACCTCCTCTTGTTGTCGCGCCACATTCGCTGCAACTCTCATTCCCGACGCCCGGGCAGCGCCCCTTATGGCACGTCAGGGTATTTGAGGTTCTTCACCGTGACGATCTCAAGCAGATGATCACCGCTGGGCCGGTAACTGACTTCCAGCTTGTCGCCCGGTTGTGTCGCGTCGTGCCACTCCCGGCTTTTGAAAGTGAAGCGCGGGCCGGCGCGGGAGAGGCGTTCGCGCTCGCTCGCGAGCAGGCGGCTGCGGGCGGGCTCGGGGAGCTGATCGAAATTGTCTATCTGAAAAAAGACGCGCCACTGCTCGTCGCCGGGGCTCGTCTCGACACGCTCGTCCAGTGAATTGATGTAATAGTATGTGGCCTCATCGAACCATCTATGAGGCAGATGCCGGAGTCAAATTGAAAAAGTGACAGACTTCCCCTCTTTGCCCCAGGCGGCAGCTCAATCAGGTCATTGGCTGTTTGAGCAGGAGAAAGTCTGAAACATGGTC